>Ga0268264_10000495_pt1 | contig 51543 bp, 37 predicted proteins | sample KBSSwiS32_FD_190357 | JGI IMG/M metagenome (GOLD analysis project Ga0268264, IMG submission 190357) | Switchgrass rhizosphere microbial communities from Kellogg Biological Station, Michigan, USA - KBS Switchgrass S3-2 (SPAdes) (version 2) | ecosystem: Host-associated > Plants > Roots >... | reverse complement strand
CCCTTCCGGGTCGGGTAAATCGACGTTTCTGCATTTGTTGGGGGGGCTCGACAAGGCCGACGCGGGGGAGATCCGGATCGGCGGCGAGCTTTTGGACGGCCTGTCGGCCGCGCGGCTCGCGGCGTTTCGCAACCGGACGATCGGGTTCGTCTTCCAGTTCCACCAGCTGTTGCCCGACTTTACGGCGCTCGAAAACGTCATGTTGCCCGGGCGGATCGCCGGCCGTCCTCCGGCGGAAGTCCACGAGCGGGCACGCGACCTGCTTGCGGAAGTGGGTCTTAGTGGACGCTTCGACCATTTCCCCAATCAGCTCTCGGGCGGCGAGCGCCAGCGGGTGGCGATCTGCCGGGCGTTGGCGCTCGATCCCCCTCTGCTGCTCGCCGACGAGCCGACCGGCAACCTCGATCCGGCCACCGCGGACCAGGTTTTCGAGCTGCTTCTGGAGCTCCAGAGCCGGCACCGGACGACCGCGGTGCTGGTCACACACAACCCGGAGATCGCCGGGCGCTGTGCTAGGATCGCGAGGCTCGATGGCGGGATTCTGGAGCCGGATCGGGAGGTTTTCGGCCTTCCGAGGGATGAGGAGCCAAGAGGAGCTGGAGCAGAACTCGAGCCGCCGGAGTAGTCGATCGGAAGTTGATCGGGAGAAGGCCGCGCATGTTTGAGAAGTACAACGAGAAAGCGCGCCGCGCCCTGTTCTTCGCACGCTACGAGGCGAGCAAGCTCGGCAGCCGCGTCATCGAGTCCGAGCACATCCTGCTCGGCATCCTGCGCGAAGGCGAAGAGACCGTGGCGGAGGTCTTCAGGCGCCTTCAGGTGAAACCCGAAGAGGTCCGGCGCGAAATCGAAGGGGAGCGCGTGTTCGTCGAGCGCATCTCCTCCACGGCGGAGCTGCCCCTGTCGGAAGAATCGAAAAAGATCCTGGCCTATGCCGCCCACGAGGCGGAGAGCATGCTCCACCCGACCGTCGGCTCCGAACATTTGCTGATCGGCATTTTGCGCGTCGACGGCTGCCTCGCCCAGCGGATCCTCTCCCACCACGGTTTCGACGTCTACACGGTGCGCGAAGAGGCTCTCGCGATCGCCAAGGAGCGCGAGGCGTCGCAGCAGAAGAAGGAGCTGCCGTTCCTTTCGGAATACGGCCGCGACTTGACCTCGCTCGCCGCCGAAGGGGCGTTCGATCCGCTGATCGGGCGCGAGGACGAGGTGGATCGGATCGTCCAGATCCTGTCGCGCCGGAGCAAGAACAACCCGATCCTGCTCGGCGAGCCGGGCGTCGGCAAGACCGCGATCGTCGAGGGGCTGGCGCAGCGGATCGTCGAGGGCAGAGTGCCGATCTTCCTCGCCAACAAGCGGATCGTCGGGCTCGACCTGTCGCTGATCGTCGCCGGGACCAAATACCGCGGCCAGTTCGAGGAGCGGTTGAAGGGCATCCTCAAGGAGCTGAAAGAGAGCCGCGACCTGATCGTCTTCATCGACGAGATCCATTCGCTGATCGGCGCCGGCTCGGCCGAGGGATCGCTCGACGCGGCGAACATCTTGAAGCCCGCGCTCTCGCGCGGCGAGGTCTCCTGCATCGGCGCCACGACGCTCAAGGAATACCGGAAATACATCGAAAAGGATCGCTCGCTGCTGCGTCGCTTCCAGTCGGTGCAGGTGTTGCCCCCCTCTCCGGAGCAGACCGAGGAGATCCTCGAAGGGATCAAGGACCGCTACGAGTCGTTCCACAAGGTGCGCTACAGCGACGACGCGATCCGCACCGCGATCCATCAATCGAACCGCTACATCCCCGACCGCCATCTGCCGGACAAGGCGATCGATCTGCTCGACGAGGCGGGAGCGCGGGTGAAGCTGCGCCGGGTGCGCGACACCCAGAACCTGCGCCGTCTGGAGCAGGAGATCGGCCTGGTGGTCAAAGAGATGAAGGTCGCGATCTCGGACAAGGATTTCGAGCGCGCCGTCTACCTGCGCGAGCGCGAGATCGAGCTGCGCGAGGATCTCGAGCGCATGACGCTCACCACCGACGAGAACAGCATCGTCGAGGTGACGCGGCGCGACATCGAAGAGGTGATCGCCTCCTGGACCGGCATTCCGGTCGCGAACCTGCAAAACGAAGAGGCTGAACGGCTGATCCAGATGGAGGCGACGCTGGCGCTCCGCGTCGTCGGCCAGGAGCGGGCGATCTCGGCGATCAGCCGGGCGATCCGCCGCTCGCGGCTCGGCGTCGCCAATCCGCAAAGGCCGATCGGCTCGTTCGTCTTCTTGGGCCCCTCCGGGGTCGGCAAGACCGAGGTCGCGCGCCAGCTCGCCGATTTCCTGTTCGGCAGCCAGCGGGCGCTGGTCCGCTTCGACATGAGCGAGTACATGGAGAAGCACGCGGTCAGCAAGCTGATCGGCTCGCCCCCCGGCTATGTCGGCCACGAAGAGGGCGGGCAATTGACCGAGCGGATTCGCCGCCAGCCTTACTCGTTGATCCTGTTCGACGAGATCGAAAAGGCGCATCCCGACATTGCGAACCTGCTGCTCCAGATCTTGGAAGACGGGCTGCTCACCGACGCCTACGGCAACCAGGTCGATTTTCGCAACACGTTGGTCTTGATGACCTCGAACATCGGCAGCCGGCTGGTCGTTCGCGGCGGTCGGATGGGTTTCGGCGACGCCTCGGCCGAAGCCGATTACCGCCGGGTGGAAGAAGAGATCCTCGCCGAGCTGAAACGCACGTTTTCCCCCGAGCTGATCAACCGGCTCGACGAGGTGATCGTGTTCAACCCGCTCGGCGAGCGCGAGCTGCATGCGATCGTCGATATCCTGCTCGACGACGTCAATCGGACTCTCGCGAGCCGGGGCTTCACCGTCGCCGTGACCCCCGAGGTGAAGCTCTGGCTGCTCGAACGCGCGGGCCTCGATCCGTCGACCGGCGCGCGGCCCTTGCGACGGACCATCCAGCGCCACATCCAGGACGCGATATCGGAAATCTTGATCCATCAGCTCGGCGGTACGATCGAACGGATCGACGTCGAGATCGACGGGAGCGAGCTGCGCTTCCTTACCCGCGCGCAGGAGATTTTGGCGCCGCAGCTGTAGCCCGCGGGACTTGACCGTCGCGCCGCGGCCCCGACCCGTCGAGGGGGGCCGTTTCTAATGACTAACTTGGGAGAAGCCCGGTGACCGAGACGCCCCTTCGCAAGCAGCGCCCGTATGGCCCCGGGCCCCGTGTGGCCCGAGCCGACCTCTGGCGCCGTTGCCTCGCGCTTCTGATGCTGCCGCTCCTACTCTCCGCCGGACGGCCGGTGGGCGCGCAGGACGCCGCACCCAGGACCATCGAGGCGATCGAGACGAAAGGCCTCGCGACTCTCGCGGAAGAGACGCTGCTTTTTTACCTCGGTCTCGAAGTCGGCCAGCCGCTCGACGAGCGCAAGCTCGACGCCAGCATCAAGCAGCTGTGGGAGCGGCGGCTGGTCGACGACATCCAGGTCGAGACCGAACCGGGCAGCACGCCGGGGGCGATCAAGCTGATCGTCACCGTGGTCGAACGGCCGATCCTGCGCTCGATCGATTTCCAGGGGTTGAAGCGGGTGTCGAAGACCGACGTCCAGGACAAGATCGCGACCCAGAGAATCCAGGTGCGGGAAAACGATCCGGTCTCCCTGGGCGAGCTGCAGCGGGTGAAGACGCTGATCGAAGAGCTGTACAAGGAGAAGGGCTACCGCTTCGCCCAGGCGCGCTACACGATCGACGACGTCGGCCCGAACGAGAAGAAGGTGACCTTCTCGGTCGACGAAGGCAACCGCGTGCGGATCGCCGACCTGGTGTTCGAAGGCAACACGGTGTTCAACGACATCCGGCTCCGCCTGGTGATGAAGAAGACCAAGGAGACGAACCTGCTCTCCCGCCTTTCGAAGCACGACATCTACAACCCGGCGACGCTCCAGGAGGATCTCGACAAGGTCCGCGACCTCTACCGCGGCGCCGGCTATAAAAACGTCGTCCTCGGCGAGCCGAAGATCGAGGTCAAGGCGAAACATCCGAACGCGCCGACGGCAAAGCAGAAGCGCCAGATGTACGTGACCATCCCGATCGACGAGGGGGAGCGCTGGAAGTTCGGCGAGGTGAAGATCGAAGGCAACAAGGTCTACACCGAAGCCGGCCTGCTGCGCCTGATCCACCAGCGCCCGAACTCCTGGCTGCGCAGCAAGCTCCTGGACGACGGCGTGAAGGCGATCGACGACGTTTACCACAACAACGGCTACATCTTCGCCCGCGTCGAGCCCGAGGTCATCGAAAAACCGAACAACGTCGCGGACGTGGTGATTCGGGTCACCGAAGGAGACCAGTTCAGGGTCGGCCGGATCGAGTTCGACGGCAACGACAAGACCCGCGACCGCGTGCTGCGCCGCGAGCTCCGCCTCCAGGAAGGAAGCGTGATCTCGATCGCCGGGGTCAAGAACACGGTGACCAAGGTCAACCAGTTGGGCTACTTCAAGCTCAACGAGGAAGACCCCGTCGACATCGATTACGACAGCGCGAACAAGAAGGTGAACCTGGTGTTCAAAGGGCGCGAATCCGAGCGCACCGAGCTGCAGTTCGGCGGCGGTTGGAGCGAGGTCGACAAGTTCTTCGGCCAGTTCTCGGTGAACACCAAGAACTTCCTCGGCCGCGGCGAGCAGCTCGGCTTCTCGGTCCAGACCGGCGGCACCCGCCAGGCGTTCGACCTTTCCTACTACGTGCCTTGGCTGCGCGACAAGCCGCAGAGCTTGGGGCTGCGCCTGTTCAATCAGGATCTCGACTACGAGGTGTTCACCGATCAGCGCTTGCAGCGCAAGTCGAAAGGCGCGGTGCTCACCTACGGCCGGTCGTTCGGCCTGTTCAACCAGGCGAGCATCGCCTACAGCCGCGGCAAGTACGACGACCAGCAGAGCTTCATCGACGTCATGGGCATGCCGCAGACGGTGCGGTTGAAGATCGACAACTCGTCGCTCAAGCCGTTCTATCTCTACGACAGCCGGGACAACCCGTTCGAGCCGGTGCGCGGCACGAAGATCAGCTTGAGCCTCGAATACGCCGGCGGTTTCCTGGGCGGCGACAACTACTTCCTGCGCCCGGAGGCGGGGGTCAGCTTCTTCCGGCCGATCTCGCGCGGCACGGTGCGGACGATCTTCGCCACCAACATCGAAGCGGGTCTGATTCACAACCTGGATAAGTTCGCCCTGCCGTTCAACGAGCTCTACCGGCTGGGCGGCGACAACAGCATCCGCGGCCACTCGTTCGGCTCGATCCTGGCGCTCGGCAAGAACGGCGGCCCGCTGGTCTCCTCCGACGGCATCGTGCTCGGCGGCGACCGCTATTTCCAGGCCAACGTGGAATACCAGTGGTTGCTCGGCGGACCGTTCCGCGTCCTGGCGTTCGTCGACGCGGGCAACACCTGGAACACCGAATTCGGCGCGGGCGTCGATTTCAGCACCTTGCGCTACACCACGGGTCTGGAGCTGCGGGTTCTGCTGCCGGTCTTCGGCGCGCCGCTGCGCTTCATCTACGCTTTCAACCTCAACGAGAAGCCGAACGATCGCTTCCAGCGGTTCCAATTCAGCGTCGGTACCAGCTTCTAGAATCTGGCTTCGGAAAAGAATCCAGAAGGAGATCGAAAAGTATGTCGCATGCCACCCACACCGCCCTCCGTCGCGCCGCGCTGGCGTCGGCGTTCGTCCTGCTCGCCGCTCCGGCCCTTCGGGCGCAGGCCACGTCGCCGAAGTTCGGCGTGATCGACGTGCAGGAGATCGTCACCGAATCGGAGACCGGTAAGAAAGTCTTCGCGCAGCTCGAATCGTTCGGCAAGGACAAACAGACCGAGCTGGACGGCAAGCGCAAGGAGATCGAAGATCTGCGCGCCAAGCTCGAAGCGGGCAAAAACACCTTGGCCGAAGCGAAGGTCAAGGAGATGGCCGACCAGATCGAGCAGAAGGGCATCGCGCTCGACCGCGCGCTCGACGATGCGAAGCGCGAATTCAACCGCCGCCAGCAGGAGCTGCTCGGCCAGATCGAGCAGAAGGTTCTGCCGATCATCACCCAGATCGGCAAAGAGGGCGCCTACACCTTCATCTTCCGGAAGTTCGACAGCGGTCTGATCTACGCGGAAGAGACCTCCGACATCACCAAAATGGTGATCCAGAAGCTCGACGCCGCGCAGGCCGCGGGCGGCAAATAACCGAGTGGCGATCCGTCTCCGCGATCTCGCGGCCCAAGTCGGCGGGCGCGTCGAAGGCGACGGGGAGCTCATCGTTTCGGGAGTCCGGCCGCTCGCCGAGGCGGCGGCCGAGCACCTCTCGCTCTGGAACCATCCGCGCTACCGCGCCGAGGCCGAGGCGAGCCGCGCGGGTGCGCTGCTCACCACGCCGGCGCTCGGCGGGCAGTTGGCCGAGCGTTCGGAGGGTCCTGAGCGGAGCCTGCTGCTGGTGGACGACGTGTCGTTCGCCCTCTCCCAGGTGCTCGCGCTGCTCCATCCGGAACGGTCGCGCCCGCCGGGAGTGGCGCCGACCGCGATCGTCGATCCGAGCGCCGAGGTCGATCCTTCGGCGTGGATCGGTCCCTATGTGGTGATCGAGGCGGGGAGCCGGATCGGCGCCTCGGCCGCGGTGCATCCGTTCGTCGCGATCGGCCGCGATTGCACGGTGGGCGAGGGGGCGATCCTCTATCCCCACGCGGTGCTCTACGACGGGACCGAGATCGGCGCCGGCTCGATCGTCCATTCCGGCGCGGTGGTCGGGAGCGACGGCTTCGGCTACGCGACCCATGGGGGGGTGCACCATAAGGTGCCGCAGGTCGGGCGCGCGGTGGTCGAAGCGGAGGTCGAGATCGGCGCCAACGCGACGATCGATCGGGCGACGCTCGGCGAGACGCGGATCGGCCGCGGCACGAAAGTGGACAACCTGGTCCAGGTCGGCCACAACGTCAAGGTGGGGGAGCGGTCGATCCTCTGCGGCCAGGCGGGCATCGCCGGTTCGACCGAGCTGGGCCGCTACGTCGTCCTCGCCGGCCAGGCGGGGGTCTCCGGCCATCTCGAAGTGGCGGACGGCACCCAGGTGGCGGCAAAATCCGCGGTGCTCCGCTCGGCGGAGGTGAAAGGTCAACAGATCGGCGGAATCCCGGCCGTGCCGATCGCGGAATGGCGCCGCCAGGCCGCCGCGACCGCCCGGCTGCCGGAGTCGATCCGGCGCCAGAACGATCTGGCGCGACGGGTCCTACGGATCGAGGAACGGCTCGACGAGCTCGGGCGCAGAGAGAAGGGGGAGGAATGAGCAGCCAAGTCTCGGAGCCGCAAGCGGATGCGCCGAAGCGCGACATCGACTGGATTCTCTCGATCTTGCCGCACCGGTATCCGATCCTGCTGGTCGATCGGGTGCTGGAGCTCGAACCCAAGCAGCGGATCGTGGCGATCAAGAACGTGACGATCAACGAGCCGGTCTTCCTCGGCCATTTCCCGCAAAAGCCGGTGATGCCAGGCGTCTTCCTGATCGAGGGCCTCGCGCAGGCGGGGGGGCTGCTGCTGCTCTCCGAAATGCCCGACCGCGACCGCAAGCTGCTGTTCTTTGCCGGAATCGAGGAGGCGAAGTTCCGCCGCCCGGTCGTTCCCGGCGATCAGATCCGCTACGAGGTGGAGGTGCTGCGCCTGCGCTCGACCTTCTGCCGCTTCTCCGGCAAGGTCCTGGTCGACGGCCAGATCGCCGCCGAAGCGATCCTCTCCTCGGCGATGGTGGATCGCTGATGGCGGCAAGAATTCACGTGCAGGCGATCGTCGATCCCTCCGCCCACCTTGCCGACGGCGTGGTGGTCGGGCCGTTCGCGGTGATCGGTCCGGACGTCGAGATCGGCGAAGGGACCGAGATCGGCGCGAGCGCCCAGGTCTACGGCCCGACGAAGATTGGCCGCGAAAACAAAATCTACCCGCACGCCGCGGTCGGTTTCGATCCGCAGGACCTGTCGTACAAAGGCGAGACCGTGTCGCTCGAAATGGGCGATCGGAACGTGGTGCGCGAGTTTTCGACGATCCATCGCGGCACCACCAAGGGAGGCGGTCTCACCCGGGTGGGCAGCGACAACCTGTTCATGGCCTACACTCACATCGCCCACGACTGCACGGTCGGCGACCGGACGATCTTCGCCAACAACGCGACGCTGGCCGGGCACGTCGAGGTCCACGACGACGCGACGATCAGCGCGTTTTCCGCCGTGCACCAGTTCTGCCGGGTCGGACGGCACGCCTACATCGGCGGGTTCTCCGTGATCGTGATGGACGCCCTGCCGTTCGCCAAGAGCGTCGGCCAGAAACCGGCGTTTTACGGCCTGAACGCGATCGGCCTGCGCCGCAAGGGCTTCGATCGCGAGGCGATCAAGAATCTCGAACGGGCGATGAAGATCCTGGTCGAATCGAAGCTGAACACGACCCAGGCGCTGGTCCGGCTGCGCGCCGAGCTGGCCGGCGATCCGAACGTCGACTACCTGATCGATTACGTCGAGACCGCGAAGCGCGGCTATTACCGGAGCCTGCCCGGACGCCGTTCCGGCCGCGGAGGGGGGACTTCTGAATCCGCAACCGAGTAGCGCCGCCGCTGAGCCCGACGCCGCACCGTTGAAAATCGGAGTGGTCGGTACCGGGGCGTTGGGCCGGCACCATGTGCGCATCCTCGCCTCGCTGCCGGGTGTCGACCTGGTCGGGATCGTCGATTCCCGGACCGAAATGGCGCAGGCGCTCGCTCAAGAGCACGGTACGGTGGTCCTGCCCTCGCTCGAAGCGCTCGCGGATCTTGCCGACGCCGCGGTGGTGGCGGTGCCCACCGTGGCGCATGCCGAGATCGGTTGTTTCCTCGCGCGGCGCGGGCTGCACCTGATGGTCGAAAAACCGATCGCGGCCTCGCTCGCCGAGGCCGATGAGCTGATCGCGACGGCGGAGGCCGCGGGCCGCATTCTTGCCATCGGGCATGTCGAATTCCACAATCCGGCGGTCCAGGCGCTCCGCGGCATCGGCGTGCCGCCGCGTTTCGTCGAGATCGAGCGGCTCGGCGTCTTCTCGCCGCGCAGTTTGGACGTCGACGTCGTGCTCGACCTGATGATCCACGACCTGCAGATCCTCCACGCGCTCGACCCCTCCCCGGTCGCCGAGGTGCGGGCGACGGGGATCTCCGTGCTGTCGCCGAAAATCGACATCGCGAACGCCCGGATCGAGCTGGCCTCCGGCTGCGTCGCGAACCTCACCGCTTCGCGGGTCTCGGCGGAACGGGCGAGGAAGCTGCGCGCGTTCCTGCCCAGCCGGTACTACTCGCTCGATTACCAGGCCCAGGAGATCAAGGGCTACCGGCTAGTTGAAGAGGGCGGGGAGCGGCGCATCCAGAAGGACGACCTCGCCGTCGAGAAGGCCGAGCCGCTCAAATGCGAGCTGGAGGCATTCGTCGCCGACTGCTCCGGCCGACCCGGGGGCGCCGCCTCCCGCTCCGTTTCCGGCCGCGCCGGACGCCGGGCGCTCGAATCGGCGCTCGCGGTGGTGGCGGCGATCGGCTAGCCCGCGAGCTGCAACACGCCTCGCCGTAACTTTGCCCTGGCGTCCACGTACAATTTGCAGCACCGCCGGATCGGATGCGGGCGGCGCTTTCCCAAATTTCCCGATAGGTGACCCGTGAAGAAGAAACTGATCTGGACGGTTGTGGTCCTGCTCGTCGTGGCAGGCGTCGCGGGCATCGCGATCAAGAATCGAGGGCCGAAGCCGACCGAGGTGCAGGTCGCGAAGATCGGCCGTGAGGACCTACAGGCCAAAGTGAGCGCCAACGGCAAGATCCAGGCGCAGAAGAAAGTCGACGTCTCGGCGACCGTCGCCGGCCAGATCACGAATATCGCGGTCGAAGAAGGCGATGCGGTGAAGAAAGGGCAGCTGCTCGCCCAGATCGACCCGGTCTCGACCCGCGCCCAGGTGCGCGGCAGCGAAGCGTCGATCGACGCGCTCAAGCGCGACGTCGATTCGGCGCGCGCAAGTCTCGCGCAGGCACAGGCCGATCTCCGCCGCTCCGAAGGGAATTTCAAAGCCGGCATCGTCCCCGCAGCCGACATGGAGAGGACCCGGACCGCGGTCGCGACCTCCGAGGCGACGGTGAAGGCCGCCGAGCGCCGGGTGGCCGAGGCGAGCGCCGGCCTCGAAGGGACGCGCGATCTGCTGGCAAAAACCACGATCCGCTCGACGATGGACGGCGTGGTCACCGCCCGGCGGGTGGAAGAGGGCGAAGTCGCGGTGATCGGCATTCAGAACAGCCCGGGCACGGTGCTGTTCCAGATCTCCGACATGTCGGTGGTCGAGGCCGAGTTGGAGGTCGACGAGACCTCGATCCCGAACGTGGTGCTCGGCCAGGAAGCGCGCGTCCGGCTCGACGCCTACCCGAACAAGACCTTCCGGGGCACGGTGACCGAAGTCGGGTCGAGCCCGATCCTCTCGGGCGCGAACCAGGCGATCAAATTCAAGGTGAAGGTCCGTCTCGACGAGCCGCCGAAAGGGATCAAGCCGGGTCTCTCGGCGCGCGCCGACCTCCTCACCGGTTTCCGCGGCGACGCCCTGGTCGTGCCGCTCCAGGCGCTGGTGGTGCGCGAGATCGAGCGCAAGCCGGGCACCAAGGTCGATCCGAACGCGCCGCGCGACCGGGAGGGGGTCTACCTGATGGAGAACGGCAAGGCACGCTTCCAGCCGATCACCACCGGCATGATCGGCGAGCTGTCGATCGAGGTCCTGTCGGGGCTCAAAGGCGGCGAAACGCTGATCACCGGGCCGTTCAAAGCGCTGCGCGAAATCGAGCCGGGAGGATTGGTGAAGGTCGAGGACCCGAAGAAACAGAAAAAGCCCGGCGGCGCCGACGCCGGAACGAACGGCTAGGGCGCCAAGGCGAAGAAGAATGAGCCTCGCCGAGCTGTTCGCCGAAGCGTTCGCCGCGATGCGCAGAAACAAGCTGCGCAGCTTCCTCACGTTGCTCGGCATCGTGATCGGGGTGGCGACGCTCGTGGGCGTGGTCTCGGTGATCTCGGGGCTCAACACCTACGTGCGCGAAAAGCTGTTCGCCCTGGCGCCGGACGTCTACATCGTCACCCGGTTCGGCATCATCCGCGGCCACGAAGAATTTCTCGAAGCGCTCAAGCGGCCCGACATCACCCAGGACGATTTCGACCGGTTGAAGAGCGTGCTCACCCGGGCCGAGCGGATCGGCGCGTCGCTCGAAACCCGCGCGCCGGTAACGTTCGGCAGTCATCGCCTGGGCAACGCGCGAATCGGCGGCACCAGCGCCACCTTTTCCGGTCTGATGAATCTGGACATCTCGAGCGGCCGTTATTTCCTCGACAGCGAAGAGCGCGCCGGCAAGCCGGTCGCGGTGATCGGATGGGACGTCAAGGACGAGCTGTTCCCGCACCTCGATCCGATCGGTCGGACGATCGGGATCGGCGGCCTGCCGTTCCGAGTGATCGGCCTGATCGCCCAGCAAGGGAGGACCCTCGGCCAGAGCCGCGACAACTACGTCTACGTGCCGATCGACGCCTATCGCCAGATGTTCGGCTCGCGCGATTCGCTCGACATTTTCGTCAAGGCGAGCGGCGGGGTGGCCGGGGTGGACGCTTCGGCCGACGAGGCGCGCGCGGTGCTGCGCGCTCTGCGTCACACCGATTTTCGGGCCGGCGATCCGTTCGGCATCGTCACCGCGGAGGCGCTCCAGGACATCTGGAAACAGGTCTCGACGGCGGCCTTCATGCTCATGGTCCTGATCGCTTCGGTGTCGCTCGGCGTGGGCGGCATCGTGATCACCAACATCATGCTGGTCGCGGTCGCGGAGCGGACCCAGGAAATCGGCCTGCGCCGCGCGCTCGGCGCCCGCCAGGCGGACGTTCGCCGCCAGTTCCTGCTCGAAGCGGCGCTGCTCGCCCTGGTGGGCGGGGTGATCGGCGTGGCCGGCGGCGGGCTGGTCGCCTTGGCGGTCGATCGGATCGCTCATTTCCCGGCGGAGCTGACTCCCACGATCGTCGCCGCCGGGCTCGCGCTTTCGGTGGTTGTAGGAGTGACGGCCGGGTACTGGCCGGCGGTCTCGGCCTCGCGCCTCGAAGTGGTCGACGCGCTGCGCTCGGAGTAAGGCTAAGGGACGACATGTCGAATCCATCGCCCACGAATGCGCCGTCGCGGCGTTTCCGCCTCTCCTGGACCGAGAACGTCCGCTTCGCGTTGAACGCGATGAGGGCGCAGAAACTGCGCACCTTCCTCACGCTGTTGGGCGTCGTGGCCGGGGTCGCGACCGTGATTATGATGGTCTCGTTCGTGGTCGGCTTCGATCGCTCGATCACCGCGGCATTTACCAGCTTCGGGACGCATCTGGTCCAATTCCAGAAATGGGAGAACCGCTTCGGCGACGACGACGACATGCCGGAAGAGGAGCGCCACCGGAAGAACCTGGAGATCGAGGATGCGTCGGCGTTGAAGCGCCTCGCGACCCTCGCCGAGGCCGTCTCTCCCGAGCGGTATTACTTCCAGCCGATAGAGGTTGGCTCGGGGCGCCGGCAGGCGAACAATCCGATCGTGGTCGGCGTGACCCCCGATTACCTCACGGCAAACTCCTCGGTGATCGCCGACGGTCGATTCTTCACCGATGCCGACGTGCGACATGCCGCGCGGCTCGCGGTCGTGGCGCCCGACGTGGTCGAGGCGCTGTTTCCGCAGCAGGACCCGATCGGCCGGACGATCCGAATCTCCGCTTGGAGCTTCCAGGTGATCGGCGTGCTGGAAAAGAAGGGGGCGTTTCTAGGCGGCGGCGCGAACAATTTGATCCTGATTCCGATCGCCGCGTTCGACGAGATGTTGCCGGACGTACGAAATGGCCAGGGCGACACGCTCCACATCGCGACCGTGCCGCGCCGGCCGGAGGACGTCGACGCCCTGATCGAGCAGGAGACGGCGATCCTGCGCGCCCGGCGCCAACTGCGCCCGAACCAACCGAACGATTTCGCGGTCTTCACCAGCGTCGGCCAGCTCAAGAACTTCCAACAGATCACCGGAGGGATCGCCGCGGTGATGATCCTGATCGCCGCGATCGCCCTGGTCGTAGGGGGCGTGGGCGTGATGAACATCATGCTGGTCAACGTCACCCAACGGACGCGCGAGATCGGCCTCAGAAAAGCGCTCGGCGGCACCCGCCGCGACATCGCGATCCAGTTCCTCTCCGAAGCGGTCACCTTGACCGGCATCGGCGGAGCGATCGGCATCGCGATCGGTCTCGGAGCGGCGCTGCTCGCCCGCGTCGCCTTCGACTTCCAAGCCGCGGCCCCCCTCTGGTCGGTCGTCCTCGGCTTCGGAGTCTCGACCACCGTCGGCCTGGTCGCCGGCCTCTGGCCCGCGCTCAAAGCGGCGCGGCAGGATCCTATCGAGGCGTTGCGGTACGAGTAGGGAGCTTTTCCTGGGAGCGCCAGGCTCCAGCCTGGCGTTTTTGGCTGGGCATCCAGCAGTCCGGCCTATAATGGTCCTCGGAGGTACTTCGACCATGACTTTGACGCTCGAAGTTCCAGACGATCTCGCAGCCAGGCTGGAAGCGAGCTGGCGCGATCTGTCGAGCGGGGCACTCGAAGCACTGGCAGTGGAGGCATATATCCGCGGCGATTTGAGCTCGGAGGAGGTGCAGCGCCTCTTGCACCTCACGCCCCGGGATACCACGGTCCTGCTCGAACACCGGGATCCTCTCAGCGACGTTTCAGCTGGCGATCTGACGGCAATTCGAAGCGCCTCGGAAACCGGTACCAAAAGGACGCTTTCGCCCATTCAGAAGCGGGCTCTGGCGCGTATGAAGGAGGGATTCGATTTCGGCGGTCCGCCCTATCCCAGCCGAGAAGAGCTTTATGACCGGGACGTGCTCCGGCGCTGATGAGGTCTCTCATTGACACGAACCTCCTGACGCCGATTTGCCGATCGACCTTGCGGATGCCTCGCTCGTCCTTCTGGCAGAGGAAAGCGGCGAGGGGCGCTTCGGCAGCACGGACAACCGCGACTTTCATGCCTACCGCTGGAAGAACCAGCATCCCTTCCGCAATCTGCTAATCGAGAGGGTTGACGTGGAAGCCAGCCTCGCCAAAGGCTAAGTTGGATTCTTAAGGGTACCGCGCTTCGATAGTTCCGAGTGTCGGTGATCCTTGTGCGCAGCCTCAATCCATCACGCGTCCTCTCGAAATCTCTTCGATCGCCTTTCAAGCTCCTCAATAAGCTTTTTATGCTTTTCCTTTAGCCGTTCGGTGGCATAGCGGACTTCGTAGTAGGGCCGGCCGGCCACGAGCTGAGAAAACCAGGAGACCTGGCCAAAGCCAGGGCGAACGCCGGGGTACCCGATCGCCAAGGCCGAATCGATTAGAGCCCACCGGCGTCCCGGGCGCGGCTCCGTGCAGAGGCGGCCGATCAAGCGAGTCACTTCGCGATCTCGCGACAGGTAATTAAATGCACGCTGCGCTGCGTTCCGAACATCCTCGTCCGGATCGAGGCAGCAGCGGATCAAATCCTGTTCCAGCCGTGGGTCACAAGCTTGTGCGCAAGACGCCAAGCAAGCCCCTTCGCGGACCCTAGGGTCTTCATCCCGCAGCCAAGGGTGCAGACTCCCAACCTGTTTCTCTGCCCGTAACGCTTCGCCCAGCACATGAAGGCGGACCAGATCGCGGGATTCGGCCAGCTCAATGCGGAGGTGTGGCAGCGCCTCTGAACCTCCTATCTCCAGCACTAGAGCGGGCCAATCCCTATCCTCTGCCCTACCACTCTCCGCGTTCCGGCAGGCGAGCGCTGCACGAAATGCGCGATCTCGATCGAATTGGAGGAGGCCCCGGATGGCGGAGTATCGTGCTGCCCGTGCCGTGGGATCGGGCTTTCTCGTCGCTTGGTCCAGGAGGAAAGCCTGTACTTCTTCTGTGCCTAGAACCGCAAAATGCTCAAGGTGGCCGGCAAAGTAAAACAAGAACCTTTCGTCCTTCGGGCCCCGCCAGAGCCGCTCCGCTACGGCTCTTCTTGTTGGCTCCCAGCTAAGAAACCAACCAGCCAAGTCTTCGGAGTCTCCGTGCTCTCCCTCGAACGCGGCTTGAAGCAACTGGCGAGCCTTCGGATCGTCAAACCGGTGAGACAAGGCGCGCAGGGAATACGAGTACAACTTGTCTTCGGCACCATCGAGGCCGCGAGCGAAAATGTCACAGGTCTCCCTCGAGCAGTCTCCGGAGACGTCGAGTCCGAGCATCCAAGCGATCTTCAGGTCTGTGGACTTCAGTTGGTCCTGGGACTGCTGCTGAAGTAGGGCGACAGACTCCGGCCCGCCATGAAAGCCCAGCAGAAGAAACGCTCCCGGAGGAATTGGCTCTTTTGCCAATGCTTCCTTCGCGAGTTCCAGCAACTCCGGTGCTCCGCGAAACTCGTCGAGATACGCCTTGAGATCAGGTGGAGACTCTAGGCCCCACAGAAGTACTCCCCGGCCGAAGCCCTCGAAATCCCGAAGGTAGGCCAAGGCCGTTAGACAAAGGCGCTGGAGCATCGGAAAATCAGTGGCCATCGGAGGCGCAGACAGCGTTGGGTCGAGTGCTCTGCAACGGATCGTCGCAAGGGCTTCTGGGTCTGGCTCCCGCACAGTAAGGTCAAGGCCGTCCTGGCCGCCCGTCCAGGTCGAAGCCTGCTCCAGGAAGCTCCTTCCTGTCCTTGTCATGCCCGGTCCAGCTATCAGCTTCAAGACCTCGCTGGCTTTCCCCTCACTGTGATTGCGTACCATCATTGTGTCGTTTGCGCCTTGCTCGCTCAGCCAATCGGCAAGCCCGGAGTCGAGCTGTGAACGGCCGGCTTCCCACAAGAACTCAAGCTGATCAAGCGTGACGCAGTCAGACAGCTGCGAAAGCGGCGCGTACAGCGGATTCCTTCCCGGTTCGACTTCTCCTCGGAGGATTTCCCCCATCGCACTTCGGACGGATTCGAGCAGGAGATCGATGATTTCCACCGGGTACCAGAGTTCGAACCCACTGAAGCCGCAGACGGTCCTAATCGGATCATCCGACCTGAAGACAAGTTCTCTGAAAAAGCGCGCAGTTTCCAGAGGGCGTTGGATCCGAACCAGCGGCAACCACCACCCGCGACCAAGGGCCAGTTCGAATTCCGCAGCCGGCTCGACCTCGGCCAGTGCTCTATCCGGCGCAAGCAACCCCAAAGCGCCGCGAGCTGATGGCGCGACGTGGTCCTGCGGCTCGTTGACCTTGCTTTCGAGCCAGGGAATTTCCTCGTGATCTCTAAACGAGATCACGCAACGAACGAAGCCCCGCTGTTGTACCGCTGCCAACCTGCCTCGAAGGAACTCCTTGAGATGTTTCCAAACGAGTTCTCCTCGGGGCGTGGATGCCAGGAGAAACAGAAGAGTCGAGTTGGCGCCTCCAAGGCTCGGTGAATCGAGAAGCTTGCGCTCCAGCCATTCCGGCTGGTTGCGCACCGACCTCCGAAGAGCTTTCTCTCCAATATCAACATGGTAGAAACTGGGATCCTTGTTCCGTTCGGTATGAGCGCTTCTCCACCAGTCCTGATAGAGGTTCCATAGAGAATCCAAGGCAGGAGGGTGCTCCCGTTTCCCAAGCAAGAGCACGCCAACTTCCTGGAGCGCCAAGTCCGGTTCTGTGAGAAGTCCGGTCGCAAACTGCGCGACCTGGGTGTTCGGAATCTTCTGGAGTACATCGCGATAGGTGTATCGGATGGTCGAATCCTTGGAGCCTGCGGACCGTATTCGTGAAAAGAAGGTCGAAACGGACCGCCCTCCAAGAGTGCTAAACCAGTCCTCTAGCCGGATGAAGTTATGGTGAGTCTCGAGCGCACCCAAGACGGCCTCGGCTGCCTGCCGACATCGCTCAGGAAGGTCGGGGTCGAGAAGCAGCCAGAGCAGGTCAGCCGGGACGTACCCGAAGTTCCGGCATGCTCTGCTCTCCCCGACCATTATGGCGACACATATCTGAGCAAGCTCGTCCAAGTGGAACAGGTGGGCCTGGAAGGCGCGTAGCGCACCCTCTGCCGCGGCCCATTGAAAAATCCGCTCCTGCCCAAACGAGTAAATTCGACTCAAATCATCGCTAACAAGGATCCCCGATCGCTCGAGTTCGTCGAGGTCCGCCTGTGAAAAACCGGCATCGGTAAGCTCGGCCACTGTCCAACTGCTGTGACCTTCGGGAGGGGTCTCACTGGAACCCATGGCACGTCGAAGACGCGCGCAGGAGAGACGGGCCAATCGGTCAGCAGATGTTGAACGCGATTGGACAATCCGCTTAAGCCAGTACCGGTGGACCAGTCCGTACTCGTCTTCGGGCTGCCACGCTGAGCCATCTCGCTTGAGATCGGAATAGAGGGCGCTGATTACAGGTGTTTCGAGCAACCTGCGGACATCGACCGGTGGCAAGCTCTGCGACGGAACCTGGCGCTGGAGGAATGTGAGCACTTCGTCCGAGCTAAAGCTCGGGGCACGTAAGAGGCGAAGATCGCGGCGCTGTCTGGGCACGTCGCCGAATTGGGCGGTGAGAGCGATCACTAGAAGAACTCCCAATTCGCTGTGCTGAAGCTCCCCAAGCCCCTCAAGATAGTCTTGGGACTGTACGTTGTCGATGAAGACGACAAGCCATGGAATGGGCCTGTTCGCTACGACTCTTTTCACCCGTTGCGCCAGGCGCACCATTGGGATCGCCCGATCGAAGCCCCACAACTGATGGCAGAACTTTTCAGCAGCGGCCTCAAGATCTCTGCTCGGGTCTTGTCGGGACGGCAGCCATACCAACGCCGGCCCCTGCCAGGTTGTCGCGAGAGCAAGCTTACTTGCAAGCTTGCTGGCAGCTCGTGCAAGGAGCCAAGTCTTTCCAATTCCACTTTTACCCCAAAGGACAATGGGCTGGTGCTCAAATCGTAATGGCGATCGGGAAGGGTCCAGTCCGACACCTGAAGCCACTTCTGACGGTTCTGCCAGGTGCAAGAGTTCAGCAGCCAGAGGATCGGAGTGTCGCACGTCTTGCGCTTCGGTGTATCCTGGCGATCGGGTCAGGTCGTCCAGAAGGCATTCGCGACTCAGTTCGCCGAGGAGATTCCAGCCGCTGAGGTCGTAATCGGCTAGCCCCAACTCCAAGGCAATGTCACCAAAAGTGACCGCCTGATTGCCGGGACGGCCTTTGCTCAGAAGGAAGCCAACTACCTTGTAGATGATGCCATCGATTTCTCTTGGTGCGATTCCTCTACCTAGCAAGAACTCACGGCATTCATGTTCTTCGCCTTCGAAAGTCCGCCCTGATCGTATGTACAAGCGGACCAGAAATTCTTTGATCTTCTTACGATGCGCTGCATCGCCAATTGGGGTGTTCGGCTTTGGCGCGGGCAGCTGTACCGCAAGGTAATCGATAAGATCATCCAGAGTGGCAGAGGCGTCGCGAGAGCCTTCCTTTAGTTTGAGCCACGGAAGCAGATACTCCTGGCCGTCGGGAAAAGTGTGCTCGTTTTGCCATTGGCTCGAAAGCTCTTCGAGCATTGTTCCAAAGCCTTTGGACTTCTCCGCGAGCCGACCGTTGGTCACCAGCTCGACCCTGCTAACTCCAGGATTGCTGCAGTAGGAGCGAAAAAGATCTGGAAGAACTTTCTCTGCGAGCTGGCTAAGGCTCCAGGGTCTGCTGCGCAGCTTGATCTGCTGTATCCAGTGAACTCCGTCTTGTAAAAGCGAGTTGTCACCTCCTCCGCGCGGCTCGATCACCAGTGTGACGTCGACCAGACGCGCGCCTTCGCCCTTATGACGCTCAACGCGAAATGCGCTACTTGCTTCTCGAAAGGTCACCAATAGCTGGTAATGGATGCCCGTGAGGTTGGTCGGACCGCCTCGGTCGAGATGGTCCTCCGCTGATTGTTTTGTCACACGCTATAGTCTACCAGTACACCAGGAAGGCCAGAACTTACTCAATGGTCTTGCTGGTGCCGTCTCGGACGCGCGGACAACCCCATCCTGTCCTTCCCCAGGCTCCACCCTGCCCCCGCCCCGGTCGCCCCGGGGGAAGGGACGCTTCGTTTGAGATCTCGCCGAATCGGGAGATCTCGTTCTGAGTGTACAGGTCCAAAACGAGCTGGCCAGCGTCGCGCTGCGAAAGAAGAACCTATTTGGGCAGTCTCTTTCGCAGCTTCGCGAGACGATCATGAGCCTCGCGGGCCAGAGTGAGGTGCTTTCACTCTCTCCTGAGACGATCCGCAAGGCACTCGCTGCTGGCCGGCGAGTCGAGAGGGTCGAGTACATCAATCCGTTGCCCGACGGCGGATCAGGAAGCGTCCAGTCTTTACGGCTTCACCGTGTTTCCCTGCGCCTCCATCACCCGAAACACCGGCAACAATCCGATCGTCTCATCCCAGTAGGGAGTGCGGCGAAACCACCAGCCGTACCGGGCCTGCGGGTCGTTGGCGAGCTTTTCGTCGCGTAGGGCTGCTTCCCACTCTTTGGCGATCTGGGGATCTTCCAGGCGCTTCCGGACCCACGGTTCGAGCACTTTGGGGTCGATGTATTCCTTCCCTTCAAAGATCGTCGAAAGCAGGCCCCAAGAGAGGAGAGAATCGGGGGCGTCAGGCTCCAAGAGCTGAGCTGCGACCTCGAAGTCGGGCTGGTCGGCGGGGACCCAAAGCGCTCCCGCCGGGATTTTTCGGGTCTCGCGGTGGCGGTCGACTTTGACTTGGGAGGCGGCGGTGAGACCCTGATAGGTGGTCTCGGCGAATTTCGGGTCCGAGAGGCGCGCGACCTCCACCTCGATTTCGAGCGGCGAGGCGATGCGCGAGAAGCGAAGACCCTGCGCCGCGAGGCGCTCCTCGATCTGCGGCCAGCCGGGGAGCACGACATAGGCGCGTGGACGGGGCACCGAGAGGGTGGATTTCGAGCCGTGAATCCAAGGTACTTCGATCGTCTCGCTTCGAGTCCGATCGAACAGCGTCACCGGCTTACCCGTGACGACCGAAGTCTCCGAGTGCGATGAATAAACCGGCCAACGGTAGTGGTCGCCCGTGTCGCTCTCGGCCCAATGCAGGGCGATTTCCGACGGCGGCGCGCCGGGGCGGCCGAGCTCGATCTCGTGGGCTTCGGCCGCCGCGACCGCGTCGATCAGGCCGCGCGGATCTTTGTTCACCTCCGCGAGCAGACCGGCGAGAAAGGCGCGGACGGAGAGCACCCGGTCGCGATACGGCTTGTAGGAGTGGGTCTCTATCAGGATCGAGGGGCGGTTCCTGAGCGCGAAATAGCCGGTCGAGTAGCGGGCGCCGCCGACCCAGGAGGTGAAGCCCTTGGTGACGTCGGTGCGATCGATCAGGTCGACGTACGGACCGGCCGGGAACCCCGCTTTCTCGACCGCGGCAACCGCGGCAGGAACGTGCGCCTTCATCCATCGATCGACCGGCGCAGGAAGCTGCGGCGCTTCTACCGCCGTCCAGGTGAAGACGGCCGGCATGTCGACCCCGTCCGTGACGTGAATGTCGACGTGAAGCTGCGGCCGCCAGGTGTTTACGAGGGCGACCAGGGCGCGGGCTTCCGGACTGACCAACTTCACATGATCGCGGTTCAGGTCGAGCCCCTGCGCCGTCGTGCGGAAGCCCATCCCGTCGACCGGTCCGTCCTGGTTTGGCCGGTTGTAGGGGGAGATCCGCTCGTGGCCGTCGGCGTTGTAGATCGGCACGAACAGGATCGTCGCGCCGTCCATCAGCTCGCGATGCAGCCCCGCCGCCCAATCGGCGAGCAGGAGCATCGTGGCGTCTTTGCCGTCGATCTCTCCGGCATGGATGCCGCTCTGGATCAACACGATCGGTCGAGATGGACGTTCTCCGGCCTGCGGCGGATCGAACCTTCGATCCTTGGCCACGATCACCAACGGAAGCTCGCGGCCGGCCGCGGACCGTCCGAACGTGGTGACTTTCATTTCGGGAAAGCGCGCCGCGAGCTGACGCAGCCAGGAGACCGTCTCGTCGAACGTCGGCGTGCGCCGGAAGTCCGAAGCTTCGATCGGCGTCGGTTCGCGGTTTGAGGCGGCAACCGACGCGGCGGGGAGGATCGCCGCGAGTAGGGTTGCGGCCAGGGTCGTGCGGAGGGTGGTTCTCATGGCGGCCGATGCTACCAGGTACCCTCTTCTATACTTCCTGCCATGCCCGCCCCTCCGGAGTCTTTTCTTCGCCGGCTGCTCGTGCGCCTTCGTCCCCGCCTGCTCGCCCGGGTACTCCTCGCGCTCGGGGCGGTCGGACTCCTGCCGCTCGCCATCGTCTCGTTCGGTCTCGCCGACCTGAACCGCGAAGCGATCGAAGAGCAGGTGCTGCGCACCCACGCTCTCGCCGCGAACACGGCCGCCGAACGGGTCGGCTCGTTCCTCGCGGTGCGCCGATCGCTCGCCGAGGGGATGGCCGGCAACCCCGCCTTGGCCGAGCCGACCGGGTCCGAAGCGCAGGAGCTGTTGCGCCAGAACCTCGGCGCCTGGGCGGATCTGGGCGTGCTGGCGATCGCGATCGTCGACCGCGAGGGGCGCGAGGGGCTGCGGGCGCAACTCAAAGGCGCCGATCGGGGGCGGATCGATCGGGCGCTTGCGGCGGGCGGCGGTGCAGGAGCTGCCGGGGGGACTGGCGCGCGCGAGCCGATTCCGGTGATGAATCCGCCGGGCGATCCAAGGGGGCCGACCATCGTGCTCACCGCGCCGCTGCCTGGCGCGGGGGCCGATGCGCTCTCCCTCGGCGCCGTTCGCCTGGTCTGCGACGGGGTGGCGCTGGTCGACATCGCGCAGCCGAACGAGATGGGCGACGAGGCCGACCTGCTGATCATCGACCGCGCGCGCCAGCCGATCGTAACCTCGGGCACGCCGCTCTCGGCGTTTCCAAAAGAGTTGGTCGAAAACGCGCTCTCCGGCAAACTCGGTGGGGCTCATCGTTTCCGCGACGCTTCGGGCGAGACGATCCTCGGCGCCTTCGCGCCCGTGCCGCGGTCGAGCTGGTCGGTCTTGTCGCGCCAGCCCGCGCGCGTCGCCGACGCCGTGGCGCATCGCCTGCGCCGTCGCGCTTTCTACGCGATCGGGGCGGCCCTCGGGCTGATCGCGGTGCTTGGCGCTCTGGCCTGGTGGACCGTGATCAAACCGCTGCGCGATCTCGTCCGCGCGCAGCGCCGTTTGGCTCGAGGAGGTGCCCTGGCCGGCGGAGACGAGATCGCCGAGCTTAAAAACGCTTTCTCGCTGCTCGAACGGAGCGTCTCGGACCGCGAAGCGCTCGCTCAAGTTTTCCTCGGCCGCTACCAGGTGATCGAGCTGCTCGGCTCGGGCGCGATGGGCTCCGTGTTCCGCGGCTGGGACCCGAGGCTTGAACGGGCGGTGGCGCTCAAGACCGTGCGTTTGGGCGATCTGCCGAGCTCGGAGTCGCGCGCCAAGCAACTGCACACCTTGCGGCGCGAGGCGATCACCGTCGCGCGCTTGAACCATCCGAACATCGTCGCGGTGTACGACGTCGAAGACGTGGTCGAGGCGGCGTTCATCGCGATGGAGCTGGTCGACGGCGCGAGCCTGGAAAGCCTGTTCTGGAGCCGCGGCAAGCTGTCGGCCGAAGAGGTCATTCCGCTCGGCGCGGCGATCGCCCGGGGGCTCGCCGCGGCGCACGAGCGGGAGATCCTGCATCGCGACGTCAAACCGGCGAACCTGCTGCTCGGCCGCGACGGTGCGATCAAGATCACCGATTTCGGCATTTCCGAGCTGGCCTCGATCTCCGAGCGGGGCGGCGCTTCGATTTTCGGCACGCCCGGCTACATCCCGCCGGAGACGCTACGCGGCGACGGCTACGGTCCGAAGGGGGACCTGTTCGCGCTCGGCGTCGTGCTCTACCACGCCCTGGTGGGCAAGCGACCGTTCGCCGGAGGGACGGTAAGAGACGTGGTGCGGGCGACCCTCACCGACCAGCCCGTGCCGCCGAGCCAGAGGGTCCAAGGGCTACCGGACGCGCTCGACGCCCTGGTGCTCGCCCTCCTCGCCCGCGAGCCGGCCGATCGGCCCGAAAGCGCCGCGGCGGTCGCCGCGACGCTCGAAGCCTTGGCCGCCGAGCTGCGCCTCCGGTGGCGCTGGCGCCCGGAGTACGAGCCGACCAAGGCCGAGGAGATCGCTCGGGTCGCCGCTTGATCAGCAACCTGTCGGCGACTGGGGTTTCGCCGTCCGGGAGATTGATCAGCTCTCCCCCGAGACTCCGCAGAGCGATCTGACGATGGCTGATCCGACTCGCGAAACAGGTATCTCTCCTGACGAACCCCTTTTCGTGGATGACGGGACGAGAAATGCGACCCGGGCATGCCCTGCGGCGTCCGGCGGAGGAGGCGCAACGTGCGCCGAATTCGGTTTTCTGAGTGCGCCGAGGGGTTTTCTGGGCGCGCGGAGTGTTTTTCTCGCCGCCGAATTCGCTTTGCGGACTGGAAATTGACGTTTTGAGCCAGCCGAGGGGTTTCGGCACTCAGAAAATCGAATTCGGGAGTCAGCCAAGGGGTTTTCTGGCTCAGAAAACCCCTCGCGCCACTCAGAAGACGGCTTTGCCGGTCGCGAATTGACCTCCTGAGTCAGAAAAGGGAATTCGGCGATGAGAAAAAGGGTCGCCGGAGTCAGCGAAGGGAACTCGGCGCTCAGAAAAACGCTCCGCGCACCCAGCGAAGCGATCTCCGCGACCAGCTTTCCGGGCTCGACGGCGGAAAGTCGAGGGCCGCGGTCGGGAAGGGTCGGTTGCGGGGCGGTGGCGGTGCCTGCCGCGCTACCCGCCCACCAGCCGCGCGCGAATCGCCTCAACGTACGCCGCGCGCTTCTCGGCATCCGGGTGCCCAAGCTCCCGGAGGAAGTCGACGGGAACCTGCATCAACTCGACCGCACGAGCGAGCTCGCCCAGCGTCTCGTAGGTGAGCCCCAGATTCCACGAAGCGATCCCCTCGCCGAGCCGATCGCCGATCTCGCGGGCGATGGAGAGGTACTGTTCGTAGTATTCGATCGCGCGCTGTGTTTCACCGAGGTCGGCGTACGCGAGGCCGAGACTTCCGAGATCCTGTCCTTCTGCGCGCCTGTCGCCGATCTCGCGGGAGATCACAAGGGCGGGATCATGGCACTCAATCGCCCGCCGTGTTTCGCCGAGGTTCTTGTAGGCGATGCCGAGGTTTCCCAGGGCGTTCCCCTCGCCTCGCCGATCGCCGATCTCGCGGGCGATGGCGAGCCGCCGCTCGTAGTATTCGATCGCGCGCCGGGTTTCGCCGAGATCGGCGTAGGCGAGTCCGAGGTTTCCGAGTGCGCTTCCCTCGCCTCGCCGATCGCCGATCTGGCGGCGAATGGCGAGATCCTGCTCGTAGTGCTCGATCGCGCGCCGTGTTTCGCCGAGGATGGCGTAGGCGGTGCCGAGGTTTCCGAGGTGGTTCCCCTCCATCACCCGATCCGTCGCCTGCCGCGCCCCCTCCCGCCCCGCTTCGAGCCAGGCGATCCTCTGTCGAAGGGACAGGCGGAGGCTGAGCACGTACGCCCCCGCATCCGGATATCGGCTCGCGAGCCGCGCGGCTTCTTCCCTCACCTGGAGCTTTCCGGCCGCCCACGCCTGTCCGGCCGCGATCTGATGCCGCTCGCGATCGAACAGCGCGAGACCGGCCAGATTGTGCTCCTTGCCATCAAGATAGAGATCGTCCGCCCGGGCGAGCACCCCGCAGTAGTGCTCCGCATGCCGCAGCTCGCCTTGCTCTCTTTCTTCCTCCGTCAGCCGCGACGCTGCAAACACCCGGGCGAGGTCGTGGAGCTTGTACCGGCCGTCTTTCCCTTCGAGCAGGCTCCCGCGCACGAAGCCGCCGAGCGTATCGTCCGTCTCATCCTCGCCCAGCCCCCACACGGCCCCCGCCGCCGGGGCGTCGAAATCTCCGGCGAAGACGGCGAGGTGGCGGAAGCGCTGTTGAAAAGCATCAGTAAGGAGGGAAAGCCCAATCCCGAGCACCTTCTCGCCCATCGCCGCCTGTTCTTTTCCCCTACCCAGACGCTTTTCAAACGCCTCGACCGAGAGATCTGGCCGTTCCACGAGCGAACCTGCCGCGATTCGCAAGGCGAAGGGGAGATATCCGCACAACCGCGCGATGGCGCCTGCTCGATCGCCGATCCTCCCTGCGATTCCGAGCAGCAGCGCACAGGCGTCCTTTTCGGGCAGCAGCTCCAAATCGCGCACCGCGAGCCCGGGGAGCGCGAACTTCTGCCGCGAAGTCACCAGCAGTGCGCAGCCCGGGGGCGGCACGAGCGGTGCCACCTGGTCGGGTCCTGAGGCGTTGTCCATGAGCAGGAGCACGCGCTGGCCGGCGAGAACGTCCCGATAGGCTGCCGCGAGCTGCCCCCCTTCGGGGAGCTTCGAGTCGGGATAAAACGAGCGCACCACATGGGCCATCGCGTCGGCTGTCGAAAGCGGCTTTTCGCTCACCCCCTGGAGATCGAGGAAGATCTGCGCGTCGGGGAAGTCCGCCGCCATCTCCTGCGCGAGCACCAGGGCGAGCGCCGTCTTGCCCACGCCCCCTTGGCCTTGAAGACCGCAGATCGTGGCGCCGGCGCCTTTCTTGATCGCGCGGCGTAGCTCGACGAGGTCTTTCTTGCGGCCGACGAAGTCGGCGGGTGGTGCGGGGAGCTGGCGGAGAGGAGAGTACGTCTCAGACGGCAGCTGGAAAAACTCTCGCACGATCTCGCGGTGACGCTTCACCCGCTGGTCCAGCTCAACCCCTGCCCAGAAGTGGCAGGTTGCTTCGTCTCCCCATTCCTCACGAATCGCGACGCGCGCGTCGGCCGAGACCTCTGCCGACACCACGAACACCAGCTCGTGCGGCTGTTCCGCCGGGGAGAGCTCGCGCCGGAGCTTCGCGATCTCCTTCTTCCCAGTGGCTGTGGCGAATTCCTTGACCCGTTTACATTGGAAGACGAAACGCCGCTCCCCGCGCCAGGCCAACACATCCCGGCCCTTTTCGCTTCCGGACTGTCCGAACGCCTCCGCGCGCTCGAATCCCTCCCGCTCGACCAGCCAGAGGCACAGACGCTCGAACTCGAGAGGCGCGAGCTTCTCAAACGGCAGCGGATGCGTTCCGCCCGTTACGGGTGGCTTGGATTTCGTGGCCATGATCCGGCGCCTCAGCCCTCACCCCCTCTCCCAAGGGATCTCTGAGAGAGGAGTTGGGGATGAGGGCTGAACCTCAGCGCCGCACGATCTTCCAGGTCCGGACAGCCGAATTGCCGACCAGATCCTGAGCTTCGACTTCCAACAGCGCCGCCGCGTTCGAGTCGGCCGGCGCCACTTTGGTCCGGTAGATCAGCTTCGCGATGCCGCTGCCGAGATCGTCTCCGGTCACCCAGAGAAGGCGGTCGCCGGGCAATGCGGTGCCGTCGTCGGCCACCAGTTGCCAGCCCTGGCCGGCGAAGAAGACTTGCGGATGATTCGCGGTCGCGGTGCTCTCGGCCCAGACGCCGTCGCTCGGCGCCGTCCGATCGCCCCAGATCAGGGGGAGCCAGCGCCGGCCGTCGGCCGACCAGGCGATCGCTCCGCCACGCTCCGGCTTCCAGTTGTTCGGCGTCCGGCGACGCTCCTTATCAGGCTCGCCATGGTCGTCGTAAACGTTCGTATCGACCGCCTCCGTACGGAGCGTCGGCGCCTCGGCGTCGATCGTGAAGGCGAACGGCCCGATCGTCGTCGATTGGCCGCAAGCGTCGGTGATCACCACGTCGGCGACCCGTGGGCCTGGCGAAGGAGCGCTCCATGCCGCTTCGCTCACGTCTTGGCCGTCAAGCCGATAGGTTCGTGTTGCGACGCCGCAGGCGGAGGTTTCCTCCTGGATCTCAAGCTTTGTGGCGCCGCCGCCGAAAAGAACTTCGGCCACCCCGACCTGCACGCCCGCGAGACCGAGGTGCGCGGACGGCGGCGGACCGGACACTACCTCCGGCGTGACCTCGGCCGGCGTGACCTCGACCGGCGACGCCGCGCTCGGATAACCGTCCAGGCCCGACGCGCTGCGAGCGGTCACCCGCCAGAGGAGCTTGCCGATCGGCAACGCCGCGGAAGGCTGCCACGAGGCGACCTGGACGCCCGTCGCGCGGTCGATCGTCTCGCCGCAGGCCGCGTCGCGGCAGACTTCGACGACGTACGACACGGCTCCCGGGACCTCTTCCCACTGCATCTTTGCGCGGTTGACCGGCATCCGGGCGTCGATCTCCGGTTCGGTGAGCGCCGGAGGCGGCAGGAGCTTTTCGGGCTTCCCAGGAGCCGCTCCCTCTTCGACCGACGTGCCCATCCCTTCCGTCACCACAACCTTGGCGCCGGCCGAGGCGACTTCCCCCTGGCCGCCGTACATCATCACCTTGGCCGCCCCTTTTTCCGCCTTGCGCGCCCGGGTTTGGGAGACCCCCTTGGCGTTCGGCCGAGCCTTGGCGCTGGTGCCGCCGATCAGGATCTCGACTTCCGAGGCGCGCGAAGACGCCACCTTGCCGCCGGTCTCGAACTCCGCCTGCCCCTCGACGATCTCGACCGCTTTTCGCTCGACCCCGGAGAGCGCTCCGCCCGCCCGGTGGAGGAACACGATCGAATCTTCGGTGACGCCCAGCCGGGTGCCGTCGGTGAAGCGCAGCTCCGCCGAGGATTTCGGGTAGGTGCGCATGCCGTCTTTTTCGACCAGCAGATCGCCGAGCTGCGCCTCGCCCCAGGGGATCGGCGCCGGCCGCTCGTCGACCCGCCGCGACAGGAGCGCCACCTGCGCGGCGGGCTCCGCCCGAGCGCCCGCGACGGCGATGTGGATGCGCTGGCCGGGCTCGATCAGGTCGGGATTCACGATGTTCTGGTTCCACTGCGCGAGTTGGCGCCAATAGCGGGAATCGCCCAGATAGCGCTGAGCCAGACTGTGCAGCGTCTCGCCGGGCCGAACCACATGAAAGCCCCGGTTGGCTCCGGCCGGTAACCCCTGCTGCCCGGCGGCGAACGAAGATCCGACCAGAGCGAGCGAAGCGCCCACCAGTCCTCGAACCACGGCGCGTTGAAGAGCCATATAGCGTCCCTCCGTCCTGGAAGCCGAATTGTCACCGCAACCTGCCGCGGATTGTTTGGATACCCGGGAGTCTATCCGGCATTTTGCCCTGTGCAACGCGGAGAACAGGCCAAGCGCGCCTGGGTTAGGATCTCTCCATGAGCCGCTCCGCTCCGACCATCCCTCTTTCGGAGTCGATTTCGATCGCTCCGTTCCCCGCCTCGCGCAAGATCTACCTCGAAGGCTCCCGGCCCGACCTGCGGGTGCCGATGCGTGAGATTTCGCTCCAGCCGACCCGCCATCCCGACGGCCGCCTGGTCGAGAACCCGCCGCACCGGGTGTACGACACCTCCGGACCGTGGACCGATCCGGAAGCCGCCCCCGACGCTCGCGTGGGGCTACCGCCCCTGCGCCGCCCCTGGCAGCTCGAACGGGGCGACGTCCTCGAGCTGGCCGATCTCACCTCCGAATTCGGCCGTCGCCGCGCCGCCGATCCGAAGCTCGACGAGCTGCGCTTCGGCCGGGTGCGCAAACCGCTGCGCGCCCGGCCGGGGGCCAACGTCAGCCAGATGCACTACGCCCGCCGCGGCGTGATCACGCCGGAGATGGAGTACGTGGCGATCCGCGAGAACCTGCTACGCGCCCAAGTGGAAGGGGCGCTCGTGGCGGCCGGGCCGCAGCATCCGGGCGAGGCGTGGGGCGCCTCGATTCCCCGCCGGATGACGCCGGAATTCGTGCGCGAAGAGATCGCGAGAGGTCGCGCGATCCTCCCCTCGAACGTCAACCATCCCGAGTGCGAGCCGATGGCGATCGGGCGGAACTTCCTGGTCAAGATCAACGCGAACCTCGGCAACTCCGCGGTCACCTCGTCGATCGACGAGGAGGTGGAAAAACTCCTCTGGGCGATCCGCTGGGGCGCCGACACGGTGATGGATCTGTCGACGGGCAAGAACATCCACGAGACCCGCGAGTGGATCCTGCGGAACTCTCCGGTGCCGATCGGCACGGTGCCGATCTACCAGGCGCTCGAAAAAGTGGGCGGCAAGGCCGAGGACCTCACCTGGGAGATCTTTCGCGACACGCTGATCGAGCAGGCCGAGCAGGGGGTCGATTACTTCACCATCCACGCCGGAGTGCGGCTCCCTTATGTGCCGCTCACCGCCCGACGGGTGACGGGCATCGTCTCGCGCGGCGGCTCGATCCACGCCAAGTGGTGCCTGGCCCACCACCGCGAGAACTTCACCTACACGCATTTCGAGGAGATCTGCGAAATCATGAAGGCCTACGACGTCGCCTTCAGCCTGGGCGACGGCCTGCGCCCCGGTTCGATCGCGGACGCCAACGACAAGGCTCAATTCGCGGAGCTAGATACCTTGGGAGAGCTGACCCACGTCGCCTGGAGCCACGACGTCCAGACGATGATCGAAGGCCCTGGCCACGTGCCGATGCACCTGATCCAAGAAAACATGACCAAACAGCTCGCGGTCTGCGGCGAGGCGCCGTTCTATACCCTCGGGCCACTGACCACCGACATCGCGCCGGGCTACGACCACCTCACCTCCGGCATCGGTGCCGCGATGATCGGCTGGTTCGGTTGCGCCATGCTCTGCTACGTGACGCCCAAAGAGCACCTCGGCCTGCCGAACAAAGACGACGTGCGGGCGGGAGTCGTCGCCTACAAGATCGCCGCCCACGCGGCGGATTTAGGCAAGGGATTCCCCGGAGCCCAACTGCGCGACGACGAGCTGTCGAAAGCCCGCTTCGAATTCCGCTGGGAAGACCAGTTCAACCTCTCCCTCGACCCTGAAACGGCGCGCTCGTACCACGACGAAACGCTCCCCCAAGAAGGCGCCAAAGTCGCCCACTTCTGCTCCATGTGTGGCCCCCATTTCTGCTCGATGAAGATCACCGAAGAGGTCCGCGATTACGCCCGCAAGCAAGGTCTCGCGGAGGAAGAGGCGCTGGAGAAGGGGATGGAGGAGAAATCCGAAGAGTTCGTGCGGGCGGGCGCGGAGGTGTACGGGTAGGCGCGATTCTCGCAAGGCGAACGAGAGGTCGCCTTTTTGGCATCTCCATAGGGGAAAGATCTCATCGTGCGCGCCGATCGCCTCCTTCTGATCCCGTTGCTGCTCGGCCTCTTCGCCTTGCCGCTCGTGCCGACGACGGGGCCGATGGTCTGCCCGATACAGCAGGCGCAGCGCACTCCGAGCTGCTGCGATATGGCGCGGGAGTGTGGTCGGGCGCCGGTCTCTTTTGCATTGGGCCTGGCCTTCGATCATGGGCGGCGTTCCACAACCCGAGAGACGGTGGCTTCGGCTCGTTCGACGGCGCTCCAGAGCTGGCCGGCGGAGGTCCGGTGGCCGGCCGTCCCGTCACCCCAGGATCTTCCCTCCCGTCCGTTTTCCCTCCTCTCCGTTTGGCGGATTTGATCGCGTCTCGTTGGATCCCGAAGTGTGTCTTCTCGATCCGATGTAAAGCGCCCTGTCGGCCGTGCGGCGCGACAGGGAGACTCGATCCATGTCTCAAGACTACGGAGAAATCCACATGCGATACCTGGGAAAGTCCGCGCTCTGCCTGAGCGCTTTGGCCATCACCCTGCTGGTCGGCTCACCGCTCCAGGCGGAGGAGAATCACAGCCATAAACACAACTGCGCCGAGCAGATGCACGAGAAGGCCTCGTCCCACTGCAAGATGCACAAAGAGGCCAAGGGCGACGACGCGAAAGCCGGCTGCTGCGCCGAGGGCTGTTGTGATCACGCGGGGAAGGAAGCCAAAGCCGGCGACAAGCCGTGCGCGGATCATGCCGGCTGCTGCAAGGATGGGGAAGCGAACGCCAAGGCCGGCGATAAAGCCACCTGCGCCGACGAAGGGTGCTGTAAGGACGGCTGCCATGATGGCGACGGCAAGGCATGCGCCGAGCACGACGAAGCTCACACCCGCTAGGCAGGCGTAGGCGTTGAATCGACGAGGGGCGGGTCGGGTTCCGGCTCGCCCTTCGCTTTTCTCGGGATGATCAGCGCGATGCCGATCACGAGCATCGGCACCAGCACCCAGCTCCCTTCCGGGCCGTAGTTGCCGCCGGTCCATCCTTCCGGGCCGGTCAGACGGGCGTTGAACAGGCGAAAGATTTCGATCCCCGACACCGGCAGCGAGAGCAGGCCGCCGATCGCGAAGTTCCAGACGCCGTGAACCCAAGTGGACGCCCAGAGGCTGCCGGTTCGCTCGAACAGGGCGCAGAGAAAGACTCCCGCGAGGAACGTATTGACGCCGCTCGCCGCGGTGAAACCGGGATTTCCGGCGTGGGCCAGGGCGAACAGGCCGGAGCTCGCGATCGCCGCGGCGGCGGGCGAGATGGCGCGGCGGAGCGAGCCGAAAAAGCCGCCGCGGAGGACCAGCTCTTCAAGCCCGCCCTGGATAAGGAAACCGCCGAGCAGCAGGACGAGCGCGCCGAGGTCGTGCGCTTCGAAACCGCCGGGGGCGACCGCCGGGCTCCAGCCGAGGATCGAGAAATGCCCTTCGATCTCCGCGCCGCCGAGCCAGAGGCCGAGGAAGGCGAGCGTCGCGAAGCTCGCCCACAGCGCTTGGCGCAGGATCGGTTTGCGGCCCACAACGGAGCCGATCGGCCATCCAAGGCCCAGCGCGGCAGGAGGGCGCCGGTCGATCCAGCGCGAGAAAAAGAGGGCATAGCCGAGCACGAACGGCAGAGTCGCCACCCGGCTGAGCAGAAGGCGGTCGCCGTCCAGCGGAAAGAACAGCGCCAGGGCTTCGATCAACGGCCGGAACGTCAACCCGAGCAGGATTTCGAGCGCGATGTAGCCGATCAGGAACAGAATCGCCAGGCCGATCGCCTGGAGCTTCGGGTGCCGTTGCCAGAACGAGAGCGGTTCCGCGACCGGCTCCGGGGGAACGGGAACGGACGAGGGCACTTCGACGGGCGCCGGCCCGTCGGGATCTGGCGCCGATGTGCTTTCTTCCATCGCGGGGGATTCTCTCCCGGAATGCCTCGCTCCGGCGTTCAGGGTCTCGTCTGGGACCTTTTTCGACACTCTAGGAGGGTGTCGGCGTTGCGGCCGGCCGGATCTCCGTTTCTCCTTCGAGGTGCTGCATGGAAATCAAGACGGTCGGCGTGGTCGGTGCCGGCGTGATGGGGGTGGGAGTTGCCCAGAATCTTGCGCAGACGGGCCACCGGGCGCTCCTGGTAGACCTGAGCGACGAGATCCTGGAGCGGGCGCGCGGCGCGATCCGCCAGGGTCTCCGTTTCGGCCAGATGTTCGACAAGAGCGCCGCCGCGGCGCCGCGGGAGAAGGCGGCCGACGTGCTGGCGCGGATCTCGTTCTCGACCGATCTGGACATCCTGTCCGAGGCCGATTTCGTGGTCGAGAACGTGATCGAGAAGTGGCCGATCAAAGAACCGATCTACCGCCGGCTGGATGAAATCTGCCGCCCCGAGGTCTGCTTCGCCGCGAACACCTCGGTGATCTCGATCACCAAGATCGGCGGCGCCACGAATCGGCCGGACAAGGTGCTCGGCATGCACTTCATGAATCCGGTGCCGCAGAAGGACACGGTCGAGGTGATCCGCGGCCACCACACGAGCGAAGAGACGCTCGAGGTCGCGCGCCAATTCCTCGCCCAGATGGGCAAAGAGGGGATCGTGGTCAACGACGCCCCGGGCTTCGTCTCGAACCGGGTGTTGATGCTCACCGTGAACGAGGCGATCTTCCTGGTGCAGGATGGGGTCGCCCCCGCCGAAGACGTCGATCGCTTGTTCAAGAGCTGCTTCGGCCACAAGATGGGGCCGCTCGAAACCGCGGACCTGATCGGATTGGATACCATCCTCTATTCGATCGAAGGGCTCTACGAGCAGTTCGCGGACAGCAAGTTCCGCCCCTGCCCGCTGCTGCGCAAGATGGTCGACGCGGGGCTCCACGGCAGGAAGAGCGGCAAGGGTTTCTACGACTACGGCACGGGAAGCTAGAGGCGCGCGCGATGGCTGAGATCAACGAGACGCAAAGCAAGATCAAAGAATTCCTCTCGCGGTTCTTCAAGAACCACGACCTCCAACCGGGCGAAGACATCTTCTCGCTCGGTTTCGTCAACTCGCTGCTCGCCATGCAGCTGGTCGCCTTCGTCGAGAAGGAGTTCGATCTCACGGTGGAAGACGAGGATCTCGATCTCGACAACTTCCGCTCGATCGATGCGATCTCCGCGCTGATCGCGAAGAAGCGCGGCGTGCCGGCCGGCGCTTGAGAATCTCCGGATGAATCTCGATCTCACCCCCGCGCAACGCGCGGCGCGCGAACGGTTTCGGGCTTTCGCGAACGAGCGGATCGTGCCGTTCGCCGACGCCTGGGACCGGGAAGAAGCGATCCCGCGCGAGCTGATCGCGGCGCTGGGCCGCGAGGGCTGGCTCGGCTCCATCCTGCCGGCGGAAGCCGGCGGCGCCGGGCTCGATCGGATCACCTACGGCCTGCTGATCGAAGAGATCGGCCGCGCCTGCTCGTCCACCCGATCGCTGCTCACGGTTCACGACATGGTCGGCCACGCCCTCCGTCGATGGGGGAAGCCCGAGATCAGAGAGCGCCACCTGCCGGCGCTCGCGCGCGGCGAACGGCTCGGCGCGCTCGCGCTTTCGGAACCGAACGTCGGCAGCGACGCCGCCTCGATCGAAACCCAGGCGGTGGAAGACGGCGAGAGCTTCGTGCTTTCCGGCCGGAAGAAATGGACGACGTTCGGGCAGATCGCGGATCTGTTCCTGGTCTTCGCGAAAGTCGCCGGCCAGCCCGCGGCGTTTTTGGTCGAACGAGATGCGCCGGGACTCTCCATCGTGCCGATCCACGGCATGCACGGTACCCGCGCCGCGATGCTCGCGGAGCTACATTTGGAGGGATGTCGCGTGCCGGGCGCCGCGATGCTCGGCCGGCCCGGGTTCGGCATTTCGCACGTCGCGGCGACCGCCTTGGAGCTGGGCCGCTACAGCGTTGCCTGGGGTTCCGTCGGCATTCTTCAGGCCTGCCTCGAAGCATCGCAAAAGTACGCGGCGGAGCGGGTGCAGTTCGGCGCGCCGCTTGCCGAGCATCCGCTGATCCGCGCGATGCTCGCCGAGATGATCGCGAACGTTCGCGCCGGGCGGCTGCTCTGCTTGCGGGCCGGTTTTCTCCAGGAGCGGAGCGACCCGGCGGCGTTTGCCGAGACGATGGTGGCGAAGTATTTCTGTTCGAAGGCCGCGGCAAAAGGAGCGAGCGATGCGGTGCAGATCCAAGGTGCGAATGGCTGCGCTCCCGATTCCCCCGTCGCCCGTTACCTGCGCGACTCGAAGGTGATGGAGATCATCGAGGGATCGACGCAGATCCAACAGCTCGCGATCCCCCGTTTCGATTTCCCGGAGCTGTGATCATGGCCAAACCGGGCTCGATCAAATGCGTGGTCTGGGATCTCGACCATACGGTTTGGGACGGCATCCTGCTCGAAGACGGGGACGTCCGCGTCCGGCCGGGAGTGCGCGAGGCGATCGAAACCCTCGACGGGCGGGGGATTCTTCACTCGATCGCGAGCCGCAACGATCGCGCGACGGCGCTCGCCAAGCTCCGCGAGGTGGGCCTGGAGGAGTACTTCCTCTACCCGCAGATCCATTGGAACCCGAAGAGCGGCTCGGTCGAGCAGATCGCCAAAGATCTGAACTTGGCGCTCGATGCCTTCGCCTTCATCGACGACCAGGCGCACGAGCGCGACGAGGTCGCGTTCTCCTTGCCGCAGGTGCTCTGCCTCGATGCCGCGGACGTCGGCCACCTGGCCGAGATGCCGGAGCTGACCCCCCGTTTCGTCACCGAGGATTCCCGCCAGCGCCGCCGGATGTACCAGGCCGACATCGAGCGCAACCAGGCGGAGGAGGAGTATGTCGGCGCCAAGGACGAGTTTCTTGCCACTTTGGGTATGCGGTTCTCGATTCTCCCCGCGCGAGAGGAAGACCTGAAACGGGCCGAAGAGCTGACCGTTCGCACCCACCAGCTCAACACCACGGGCTATACCTACAACTACGACGAGCTCGACGCCTTTCGCCGGTCGCCCGACCACCTGCTGCTTGTCGCGAGTCTCGTGGACAGGTACGGCACCTACGGCAAAATCGGCCTCGCGCTGCTGGAGCTGGGCACGGAAGCCGATCGCAGCTTCTGGACCGTCAAGCTCCTCCTCATGTCCTGCCGCGTGATGTCCAAAGGCGTGGGCACCATCCTGGTCCACCACATCCTCGACCGCGCCCGCCGCGCCGGGGTCCGCCTGCGCGCCGAATTCGTCTCGAACGACCGCAACCGGATGATGCTCGTCACCTACAAATTCGCCGGCTTCAAACAGATCGAGCGCCGCGGCGAGGTCGCCGTCCTCGAAAACGACCTGTCGAGCATCCAGCCGTTCCCGCCGTACGTCGAGGTCGAGATCGAGGAGTAAGGGCTCCGCCTCAATCCGCCCGCACTACCAGCACGGGGATCTTCACCCGGTGGCGAACCGGCTCGACGGTTGAGCCGAAGAAGATGTCGCCGACCAGGCGGTGGCCGTGAGAGCCCATGACCAGCAGGTCGACGTTTTCTTCCTCGACCGCTTTCGGGATCTGGACCACCGGATCGCCGTAGAGCAGGCGAACGCGGGCCGTGACGCCGAGCCGTTCGACGGCGAGGCGCGCCCGTTCGAGGTATTGGGCATCTTCGCGGGTCTCTTCGTCGGTCGATTCGCCGCCGAAATAGCGCGGACCGAAACCCTCGGCGACGTGGAGGAGCAGCAGCTCCGCCTTCTGCGCCCGGGCGAGAGAAAGTCCGTGGTCGAGCACCGCCTGGTCGAAGCTTTCGACCGCGAGCGCGACCGCGATGCGCCGGTAGCCGAGAACTTCGCGCAGAACGGGCGCCTGCGGGATCGCCGGTTCGGCGCGGCGGCCGAGGCGCCGAAGCTTCTTGAGCGAGGGATGGAGCGCCACGTAGAGCAGCAGCAGGCCGATCGCCGAGAGACTGCCGATCACGCCGATCCGCAGCAGCGGCGGCGTCGAGCCGCCGAGCCATTCGCCCGTGATGCCGATCACCAGCTTGATGTTGAGGCCGATGATCACGATCGCGGTCAGCCAGGCGAGGACCTTCATCCAGACCCGGTTGGCGAATTCCCCCATTCGGCGCTTGTCGCTGGTCAGCTGCACCAGCGGAATCACCGCGAACGGCAGCTGCATCGACAGGATGACCTGCGAAAGGATCAACAGCTTGTAGGTGGCGTGGTCGCCGAGCACCGCGATCGTGATCACCGCCGGGATCAGCGCCAGGCTGCGGGTGAGCAGTCGGCGGAGCCAGGGGCGCATGCGGAAGTCGAGGAATCCTTCCATCACCACCTGACCGGCGAGCGTGCCGGTGAGCGTCGAGCTCTGGCCCGCGACCAGCAGAGCGAGAGCGAACGCGGTGCTCGCGACCGCCGTGCCGAGCAGCGGCGCGAGCAGCTTGTGCGCCTGGCCCAGCTCGGTCACCACGACGCCGTTGCGGTGGAAGGCGGAGGCGGCGAGGACCAGAATCGCGGCGTTGACGAAGAACGCGCAATTGAGCGCCACGGCCGAGTCGATGAAGTTGTAGCGGTTCGCCTGGCGCTTGCCTTCCACGGTGCGCGGTACCTGGCGGGTCTGCACCAGCGCGGAATGGAGATAGAGATTGTGCGGCATGACGGTCGCGCCGAGCATGCCGATCGCGATGTAGAGCGCCTCGGTCGACTGGAGGTGCGGGCGGAAACCGGCGAACAGCGGCGCCCAATCCGGTTTCGCGAGGAAGATCTCGATCACGTAGCAGCCGCCGATGGTCGCGACCAGGACCAGGATAAAGGCTTCCATCTTGCGGATGCCGAGCCGCTGCATGGCGAGCAGCAGGAAAACGTCGAACGCGGTGATCAGCACGCCGGTCATCAGATCGATGCCGAACAGGAGCTGCAGGCCGATCGCCGTACCGAGCACCTCGGCGAGATCGCAGGCGCCGATCGCCAGCTCGCAGAGCACCCAAAGCGCCAAGGCCACCGGCTTGGGATAGGCGTCGCGGCAGCCCTGGGCGAGGTCGCGGCCGGTGACGATGCCGAGCCGGGCGGAAAGCGTCTGGAGCAGGACCGCCATCAGGTTCGACATCAACAGCACCCAGATCAGCTGATAGGCGAACCGCGATCCGCCTTCGATGTCGGTCGCCCAGTTGCCCGGGTCCATGTAGCCGACGCTCACCATGTAGGCCGGGCCGGAGAACGCCAACAGGCGTCGCCAGAATCCGGGGATCTTGGGCAGGCCCACGCTCCGATGGACTTCCTGCAGCGATTGAGAGCCCCCGGGTGTCGGGGCGGTGGGCAGCGGATCACGAAAGGTCATGAAAATCCCTCGGCATTTTTGAGTGGCCAAAATTTACTCTGCGAACAACCCAATGTCCAGAGGGGGAGGTTGTGACAGGAGCAGCGTGGGGCTTGTCAGCGGGCGGCAAACCGTGGATCATCGAACGTCTTTGGCCCCGGACCTCCGGGGCCTTTCGATTCGGAGGGCGGCCCCTTGCCGGAGATTGAACAGCAGCTGTCGGCCGAAGAGCTCGAAGAGGCGTGGCAGATCCTGGCCACCGAGGATCGCGTCGAGGGCTTCGAACTTCTGACGCGCGAGGAGGCCGAGGAGTTCCTGCTCAATCTTTCGCCTTACGAGCAGGCGATGCTGCTCGCCTCGCTGCCGTTGGTCGAGCGCCGACTGTGGATGCGCTCCTACGAGCCGGACGATGCCGCCGACCTGTTGCAGGAGGCTCCCCCCGACCTGCGCGACGAGCTTATTTCCCTGCTCGACGAAGTGGCCCGGCGCGAGGTTCGCGCGCTCCTCGCCTACGCCGAGGACGAAGCGGGCGGCCTGATGAGCCCGCGCTATTCGCGCGTACGCCCCGACATGACGGTCGAGGAGGCGCTGCGCTACCTGCGCCGCCAGTCGCGCGACCGGACCGCGCTGATCTATTACGCCTACGTGCTCGACGCCGAGCAGCGCCTGCTCGGCGTGGTTTCGTTCCGTTCGCTGTTCGCCGCCACCGGCGAGGTCCTGGTCCGCGACCTGATGGTACCGGTCGACGACATGGTGACGATCCCGGAGGAGACCGACCAGGAAGAGGTCTCCCAGCTGTTCTCGCGCCACGACCTGATCGCGATCCCGGTCATCGACGGCGAGCAGCGGATGAAAGGCATCGTCACCTTCGACGACGTCGCCGACGTCGCGGAGGAAGAGGCGACCGAGGACATCCAGAAGTTGGGCGGTCAGGCCGCGCTCGACGAGCCGTATCTGCAGATCGGATTCTGGGAGATGGTCAAGAAGCGCGCCGGCTGGCTCTCCGCGCTGTTCCTGGGCGAGATGCTCACGGCGACCGCGATGGCGTTCTACGAAAAAGAGATCGACAAGGCGGTCGTGCTCGCCGTGTTCTTGCCCTTGATCATCTCGAGCGGCGGCAACTCGGGCTCCCAGGCGTCGACCCTGGTCGTCCGCGCGATGGCGCTCGGCGAGGTGCGACTGCGCGACTGGTGGCGGGTCATCCGCCGCGAGCTTTCGGCCGGCCTGGTGCTCGGCACGGTGCTCGCGCTGATCGGTTTCACCCGCATCGTCGCCTGGCAGAAGGTCTTCCACAGTTATGGCCAGCATTACCTCCTAGTCGCCGCGACCGTCGCCTTCAGCCTCGTGGGCGTCGTCCTGTTCGGCACGATCTGCGGCTCGATGCTGCCGCTCGTCCTGAGGCGCTTGGGCTTCGACCCCGCAAGCGCCTCGGCCCCGTTCGTCGCCACACTGGTCGACGTCACGGGGCTCGTCATCTACTTCACGATGGCGAGCCTGCTCCTGCGCGGAACGTTGCTGTAGCGGTGTTACCGTTGGCGCGGCGCCGCCCGAGCCAAAACTCTGCCCGCGGCGCTTCGTAAACCACGGATGGACGCGCCCATCTCAGAGACCGGCTCCCCGCCGCCCCGCCGCCCAAGCCTGCGCTTCGGCATCGTGGCGCGACGCGTTCTGATCTGCACCCTGATCGGCATCGGCGTGGCGGTGGTCATGAATCTCGGCCGGGGCCTTCCGGCCATCCGGCAAGTGGTCATCTCGGTTCTGGTTTCGCTGTCGATCTATGCATTCGGCCAGAGTCTGATCCATCTATTGTGGCCGTGGATCGCGCGTTGGGAAGGCGCCAAACGACTCGGCCTGCTGGCGGGTATTTTGTTCGTCGCTGGAATTGCCGGCTTTCTGGTCGTGGCGGCCGGCCAGGTTTTCCTCGAAGGGGGCCGCTCCGACTTTCCCTGGCGGTCCCTCCTCTACCCTGTGTTGGTGATGGGCGGCGGAATCGCGATCGTGGTGGGCCTGGTGATCTACAGCTTCGAGTTTCTGAACGACCGGCTGGCGGTGAGCGTCGCGCGCGTCAAAGAGGTCGAATTCGCCGAGCGCGAGCTGCATCTCGCGCGCGGCCTCCAGCGCCGGCTGCTCCCGCCGGCGGAGATCGAAGGGGAGGGCTACCGGATCGCCGCGCGCAACCTCGCTGCGCGGGTGGTGGCCGGCGATTTCTACGACGTCTTCCCGCTGGCCGACGGCACCGTCGGCGTGGTGGTGGCGGACGTGGCGGGCAAGGGGATGGCGGCGGCGCTGATCATGGCTTCGGTCAAAGCGATGTTGCCTTTCCTCGCCGCCGAGAGGTCTCCGGACCAGGTGCTCCGAGAGCTCAATCGACGGTTGGCCGCCGAGCTTTCGCCGCGCGAATTCGTCGCCCTCGCCTATGCGCGGTTCGATCCCGCCGACGGCGCCGTCGCTTTCACCAACGCGGGCTTGCCGGATCCCTATCTGCTACCGCGCACCGGACCGGCGCGGCCGATTGAATGCCCTGGGCCGCGCCTGCCGTTGGGAGCGCGACGCGAGGTGGAGTACCTATCCGTGGAGATCGTCCTCGCCCCTGGAGAGCGGCTGCTGTTTCTGACCGATGGCCTGCCCGAGGCGCCGACGCCGAACGGCGAACCGCTCGGGTACGCGGCTCTGGCGGAGCTGGTCGGTTCCGGGGGCGCTCCGACCACCGCCGCCGATTGGCTGGACGATCTATTGGCGCGTGTGCAAGCTGCGACTTCGTTCGATCTGGAGGACGACTGGACCGCCTTACTGCTCGAACGGGTCAAAGGCTGATCGGCGCGGCCAGTACTTCCGCCGGGGTTCCGTGGGCGATGATCCGGCCCTGGTCGAGGCGCAGCGCCTCGTCGCACAGCGCCAGGATCTCTTCCGGCTCGTGACTGACGTAGAGCATCGGCACCCGCAGTTCGTCGCGGATGCGGGCGAGGACCGGCAGGATCCGGCCGCGCAGCGGGCGATCGACCCCGGCGAACGGCTCGTCGAGCAGGAGAAGCTCCGGCGAAGCGAGCAGCGCCCGTCCGAGCGCCACCCTTTGGCGCTCGCCGCCGGAAAGCCCATCGACGTCGCGGTCGAGCAGGGGAGTGATCTCCAGCACGGCGGCGATCTCGGCCAGCCGCTTGGCCCCATCGCCATTGCTGGCGCCGTAGAGGAGGTTCCTCCGTACCGAGAGATGGGGAAACAGCGCGCCGTCCTGCGGCACGTAGCCGATTCGCCGTCGCTCGGGGCGTACGAAGCGGCGCGCCGCCACGTCGGCGAGCATTCGGCCTCCCAGGTACATGGACCCCTCGGTCGGCCGTCGTAGGCCGACAATCAGCTCCAGAAGCGAAGTCTTGCCCGCGCCGGAGGCGCCGAACAGACCGGCGACGCGGCCCCGCAGCTCGACGTCCACTTCGAGCGTGAAGCGGGGGAGCGGCAGACGGAGACCGCGGAGCGCGAGCTTCACGCGCGGCTCCGGGCGAGCAGGCGTTCGCTGGTAAAGAGCGCCACGAACGCGAGGACCGCGGCGGCCAGGCAGAGCCGGAGCGCCGCGTCGTCGCGACCGAGCTGGATCAACTGATAGATCGCGAGCGCCGAGGTCTGGGTGCGGCCGGGGATGTTGCCCGCGACGACGATCGTCGCGCCGAATTCGCCGAGCGCCCGGGCGAACGCGAGCAACAGCCCGGCCGTGAGACCTCGGGCGGCGAGCGGCAGGGTGATCGTGGCGAAAACCCGCGCGGGCGCTGCGCCGAGCGTGCGCGCGACCTGTTCGAGCCGATGGGGAACCTCTTCGAAAGCCACCCGGGCGCTGCGCACGAACAGAGGCAGCGACATCACGGCCATCGCGAGCAGGACGCCGCGCCAGGTGAAGATCACGTCGAGATCGAGCCGGTCGTGGACGAACCGCCCGAGCGCGCTCCGGCGGCCGAACAGGCGGAGCAGAAACAGGCCGGTCGCGACCGGCGGCATCACCAGCGGCAGGGCGACGAGCGTCTCGATCACCGCCTTGCCCGGAAAGGCACGGCGGGCGAGCAGCCACGCGAGGGCCAGGCCGGGCGGCACAATCGCGACCATCGCGAGCGCCGCCATGCCGAGGGTGAAGCCGAGGATTCGTGTTTCTTCGCCGGACAAATCGCCTCTCGCGTCGGGATCAGGGGGTGGCGGCCGGGCCGGTGATCACGAGGAAACCGTAGCGTCGAAACACGTCGAGCGCGGGCGGAGAACAAAGATAGGCGAGGAAACGGCGCGCCTCCTCCACGTGGCGGCTCCCCGCCAGAGCGGCGAACGGGTAGGTGATCGTCGGTCCTTCAGCCTCAGAGACCGCGTATGCCACCCGCACCTTCTTGGAGATCTCGGCGTCCGTCTTGTAGACGATCCCGGCGTCCGCGTTGCCCGATTCGACCGCGGCGAGCGCCGCGCGAACGTTCTCGGTCGGCACCACCCGGTCGATGACCTTGCGCCACAGCCCCACTTTCTGCAGGTACTCCTTGGCGTAGATGCCCGCGGGTACGGTCTGCGGCTCGGCCAGGGCGAGCGCGCGAATCGACGACGACGCGAGATCCGCGGGGGCGGCGATCTTCAGCTTCGAATCGAGGGGGACCACGACGACCAGGGTGTTGCCGAGCACGCTCTTTCGGGTACCGGCGAGCAGCAGCTTGTTCTTCGCCAGAGAATCCATCTTCGCCTCGTCGGCGGAGAGGAACAGGTCGGCCGGCGCGCCCTCTTCGATCTGGCGGGCCAGCAAGCTCGACGCGCCGAGATTGAGCACGATGCGATCCGGAGAGGTTGCCTCGTAGGCATGGGCAATCTCTTGCAGCGCATCGGTCAAACTGGCCGCGGCGGAAACGTTGATTTCGACGGCGGCAGATGGAAAGGCGAGTACGGCGAACCCCGCGCCGAGAGCGAAGGAGAGGAAAATGCGCTTCACGGTTACGCTCCCTTCGGCCTGACGCCTTAAAAGACGACCTGCAGGCGGGCCAACACCTTGTCCTGATCCGGCTCGCGATTGGCCTGGACGCGCAGGTAGTCCACCATCAGTTTGAGGTCGTGCCCTTTGAAATACCAGTTGACGCCCGCGGTGTCGGTCGCCGTGGTGTCGCCGGAATGGTCGGTGCGGGGATCGAACGTCTCGGATTTGAGCACCACCTGAAGCCGATCGGGAACGACGTAGTACCCTGCCTGCGCGTACCAGCCGTCGGATTCGACGACCGTGGTCGGCCGGCGGGAACTTGGCTCCCAGCGGGTACTCAGGTACTCCCCCCAGAGCTCGAAGCGGCCGGCCACCAGCTGGCTGTCTACTCCCCAGCCGCGGCGGTCGCCCGAGAAGATGGCGTCCCGGTCGGGAGTGGCGGGGGTCGAATCGAAACCGAATTCTGTCCCTTGGGGCACGTTCGTGTCGGTCGACTTGTAGCCGTTCGCGCCGACCGTCCAAGCGGCCGAAGCTCCCCACAGCGTGCCTCGCCAGGGCACCCCGGTACCGCGGGCGGCGACCAGGAATCGGTCGTCGTCGTTGAAGTTGTTGTTCGTGCCGTTGCCGTTGAAGGCCCCCACGGCGTAGGTGAGCCGCTTGTCCAGCAGATCGCCGCCCACCTGAACGCCGATCTGGCGGCCGAGCGTTAGGCGGTCGTTCACCAAAGTTCGTTCCAGGGTCAGCAGGCGAGGATCGCCGTACAGCTGCTCGAAGCCGAAGGGCGTCTTGAATTGCCCGACCCGGACCAAAGCCGCGGGATAGCGGTTCCAGGTGATGTAGGCATCGGTCGCCTGCGCCCGAAGTGCGGAGGTGTTCGACAGGCTGCCGGCGAGGTCGAGCTCCAAACGGAAGTCGAATTCCTCCAGAAACTTACCCGTCGCGTTCAGCCGCGCCCGCCGGAGGTAGAAGCGGTCGTTGTCGTTGGCGAACCGGGAGTCGCCGCGATCGCCGAAATCGGCCTGTGCCTGGATCAAACCGCCGATCGAGAGCGTCGGCTCGCGCCCGGCCGGTTTCGCCACGGCGTTCGGACTCTGTTGCGCTGCGGACGGGCTAACGCCTACCAGCACCGCGAGGGTGATGCCGAGAATGGGGTGCCGCACCAAAACCTCCTTGTTGCAAAAGAGCAGGCGGACCCTAGCAATCCCGATATATCCCGTCAAGTAGTTCGGAGGTTACTCCGCGAGAAGTTCGACCAACTGGCGCCATGCCGGCTCCGCCGCCACACGGCAGGCGGCGTCCATCTCTTGGTAGAGCGCGAGGACCCGCCGGCCGGTTTCGGTCAGCTGAACCCGGCCGTGCTCGGCCCCGCCGCGCGAGGCAATCGCCAGCGGCTCGCGGAAGCTCGCATTCATGGTCTGAAGCAGCTTCCAGGCGCGCATGTACGACATGCCCAGGTGGCGCGCCGCCTCGGCGAGCGTTCCCGCCTCCGCGACCGCGGCCAGCAACTCGGCCTTGCCCGGCCCGAACGCGATCTCCGCACCCTTCATCACGCGGAGACGGGGATGAAGGCTCACCTGCTGCTCAGGTTGCTTCGGCATTGGGGGTCTCGATGAGGCGGCTATTCTAAGCTGCCTAGGAGTTCCGGTCGGCGACGCGGGAGAAGTCTGGGGCGCAAAAGGCCAAAACCCGGGGCTCGCGGCGCCAGCCTCAGACGGCAACGAAGTCCCGGGCCTGAGAGCCGCTGTTCGAGCCGGCAAGCGAAGAGACGCCTCCGGAAGCCGCTCGCGGGTTCGCAAAGTCGCTTCCTGCGCGCGCAATCCGCTTCCCGCGCTCTATAGTCTCTTTCGGAGAGGGAAAGCCACCTTCCGTGCCCGCAAGCCGCTTTCCGAGCCGGGAAGCCGTTTCCTGGCGGCTAAAGCCGCATTTTGGGACGGCAATCCGCTTCCTGGGACCGATAGCCGCTTCCTGGGACTGATAGCCGCTTTTTGGGACCTATAGCCGTTTCCTGGGACGGATAGCCGCTTCCTGAGACGGATAGCCGCGTTCTGGGACCGATAGCCGCTTCCTGGGACCTATAGCCGTTTCCTGGGACCGATAGCCGTTTCCTGGGACCGATAACCGCTTCCTGGGACAGGAAGTCACTTCCTGGGCTGGGAAGTCACTTCCTGCGCTGTAGGGCGGCTTCCTGTTCCGTGGAACGACTTCCTGGAGCGTAGAGCCACTTCCCGGAGCGTAGAGCCGCCCCCCGGAGCGTAGAGCCGCTTCCTGCGGCGTACTACCCGCCGAGCCCCAGCTCCTCGATCGATTGGACCTCAAAAATCCGATCTGCGATCGAACCCAGCTCCTCGACCGTGCGGATCGCCGCGAGACGCTTCCGTAGGGGCGCGGGCACCCTTCCGAAGCGTTGGCGGAGTTGCCGGACCACCGTGCGGCGCAAGCGGTCGGCGGCTGCCATTGAACCCCGCTCGATCCCTTTCTCCAGGCCTAGTTTGAGGCCTTGCTTTCGGCCCTTCTCCAAGCCTGTGGCGAGTCCCTTCTTGACTCCTTTGGCTTCGATTCGATCGGCCCAGGTCATTTGCATTGCTTTCATCTCCGGAGATTTTTGGGCGCTTGTCAGAGAAGCGTACTCCTCGGCGTCGCGTCCTTTCAAGGGCAGGTAGGTTTCGACGCAATTCATCAACAGTAGCCGGTGGTGCTGGCGGAGCTTGGCGTTGGCGATCGTTCGCAGCGCCTCGAATTTGACCCGCGCGCGGCCGAGAGCGCCGGGCTTGGCGAGGGCGGCGAGCCCCCACGCGAGCGGCTCGGGACGGGCGAGCAACTGTTCGGCCGGGAGCCTTGACAGGCCGAACGAGAGATATCGGAAGCGGGCGACTTCGAGGCCGGCCGTTTCCTCGACATGAGTCTGCCAGACGGCTCCCGGCGGGCCGCCGCGCAGGAAGACGACCAGGGAGACAGACGGCTCCGGACATTGACCGCGCAGGCGGATCGAGTAATCCCAAAGGCGCTGACCGATCTCCTTCCCGGCCTTCCTCTCGATCTCGACGTGGATCAAGAACCGGCATCCTCCCATCGGGTCCGGGATCGCGCCGAGGAGGTCGACAGTCCGGTGCTCCTCCTTGGGGGAATCCGGAATCAGCTCCTTGTCGCGAAACTCGACCTCCGAGTCGGGCGAAAGCCACGCGGCGAGCTGGGCGTCGACCAGGAGCAGGAGATCCCGGAAGAGCGCGCGGAACAGCGATTTGAACAGGTGATCGTGTGGGGGCACGGCGAAAATCCTCCTTTCGCCGTTCCAAGACGCGAAAGCCCCCCTTTGATCTCGATGATTCTCGCGGATTTCCCCAAGATCCTTATGCTCGCGGTTCGGCCGCGCCGAGATAAGCTCCCGCTCCCGATGGCCGAAACCTCCGATCGACTGGTCCAAAAACTCTGGAGCTATTTGCCAGGTACTGCGCGACGACGGCTTGTCGTACCAGCTCTGAGCGCCAGATCGCCGACCGGCGGGAGCTACTAGGAATCCGGGGTGCCGCCGGAGGAGGGCTTCTTCGGCATCACCTGGCTGAACGCTTCGAACAGGCGATGGTCGATCAGTTGGCGAACTTCTTCCTCGGTGAGGAAATGGGGGATCGCGGGCGCCTCGGGGGGCTTCGGCGGGATCGGTTCGAAGGTGGCAGGTGCGCCGCCGCCCATCGCCCGGAGCTTCTGACGGTAGACCACGGCGAGCGGGGCGGGGAACGGGGCGTGCTCCTCCTCGCCGTAGAGCACTTCGAAAAAGGCCCGGGACTCGATGCCCAGTACGTCGAGCACGTCCAGGATGTGCTGGAACTTCAGCTCCAGCCGCCCCGAGAGGATCTGGCTGGTGCGGCTGCGGCCGGTGCCGAGCATCTTGTCGACGTGCCGGCGCGAACCGCCGAACGCTTGGACCAGCTCATCGAGCAGCGAGATCGCGCGCTGCATCTCTTCCGGCCGGGCCTCGACCTGGCGCAGCTCCAACTCCTTTCGCGGCCGGCCCCGCCGCTTCGGCGCCTCGACCTGGGGCTCGGCCACAGCGAGATTTTGCTTCTTCGGTTTTCCCGCCTCGGCGGCGATAGGGGGCGCCGCCTTGATCGGGGGCGGCGCTGAGGCCGCGGCGGGCGTGGCCCGGAGGCTCTTGGGGGAGGATGAGGTCCGCTTCTTGGGAAGTGCCATGGGTGGATTGTTGAGCCGGAGACGCCGAAGAGTCAAGTCCGCCCGGCGCCTTCTCGTGCCCGACACGTACGGCATGCGCACACTCGGCTGTAATGCCGTGTCAGCAAACATTCTCTCCCATTTCGTCGTCAAGTTTAGGCGCCGTTATGTCTACATTTGCTTTCCACAACAAGAGTTCCTACGCTCCGCAAAGCTAGAGAATTCAAGGGGTTCCGCGGCGCGAACCACACAAGAAAAGTTTGCGCAAACCGTTCGCAAGCCCCAAAAATTTGTCATGCTCTCGCGCCAGGAACACGCAACGCAAACGCGTTGCCCCCGCGGGCGCGGGGGCCATCTCGGCCGCCGGTTCGCACCGCGGAAGGGAAGGAGCCTCGAATGTCACGTGGATATCGTTTGGCCGCCATTATCTCCCTCGCCGCCCTCCTCGGCGGCGCTGTGCCCGCCTCCGCCGCTCCGGTTGGCGGCTGGAGCCTGTTCGATGGTTTCTCGCCCTTGGACTGGGTCGATCTTCTGTTGACTCAGGCGAGAAGCTGGATTGAACCCTCGGGCCTGCGTCTTCCCGAAGCAGGGAACTGGATCGCGCCCTCGGGTACCCAAAATATCTGGGGGCAGGAGGGCAGTACGATGGACCCCTTGGGCCGCTCTGCAGCGACGCCAAGCGACGGAGGGACTTGGATCGACCCGTTGGCACGGCAGTAGCGCCCATCCCCCGCAGCTCTCGTTCGAATCAGAGAGGAGGGTAGGACCCTTTCTTAGGGGTGTCGGTAAGCCGGCTCTTGTGCCACAATCTGCCATCGAAATTGCCACAATAGGATGCAAAGCGGTCGCGCAACCTTGGGAGGCGACATGCCGGACGACACCCCGCACCTGACTCCCGCCGAGGTGGCGAACCTCTGGGCGTTGGACCTTGAAGACGCTCGGTTTGGGGAGGTCGCCCGGCACTTGGCTCGCAGTTGCCCGGACTGCTGTGCGCTTGCGGGTCAGCTCCCCTGGCCGCGGCCGATCGCGCTTAACCCCGCTGCCAACGACGACGAGCGTACGGCGAGCCTTGAAAAAATGCATGATTTCCGGTTGCGGGGCACCATGAAGAAGGTACTCGCCCTGGGCGCCGAGTTTTTCGATGCCCGCGAACAAGCCGAGAGAGAGGTTGAAGGGTTGGTAGAGCTTACCGAACTTCCCACTCCCCCTACTCAGATGCTTCTTTTCGCGCGTTCCAAAGCTTGGCTGGAAGAATCGCGCGGAGAACGCCGGGAAGCCCCCGAGCGTTGCCTGTTCGCCGCGGCGCTTGCGGTCACTTTCGCCAACTCGCTGAAACCAGCGCAGCATCCGGAAGGAGAGGTGGAAAAGCTCCAAGCCGAATCCTGGTCCGAGATGGCGAACGCGAGGCGGCTCACTGGAAATTTTGAAGGTGCAGAGTCTGCACTTCACCGCGCACTGATGATCGTTAAAGATTTCGAGACCGTGAAGCAGATCGGTGAAGTAACGGCATTTCTGCTGATTGCAGCACGTAGGTTCGGCGAGGCCGAGCAGATTCTTGCCGACTTACAGCAGACCTATGCAGTTTTCGGCGATACCCATTCCGCCGGGCGTGTCTGTTTACGGCGGGGCACCGCTGCGTTGCACCAGCGCGACGACCGTGTTGCATTGGGTCATTATCTCGAATGCCTTCGCCTACTTGACCTTCAGCGCGACCCTGCGCTTACCCTTGCCGCTCTCCATAACACGATCGACTGTACAACGCGGCTCGGCTACTTTGAGACCGCTCAGGCGTGGCTCGATCGCTGTACTCCTCTCTACGAGGAACATGGCGACGAGATCGATCTCCTCCGCCGCCGTTGGGTCGAAGCCCAGATTCAAGCCGGACTAGGCAACCTCCCCTTTGCGGATGCCCACCTCCGCGCGGTGCGCGAGGATTTCGAAGATCACAGCCTGTATTACCAAGCCAGTCTGGTCACCCTCGACCTCTGCGCGATCTGGATTCGCCGAGGCAAATTCCGCGAGGTCGCCTGCGGTGTCGACGAGGCGGTCTCGACCTTCCAATCCCTGAAGATCCGCCGCGAGGCGCTCGCCGGGTTACTGCTGCTGCAAGAAGCCGCGCGGGGCGAACAGGCCACCGTCGCCATGGTTCAGGCGGCGGGGGCGGCTCTACGGGCTGAGGGGCAGTAAGAGGATCGCTTTGCGAGTCACCTGGCTGGTTTCATAGCGGGGAGTTCTGCGGCCGGACTATGCAAGAACTCGGATTCGGGCACCGGTTTCCAATCCGCCGACTCCAATGTTTCCCAGGAGAGCATCCATCGCCCTTTGCGGAGCTTTTCGGCCGCGAAGTAGAGGCCCTTTTTTCCGGCCGCGAGGTTCATAGGAATATAGGGGTTGATTGAGTTTGGGCGCTCCACCGAGAGGCGTGTCAGCTCCGACGTGACCGGGTTGTAGCGGTCGAGCACCAAGCCGTCGAGCCAGTCGGCACCCCGGGTGAGGAAGTACATCCTTCGGTCTCGACCTTCGGTCAGGCCGAGGACCTTTGGATTGTCATGGAAGCGACGAAGTCCGGCGATGCGGCACTGCTTTTCTTCGTCGCTCTCGTCGGTCAAGAAGTAGCCCTCGATCGATAGGTGGGCTCTCGGTTTGCCGGACGGCGTGAGCTGCTCGATGTCGTATTCGAGCGCTCGTGCAGCCCAGAGTCGGCCTTCGGAGTCGGAAGCGAGGAAGCGTTCATATTGTGCGAAATTGGGCGCCTTTCGCTGGAAAAATCCGGCTGCCGGAAGGTCCGGATACTCCAGCAGCACGTTCCATCGATCGCCGTCGAGGGCCACGAGCCGGGGGATTTGCCCCTTTCGCCCGTGATCGAGGTAGTCCCATAGGATCGGTATCGGAACGATGTTGACGACCGGTACGCCCTGCCAAAAGCCGATTCCGGAGTGCGCCCATTCGAGCGCGGGTACGGCCTTCTCTTTGCCGTCCACGAAGCGACGAATGCCCGAATCTGTGCTCAACATCCAGACGTCCCCGTCGGGGCTCAACGCCGCGGCATCCACTTTTGAAGGAAGTTGCCCCAGCGCTTCCAGTTTCGAGGGCTCCCCGAGCTCGCCCCCTTCCGTCAGCGGAAAGATCTCCAAAGTGTCGGCACGGAGAACGAAGACATTGCCCGCCCGGTTGGCGCGCACGAATTGGGGAGCATCCCAGGCGTTGGCGGTCGCCACCTCCTCCGGCACCAGCTCCTTTTCGGTGGCGGGTTCTCCTGCCACCGCCACGGCGGTACTGCTCAAGAGGACCGCAAGGGCTGTTATGAACCTTCTCATGGTTCCCCTCCTTTGGACCGGCCATTCCCGGCGCCGCTATCAGCGGGACTGTCGATTCTGTCCTTATTTGGAGCGCTGGGGCAAAACAGGCGAACCGAGCGGCATTCGGTCCAACTAAAACGGCGCCCGGGGTTGCCCCCGGGCGCCGTTTTCAGTCCAGCTAGATGGCAGCGTGGTCTCTAAGCCGTTTCCTTGATCCGCATGGCGTAGAACGAGCGCCAGACGAAGATCACGGAGACGGCGAAGAAGACGGCGGCGAGGATGTTCGTCGTTTGGTCCGGCAGCTCGATCGCCAGCTCGACGGCGAGGAGGCCGAAGAGGGTGGTGAACTTGATGATCGGGTTCATCGCGACCGAGGAGGTGTCCTTGAACGGATCGCCCACGGTGTCGCCAACGACGGTGGCGTCGTGGAGCGGCGTGCCTTTTTCCTTCAGCTCCACTTCGACGATCTTCTTGGCGTTGTCCCAGGCGCCGCCGGCGTTGGCCATGAAGATGGCCTGGTAGAGGCCGAACAGCGCGATCGAGATCAGGTAGCCGATGAAGAAGAACGGCTCCAGGCAGGCGAACGCGAGGGTCGAGAAGAAGACCGTGAGGAAGATGTTGAACATCCCCTTCTGGGCGTAAGTGGTGCAGATCTCGACCACCTTCTTCGAGTCTTCGATCGACGCCTTGCCGGCCGCGTTGTCCAGCTTGATGTTCTTTTTGATGAACTCGACCGCGCGGTAGGCACCGGTCGAGACCGCCTGCATCGAGGCGCCCGTGAACCAGTAGATGATCGCGCCGCCGGTGACCAGGCCGAGCAGGAACGGCGGGTGGAGCAGCGAGAGCTTGTCGAGGTTCTCGGTCAGCCCCTTGGTCAGAACGACGATGATCGAGAAGATCAGGGTCGTCGAGCCGACCACCGCGGTGCCGATCAAAACCGGCTTGGCGGTCGCCTTGAACGTGTTGCCCGCGCCGTCGTTGGCTTCCAGGTTGTGCTTCGCGCGGTCGAAGTCGGGGGTGAAGCCGAAATCCTTCTTCACCTCGTCCTTGATGTTCGGCAGCGTCTCGATCGTCGACAGCTCGAACACCGATTGGGCGTTGTCGGTGACCGGGCCGTAGGAATCGACCGCGATGGTCACCGGACCCATGCCGAGGAAGCCGAACGCGACGAGACCGAACGCGAACACCGCCGGGGCGATCATCAGCGCGCCGAGGCCGGTGCCCGGGAGCCCGGTGCCCGCGACCCAGGCCGCGATACCCATCAGCGCGGCGATCGCGAGGCCCATCCAGTAGGCCGAGAAGTTGCCGGCGATCAGGCCGGCGAGAATGTTGAGCGAGGCGCCGCCTTCGCGCGAAGCGGTGACCACTTCCTTGACGTGCGCCGATTCGGTCGAAGTGAAGACCTTCACCAGCTCGGGGATCACGGCGCCGGCGAGCGTGCCGCAAGTGATGATCGTCGAGAGCTTCCACCAGAGCGTCGGGTCGCCGCCAAGGTCGGGAATCATCAGCCAGGAGGCGAGGTAGGTGACGCCGACCGAGAGAATCGAGGTGAGCCAGACCAGCGAGGTGAGCGGCGCTTCGAAGTTCATCGTTTCGGCGTTGCCGAATTTCGCCTTCGCCATCGCCTCGTTGATGAAGTAGGAGGCGCCGGAGGTGATGATCATCAGAACGCGCATGACGAAGATCCAAACCAGCAGCTGGATCTGGGCCACCGGATTGTTCACCGCGAGCAGGATGAAGGTGATGAGAGCGACGCCGGTGACG
>Ga0268264_10000493_pt1 | contig 51762 bp, 40 predicted proteins | sample KBSSwiS32_FD_190357 | JGI IMG/M metagenome (GOLD analysis project Ga0268264, IMG submission 190357) | Switchgrass rhizosphere microbial communities from Kellogg Biological Station, Michigan, USA - KBS Switchgrass S3-2 (SPAdes) (version 2) | ecosystem: Host-associated > Plants > Roots >... | reverse complement strand
GCAACGGCTCGGGTGGCAACATGCTGTATCTGCCGCTCGACAAGCTGTTGGAAAAATCGAATTCACGCGACGACGGGACACCCACTGCAGTGATCACGGGGCGTGATGAAAGCGGCGGCGGCTCGACGCAGAAGCAACAGGAACCGGATTCGGTGACCGTTGAGGCCCGCGGAAGGGGGGATCGATGATGCCCACCCGCGTGGCTCCCATCGTGATTCTCATAGCAGCGTTGCTCATCGCGCTGACTTCGCCGTTCACCGTCAGCCAGGCGCAGGTGGCCATCCGTACCGAGTTCGGTGCGATCGTGGGCATCTACGATGATCCGGGGCTGCACTGGAAGTGGCCCTGGGACCAGGTCGTGAAGTTCGACCGCCGTGTGTTGTCACTGTCCTACACCGGCGAAACATTCCTGACCAATGACAACCGTGGCCTGATCGTCGACTTCTACGTCAAGTGGAAGGTCAACAACGCATCCCGCTACTTCCAATCGACGGGCGGCCGCGAAGATTTCGCGGGCGAGCGCATCGCCGAGATCGTCAAGGACGGCATCAAGAGCGTCGTGGCGCAGCGGACTCTCGAGCAGATCGTATCGGCGGATCGCGCGGCAGTGACCGAAGACATGATCGGCCAGGCCGGCCGCAATGTAGGCAATCTCGGAATCGACCTGGTTGATGTGCGCGTTCAGCGTATCGACCTTCCCGATGATGTCAGCACGCGCGTCTACGAAAGCATGAAGCAGAATTTCGTGAAGATCGCGAGCAAGCTGCGCGCTGAGGGCCAGAGTGCCAGTGTGCGGATTCGCGCCGCGGCCGAGCGGTCGCGCACTGAGATTCTTGCGAACGCCGAGCGCGATGCGCTGCGGGTCCGGGGCGACGGCGATGCGGCTGCCACCCAGATCTACTCCAAGGCCTATTCCAAGGACCCGGAGTTCTACGCCCTGTACCGTAGTCTCCAGGCCTATGAGCGCTCGCTGGGCAAGGACGGCGACCTGCTCGTCATCTCGCCGGACGGCGAGTTCTTCAAGTACCTGAAGGATCCCGGCCCCGGCAGCAAACGCTGAGGGCGGAAAACTCGCGTGTCTTTGAATTTCTCCGACCTGCTCGCGGCCCTGGCGCTATTCTTCGTGTTCGAGGGGATCGCCCCGTTTCTGCACCCCCGTGGCGTCAAGCGGGCCTTCGCGCGCCTGCTGGATGCGACGGACCGTGAGCTGCGCATCGCGGGGCTCGGCAGCATGCTGGTCGGCGTGATCCTTCTATTTCTGGTGCGCTAAAAGGTAAGGGGCCACAGTCTTGGGCAAGTTCGTCGTCATCATCGGCACGCAGTGGGGCGATGAAGGCAAGGGCAAGGTCGTCGACCTTCTGACCGAGCGCGCCGCCGCCGTGGCGCGTTTCCAGGGCGGCCACAACGCCGGCCATACATTGGTCATCGGCGGCAAGAAGACCATCCTGTCCCTGATTCCGTCGGGCATCCTGCGCGAACAGGTGAAGTGCTACATCGGCAACGGCGTGGTGCTTTCGCTCGATGCGCTGATCAAGGAAAGCGCGATGCTCATGGAGCAGGGCGTGCCCGTGTTCGAGCGCCTGAGGCTCTCACCGAACTGTCCGCTCATTCTTCCCTCCCATATCGAGCTCGACAAGGCTCGTGAGGTGGCGCGGGGACCGAATGCCATCGGCACCACCGGCCGCGGAATCGGCCCTGCCTATGAAGACAAGGTTGCCCGGCGCGCGGTGCGGGTCGCGGACCTGTTCCAACGAGACCGTTTTGCCGCGCGTCTGGGCGAAGTGCTCGATTTTCACAACTTCGTGCTGCAGCACTATTTCCGACTTCCGTCGGTGGATTTCCAGAAGACCCTGGATCAACAATTATCCCTCGCGGAGAAGATTGCTCCATTAGTCACGGATGTCACCTTGGCACTGCATTCACTGCGCCGCGATGGCGCGAACGTCATGTTTGAAGGCGCTCAGGGCGCGATGCTGGACATCGACCTGGGCACTTATCCGTACGTGACATCTTCAAATACAACAGCCGGCTACGCGGGCACGGGCACTGGCCTCGGACCCCGGTGCTTCGACGAAGTGATCGGTATCGTGAAGGCGTACACCACGCGCGTGGGCGCGGGTCCTTTCCCCACCGAGCTGTTTGATGAATACGGCGAGCACCTGTCACGGGTCGGTCACGAGTTTGGCTCCGTCACGGGCCGGCGGCGGCGGTGCGGATGGTTTGACTCCGTGGCCCTGCGGCGCGCGATCGTTCACTCCAGCGTCTCCAGCCTGTGCATCACCAAGCTGGATGTGCTCGACGGTCTCGATACGATCCGCGTGGCTGTTGGTTACCGGATCAACGGCGAAGTCGTTGCGGAGCCGCCTCTATCCATTGACGGCTACGCCGGCGTGGAGCCCGTCTATGAGGAAGTCCCCGGTTGGAAGGAGTCCACTGTAGGGATCACCGAGTACGATGCGCTGCCAGTGAATGCGCGCCGATATCTCGAGCGGCTCGCGCAGCTCGTGGATGTGCCGATCGGGATGATTTCCACCGGGCCGGACCGCGACCAGACCATTGTGTTGCGTCATCCGTTCGGCGCTTGATCCGCTCCGGACTCATTCTTCTCATTGTCGTTGCCTGCCTGCTCGCCGCCAGTACGTGGCGGGTGTTTGGTCATACCTGGGATGAACCCGAGCACCTGGCCGCCGGCATGGAGCTGGTGGATCAGGGCAAATACGAATTTGACACCGAGCATCCGCCGCTGGCGCGCACGCTGATCGCGCTCGGCCCCCACCTCGCGGGATCCCACTCATTTGGAACTCCACCTCCTGATGGCACGCAGGAGGGAATCGACATCCTGTACGACGGGGGTCACTACGATCGCACGCTGATGCTGGCGAGACTGGGGGCTTTGCCATTTCTGCCGGTCCTGCTGTGGGCCATGTGGCTGTGGGGACGGCAGGTCACCGAGTCCGAAGGAGCAGCTCTGCTCGCGGTGCTTCTGCTCGTCTGCGTGCCGCCAATACTCGGACATGCGGCGCTGGCCGCCCTCGATGTTCCTGGCACCGCCACGACGCTGCTGGCGCTTTACCTGTTGCAGAAGTGGCTGGTCAGAGGCTGGCGGCGCGATGCCGTCGCATTTGGTCTGGCCGCGGGTGTGGCTGTCTGCACCAAGTTGTCAGCCATTCCGTTCATCGGGCTGGGCATGTTGGTGTTGCTGATGTTGCGTACATTTCTGTCGGTGGCGCCGCCCGCCGTCAGTATGCAGCGCCGGCTGGCAGGGCTCGGTCTGATGGCGTTGGTGACGTTGGTGCCGATTACGCTGGCGTATGGATTGAACGGGCTGCACATAGTCCCGATGCCGCCCCGGTTCAATTGGATTCTGGTGTATCTCTTTCCGGACGGCGGCGGCGGCAGCGGACTGTTGCAACAACTGCAATTGCCGGCGGCGTGGTGGAATTACGCCGAAGGGGTGATGGCCCTGAAAGCTCACAACGACACCGGGCACGTGTCCTTCCTGCTGGGCAACCTCAAGGCCGGTGGCTGGTGGTACTTCTATCTGGTGGCACTGGCCGTCAAGACTCCACTGCCGTTGTTGCTGACCGGTATCGTGGGGCTGTTTCTCCTGGCGCGGGATGGATTGCGCTGGGCGAGTACGTGGCGGATGGCGCCGGTCGTGTTGTTTGTGACGCTCCTCGTATTCGCGAGTGCCTTCAGCCGTATCAATATCGGCATCCGCCACGTGTTGATACTGTATCCCTTCCTCGTGCTGGGAGCTGCCTATGCGCTCATGAGCGCCTGGCGTGCCTTGCCTCGTCTGGGTACTGCCGTGGCCGTTCCGCTCGTATTGTGGCAGGTCAGTACGCTCGTGACCGCCTATCCTGATTACTTTCCCTATTTCAATGAGTTGGTCGCCGATCCGCAGCATGTACTGGTCGACTCGGATCTCGACTGGGCACAGGATCTGAAGCGGCTGGAACGCCGGCTCGTCGAGTTGCATGCGCCCAGCATCAGCCTCGCCTATCAGGGCACTGCCGACCTCGCACGGGAGGCGCTGCCGCCTTTTGTCCGGCTTCCACCCAAGCAGCCCGCAACGGGCTGGATAGCCATCACGGCACTGAGCCGGGAGCACGAGCCCCTCGGCTACGCCTGGCTAGACGCTTACCGGCCCGTTGAGCGGGTTGGGAAGACGATTGATCTCTACTTCATTCCGCCGTAGATGCTCGATCCGCTCCGTGGCGGGTGGATGCGAATAATAAAACGCGCAGTAGAGAGGGTCGGGGGTCAGAGTGGTCGCGTTGTCGCGGTAGAGTTTGACCAGTGCAACGGCCAGGTCGCCGGCGCTCGAATGTTGAGCTGCAAACGCATCCGCCTCGAACTCATGACGGCGTGACCACAGCGAGCCGAGCGGCGTTGCGAAGAAACCGAACGCGGGCATGACAAACATGAACAACAACAGGGCCGCGTGAGAAGAGGGAATCTGCACCCCGAACGCGGAATAGAACTGCGCCTGTGCGGTCAGCCAGCCCAACAGCGCCAGCGCACCAAGCGATCCGGCCATGGTCACCACCAGGCGTTTGCGAACGTGTTTGAGCTTGAAGTGCCCCAGCTCGTGAGCCAACACGGCCTCCACTTCGGAGTGACTGAGGCGGGATAACAGCGTGTCGAAGAACACGATGCGCTTGTGGCGCCCCATGCCGGTGAAATAAGCATTTCCGTGTGCCGAGCGTCGCGACCCGTCAACTACAAACACGCCCTCGGATTGGAAGCCGCAACGCTGCAGCAGGGCCTCAATGCGCTGTTTCAACTCCGCGTCCCCGAGGGGCGTGAATTTATTGAACCACGGCGCGATAAACGCCGGCCAGGCCCATGTCATCAGCAGCATCAGGGCCATCCACCCCACCCAGGCGTACAACCACCAGTAGGGGCCGGCGCGATCCATCAGCGCCATGGCCGCCAGCACCACCGGACCGCCAATCAACAGCCCCAACAGGCAACTCTTGGCCAGGTCGGCTGCAAACAGGGCAGGCGTCATGCGGTTGAAGCCGAAGCGCGCCTCGATCCTGAAGGTTCGCCAAAGGGAGAAGGGGAGATCGATGACACCCGTCAGGATGACCACCGAGAGAATGACCAGAGCGCCGGTCAGGAGACCGGCGGTCCCGAGACTCGTGGTCCCGAGACCATTGGCCGCGCCCATGCTGTGCCGCCACATGCGGTCGATGACGCCGATGACCCCGCCGACCGTGAGGGCGAGCGTAACGAGCACGTCAATGATGAGGGACCTTCGCCCAAAGTTGATGGAAGCGATTGTGTAATCGGCAGCCTTCTGATGATCGGCCAGGGAGACGCGATCAGCGAAGGGGGCGGGGACGCGGTCCCGATGTGCCCTGACAGCCGCAAGCTGACGGCCACTGAGCCACATGCGCAGACCTGTGCCCAAAATCAGGGCAACGGTAAACGCACCGACAAAAAAATTGGCTAGGGGGGACGTGTTCATCCCCCGATTATGCCTCGGGGCCAGGTACCCCGGGGCGGCGCTTCGGAGCGCCGCCCCCTGTGAATCGTCGCTAAGCGCGACGCAGGAAAGTCAGAACAGCCAGGATCAGGAACACAAAGAACAGCACCTTCGCAATGCCGGCTGCGCCCGCGGCGATACCGCCGAAGCCCAGAATCGCGGCAATGATTGCAATGATGAAAAATACGACTGCGTAGTGAAGCATTTGGTTTTACTCCCGCCGCCCCGCGACCCGTGCGTTGCGTTGTGCGAGCCATGCTCACCGCAAACCGGATCTGACGTTATCGGAAGCTTCCCCGGTCGTCTGTAAGACAGTTCTGACGCCTCCGCTGCGGCTAGCCGCGGCTATTCAGTGTGCCGGCAGGCCCCTGAGGTCCCATAGGCGCCTCTATACAGGCGATATGTCGCCGCTGTTCATTTCGCGACAGCCCCGCCTGTGTTGCCATCACCCAACGGATCAGCGCTGGTGGGTGTCAGGACGCTGCCATGATTAAATTCGATGGAGCGATCCATTTAATCCGCTTGAAAGGGATGGTATGAAGTGAAAGTTTGAGTTGGGGGTGCCGCCCGCCGAGGGCCGTGTTGCATGTGCGCGACGACGTGCGGCAACACCGGCGAATGAGATGGGGGCTCGGGTGGGGTTCTTCCGAAAGACTATTTCAACTAATTATATATCTGGCGGGGAGAGCAGCTTGAAAGCAAACCGTAAAGTGTACTGCGCCGTCGCAGCCATCCTGAGCGCATACGCCGCTGCCGCCAGTGCCGCACCTGCGGATACTCCGGCGGAGGAGTCGACGCCTGCGGCGGATAACGGCCTGGCCATCGGCGAAATCGTCGTTACCGCGCAGCGCCGCGAGCAGAAATCCCAGGACGTTCCAATCACCATTCAGGCGCTGTCCGGTGACGCGCTCGGCAAGCTGAATGTCACGACGTTCGACGATTTCGTCAAATACCTGCCGAACGTCACCTCCCAAGGCGGCGGCCCCGGCCTGAACAACATCTACATGCGCGGGCTGGCCTCCGCGGTGGGCGGTGTCCAGGCGGTAGGCGTGGTGGGTACTTTCCCGAACGTCGCGATCTACCTGGATGAGCAGTCGGGCCAGCTGCCCGGCAGAAATCTCGATATCTATGCCGCCGACATGGAGCGCGTGGAGGTTCTCGAGGGACCGCAGGGCACATTGTTCGGCGCGGGCGCCCAGGCCGGCGTGGTCCGCTACATCACCAACAAGCCGAAGTTGAATACGGTCGAGGCCAATTTCAACGCCGGTTATGCGACCACCGCGCACGGCGGCCAAAGCAGCAACATCGATGCAACGCTCAATATCCCGTTGATTGCCGACCATCTCGCCGTGCGCGCGGTGGTCTACAACGAGAACCGCGGCGGTTATATTGACAACATACCGGGTACTTTCAGCAGGACACCGAACGAGCCGGGTGCCGCGTACCAGTACGACGCCTGTCCGGCCAACTGCCAGTCCGTCAACAACAACAACCTCGTTGCCAAGGATATCAACCCGGCCTACTACAAGGGCATTCGCGGCGAGATCCTGTACCAGATCAACGACGACTGGAATGTGCTGCTGACGCAGTCGTATCAGAGTCTCGAGGCCGATGGAGTGTTCGCCGAGCAGAAGGTTGCATCGGATGGCACGCCGCAGCCCGACCTGACCGTGCAGTTGTACAATCCGTCATTCAACAAGGATCGCTTTGAGAACACGGCCTGGACGCTGAACGGCCGCGTTGGGCCCTTGAAGGCGGTATATACAGGCGGTTATCTCGTCCGCAACATCGAACAGGTTCAGGACTACACCAATTACACGCGCGGCAAGTATGCCAACTACTATCAGTGCGTGAGCTCCGGCACTTCGATCACGGGCCAGGCGCAGTGTTTCTCACCGAGCGCCACGTGGCACGACATCGAGCGCAACACCCACCAGAGCCACGAATTCCGCCTGAGCACTCCGGATGACCTGCGGATTCGCGGCCTCGCGGGCCTCTTCTACGAAGACTACAAGATCGACGAGCAGGTCGACTGGCTGTACGAGACCGCCAGCGATTACTTCGGCCGCATCGCCCCTCCGACCGGCTATTACACACTGAACGGATCGGCACTGCTGCCGGACGGCCATCCGGTGCGTTACGGCACTCCGGGCGCGACGCTGCAGCTCCTGACACCATCGGTCAACAACCCGAACGTTCGTAACAGCAGCGACGCCTTCTTCGATGACATCAAGCGTGGCTACTCGCAGAAGGCCGTGTTCGGTTCAGTGGATGTCGACATCATCCCCAAGGTGCTGACAGTTACCGGCGGCACCCGCTACTACCGCATCGACACCGGTGAGAAGGGGGCGGTCGTCGGCAGCTTCGGCTGCAAGGACTTCTCGGGAACCGCAACGCCCACCAGCCCCTGTGTCAACCATTCCAATTTCACCAACCTGGATGCGTTGCACCTGGACAAGCTGTACAAGGGATTCAAGAGCCGCGCCAATGTAACCTGGAAGATCACTCCCGATGTCATGGTGTACTACACCTGGTCGCAGGGTTTCCGTGCCGGTGGCTTCAACCGTCCGAACTCGGTCGAGAGCTCATCGCCGCTCACCGGTGTGTGGGCTCCGCCGATACCGTTCGGTCCCGACAACCTGACCAACAACGAGATCGGCTGGAAAACCGAGTGGCTGGACCACCGCATTCAGTTCAACGGCGCAATTTACCGCGAGGACTGGAAGGGTACGCAGATCTCGCTGTTTGATCCCGGTGTGACCGGCAACCTGACGTTCAACGCCAACGGCAGCGACTATCGGGTCAAGGGTATTGAAACGACCCTGGCGGCCGTCATCGTGCGCGGGCTGACCATCAATGTAGGGGCCTCCTGGAACCACAGCGAGTTGGTCAAGGAGTCCGCCTTCACATACGAGTTCGGGCCGTTGAAGGGGCAGCCGATCGACTTCGCTGCTTTGAAGGATCCGAAAACCGGCGCGGTGCTGGGCCTGTCGAACCCGGGCGGTCAACTGGGCGATCCGCTGGCCGGCTCACCGCCGTTCCAGGGCAACATCCACCTGCGCTATCAGTTCGAATTTGCCGGCTATGAGCCGTTTGCGCAGGCTGGCGTGGTGCATCAGGCGCACTCGCTGTCATCGACCGATCGACTGACGAAGGACCTGCAGGGCAACTCGATAGCCTACGACAACCCCGGCTTCACCACCTATGACGGCGCCGTGGGCGTCAACAAGGACGCGTGGATGGCCGAGATCTACGGGGAGAACCTGACGGATACGCGAGCCGAGCTGTTCTCCAATTACCGCCAGTGGTACAAGGCAGTTACGGTCAATCGTCCGCGGACCCTGGGTGTGCGGTTCAGCTACAGGTTCTCGGAGAAGAAATAAACGAGGTCAGTTCACTTGCGATGGCGGTAGTCACTCCTGAGCGTCCTGCATCCCGTGTCGAGCAGGAAGTGCTCCGCTTGCGAGGATTGGTGGAAGCGCGGCAGTTCGCCCAATGCGAAGCTGCCGCGCGCTCCTTGCTCGCCGAAGTCCCCGAGAACCGCGACGTTCTCTATCTGCTTGCTGTCAGCCAGCGATACAGCGGCAGGATTGCGGATGCTCTGCGGACGCTCGAACAGTTTGAGGGGTTGCACCCGGAATACGGGCGCCTGTTTCAGGAACGAGGCCATTGCCTGCGGGCGGTCGGTCAAAGCGCAGCTGCGATAGCGGCTTATCTGCACGCTGTGATGCTCAATCCAACCCTGTCAGCGAGCTGGCAGGCGTTGCAGGCCCTGTATGCCGGCGCCGGCGATACAGCCAACGCGAAGCTGGCGAGCGCGAATGTCTCCAAGCTCGCGAGCCTGCCGCGCCCGGTCGTCAATGCAACCAATCTCTTTTCCGAGGGGCAGATCTACACGGCTGAAGATCTGATCCGACGCTATCTCCTCGATCATCCAACCGACATCGAAGCGATGCGGTTGCTGGCGCGCATCGGCGTGCGGCTCGAGATTCTGGATGATGCGGAATACCTGCTCGAGAGTGTGTTGGTAGCGCAGCCCGATTACCACGCTGCCCGCTTCGAATACGCGGACGTTCTCATCCAGCGGCACAAGTTCACGCAGGCGCTGGAGGAAGCGCGGCGTTTGATCGAGCTCGATCCGGACAATCGCAGCTATCGCACAATACGTGCGAATGCGTGCGTCGGACTCGGGCGTCACGAGGAAGCACTCGCAATCTATCGCGAGTTGCTCGAAACCGCCCATCGGGATGCGGATCTGCATCTATCGATCGGACACGCGCTGAAAACGCTGGGCCGGCAGCCAGAGGCCATCGACGCTTATCGCCAGGCTGCGATCGCGCGGCCGGATTTCGGGGATGCGTACTGGAGTCTCGCGAACCTGAAAACCTATCGCTTTGCGGACGACGAAGTGGCCCGCATGCGCCAACACGCGCAGGCTCCTACGACGGCTTTGGAAGACAGGTACCACCTGTGTTTTGCGCTCGGCAAGGCGCTGGAGGACGCTGGCGACTTCGCCGAGTCGTTCGCCTCCTATGAGCGCGGCAATGCCCTCAAAAAGAGTGAGAGCCGTTACCGGATCGAGACGTTCGAGCGCTCTGTGTTACGCCAGGAAGAGGTGTGTACCCGGGAATTCTTCGCGGCCCGCGGTGGCTTTGGATGTCCATCGCCGGATCCGATTTTCATCGTGGGCCTGCCGCGCGCCGGCTCCACGTTGCTCGAGCAGATCCTGGCCTCGCATTCCCAGGTTGAAGGAACGATGGAGCTGGCGGAAATTCCCCGCCTCGCGCTGCACCTGTCAGGCCGGGAAGGTAACACGCAGGAATCCTTGTATCCGGCGGTGCTTGCTGACCTGTCCGCCGCGCGTTTTCGCGAGCTCGGTGAGAAGTATCTGCAGGATACCCAGGTGCTGCGCACCGGCAAGCCACGCTTCATCGACAAGATGCCCAACAACTTCCGGCACGTCGGCCTGCTGCACCTGATGTTGCCCAATGCCCGGATCATCGACGCGCGGCGCGAGCCCATGGCGTGCTGTTTCAGCAACTTCAAGCAACTGTTCGCCAGCGGCCAGGAATTTACCTACAGCCTGGAGGATATCGGCCGCTACTACCGCTCCTATGTGAAGCTGATGGATCATTGGGATCGGGTTCTGCCGGGCAAGGTCCTGCGTATCCAACACGAGTCGGTGGTTGCCGATCTCGAGGGTAATGTCCGCCGTCTGCTCGAATTCTGTGGTCTCGAGTTTGAAAGTGCATGCCTCGAGTTCTGGAAGACCCGGCGTCACGTGCGCACGGCCAGCTCGGAGCAGGTACGCCGGCCCATCTTTACCGACGGACTCGGGCAATGGCGCAACTTCGAGCCGTGGCTCGGCCCGCTGAAAGACATACTGTCATGAGGTGGGCAGCGCTCCTCGCGAGCCTGCTCTGTGTAATTGCCTTTGCCGCCGATGCGCCGCCGTTGAGAATCAATCTCGACCAGTTCGATGCGCAAAAAAAGCGGGTGTTGCTGCCCAATGGCGAGCACCTCGCCTACATCGATATGGGCGACCCCAAGGGGCCGCCCATGGTGCTGATTCACGGCTACACCGACAACGCCCGCGACTGGGTGCCATTGATTCCCTTCCTGAACAAACACGACCGCCTGATCGTCGTCGACATCCGGGGTCACGGCCAGTCGGACAAGCCGGAGTGTTGCTACGCGAAGATCGACTTCGCCTACGACATCAAGCTCCTGTTGGATGCGTTGTACATCCAGAAGGCCGACATAGTCGGGCACTCGCTGGGCAGCATGATCACGCAGGTGCTCGCGGAGCAGTGGCCGGAGCGGGTGCGCAAGGTCATTCTGATTTCATCCACCGGCGGCCCCAAGCCCGGCAGTACACCTAAGAAGCCGTCCTACGATTTCGCATCCGATATCCGCAAACTGAAGGAGCCGATCGATCCGGACTCACCGTTCATGGTTGAGTGGTGGGCTTCGCCCACGCCGGTCAACGAAGAGTTTATTCGCCGACAACGCCGCGACGCGGCCGGTATTCCGCTGGCGGTGTGGCTGGCCGTGTTGGAGCAGGGCGCCAACGCGTCTGATATTCAGAGCAACCTGTCGAAGCTGAAGGCGCCGACATTGCTCATCTGGGGCAGCAAGGACCCCATCATGGAAGAGGATGTGAGGCAGTCGCTGCGAGATGCGCTGCCGGCGGCGAAAGTGAAGGTGTTTGAAGGCCTTGGGCACAACCCATTCTGGGAAGAGCCCGAGACCGTCGCAAAAGTAATTAACGGGTTCCTCGACGCCCCATGACGGCAGCCCAACACGGACGCCCGGCCGCTGCCTGACGCGCTACCCGGCGTCGCGGCCGATGCCGATCCCTTACCCGATGCGCGTCTTCGCCAGCCGGGCCTCGTCCACTTCGTAGCCTATGCCCGGGGCGTCGCTCAGATTGATCCATCCGGCGCCGTCGACCCGCAGCGGGTTAGCCATGATGTAATCCCGGCGATCCAGGCTCCACTCCGGCGCGTCGTACGGGAACTCAATGAACGGCGCTTGCCCCAGGCCAGCAACCAACTGCGTGTTGGCCATGACCCCCATGCCGTTGGTCCAGGTATGAGGCGTGAACATGATGTTGTGTTCTTGCGCCATGATCGCTGCGCGTCGCAGGCCGGTGATGCCTCCCACCAGTGCCGCATCCGGCTGCAGAACATCCACGCAGCCCCGGCTGATCAACTCGCGGAGCTCGTGCGCCTGCCGCGTCATCTCACCCCCGGCAATCCGCACGTCAACAGACTCGCGTAGAGCGCGCATCCCATCGTAGTCACCCCGATGCAGCGGCTCCTCCATCCAATAAATGTGGAGTCGCTCCAGCTCACGGGCAACCCTCACGGCCTCCTTCAATGTCCAGGGCGCTTCGGTGTCCCAGGACATTCGCCAGCCCTGGTTGCAGTCCACCATCAGCTCGAGGCGATCGCCAACACGCGCGCGGACCGCTTCGAGTGTTTTGACGTCATCCCGCCAGTCGCCACGGTGAAACCGCAGCTTCAGCGCCGGAAATCCTTCCGCCAGGTAGCGTTCCGCGGCGTCCGCCGTCTCACCCGGATCACGCAAGGTCCCCGATGAAGCGTAGGCCCGAACCCGATTGGACAGGCCGCCCAGCAGCTTCCAGACCGGCTGTCCCGTGATCTTGCCGGCGAGATCCCAAAGGGCGAGATCCAGCGGCCAGCAGCGCCCATAATGGAACTCGATATTCGACAGAATCCGGTAGTGGCGCTCGAGGGCGAGCGCATCCTGCCCGATGAAGAGGTTCTCGTGACCCGCGAAACCGACCATCAGGTCGCCGGAGCCGAAGCCCACCAACCCGGTATCGGTGGTTACGCGCACCAGCGTAGCGTCGAAATGCGTGCGCGGTTTCGTGTCCCAGCTAGCATTGAACGGGGGATGAAGGTCCAGGCGATGCTGGGTAATCTGGATAGAGGCTATTTTGTGTTCGGACATGGCGCGGGAGACTTTCATATCGGGCGCGGGTGTACAAAGCCGAGAAATTGGCTACCCGCATCGAAAAAAGGCATCGGGTTATGAGCAAGAAAAGCATCGATCGTCGCTGGTTGCCCCTGAATGCGCTGCGCGCCTTCGAGGGTGTTGCAAAGCACGGCAGTTTCACGGCCGCGGCCCACGCATTGCTGATTTCGCAGAGCGCGCTGTCGCGCCACGTCATTGCGCTCGAGCGGCTGGTCGGGGTGCAACTTTTCGACCGCAAGCCGCACGCGCTGTCACTCACGAAGGCGGGCCAACATCTGCTTCCCGCGGTGGTCAAGTCATTCGATCGACTCGAATACGCGCTCGATGACATCCGCCACGACGGGGCTCCGGCACAACGGACACTGCGTGTGCAAATGCCGCCGAGCTTTGCGGTGCAACTGGCCGTGCCAATTCTGCGGGACTTCCGCGGCGCGAGCACCGAAGTAGACATTGATCTCATCAGCCCGTACGGCGTAGGACCGCCACTGGGCGATGTCGATGTTGCGGTCGTCTATTCAAAGCCAACCGTAACAGACCTGGTAACCGACCTGTTGTGGCCGGCCCGGCCAACGTTGCTGTGTCATCCCAACATCGCGACCAGGAATGCGGGCAAGGACCTCGCGGCGTTCATTGACGCGAATGAAATCGTGCACGTGCGGATCGCCGATCTGCCGCGTCACCACCTGTGGTCACAGTTCCTCCGTCAGAACAACATACACAACATCAAGTACGAGCGCGGCCTCGTGTTCGATACCGCCGTTCTGGCTGTCCAGTACGCGTTGAGCGGGCAGGGCGTCGCGCTCTGTGATCCGCTGCTGTTCGCCGAGGAGCTGCGCCAGGGCCGGCTCGTGAGGCCCTTTGAGGCCTCGCTGGATGACGGATATGGTTATTACCTGATTACACACCCCGAAGCGTTGGGGGACACCGCCATAGCGCTGTTCCGCTCCTGGTTGATCGAGCGGTTTGGAAGTCATTCAAAGATGGCCGAATCCTCGGTCCATCTCGCTGTATCAAACGAGTAGGGCCTGAAAGGAGGGCTCCGTGTCCGTCGGGCGTGACGGGAGAGCAGTAATGTTCAAGTAATTTGTTCCCGGCAGGGATACCGTTACTGAATGATTACTCTGCACATCAATGGCCAGGAAAAAAGCGTCGATGCTCCAGAGGACATGCCACTCCTTTGGGTGCTCCGGGACATCGTCGGGCTGACCGGCACCAAATTCGGGTGCGGCATCGGGCAGTGCGGCGCGTGCACTGTCCACATCGACGGGAAACCCACTCGCTCCTGCCTTCTGCCCATCAGCGCGGTAGGCGGGCGAACAATCACGACGATTGAGGGTATCGGGGCTTCGCCCGAGGGTGCCCGGATTCAGAAGGCCTGGCTCGACCTCGAAGTCATCCAGTGTGGCTACTGCCAGTCGGGGCAGATCATGTCTGCCACGGCGTTACTGGCCTCGACTCCAAAACCCAATGACGCGGATATCAACGCGGCCATGTCCGGAAACATCTGCAGGTGCGGCACCTACGTGCGCATCCGCGATGCCATCAAACAGGCGGCGGAGGCGAAGCAATGACTGCGCAAGGGGACGCGCCGCTGAACCCCGGCCGGCGTGCGGTGCTCAAGGCGGGCGCCGCAGTCGGTGGAGCGTTTGTTCTGGGATTTCACTTGCCGCTGGGCCGCGGTGCGCCCGCGAAACCTGCGGCACAACGGTTTGAGCCTAACGCCTTCATCCGCATCGACCGCCAGGGCCTGGTCACGTTGGTCATACCCCAGGTGGAAATGGGCCAGGGTATCTACACCGGTCTTGCAATGGTGCTGGCTGAAGAGCTGGATGTCGGTGCCGACCACGTTGTGTTGGAAACTGCCCCGCCCAACGACAAGCTGTACGCCAATCCGATCTTTGGCCTGCAGGCGACGGGTGGCTCAACTTCCATGCGTGCCTTCTGGATGCCCATGCGCAAAGCGGGTGCAAGCGCGCGGGCGGTGTTGGTGCAGGCGGCCGCCAGCATGTGGAAGGCCGATGCCGCGGCGTGTCGCACCGAGCAGGGTCAGGTGATTCACGACGCCAGTGGGAAAAAGATTGCCTATGGCGCCTTGATTGATCACACCGCGGGTGTGACCGCGCCGAAGGAGCCGCCGCTGAAGGCGATCAACACCTTCAAGCTGGTCGGTCAGTCCCTGAAGCGCTACGACACACCTGACAAGGTGAACGGCAAGCTGCAGTACGGCATCGACGTCCTGCCGCCCGGCGTCCGGTTTGCGACCCTGGCGCTGTGCCCGGAATTCGGCGGTAAAGTCGACCGGGTCGACGATGCGAAGGCCAGGAGCCTGCCAGGCGTCCGGCAGGTTGTTGTCCTCGACGATGTTGTCGCGGTCGTTGGCGATCACATGTGGGCGGCCAAGCAGGGACTGGCGGCCCTCGACATCGTCTGGAAGTCAGGCCCCCATGCCACTGTTGATACTCACGAAGTGTGGAAGCAATTGCGGGCCGCGGGTGAGGGCGAGGGTGTCACAGCCAAGGCTGTGGGTGATGCCACCAGGGCCCTGTCACAGGGCGAGCGGATCGAGGCGGACTTCGAGTTGCCTTTCCTGGCTCACGCGACCCTGGAGCCTCTGAATGCCACCGTGCATGTGAAGCCCGACAGCTGCGAAGTCTGGGTGGGCTCGCAGGTTCTGGCGCGGGCACAGGCGGTCGCGGCCCAGGTCACCGGGCTGCCGCTGGACAAGGTGACTGTCCACAACCATCTCATAGGCGGCGGTTTTGGACGCCGCCTCGAAGTCGACTATGTCGAGACCGCCGTGCGCATCGCACAGAAGGTCGAAGGACCTGTGAAGGTGGTATGGACTCGTGAAGAGGACATTCAACACGACGTGTATCGGCCGGTTTATCAGGACCGGATGGCGGCCTCGCTGTCGGGCGGAAAGGTCGTCGGCTGGCGTCATCGGATCGTTGGGTCTGCGATTATTGCCCGCTGGCTCGCACCGGCGTTCCAGAAGGGCGTCGACATCGATGCAGTGGATGCCGCCGTCGATCTGCCCTACGAGCTTGCCGACATGCGCGTCGAGTACGTTCGCCAGGAGCCGCCTGGTATACCGACAGGCTTCTGGCGCGGCGTGGGCCCGAATAACACTGTGTTCGCCATCGAGGGCTTCATGGACGAGCTGGCGAAAAAAGCCGGCCAGGACCCGATCGAATTCCGCCGCGGCATGCTGGAGAAGAATCCGCGCATGCGCTCGGCAATAGACCTTGCGGCAAACAAGTCCGGTTGGGGTAAGCCACTCGCCGCGCGACATGGCGGCCGGGTTGGCCGGGGCATCTGCGCGCAGGCAGCGTTCGGCAGCTATATCGCCACGATTGCCGAAGTCGAGGTCGACGAGGCCGGTGAAGTTCGCGTCCATCGCCTCGTCAGCGCGGTTGATACGGGGATTGCCGTGAATCCCGACACGGTGATCGCCCAGCTCCAGGGCGGCCTCATTTTCGGGCTCACCGCGGCGCTGTATGGCGAGATCACGGTGCAGAAAGGACGGGTCCAGCAGAGCAACTTCCACAACTACCGCATGCTGCGGATGGACGAGGCTCCTGCCATCGAGGTGTACCTGATCCCGAGCACCGAAACGCCGGGCGGTATCGGGGAGACTGGCACCACGGCGGCGCCGCCTGCCGTACGCAATGCAATTTTTGCCGCTACGGGCATACCCCTTCGCCGGCTGCCCATTGATCGCGATGTGCTTGCAGGCAAGAAAGATGCTATGACAGGCAGGAAGACGGCCTGAAGAACTCCGGGGGCACTCATGAGGCGATTGAAGCAGAAGGGTTCGGCGACGCGGGCGCTCATCATTGGCATAGCGGTGGTCGTGCTCATTGCGGCAGCCTTCGGCAGCTGGCTGGTGCTGGGACCCGGACCGATGGATTTTGCGGGCGGCAAGCGCGGCGCCCCCGGGTCCAACTCCGCGGGCGTCCCGGCGGAGCTGACGAACGCCAGTCTCATCCAGCGCGGCGAGTATCTGACCCGGGCGGCGGATTGCGTCGCCTGCCATACGACTGAAGGTGGACAACCCTTCGCCGGCGGCCGGCCCTTTGTGTTGCCGTTCGGCACGATGTACTCGACCAACATCACGCCGGACAAGAAGACGGGCATCGGCGAGTACACCGATGCGGAATTCATTCGGGCCGTGCACCAGGGTATCGGACGCGATGGCAAGCGGTTCTATCCGGCCATGCCGTTTGCATCGTACACATACATGACGGATGCGGATGCGTTAGCCATCAAGGCCTATCTGTTCAGCTTGCAGCCGGTGGAATCGGCACCACCACCCAATACCCTGTCATTTCCATTCAATCAGCGTTGGCTGATGGGCTTCTGGTCGGCCTTCTTCAATCCGGACAAGCGCTTCGAACCTAACACCGAGAAGAGTGCCGAATGGAACCGCGGTGCCTATCTGGCGGAAGCAATGGCCCACTGCGGCGAGTGTCACACGCCACGCAACGCCGCGTTCTCCCTCGATAACCGCAAGAAGTTTGCCGGCGCAAAGCAGGCCGGCTGGCTCGCCTACAACATCTCCAGCGACAAGCAAACGGGCATCGGCGAATGGTCGCCCGCCGAGATCGCCCAGTACATTTCCACCGGACACGCGAAAGGTCGCGGCACGGCCGACGGACCGATGGGCGAGGCGGTGGAATACAGCCTCAGGTTTCTGACTCCATCTGACGTCAACGCGCTGGCGGCGTATGTGGCCAGCGTGCCGCCGACTTCTTCGAAGGATCAGCCTGCCGTCAAGAACGCAGCGGCTCCCCACGACCACAATATGGGGGTCGCCGCTTCAATCGATCCACGCGGCAAGGAAGTCTACGAAGGCGCTTGCGTCAGTTGCCATGGATGGAGTGGCAACAGCCCGATCCTCGACTACGCAAATCTGACCGGCTCGCGCGCGGTCAACGATCCATCGGCAACCAACGTCGTACAGATCATTCTCGCGGGCTCGTCACCCACCAGTGTGCACGGCGGGTTGTATATGCCGGACTTCGGGAGTGCTTATTCGGATACGGAGGTTGCGGCCGTGGCCAACTATGTGACGGCGCGCTTCGGATCGGAGCCTTCCAACCTGACTGCCACCCATGTGGCCGATCTGCGCAAGGAAGTCTCCAAGTAGCATCCGCGGGCGCCGCCAGCCACGTCGCAGCATGGGGAAACCGGGTGCACCATCCCGGTTGCCGGGGTGTGGCATACTGAGGGCGTGGAAAATGCTGATTTCATAGTCATTGGGGCTGGTGTCGCCGGGGCCTCGGTGGCTTATTTTCTGGCCCGGCATGCGCGTGTGGTGGTGTTGGAACGGGAGCCGCAGCCCGGCTACCACTCCACGGGACGTTCCGCGGCCCTGTTCATGGAGACCTACGGCCCGGAGCAGGTGCGGGCGCTGACCCGTGCCAGCCGCCCGTTCTTTGAGAATCCGCCTGCCGGATTTGTGGAGCATCCCTTGCTGTCCCGGCGCGGGACCCTCGTGGTCGCTACGAAGTCGCAGGAACGGCAGCTGGAAGAGTACTGGGAGGAAATCAGCTCCTCGGCCACGCTCACGCGGCGCCTGAAGCCGTCCGAGACGTTCGAGCTGGTGCCGGTGATTCGCGAAGGCGAGGTCTTCGGCTCAGTGTATGAGCCGCATGCCTGCGATATCGATGTACACGCGCTTCATCAGGGGTACCTCCGGGAGCTGCGTCGGCGCGGCGGAATTGTTCACTGTGACTGCGAGGTCACGCGGTTGGAGCGCGATGGCGGCGGTTGGCGTGTGTTCACAGGCGATAAAGTGTTTGCCGCTCAGGTCGTACTGAACGCGGCGGGTGCCTGGGCCGATGTCGTCGCGAAACTGGCGGGTGTGGCCCCGATCGGACTCGAGCCGCGGCGGCGCTCCGCATTCATCTTTGCGCCCCCGGAAGGTGTTGCCACCGCGCCGTGGCCTGCTGTGATGGGCGCTGAAGAGGATTGGTACTTCAAGCCCGAGGCCGGCATGTTGCTCGGTTCGCCCGCGAATGCGGATCCGGTGGCGCCGCACGATGTGCAGGCGGAGGAGCTGGATGTTGCTTTGGCAATCGACCGCATCGAGTCGATTACCACGTTGAGCATCAACAGGCCGTCGCGCGTCTGGGCGGGCTTGCGCTCGTTTGTTTCGGACGGGGCGCTGGTGGGTGGTTTTGATCCGCAGGCAGCCGGCTTTTTCTGGGTGGCGGCCCAGGGTGGATATGGGATTCAGACGTCGGCGGCAATGGGGGAGGCCTGTGCGGCACTTGCGCGCGGGTTGCCCTTCCCACAACACATTGCCGATGCCGGCCTGAGCGCCGAAATGTTGTCTCCGTCACGGTTGACCCAATGACACTCACACCGTTTCACATTGCTGTCCAGGTGCGCGACATCGAGGAAGCGCGCCGTTTCTACAAGGGGCTGCTCGGGTGTACCGAGGGGCGCAGTTCGCGTGAATGGGTGGATTTCAACCTGTTCGGGCACCAGTTCGTGTGTCATCTGAACCCCGGCCTGGGTCCGCAGGGACGCATCGCCTCTCACTACAACCCGGTGGACGGGCATGGTGTGCCCGTTCCACACTTTGGCGTCGTGTTGGAAATGGGCGACTGGCAGATGCTGGCTGAGCGGCTGAAACAACACGGCGTGCAGTTTGTCATCGAGCCGTACATCCGCTTCGAGGGCGAGCCCGGCGAGCAGGCTACCCTGTTTTTCCTGGACCCTTCCGGGAATGCCCTGGAGTTCAAGGCATTCAAGGATATCGAGTCGCAGCTCTTCGCGACCTGACCCTCGAGGACTGACCGGCGTTACGCCGGTTCGTTGACCGGGCAGGGCGGGGTATTCCAGATGGCGCGAGCGTATTCGGCGATCGTGCGATCACTGGAGAACTTGCCAGCGCCTGCGACGTTGAGGATCGCTTTGCGTGCCCATTCATCCGGGTTGGCGTACAGCTTTTGCACCTGTTCATCCGCGGCCAGATAGGACGTGAGGTCGGCGAGATGCATGTAGTGATCGCCGTTCTTCAGCAACGTGTCGATGATCGGCGAGTAGATGCCGGGTTGCGCCCGGTTGAAGTGCCCTGAGCTGATCAGCTCGAGGGCGGCGCGTGTTTGCGCTTCATTGTCGAAATGCCAGTACGGGTTGTACCAACCGCGGCTGTCGGCGACCTGTCCGGCGGTGAGACCGAAGAGGAAGAAGTTCTCAACGCCCGCTTCCTCCGCCATCTCGATGGTGGCGCCGTCCCGGGTGCCCAGTGTCAGGGCCCCGTTCATCATGAATTTCATGTTGCTCGTGCCGCTGGCTTCGTAACCGGCGGTCGAGATCTGGTTGGAGAGGTCCGCGGCGGGAATCAGGACTTCCGCCAGCGAGACATCGTACTCGGGCAGGAACAACACTTTCATCCGGCCGCCGACGGCCGGATCGGCGTCGATGGTGTCGGCAAGATCGTGGATGAGCTTGATGATCAGCTTGGCGAGATGGTAGGCGGGGGCGGCCTTGCCTGCGAATATGAAGGTGCGCGGGGTGAACGTGGCGTTCGGGTTGGCGCGCAGGCGGTTGTACAGGACGACGAGGCGCAGTGCATTCAACAACTGGCGCTTGTACTCGTGTATGCGTTTGACCTGACAGTCAAACAGGGAGTCGGCCGCGATAGTAATGCCGTGATTTTTCCGCAGCCAGTTGGCGAAGCGCACCTTGGCTTCGCTCTTGGCAGCCCGGTAGGCATTGCGCACGCTCGCGTTGTCGGCCAGCGGTTTCAGGCGACTGAGCTCGGACAGGTCGGTGACCCAGCCATCGCCAATCGAGGCGGTAATCCACCCCGCGACTGATGGATTGGCGAGGAGCAGCCAGCGGCGTGGGGTGACGCCGTTGGTCTTGTTGCTGAAGCGCGCCGGATAGAGCTCGGCAAGATCCTTGACGGTGGTCGTGCGCAGCAGCTCGGAATGAATTGCGGCAACGCCATTGGTGCTGTGCGAGCCGACGATGGCGAGGTTGGCCATGCGGACTTTCTTGTTGTCGTCACCTTCGATGAGGCTGATGCGTTGAATTCGGCCCAGATCGCCGGGATAGCGGGCGCGGACCGCATCGAGCAGCCGCCGGTTGATTTCGTAGATGATCTCGAGGTGCCGGGGCAACAGGGCCTCGAACCACGCCAGTGGCCACTTCTCCAGGGCCTCCGGCAACAGGGTGTGGTTGGTGTAGGCGAGTGTCCGCGTTGTCAGGTCCCACGCCTGATCCCACCCCAGGTGCGCCTCATCCAACAGGATCCGCATCAGCTCTGGCACACTGAGTGACGGGTGGGTGTCGTTCATCTGGATGGCGACTTTGCCGGGCAACTGTCCCCACTGACCGCCGTAGCGGCGGAAGCGGCGGATCAGGTCGGCCAGCGAGCAGGCGACCAGGAAGTACTCCTGCACAAAGCGCAGGCCCTGGCCCATGCTGGTCGAGTCGTCGGGATAGAGCACCCGTGTCAGTGACATCGCCTCCAGTGTTTCGGCGACGGCGCCAACAAACTCGCCGTGGCTGAATACCTGGAAGTCGAAGTAATCTGCTGCGCTCGCCGCCCACAGCCGCAGCGTGTTGATCGTCTTGCCGCCGTAGCCGACAACCGGACGGTCGTAAGGAATTCCGATGAGCACGGACGGCCTGCCCACAATCGCGCGCAAGGTACCTTCGCGGACCTCGTAGGACGCATTGAGCTTGACCTGCACCTGTTCCCGGGGGCGCGCGACTTCCCATGGATCGCGATGTTGCAGCCAGTTGTCGGGCTGCTCCTGTTGCCAGCCGTCGCGGAACACCTGACGGAACATGCCGTATTCGTAGCGGAGGCCGTATCCCATGGCGGGGAGTTGCATGGTAGCCATGGAGTCCAGGAAACATGCTGCCAGACGGCCAAGGCCTCCGTTACCGAGGCCTGCGTCGGGTTCTTCGTCCAGCAGGGTGGGCCAGTCGAGGCCATGCTGTTTGACGACCTTCTGGACGGCCTCGTCCAGGAACAGGTTCGTCACGTTGTTCGCCAACGTGCGCCCGATCAGGAACTCCATCGAGAGGTAATAGATGCGCTTGGGATTGGCGTGGGCGTAGGTGGCTTCAGTGTCGATCCACCGCTGGGACAAGATGTCGCGTACCGCACGAGCGAATGCTTCGAACCGATCGCGCGGTGCCGCCGCGCTGGGATCTACTACCGTGTCGGTTATGAGGTGGCGTTCGTAGCTGTCCACACTCAACGTTTTCGCGGAGCCGTCTGCGGCCATAATCGCCCCTTTGCTGACTTTCCTTCGATTCTGATAGGCCAATGTGACAGACAGAGGGCCGGGTGCACATCGCCCGGATGGGGGCTGGCGTCCGTGGTCAGTGGCCCGTCGGTGCATCTCGTGGATTGCTATCGCCTTCAATCTCACGCACATTGGCCTCAATTATTAGAATGAAACGGGGTCTAGCGCTGAATGGCACAATCTCGGGCCCGGCCGGCCGTCGCATGGTCTTCGAATCTTTCGGTGTACTTATGTGCGGCGGGTGCATCCGTCGGCCTGGGAAGCATCTGGCGCTTCCCTTATCTCGCCGGAACGGGCGGCGGCAGCGCGTTCATTCTCATCTTCATCCTGGCGTGCGTGTTGGTTGCCACGCCGCTGCTGGCTGCTGAATTTGCGCTTGGCAGGCAATCGCGGCTGAGCCCACCGGATGCGGCAGGGGCGGTAGCCGGTAACTCTCGATGGAATGCCATCGGCATTCTGGGAACACTCGCGGCTTTCCTGATCTTCTCGTATTACACCGTGATCGCGGCGTGGGTCCTGGCTTACGCCTGGAAGTGCGCGATCGGTCTGCTGTCTGCCGCCGGACCCCAACACGTGGCGGACCTGTGGACTGAATTTCAGGCTCGCCCGCTGGAAGTCGCAGCCTGGCACGCCGCATTTGTGTGCATTGTGGTCTTGATCTCAGCTCGCGGCCTGCAGGGCGGTATCGAGCCGGCCAACAAGATCCGGGCGCCGGCGCTGTTGGTGTTGTTGCTGATACTCGTGGTGTATGCGCTGGCCACCGGCGATGTACGGCGCGGTTTGGCCTTTGCGTTTAAACCCGATTTCTCAGCGGTCAATGCTCAGGTGGTGTTGTCCGCCATCGGCCAGGCGTTCTACGCGACTGGCGTTGGCCAGGCCATGATGATCGCCTTTGGCGCCTATATTGAACGGGGTACGTCCCTGGTCCGAACGTCGCTCGTCATCACCGGTTCCATCCTGGCCGTGTCACTGCTGGCGACAATGATGATTTTTCCGTTGGTGTTCGGGTACGGCATGAATCCAGCGCAAGGTCCTGCGCTGGTATTTGATGTGCTGCCGCGGGTGTTCACCGAGATGCCGGGTGGGCGACTCATTGGCACGTTGTTCTTTTTGCTGTTGGTGCTTGCGGCAACCACACCGTCCATTGCGCTGGTAGAGCCTGTGGCGGCATGGGTGATGTCTCGCTTCGGGCTTGCCAGGTCCACCGCAGTTTGGACCATTGGAATAACGTCGTGGGTATTGGGAATTGGCTCGGTGTTGTCCTTCAACCAGTGGGCCGGCTGGTTTCCCTTGGGATTCATTCCGGTGTTCGCACACAAGACAGTGTTCGATGTGTTGGATTACGTATCGTCAAACATCATGATGCCGGTGGGGGCGCTGCTGACCAGCATTTTGGTAGGGTGGCGTGTCAGCTTGCTCTTCGAACGCGACGAGCTCGCCGAGACGACGCCTTTTGCTCGGCTTGCGTGTGTTTGGTTGCTGCGGTACGTGTGTCCTCTGGCGATCCTTGCCGTGTTTGTCGCCACGCTGGTGTGATGGCGCCATGCCTCGCGCATCGATCGGCAGCCGGCGCGCTGTTAGTCGATTATCTGCGAATGGGGATCGATGCTGTAGGGATGGATGGGAAAGCCGGGACCGATGCTCTCACTGACCCGTGTTAACCACGCGCCCACGGCAGGGTAGGCCGCGAGCTCGATCCCACAGTCGGCTGCCAGGTGGGTGTAAGCGAACACTGAAATGTCTGCGATTGAAACACGCGTCCCCACCAGCCAGGTGCGCCCCTCAACATGGCGTTCAAGTGCTCGCAGTGTCTTGCTCGCTGCTTCCCGCTTCCCGGCGACCAGGGCCGCGTTGCGCTTGAGCCGACCGGTCAGCGTCCAGAAACGCAGCGAACCGATGACCGGCTCCACATTGTATTGCTCGAAGCACAGCCACTGCCCGACCTTCGCTCTCTCGAAACGATCCGTGGGCAGAAATTCGGATCCCTCCGCCAGGTAGCCCAATATGGCGTTCGACTCCGCGATCGAACGGCCGTCTTCGAGCTGCAACACGGGCACGGCACCGGTCGGGTTGAGCTTCAGGAAGGCGTCGTCCTGGCCCGCACCCTCGAAGATGGACACCTCATGAGTCTCGTAAGGGAGCTGCAAAAGTCCGAGGAGCACCCGTATCTTCCAGGCGTTCTGGGAGGGCAGGTAGTCGTGCAGGATAAGCATGCGCAATCTCCATTCGCCCGTAAGGTATTGGGGCCGCGGCAGATTGGCATTGCAGCTCGCCGCACGCATTCCGATTCTTGCGGCATGGGCGTAGGCGTGGGCTCGGCGCTGCCATTGTGATGAAGTTCGCACTTTGGTCGCAGGGCGACAGGACATATTGCTTTGAAAAGTCGCCGGTGATAACAATCCGACATAACAAGAACACGGTTAGATCGGAAGGGGGATCAAAGCCATGCGCCTTACAATCAATTCGCGACTGATTGTCAGCTTGAGTTTCCTCGTGAGCGGGCATGCGTTCGGAGCATCACCGCTCGTCTACGTTGCCAACAACGGAACAGATGCTCCATCTTGCGGAGCACAAACAAAGCCCTGCAGGTCCATCACACAGGCGATGGCAAATGCGGCGAACGGAAGCATCATCGTCGTCGGACCCGGCCGCTATGGCGACCTGAATGGGGACGGCAAGTTCGACGCACCCGGCGAGGAGCGTCCACAGAGTCGGGAGTATCAACCTCCATCCGGACCGCCGGTGGATCTCAATTGCGTAGTTTGCATATTCAAACCGCTGCAATTTGTTTCATCTTATGGTGCCGAAGCAACAATCATAGATGCCGGCAACGCCCCCTACAACGCAGTGCAAATCGTCGGGAAGAATGTCAGCTTCGGTGATGTAGGTCGTGGCTTCACCCTGATGCACTCTGGAACGGACGGTAACGGCAACGGAGGCGACGGATTATCCCTGCTGGCGGGACCTGCAAGGATCAAGGGCAATGTGGCCACGGCGAACCACGGATGCGGTTTCGATCTCGTCCCGGGCGGAGAGTCGCTTTACGGCCATCCGAGCAACGGCCTGGGCGGCGATGTAACTGCCAGTAATGACACCTCGATCGCAAACGGGTGCGGTTTCCGCCTCGTCAGCTACAGCGCCAATGTGCAGTTGAGCAATGCTACGGCGGTTGCCAATTCCGGCATCGGCGTGCACGTGGAAGGAATCGGTGCTCACGTGGTGACCACCAGTAAAATCTCCGGCAATGGTTTCGGAATGACAGTCAACGGCGGGCCCTTTCAGATTACACACAACATTGTGGCAGCCAACAACACGTTCGCACTCTCATTCAGCGATCGTCTCGAGCTCGATAACGTCACCACAACCTTGAGCCTGAACGATATCGTGGGCAACGCGGTAGGACTGACGCTCGATCAGAGTACGGCATTTCTCAAAGTGAATAAAAACAACATTTATGGGAATGGCACTGACGGCAGCAATTGCGGAATCACGGTGTATCACACGGGCGCCGACGCCAGGAACAACTATTGGGGCGCGGCGACCGGCCCGGGACCTGACCCCGCCGACCAGGTGGGCCAGGAGCCGCTTTGCAACGGTACCATCCCCAACAACGATGCCGGGCTGCCGGTGACGGTTCCATTTTCCAGGGATCCGATCCAGATCAACTAGGAACTGCGGGTCGATTCGGTCAGGCGAGGTGCTTCGGCGGAATCCCGATGTCCGGGGGCAGGGGCCAGTTGGCTCACATACGGTAGCGCAAACTCGCCTGCGCATTTCGACTGGCTCCGTACCAACACCAAAGTGTCTGGTAGCAGGACGAGATATAGGTGCGGTTGAACAGGTTGGTCACGTCGAGATTGAGGGTCAGGCCGATTAAGCGTGGGTTGACCCTGCCGAAGTCATAGCTGGCCAGTAAGTCGAACAATGTCGCCCCTGGAATCGTCAGGTTGTCGGGAGCAGCAGCGCCATTGAAGTTGCGTCCCAGGTAGCGGACGGATCCCCCAACGCCCAGCCCCGTCGCCAGCCCTTCTTGGACTGTATAGAGCGCGTAAGCGTTGGCCGTTTGTTGAGGCACCGCGTAGGGGCGTGTGCCTTCCAAGCCGCTGTTGTCTTTCGTGACTTTGTTGTCCAGGTAGGTGTAGCTGGCTTTCAGGTTGAGAGCCGGAATCGGGTGGGTGGCGCCTTCCAGCTCGATGCCGCGGGAGCGGACCTCCCCGGCGGCGATGGAGCCAAAACCGACCGGGCCGCTCGGGTCCTGGGTCGCAACATTCGTCTGGCGCAAATCGTAGAGGGCGGCCGTGAGCAGGGTATCCCCAGCGGGTGGCCGGAACTTGATACCGGCCTCGATCTGTTTGCCTTGCGTAGGTGGCAGGACCTTGCCATTGACATCGGTCGCCGTCTGGGGCTGGAACGAGGTTGAATAGGACACGTAGGGCGCCACACCGTTGGGTAACAGGTACAGCAGTCCCGCGTGGCCGGTAAACTGGTTCTGATCGAACGCGGCGGTAGTGCCACCGAGGCGATTCAGCTGGTTCGATTTCACCCAGTCTTCACGTCCGCTGAGGACCAGGCGCCACGCGTCGAGGGAGATCTGGTCCTGCCCATAAATTCCGGTTTGATGCAGATTGAGCCGGACGCTGAAACTGATGTCGGGGGGGATGACAGGAGAACCGTAAACAGGGTCGAAGGTGTTGAGGGGCGCAACGTCACCGCCGAAACCCGCAGCTTCGGTTTGATGGGTTTTCTGATAGTCGACACCAACGACGATGTTGTGGGTCAGGATGCCGCTTTGCTTGCTTGCCGTAAGTTGATTGTCCAGAGTGATCGCCCCGACCGCCTCATCCGCCGCGGCAACGGAGCGGCCGAGCAGTGTCAGGTCCGGCTGCAGGCCGGTGTGATAGACGCTGCGATAAATTGTCTCGGTCTGCATGTACCGGGCGCTCTGATGAAACTCCCAGTCCCCCAGCTTGCGAATGAAAAGTGAGGTGACGGCGTTCTGACGCCGGTCGAAACTTTCATAGCCCGGCTCGCCGTCATAGAAGTCGCGCGGCACGCGACCGTTCGGATTCGACAGCAGCGAGCCCTGCACGGGCATGGCGCCATAGTCGCCTGTCTTCGGATCGTGTTGGAAGTTATATAGAATAGTCCAGCTCGTGAGGTCATCTGGGCGCCACGTCAGCGATGGACTGATACCGTAACGAACGGCTTCGACGTGCCGGGTCTGCGTATCGGAATGGTAACCGGTGCCGGCCACACGGAAGCTGAAATGGCCCGCCTCGTCAATCCGGCCGCCAAAGTCAACGCTCGCCCGCTCTGTTCCGTAGCTCCCGCCGGAGAGTACGACTTCGCCGAACCGCTCCAGTACGGGGAGTTTGCTCGACAACGCCACGATGCCGCCGGGGCTTCCCTGCCCGTAAAGCCCGGAGGCGGGCCCTTTGAGAACCTCGGCACGATTGAGGAAGGCGAGGTCTACCTGGGGAGTGGCGTACCCGTTCACTGAGCCGATGAGCCGCAATCCATCGAGATATTGCTCGGGACTGAATCCCCGCAACGTCTGCAGGTCATAGCGACCGGCAGTATTGCCCCGTGTGTCGGGTCCTACACCGGCCGTGAAATGCATCGCTTCGTTCAGATTTTGTACGACCCGCAGATCGAGGTCCTGCCGGTCAATGACCGTGATGGCCTGTGGGGTCTCGATGAGCGGAGTCTCGGTTTTCGTGCCGCTGCTGGCCAGGTCGCTGGGTTGTTGCCCGGTAATGACCACTTCGCTCACGGACCCTGCCGGCACCGCGGCGTCATTGGCCGCCGCCGGGTCTTGCGATACGAGCCCGAAGATCGAAGCAATCAACACAGTCCTACCCTGGAGCCTCATCGCGATCCTGCTCTTCGCTACCGTTAATGGAAGTCTAAATGAGAATGATTGGCATTTGCAATTAATCTCCTAAGCGAGCCGTGTGTGCCTTCGCTTTATGGCAGCAGCTGATTTCGTGGCGTCAGCTCATTTTCCAAACGCAAGATGCCAACTCCATTCGCGTTCTCGGCAGTTGCTGCAAGCAACTTCATCGTGCGCGACCCCACTGGCTTGGTGCCACACAACGGACGCATACGCTCTGCAGTGGTACCGGCGCTGAGGGTGCGCAAGAATCGGAATGCGTTGGGGCTCCCTGGTCCCGAGAATGGCACCTCATCCTAATGCTGAGGAAGTGCCATGAAAGCTGTAGTCGAGATTGTGTATTCCGTCAGTGAGTGCTCGCTCGGGTCGGTGCTGGTCGCCTCCAGCGCCAAGGGCGTTTGCGCGGTGCTCCTGGGTGCATCTCCCGCGGTCCTGACGCAGGATCTGCAGAAGCGGTTCCCGGATGCGCGTCTGATTGGCACGTCGGTAACCGAGTTGCACAAAAGGGTCATTGCCTTCGTCGATGCACGCAGCGCCAGCTTCGACGGTCCTTTGGACGCCCGCGGCACGGACTTTCAACGCAAGGTGTGGCGCGCGCTGCAGGGTATCCCCGCCGGTGCAACGGCAAGCTACCTCGACATCGCCACCCGGATCGGCTCCCCAAAGGCCGTCCGCGCCGTCGCAGCGGCGTGCGCCGCCAACCCGATCGCTGTCGCCATCCCGTGCCACCGGGTTGTGCGCACCGATGGCGGGCTGTCGGGGTATCGGTGGGGTGTTGAGCGAAAGCGGGCGTTGTTGGCGCGTGAGGGTGCGCGATGAGTAATCGACCACGTCGGTCGGCGTCGATGGATATGTTTACGTCGATTCCTATGGACGCATGCCGCTCCGTGCCGACGGCCGGCACGGCGAGCGACTCGTCATCGGGCGGTCTCGCCCGGGTTGGCGGCATCGATTGGGACGCTGTTGCCGGTGACCTCAACACCCAGGGGAGTGCGGTAGTGGAGCGTCTGCTGGAGCCGGCCCAGTGCCGGTCTCTGGCGGCGCTCTATTCCGAGGACGGTCTGTTCCGCAGCCGTGTGGTGATGAGCCGCCACGGATTCGGACGTGGCGAATACAAGTACTTCTCTTACCCATTGCCCAACACGGTGGCCCGACTTCGGGCCGACCTCTATCCCCACCTCGCTCCCATCGCAAACCGCTGGAACGAGTTGCTGAACATCGATGTCCAGTACCCAACTCAACACGCGGAATACCTGAAGCGCTGCGCCAAGGCCGGCCAAACGCGCCCAACACCGCTGCTGCTCCAGTACGCGGCTGGCGACTACAACTGCCTGCACCAGGATTTGTACGGCGAGCACGTGTTCCCACTGCAGGTGGCTATCCTCTTGTCCCAACCCGGCGAGGACTTCACCGGCGGTGAGTTCGTCCTCACCGAACAACGCCCTCGCATGCAGTCACGCGCCGAGGTCGTCCCTCTGCGTCAAGGCGACGCAGTGATCTTCGCCGTCCACCACCGCCCAGTGAAGGGCGTGCGCGGCATGTACCGTGTGAACATGCGCCACGGCATAAGCCGCGTCCGCAGCGGCCACCGCCAGACGCTAGGCGTGATCTTCCACGACGCTAAATAGCCCGCTTGATAGCCCACTTGCAAGGTGATGCAAAAAAGGCGACAATTGATGCAAATTATGCATCGATCTTTGTCGTCCGTATTGTTTCCAGGGTATCGCCGCCAGGTGCTGGGCCTCCTATGGCTACAGCCCGATGAGTCGTTACATGGGCGCGAGATCGCACGACGGACAGGACTCACACCTGGGACCCTGACGCGGGAGTTGAAGCTGCTCGCCGACGTCGGGCTCCTCACGCAGGAGAAGCGTGGTAATCAGATGTTGTATCGAGCGAATCGGAGCTCTCCGATATTTGCCGAACTGTCAGGAATACTACGTAAGACCTCGGGGCTTGGTGATGTCGTTGCTCAGGCACTGACGTCTCTAACAGGCGAGGTCGATGTTGCTTTTATATTCGGTTCGGTCGCGCGCGGAGCCGAATCGGCGGGAAGTGATGTTGATTTGCTCGTGGTTGGATCGGTAGACTTTGGGGCAGTTGTTGAAGCGCTCTATCCGGCGCAACAACAATTGGGTCGTGAGATCAATCCCAAAGTGTTTTCGGTGCCAGAATGGAAGTCCAGGGTCCAGCAAAAAGCCTCATTTACGGTGGATGTGCTTCGCAAGCCGAAGATATTCCTGATCGGTGGCGAGCATGAGCTTGCGGAACTTGCTCGGCACCAGCCTCGAGCAGATCACACCTGACAGAGACTCCATTCGTCGCTTGCTCGAGGCCGCCAAGCGTCAAATTGCAGATGCAAAAGTAGCGGCAGTTAGCGCCGAGACACGTTTCTCGAGTGCGTATTCCGCAATTCGCATGCTTGCGGACGTCGGGCTGCACGCCCACGGCTTCCGAACACTCACGAGTAGGCCGGGCCACCACCAGACGGCAATCCAGACATTGCCGAAAACCCTGGACATACAGGCCGCCACCTTGATTCGGCTGGATAAGCTGCGGAAGCAACGCAACCTGACCGAGTACACGGGCGACATCATTCCAGAGTCAGCCCTGGCGGAGTGCCTAGCCTGTGCCGAGTCGCTCAATGCCGTGGCATTGGAATGGCTGAGAAAGAACGCGCCCGACCTGCTTTGACTATGGTCCATGACCTCTGAGGTCATTGCTCGCCTGACCCCGGGTTTTCTACTCTGTGGGCATGGACGAGCTATCTATACATACGCTGGTTGATACGAAAATCGTCACCCTTCGTGACGTGGCCTGCCGGGGGTCGTGCAGGCATCGCAGTCCGGAGGAGTGCGCTTCGGCTTCGCACATGGTTTTTCCATATCGTGGTGTGTATATCCGCCACGTGGGGCGAAGTGAGGCGGCTGCCGAGGCTAACCAGGTACTGTTTTTCAACCGAGGGGAGAGCTATCAGATCAGCCACCCGGTTGCTGGAGGCGACGCCTGCCTCTCGCTCATGATCGATGAGCCCACCAAGTCGGAGATGGCGCCTCAGAATCCGAAGGAGTTACGGCGCCGCATCTCTACAGACGCTCAGTCGATGCTGGTGCAGTTACGACATCGGCTGGTGAACAAGCTCATTGGCGTGCTGGAAGCCGAGTCGATGGCGCTCGCACTGGCGCGCTGCGCACTGGGTGAGAAAGCGTTGCGTGGAACTGCAGGGAAGCGGAAGTTGGTGGAGCGGGCGAAGCTCGTGCTGATGTCGGACCTGGCGCGGCGGTGGACATTGAGCGACGTTGCGATTGAAGTAGGCGTGTCGCCAGTTTATCTCACCCAGGTTTTCAAGCAGGTTGAGGGAGTTCCCCTGTATCGATACCAACTGCGCTTGCGTCTGGCGCGCGCGTTGGATCTCTTGGAGCGGGGACGAACTGGTCAGGACCTCAGCGCGCTGAGCATGGATTTGGGTTTCTCCAGTCACAGTCATTTCACAGCGTCTTTCAGGCGTGCGTATGGACGCACGCCAGTGGAATTCCTGCGCTCGATACGTAAGCGCTAAATCACAATCGGAAGGATGAACATGAACCGTAGAAGTTTTCTGGCGGGGACGGCGGGTGGGCTCGTTGCGGGCTCGTTGGTAGCGCGCATCGCTCGTAGCAAGGGCCTTGCGGGTGATACGAATGCGACGGACTCTGACGCAGAGGCGGCGAAGCGGTACGACAAGGAACGGAAGTTTGCGCCAACGACGTTCGGGCGGATTGCATACATCGATCGCGGTACCGGGCCTGCGGTGTTGTTTTTGCATGGCTTCCCACTCAGCAGTTTCCAGTGGCGCGGTGCGATTGATCGGCTCTCGGCGAGCAGGCGTTGTATTGCGCCGGACTCCATGGGGTTGGGGCACACCGAGGTGGCCGCAGGACAAGCCGTCACACCTTCAGCGCAGGCAGACATGCTTGCGGCTTTTCTCGACAAGCTGTCCGTCGACAAGGTTGATGTGATTGCGAATGATAGTGGCGGTGCCATTGCTCAGTTGTTTGTCACCCGATACCCGCAGAAGGTACGGACTCTGTTGCTGACCAACTGCGATGTCGAACCTGATAGTCCGCCAGCGGCGTTGAAGCCGGTCCTCGATATGGCGGAAGCCGGTGTGTATCCGGATCTCTGGCTCGAGCCCTGGTTGAATCATAAGGATGTGGCCCGCTCGGCGTATGGGCTCGGTGGAATGTGCTACAGCAATCCGGCGCGTTTGACGGATGTGGCACTGGAGCAGTATCTGGCGCCGCTGGTTGCGTCGCCGGAGCGCAAGGCGCTGGTGAATCGATATACCCTCGGTTTGTCGCCGAATCCGCTGGCGGGAATGGCGCCTTTGTTGAAGAAATGCACGGTGCCGACGCGGGTCGTCTGGGGAATGAGCGACCGAATTTTCTCGACCCACAGTCCCGATTATCTCGCCGGCCTTTTGCCGCGATTCGCGGGCATCCGACGGATCGAGGAGGCGAAGCTGTTCTTCCCCGAGGAATATCCCGATATCATCGCTTCTGAAGCGCGCTCACTGTGGCAGCGTGCGTGACGATGAGGCTCGAGGGTGAAAAGCCTGGTGATTGCGAAGCGGTTTTGTGGGCCGCCGACGACCGCGAATGGGGGTTATTTCTCGGGAACGGCCGCGGGGCAGGTGCCGCGGCCGGCGTTTGAATTTCAATCACCCGGAATGCAACCGTTGTCGGTGCGGCTCGCGGCCCCGCCACCGCTGGAAACCGAGCTGAATGTGGTTGAGACACCGGATGGTGTCGAGGTTCGACAGGGAGAGCGGCTGCTGGGGAGTTGTGCTCCCGCGACGCTCGATCTGGCTCTGCCGCCGCCTGTTCGATACGAGAAGGCGGTAGAGGCTTCGCGCAATTACATGGGGTTCACAAAACACCCGTTTCCGACGTGTTTTGTTTGCGGCACCCAGCGGCACCCCGGCGATGGCTTGTGTATTTATGCCGGTGCTGTTGCAGGGGCCAATGTGGTCGCCTCGCCCTGGACGCCTGATGCATCGCTGGACAGCGGCGATGGAGCAGTGAAGCCGGAGTACATGTGGGCAGCGCTGGATTGCCCCGGGTATGCCGCGGTTGCAACTGATGAGCGGCCGATGCTGCTCGCGCAATTCACAGCAGTGTTGGATCGACCCGTTCGAGTTGGGGAGCGGTGTGTTGTCGTGGGATGGGGCATCAGCTCGAACAGTCGCAAGCACGAGGCCGGTACCGCACTGTACGGCAGCGATGGCGAGCTGCGGGGCCGTGCATGGGCATTCTGGGTTGAGCCTCGCGCGACCCGTTAATGGCTGTCAGTAAGCAATATCTCGAGTACCTCCTGGGGCAGCTCAAGGGCCTCGGAGGTGTCGAGGCCCGACGCATGTTTGGTGGGTTGGGGTTGTACAGCAGAGGGACCTTTTTCGGATTGCTGTACAAGGACCGGTTGTATTTCAAGACAGACGAGACGACGCGGCCGGAATACGAGGCTCGCGGTAGCGAAGGATTCCGCCCGCGTCCGGGCGTCAACGTGCAGATGACGTACTACACCGTCCCGGCGGAGGTGCTCGAAGACGAGGATGAGCTCGTGAAGTGGGCGCAGAAGGCCGTGACAGCGGCATTGGCGAAGGAGGCCATCAAGGCCAAGGCCGCCCCCGTCCGCAAGAAGAAGACATTGAAGCGCGTCAGGAAATAGCCGACAGTAGCAGTGGAGGGTTGGTAGCGCTACCATATGGCTTGCGGCAAAAGCCGTGAGGGGGCCTGCAGGATGCGTATCGTACGGCGTCGTATTCGTTCATTCGTCTGTGGGCTCGCCGTTGGCGTGTTAGCCCTGCCAACGTTGATGGTAGCAGCGGAGCCAGCGCTAGCAGCCGGCGCATCCGCACCCGCAACCGCCGCACCGGCAGCCACCGGTTCAGGGCAGGCGGTGTACATGGACACCCGGCGCAGCTTCGAGGACCGCGCGGCGGACCTGGTCGCTCACATGACGCTGGAAGAGAAAATCTCCCAGCTTCAAAACGATGCCGCCGCCATCCCGCGCCTCAATGTCCCGGCCTATGAATGGTGGAACGAAGCCCTCCATGGCGTCGCCCGCGCGGGTCTGGCGACCGTGTTCCCCCAGGCCATCGGGCTATCTGCCACCTTCGATCCGAAGCTCATGCACGAGGTAGCGACCGCCATCAGCGATGAGGCTCGGGCGAAGCATCAGGAGGCTGAACGCCGTGGCCAGCATGCCCGCTATCAGGGGCTCAACTTCTGGTCTCCCAACATCAACATCTTCCGTGATCCCCGCTGGGGGCGCGGCCAGGAAACCTACGGTGAGGATCCGTTTCTGACCGGCCGCATGGGCGTGGCTTTCGTCACGGGCATGCAAGGTGAGGACCCCAAGTACGTCAAGGCCGGTGCAACAGCCAAACACTACGCCGTGCACAGCGGTCCCGAGCCGTCGCGGCATTACTTTGATGTGCATCCGTCCGAGGAGGATTTGTATGAAACCTACCTCCCGGCCTTCCGCGCCCTCGTTCAGGAAGGACACGTTTCATCCGTCATGGGTGCATACAACAGGGTGAACGGCGTCTCCGCGTCAGCGAGCCCGCGCCTCCTGCACGACATCCTGCGTCAGGAATGGGGCTTCAAGGGTTACATCGTTTCCGACTGCGATTCCGTCGACGACATCTATAAACAGCACAAGTCCGCGAAGTCACCGGAAGAAGCCGCGGCCATGGCCCTGCGTGCCGGGTTGGATCTCGATTGCGGTCATGCGTATGCGGCTCTGGCTGGCGCCGTGAAGCAGGGGTTGGTAACGGAAGCGCAGGTCGATACGGCAGTGCGCCGTGTCATGCTCGCGCGCATGCAACTAGGCATGTTTGATCCGCCCGCCCAGGTCAAATGGGCGCAGATCCCCTACAGCGTCAACCAATCTCCAGAACACGACAGGCTGGCGCTGCGTGTCGCCGAGTCCTCCCTGGTTCTGTTGAAGAACGACGCAATGCTGCCGCTTTCCAAGCATCTCAAAACTGTGGCTGTCATAGGCCCCACTGCGGACGATACGGTCGCATTGCTCGGCAATTACTTTGGCACGCCCTCGGCACCGGTAACGGTGTTGCAGGGTATTCGCAACGCGGTAGGCTCGGGCACAAAGGTTGTTTACGCGCGTGGCGCGGATCTGGTGGAAGGTCGTGAAGAGCCGCGGGCCGCCCCGGTGATTGAATCGCAATATCTGCGGCCGTCAGCCGGCTCACCCGCTCACGGATTGAAGGGCGAGTATTTCAAGGGCCGTGCCTTCGAGGGTCAGCCCGTAGTGTCTCGAACGGACGCCCGGGTGGCCTTCCGATGGGATCGCGGCTCACCGACCGATGACCTGGTCGCACAAGGTCAGTTGGCAGCCGACAAGGCGCTTCCCAACGACAACTTCTGCGTTCGTTGGACGGGCCAGCTCCTGCCGCCGGTGTCAGGTCGCTATGAGCTGGCGGTCGGCGCGGACGATGGGTTCCGGCTGTCTGTAAATGGCAAGCGGTTGATCGACAACTGGCAACTGAATCCTCGCATGCAGAGCCAGAGCGCCTTCCTCGATCTGGAGGCTGGCAAGGCCTATGACATCGAGCTCGAGTACTTCGAGGACATCCGGGACGCGGAAGTGCGCCTCGCCTGGCAGCTCCCGGGCGGAAAGGATCCTTTCAATGCCGCGCTGGACGCCGCCAGGTCGGCAGATGTTGTTGTGTTCGTCGGTGGTCTCACCGGCGATGTGGAAGGTGAGGAGATGAAGGTGAGCTTCCCAGGCTTCGCCGGCGGTGACCGCTCGGACCTGCGGCTGCCGGGATCCCAGGAGAAGTTGCTGGAGGCGATTCGGGCGACGGGCAAGCCCGTTGTGTTGGTCCTCACGGCCGGTTCGGCATTGGCGATTGACTGGGCCCAGGAGCATATTCCCGCAATCCTGCTGGCCTGGTATCCGGGGCAGCGTGGCGGTGACGCTGTTGCTGATGCGCTGTTTGGTGGAACCAATCCGGCGGGACGACTCCCGGTTACCTTCTACAAAGCGGCGCAGAAACTGCCGGCCTTTGACGACTACAACATGAAGGGCCGCACCTATCGGTATTTTGAAGGCGAGCCCCTGTATCCGTTCGGCTACGGCCTGTCCTACACGCAATTTGAATATTCGGGTCTGAAGGTCGACAAGACGCGCGTTGGCGATAGTGATCGCATCCAAGTGTCTGCAGACATCAAGAACGTTGGAAAGCGGGCTGGCGATGAAGTCGCACAACTGTATGTGCGAGAAGTTGCCCCTCCGGTCAGACGCGCCGAGAAGTCATTGCGCGGCTTCCAGCGTGTCTCACTGCAGCCTGGCGAAACGCGCCACGTGACATTCACGCTGGTCCCGAACGAGGATTTCACTCACTATGACGTCGAACACAAGCGATACGCAGTAAACAAGGGAAATTACGAGCTGCAGCTCGGTGCTTCCAGCCGCGATATCAAGCTCAAGTCGAGCGTGGCGGTAAACTAACTCGCGGTTGCCATATCGAGAGCCTGCGCAAGGCCACCGCGGTCGACGTGGTCCACGGTGTGCCTTGCAGCGGCTTTGACCGCCGGGTCGGCGTTTCCCATGGCGATAGGGTAACCGACGATACGCAGTGCCGACAGATCATTGCCGGCATCGCCCACGTACATGACATTTTGCAGAGCGACGCCGTATCCTTCCGCAATGCTGCGCATCGCGCTTCCCTTGGTCACACCTTCGTGTGTCAAGCCAACAAACTGGGTATCCATCATGATGGGCGAGCTGGACTGCGCGACTTCCAGGCCGGGATGAGGAGCCGCGGTAAATTCCGGGGCACGCTCGTTCGACAGCAGCCATTGCGCGCGAACGATGGGTTCGGTCAGTGATTCCAGGGAGCGTGGCTCAAACGGAACACCGAGCAGGTCTGCGTGCTCCTCAGCCCAGGGTGAAGTGCTTTCGACTGCGTACTGCGAATCGCTGTAAAGCTCGAGTACTTCGCCGGTGCGGCGTGCCTGCTCGATGAGTGTCTTAACCCAGTGCACGGGAATGGGCACGGAGCGGGAGTGCTCGTTAGCCAGATTGAGGATGCTGGCGCCGTTCTGGAAGATGTGCCAACCGCCTGCTTCGAGACGGCGAGCGTATTCCAACGCAAGTCCGAACGCGGGGCGCCCTGAGCACAGCGCAAGGTGGATCCCTTGCTCACGGACGCGAGCGACGGCTTCCCATACGCGCGGGTGAATTTTTCCACCCGTGCCCACCAGCGTGCCATCCACATCGATACCAATCAGTCGAATCGTTGAAGTCTGCAATGGCCCGCCGAGGTCACATCCAATCAGGGAGGGCGTATTCTCTCATGGTGAGCGCGGAGCTGGCGATTTCCATTGGGGCGATGATTGGTGCCACGTTGCGCCCGCAACCGCGCGAGCGGGTACATGGCGGGTCGATCAACGAGTGTTACCGATGGGAGACGGATGCCGGGGCCATCTTCGTCAAGGTTGCACCAGTGCGGAACATCGAGATGTTCGCCGCCGAGGCCGCCGGCCTGGAAGAGCTTCGCCGTGCCAATGCAGTGCGCGTGCCGCGGGTGCTGGGCGTTGGTCATGGCAGCCAATTGGACCAGGCCCGCGCCTGGCTCGCACTCGAGTGGATCCAAACCGGGCCCGCGACTGTCACCACTGACGTCACACTGGGCGAGCTGCTTGCAAAGCAGCACCGCGCCACGCAAACATCCTTCGGTTGGTGCCGCGACAACACCATCGGCTCCACGCCCCAGTTGAACGCCGAATGCCCCGACTGGATTACCTTCTATGGTGATCTTCGGTTGCGATACCAGTTGGATCTGGCGGCGAAAAACGGCTTCAACGGCCGCTTGCAGGACCGAGGTGCAACGCTTCTCGACTGCCTGCCCCACTTCTTTCGCACGCGCAAACCAACCCCATCGCTCCTGCACGGTGACCTTTGGGGTGGTAACAGACTCACTGATGACAACGGCCAACCGGTCATTTTCGACCCGGCCGTGTATTACGGGGATCGCGAAGCGGATATTGCGATGACCCACCTGTTTGGTGGCTATGGAAAGGACTTCTACGCCGCTTACGAGGCGGCGTGGCCGCGAGATCCGGGCCACGAGATCCGCGCCGACCTATACAACCTCTACCACGTGTTGAATCACCTCAACCTGTTCGGAGGAGGGTACCTGCGGCAGGCAGCCGGAATGATCGATCGCCTGCTGGCCGCCGCGGGTCGGTAGTCAGGTTCCTTCGTCCGTCTGCAGTGCCTGCTCGAGCGCAGTCTGCAGCATCGGCGCCAAAGTCCTGATGTACGTTGCCGTGATGTGGTTCATGTGCCTGTAGACCAGCACGTTGCCAATGACGGGCGGGCAAGTCCTGCCATCACAGAAATAGTCGCTCAGGTCGATGAACTTGACTGTCTGCGGAGGATTGGGAATCAACGCCGTGGGGCTCGGAATTTCCAGCATGCGTTGCCGCGGCAACGCGCACAACGGCGAGTCGGCGCCGTGCAATTCAACACAAGCGGACACATCGAACTCGAAATCCGGATTGTCCCTGAGCGCAATCACCCGGATGTTGGCGTCGGCAAGCTGCTTCCACGCATTGATGTACCCGTCCGGAACAAACTCGTCACTCGCGTCCCCGTCATAACGTGTGGACGTCATGAACACCGCATCCGGGTGCAGTTTGAGAACTGCCTGCATCACATTGCGGTTCCATTGCTGGCAGGAGCTGACTTCCTTGCCACTGACCGTGTCGGCTCCGAAATAGAACGGGCAATTGCTCTTGGTGAACGAATAAACATCCCATCCCGAAGGTTCGGCGATGATCTCGAGCGCCGGCAGCCATTGGGATGAATGCGACCCGCCGACCACGGCGATGGTCAGGCGCCTGCTGCCTTGTGCGCCGCCTGCAATCCGGCAGATGCCGGGCTCCGTAGCCTCCGGATCGTTGACACAGCCGGGTTGATCGAGCGATTCCCGATCCTCCGCAACCTGCAGTGGTCCGGGAAAAACATCCACATCCGGCGCGCCGACGTACTGAAACCCGGCAAGCCGGGCCATCGCTCCGGGATGATCTTTCGTCTTCGCAGCAGCGCTCGGCGCTTGCGGATGTTTGACCGCGAAGTACCACGAGCTCCAGATGCCGAGCGCCAAAACAACTGGCGCCAGGCACGCGAGCCCAAACACAAAAGGACGGCCGCGCGCGGCAGCCTGACCCCGCGGTTCGCGAACCCGGCTCTCGATATACCGGGTGCTCAGAGCAGCGAGCCCGATCGACAGCACGAGTATGGCAACGCCTGCGGTTGCAGGAAGCTCGTACGGCTGAGCGTACTGGCGCCAGAACGCGAGGATCGGGAAATGCCACAGGTAAATTCCGTAGGAGATACCGCCCATGTAAACCATCGGGCGGGAGGCCAGCAGCCGATCCGCTCCGAAGCGCGACCCCGAAGTGCCGGCGACAATGATGCAAACCGCGGCCAGTGTGGGCCACAACGCGGCATAGCCCGGGAATACTCGCGACACCTGCAACAAGATGCCACAACTGATGATGGCCGCTACGCCGAGCCATCCGAGGGCGACCCGCAGCCACTTTGAAGGTTTCAGAAAGGGAATCGCGACTGCCAGCAGCGCGCCCATGCTGAATTCCCAGGCGCGGGCCAATGTGTGGAAGTATGCAAACGGTTGGTTCTTCGCTGTGAACCAGACGCTGAAAGCCAGTGAAAGGAAAAAGATCACTGACAGCGTGGCGACCAACACCGGGCGGAACCCGATTTTCGCGCGGCGTGCGACGAAAGCGGCGCCGGCCACCAGCATCGGCCACAGGAGATAGAACTGTCCCTGCACGGAGAGCGCCCAGAAATGTTGGACGGGGCTGACAGCCTCGTGTTGGGCCAGATAATCGACCGAGCGAAAGGCCAAGGCCCAGTTTTCCAGATACAGCGCTGAGGCGGCCACCTGCTCGATCGTGTCCTTCCAACGTGACTTCGGCATCATCACGATGCCCACCACGACCACCGCACACAACACGAGATAGGCGACCGGAACGAGCCGCTTGATCAAACGGCCCCAAAACAGTGCGAAGTCCACACGCTGCCAGCGATCGATGTGTCCCAACAATCCGGTGGTGATGAGGAAGCTGGAGACGACAAAAAACACGTCCACGCCGCCGGAGACCCGGCCGAGCCAGATGTGAAACACGGCCACCAGGATGGCCGCAATGGCGCGCAGGCCCTCGATCTCCGGTCGGAAGACAGCCGGTGGTTTATGTAAACTCATTTCTCTAAGGGCTTGGGAAGTCTGGGGATTCTGCCTGAAAGGAAAGCCCGGAGAAAGGTTTATCGAGACCGTCTCGGGTATTTGGTTGGTTCGCAATATTTATTTGTATATAACGACTGTGTTTGGCGACAGTCGGGTTGTGTTGGATTACCCAACATCGCGCGGGCTGATCGCTATGCAGCGCCAGCGCCGTGATGGAGGAGCCGGCCTCCCTCATAGCCAATTTCATGCGGCAGCTCACTCAACAGCGCCGCGCGGGCGATATGCATGCCTTGCGCGTAATCGACGCCAATTGATGTAAGCGCCTGCAGGGCTCCCTCGTTCTCAACACTTTCCGCGATCGTCTGAATACCCATGACGTGGCCGATCCGCTGGATGGCCTCGACCACGGCGCGATCCACCGGATCGGTGGCGATGTCACGAACGAAAGCGCCGTCGATCTTCAGGAAGTCGATGGGCAGCGCCTTCAGATAAGAGAACGAGGACATGCCGCTGCCGAAGTCATCGAGCGCAATCGGCGAGCCGAGGCCACGCAGGCGTGTCATCAACTGGGACGCGCTCGCCAGGTTGCCGATAGCTGCAGTCTCGGTCAGCTCGAAGCCGATCTGCGGGCCGGGCAGCGCATACTGATGCAGGCAACTGCTGATGTAGTCGGCCAGGCTCGGATCGCTCACCGAGGCGCCGGAGAGGTTGATCATGCACACCGGCAGCCGGCGGCCGTTCGACCGCAACCCCGCCAGCTCGCGGCATGCCTGTGCGATGACCCAGCGATCCACGCGCGGCATCAGGCCGTAGCGCTCCGCGGCAGGGATGAATGCCATGGGAGGGATCCACGTGCCGTCCGGAGCAACCATGCGCACCAACATTTCGAAGCGCGTGGGCGGTGAGTGGCGGGTGCCGATCTGCGGCCCCGGGGCGATGGGCCGGATTTCCTGTGCCACGAGCACAAAGCTGCCGCTGTCCAGCGCAACGTTGAGTCGCTCCACCCAACGCATTTCGCCGTGGCGAGTCTTCACCTGCTGATCATCGGGGCGATAGAGTTGGACGCGGTTGCGCCCGTTGTCCTTGGCGAGATAACACGCCTGGTCGGCGGCACTGAGTGCATCACTGACAGTCGCCAGGGTGTCGTCCACTACGATGACACCAATACTGCAGTTGACCGCGAAGATCCTGCCTTCCCAGTCGTAACGCAGCTCGGCGATCCTGCGCCGGATGCCTTCAGCCACTGCCGCCACGTCGTCGCTGCGAATATCCCTGAGCAGCGCACCAAACTCGTCACCGCCGAGCCGGGACAACACGTCAGTGCCGCGGAGCTGGTCGTTGATCAGCCATGCAACTTTCCGTATCAACCCGTCGCCCGCCGCATGTCCGCAGGTATCGTTGATCACCTTGAACTGATCGAGATCGAGATATAACAGCGCGTATTCGGTGCCGCGGCAGCGGTGATCGTCAATGGCGGCCGTCACCCTGGCTTCAAACTCGCGGCGATTGGTGAGTCCGGTCAGGGGGTCGTGAGTTGCCTGGTGCTCGAGCCGCGCGGCCAGCGCTCTTTCGTGAGTGATGTCCCGCAACACGAACACGATGCCGGTCGTGCGGCCATCGCGATCGCGAATGGGGGCCGCTCGCTCGTGGATGACGATCTCGGCCCCGTCCCGTCTTTTCAGCACAACTCCGGCGGCCGGACCGGACAGATCATCGCCCTGCAGGATACTTTCCAACCTCCCCAGCACGCTGCGGTCACGCGATTGCTCATCCAGGCCGAGCACGTTGGTCAGCAAGTCCCCCAGCGCTTCAGTCTGCGACCACAGCGTGAGCCGTTCCGCCGCCCCGTTCATGTAAGTGATGCGCTGATCCTGGTCTGTCGAAATCACCGCATCCGCAATCGAGCCCAGTGTGACGTGGGAGCGCTCCTGCTCGATGTATATCAGCTCCTGGCTGATGCGCAGCGCAGCAGCCATGCGATCGTTCCGGCGCAACACCCCACGAACGATGGCAACTCCCAGACATACGAGGGCGATACTGCAAAAGGACAACACGGCCAGCAGCAGGTGAGTGACTCGGCGCGATGCGGCTCCGAGGGCGGCCGAAAAGCCGTCCTCCAGGGGCCTGATCCGGATATGTACGCGCTCGGCGGCCTCAATCAGCGAGTCAATATAAGCAGCGTCGGGATGGCCGCTGGCAATCTCGTCGTGAATGCGTTTGCCGATGTCACTGAGTTGCATGATCAGCGCATCGCCGTTGGTCCACGCGCGAATGGAGGGCAACATGATCGAGCTGGTGCTGAACAACCGGAACAGCAGGATCATGCTCGGGACATCCGCCGGATCATTGCCGCCGGCCAGAAGTCCGAGCCGCGCGATTTCAGAATCGGGATTCGCGCTCTGCAACGTCAGGCGCGCGGCGCGGTCACCGAGTGGAACCGACAGCTGCTGGCGGAACTTCTGATAGTCGGATTCGTCGCCGTTGGTACTGTAACGCCGCAGTTCCGCGATCGCCTGACTCTCCGCCTTCGACCAGCGCCCCTCGCCATTGACATAGGCACGCAGCGACGAGAGCGTCGAAATGCTCACCATGCCCAGCAACAACATCAGCGTCATGGTCAGCAGGAGCGGCCATGTCATGGCAGCCAGGTTGCCATGTGGGCTGCCGGCGGGTTGTTGGGTCTGCGCTACGGTCATCGGTGTAACAGCGCGTTACTGTATGTGTCCATACGGAACGCATCTTCACACGACAACGCACTATCGGAACCTCGACGGGCCCCCAACACGGCTGCAGCAATACTAAAACTGTGAAATCCCTGCTTGCCGCAGAGCAGCAAAAGCACAGCTGGCGCATCGCGTCGAGCTTATGTCGATTCACCAGAATGCGGTACGTGCAGGGGCCGTCCAGGTTCCATTGGAGAGCCGTTTGGCGATGAGTGGGTCAGGTATAGTGGCGGTCCATGCGAGGGTCTATTTACATCACACTTCTTTGCCTGTTCCTGGCTGCTTGCGGCCGACCCGCGGCTGATGAGCCGGTCGTCAACATCTACAACTGGTACGACTACGTCAAACCGCAGGTGTTGCGCGAGTTTACCGCCCGCTATGGCATCCAGGTTCACTACAACACCTTCGACTCGAACAACACGTTGGAAGCCAGGATGCTGGCCGGCCATTCGGGCTACGACGTGGTATTTCCGTCCGGTGCCTATCTCGAAAACATGGTGAAGGCGGGTGTTTTCCGGCCACTCGATGCAGCGGAGTTGCCCAATCTGGCGAATATGGACGTGACGATCATGCAGCGGCTGGCCGCTCACGATTCAGGTAATGCCCATGCCGTCGTCTACGCCTGGGGAATTACTGGAATTGCCTATGACGAGGCCAAGGTCCGAGCGCGGCTTGCAGAGGCGCCGGTGGACAGTTGGTCGATGCTGTTTGATCCGAAAGTGGCATCCCGGCTGGCTGACTGCGGCATCGGCTTATACGAGGCTCCGAATATCATCGTGCCGAGCGTGCTCGCGTGGCTCGGCGAGGCGCCCAACAGTGAGGAGGTGGGCAAACTGGAACAGGCCCGGGACGCCTTGATGGCCGTGCGGCCGTTTATTCGCAAGATCAGCAGCGGGTCACTGGTTGATGACCTGTCGACAGGCGATCTGTGCGTCATCATCGCGAGTAACGGCGATGCCATGCAGGCGCAGGAGCGGGCCCGGATTGCGGCCAACGGGAAAAACATCCGCTACAGCATCCCGAAGGAGGGCGCTGTCATGTGGTTTGACGTGATGGCGGTGCCGAGCGATGCACCCCATCCAACCAACGCACATCTGTTTATCAACTTCCTGATGGATCCGGCCATTGCCGCTGAAAACAGCAATGCCATTCACTTCCCCAACGGCAATGCGAAGTCGCAGGAATCGGTGGCGCCCGAGTTGCGCAATGCAAAGATCTTTCCCACAGGGGAGCTGGCCTCGCGGCTCATTCCGGAGCGGCCCAAGAGCGAAGAATATGTGCGCCTGCGGACGCGCATGTGGACCCGCTTCAGGACGGGGCAGTAGCACCCGCAACCGGTTGCGACCTGCGTCGCATTCTCGTGCTAAATTCCCGCCACGCGGCGCTGAGCGGACTAACCTTGCTGCAGCGCTCCCTGCGGGAAAACAAGAAGAACATGAGCACTGCGCTGGCCAGTATTCTGTCAACTCGGCTGACGATTCTCGAAGAGCTCGTACCGGCACCGAGGATTGCCCACACGCGCGTGCATTTCCGGGCATTGCCGGGCGGGCAACGCCCTGTTCAGTTTGCCGTGCTGTCGTCGTCTCACTTCCGGCGCGAGCTGGAATCCGAGATCGAAACGCGGGGGTTTGACGGGATTGCCGTCCGCGAGCCGTCGGATCTCGAGATTGCCGAGCTGCAGGATTTTCACCTGGTCCCCGAATGGATCCGTTGGGTCATGCCGAGCCCGGCCTCCGGTTCCGCATGGATCGAGAGCCTGCCGGGAAGTGACCTGCGCAGTCAGATGCGGCGCAAGCTGCGGGCCAGCGTGGGTGTGCGTGTTGAGACCGCGCCTCTCACCCTGAGTGACTACAACGCCTGGCACTCGCAGTTGTATGTGCCGGAGATCATGTCGAAGAGCGGCGCCATTCCGTCGTGGCCACCGGTCGCGGGCCTGGGCGGGAAGTTGAATCTGCCCCTGCCATTGGAAGCCGATTCAACGGTAGTTCCCGGGGTGCTGCGGATGTTCATGTTTGATGAGCACGAGCGCCTCATTGGCGGCGCGTTGTTGAGTGTCGATGCAGCCGACAAAACCCTGCGGTTGCGGGCCGCTGCCTACGAAGCGGTCTCGCGATCGGCACGAGAGCTTTCGGTACGGGCCATTCACGAGATGATCGAAGTCGCCCGGGCGCAGGGGGCCGCCTACCTGAGCAGCGGCGATGATCCGAACCTGTATGGCGTGGATGTCACGCTGGGGTTGGCCCGCTTCAAGATCAGCATCGGCATGCAACCCGTACCTTCAACAGTCGGCGGATTCCAGCTCATCAGGATATTTGATGACGCCCACGAACGGCTCGATGCTGAGGCCGCGGGACTTTTCTGCTTCGGCGTTGCGTCGCGGGGAGCCGGGAGAATAGGCTCACTGATCCGACTCGGATCGTTGGCGCGCGCCAACCTGCCATATCAACAGAAGATCGAGCTGACACGGGCCGACATGGCAGGTCTGCAGATCGGGGGCGCTCCGACTGCGAGCGCGGCGCGGGTTCCCAAGGGAATGCCGCTCATCCGCTTCGATCGGGCGGTCTACCGCGAGGACGAAGTTACAGTCTGCGGCTGATTGTCGGTATCCCGATGAAGCTCGAAATGATCGCGACGCTCATACTGACAAACAGGATCCGCCGGATCAGGGGCAGATTCCAATGGGTAGGCGGCAGCGGCGCGAGGACCGTGCCGCCCAAAGCCAGCGGCGAGTATCAGCGGGAGATGTCGTCCGGGAAGTTATTGCCTGTTACTACACTGTTGCCGAGCGTCAAGCGGCCGGCATCCAGGATTCCACCGCCATTGCCCACTGCCCGATTGCCCACAATGGAGCTGGTATCGATGCTCATGCGGGGATTGGGCTCGCCGTTGTCGAGGTAAATTCCACCGCCATCTGCTTGGGACGTATTGTCAGAGACCGTCGTGCCCTGGATCGTAGATTGCGAAGCACCTCCGGCAAACACCCCGCCGCCCCGGAGCTGCGCGGTGTTGCGTGCGATGGTGGAATTTGAGATCTGTGCGACACTCTCGGGCTCAATGTCGATACCGCCACCGAGCTCGCCGGCCCGGTTGTGCACCACCATGCTGCCGGTAATCTTTGCTGGAATCGCGGAACCCTCCAGCACAATGCCGCCGCCCGAGCGGGTAGCGGAATTGGATGACACGATGCTGTTCTGCAGATCGAGCGCTACATTTTTGACCGCAATGCCGCCGCCGTATTCGGCACTGCCGTGCGTAATGGTTACTCCGATGATGGACACTGTTTGTGCCGGACTGAAATCGCTGAAATTCCCAAGTGTGACCACCGAGCCGCGCTGGCGGCCATCGATCACCGTGAGGTCCTGACCCGCGCCCACGATCGTCAGGCGCTGATTAGGGACCTGGAGGTTCTCGAAGTATGTTCCCGCGGCCACGCGAATGACGTCACCCGCGTGGGACGTGTTGATTGCGGTTTGAATGGTCGAAAAGACGCAGCCGGTCTGGCATACGTCCAGAGTCGCCGCGCTGGCTTCGTGGGCCAGGGACGCCGCGGCAATAGTTAACATGAGGCCACTGAACTTTTTCATATTGTTTTCTCCATGAGTGAGAAGCGATGCCACCACTACATCGAAAACAATGAGGAGTGTGCCGACATTCAGTTACATGCCCGCATCGCTCCCTCCACAAGACTTAACGACCGTTGCGCAGCGCGCGCCCTACGCTGTCACTGTCATATCCAAAGGAGAACCTGGAGTGAACAGAACTGTCGAAACAATGATTTATGCGATCAGGGAAATGCGGCCGCGTCTGGATTCACGGGCCCGGGAGATCGAGGCCGCCCGGCGCGTGCCGACCGACATCCTGGACGAGCTGCAACGGCTGGGTGTTTTCCGGATGAATGCGCCCCGCAGCCACGGTGGACTCGAGTTGCCGCTGCGCGAGTCGAGCGAGGTGGTGGCCGAGCTGGCGAAGATCGATGGCTCGGTGGGTTGGGTTGTCATGATCGGTAGTCTCGCGTCCTTGTTGCTCGGACGCCTGCCACGCGCCACGTATGAGCACATCTATCGGGAAGGCCCGGATGTCAGGGTCGCGGGCTCCGTGACTCCCTGCGGCACCGCCGAGATCTTTGAAGGCGGCTATCGCGTTACGGGTCGCTGGCCCTTTGCGAGTGGTTGCGACCACGCCGATTGGATGTATGGCTTTTGTATCGCCACCCGTGGCGGTGTTCCGGAGCCGGGGCCGCGGGATGGCATACCGGCCTTGCGCATCATCTTCCTGCCGGCCCGGGACTGGCAGATCGAGGATACGTGGTTCGCGAGCGGGTTGCGCGGTACCGGCAGCCATCACATCGCCCTGACAGATGTGTGGGTGCCTGATTCGAATGTCATAGACCTGTTCGCGGGCCATCCGAATATCCCCGGACCGCTGTTCGAGGGCGCGCCATTCTTTTTTGTCAGCGTTCATTCTGCGTTTGCCGTGGGTCTTGCGGAGGGTGCCATCCAGGACCTGGTTGATCTGACTGAAACCGGCAAGCGGCCGATGTACGGACGCATTGCGCTGAAGGATGCTCCGACGGTGCAATTTGAGCTCGGCCGGTCGGAAGCCGGCGTGCGCGCGGCCCGCGCGCTCATGGAGGCGCAACGTGATATCGACTGGCAGGACTGCCTCGAAGGCCGCATCGACGATCTGGACCGAACGACCCGAAGGCATCAGGCCGCCACGTGGATCAACGAAGTATGTAGTGAGGTCATTGCGACCTGTTACCGCCTCGGCGGCGCCAGTGCGGTGTTCGAGTCCTCGCCCCTGCAACGGCGCCTGCGTGACATCAGTGCGGCAACTCAACACATCAGTGTCAACTCCCGGCACTACCTGACAGCGGGCGCGCAGCGTCTGGGACATGATCCGGTGCATCCTCTGTTTGCAGCCTGAGGGGCTGGCCCATTGGGGCCATCGCGGGGTCATTTCAGACCCCGCTGCCTCCATGTTTCGACCAGGTCGAAATAGTCTTCCAGCGTAATCAGTACCGTCTCCGGCTTGTTGTTGCGGAGCAGGGCGATCGGCTTCCCGTCCAGTACGTTGTTGATCACGCTCGCGGCTCGCTTTTTGAACTCCGTGACACTCACCGAGTCGAGGCTCACGCCATCGCGCAAGGGTCGTTGGTTGGTTGTAATCGGATTGACTGCTTCCACGGTTCCTGCTTCCACGTTTTGGGCCTCTAGTTGGGTCTCAGCGGCATGATGAAGTCCATGCGGGTGACCGGCACGTTGCGGCCGGGTCCCATGAGTTGTTTCGGTTGGCTGAAGGCGTGGGGCTCGGGCACGCACTCGCCATCGGACTGATCCAGGATCTCGTCCAACAGCGCCCGGGCCTTGAAGAAGTCGCGCGTCTCGAAGCCTTCCGTGAACTTCGGCATCGCCGTTTGCAGCAGCTTCGCGGCCTGCGAAATACGGCCCTGGCTTTGCCACAGGCGCGCCAATGACATCGAGGCGCGCAGCTCCCACGACAGCGCTCCCTGGCGGCGGGAGATGGCCAGCGATCGTTGCAGCAGGTGTTGGACGGAGGTCGCGTTGTGGGGGCTTTCCGTCGCGAGCCGGTGTGCCTTCACGCGAAGGATCTCCGCTGCGCCCCAACCTGCGCGGTTGTCCTCGGCACGCGTGAAAACCACGTCGGTGCCCAGATCTTCCGCGACCGTGGCCAGCATTTCCAGGTGCAAAGGGCTGCACAACGGGTCATCCATCAACGCGCGCAGCCGGACGTGCGCAATCCGATCGCCCGAACGCTGGCGAATTCCGATGTGCAGACATTGAGCCCATGACTGCCAGTAGCTGAGTGAGTGACGTGCCGCGCTCTCGTGGAGCAGGGCCGTCCATTCGGATGCCGCCTGCATGTTGCCGGCCCAGAGCGCCACGCCGGCAGCCTGGGTGAGGGCATAACAATGCGACAGGGTGTGGCCGGTTGTTTCGGCCAGACGCACGGACTCGGCGACCTCCCGCAGGGCCTGTTCCGCAAAGCCCTGGATCCACAGGATCCGTCCCAACACCGCGTGGGCGGTCACGCGATGGTCGAACTGCGAAGCGCGATCGCTCAATGCGGTCACTGGTTGACCGATTGCCCGTAACTGATTGTCGACGTGGTGGCGGGCTGCGTCATGATCGCCAGTGAGATGCAGCGACAGCGCCAACATGCGGTCGCAGGTGAGGCGGATCGCCGGATCTTCCGCGTCCCCGCTGATGCTTTGGAACTGCCTTGCGAGCTTCGCGGACGACTGGTAGTCCGATGCAACGATGCGATCGACCCACAGGCCCCACAGCGCACGGCGGCGGAAGGAGTTGGTGCCGAGGCGTGTGGCGATATCCAGAGTCTTGTTGAACGCCGCGGTGACACCCTTGCCGGCTCCGCGCGTGTACACGAGCGCGTCACCCAGTGCTGCGTGAATCCGCAGCTCGATAGCTTCCGGCACGGGCATGGCCGGCATCACTTCCAACGCACGCTCCAGGTAGGTGCGGTACTCGTTCAGGAATGACAACTGGAACCAGTAGTGAGCGGACTTTGCGGTCAGCTCCACGCCCACGAGAGCGTTGCCATCGGTGGAGAAGCACCAGTTGAGGGCGGCGCGTACGTCGTCGATTCTCCGGCTGTCGCAGTCGAGTTTGTCTACCGAGCCGGGTTCCCACTCGTTCTCGGCCTCGCCCCAGGAGCAGCACAGCCGCGCGTGCCGCAACTTGATCGCCGCGGCTTCACCGCTTTCCTCGAGCTTCTCCGCGGCGTACGCGCGGGAAGTGTTGAGAAGCTGGTACCACACTTGATCCGCCGCGGTGTTCACGGTGATGAGGGACTTCGCGGCCAGGTCCGTGAGAATGTTGAGAACCGCGGTGGTTTCGACATCCGGGTCGGCAATGATCGCGGCCGCGGAGCTGTCATCGAACCGACCGGCAAAGACACTGAGCCTGCGCAGCGCGGTCTGCTCCAGCTGTGGAAGGAGCTCGTAGCTCCAATCGAGCGTCGCGCGCAGAGTCCGGTGGCGTGGAATCGCAGTGCGGGGGCCTCGCGTGAGAAAGCCCAACCGGTCGTTCAAGCATGCGTCGAGCCCCCGGATACCAAAAACATCCACCCGTGCCGCGGCGAGCTCGATAGCCAGTGGCAGCCCGTCCAGCTTGCGGCAGATTTCCACGACGGTCGGGACATCCTCGTCGCGCAGCTGGAAGTGATGCAGACAGGCGGCCGCGCGTTCGGAAAACAGTTGCACGGCCGGATAGCGCAATGCCTCGCTGGCCGATGTCTGTGCGCCGAGGGGCGGCAGTTCGAGCGGGGCCAACCTGAGAACCGATTCGTCCTTCACCCGCAAGGGCTCCCGGCTGGTGGCCAGGATGCGGACCGCGGTTGACCCGCGCAGAAGCTTCTCGGCCAGGAGGGCGGCAGCGTCAATCACGTGCTCGCAGTTGTCGAGCACAATCAACATCCGGTGGGACTGCAGGAACTGCATGATGTAGGGCAGAGGGTCCGATGCAACAGTTGCCAGCCCCAGGGCCGCGGCCATGCGCCCGAAAATGAGACGCGGTGATGGAATCGACCCGAGGTCGACGAAGCACACGCCGTTTGCATAGGAGCCGCGGGTGAAATCGGCAGTGGCGCAGGCCACCGTGGTCTTGCCCATTCCACCCGGGCCCACGAGAGTCATGAGGCGCCGATGTTTGAGTTGGTCAGCGATCGTGACTACCACGTCCTTGCGTCCAATCAGGCGCGTGGTGCTGGTTGGACCGAGCTGTTCCGTGGACAGCGGTCCCGGGATCGCCGGTAACAGGTTGGCCAGCGGGCTGGGAGCGTTCGCAGAGCGGGTCACCGTGGCGACAAACCGGTAGCCATGGCCGGTGACGTTCTCGACGTACCGCGCCTGAGTCCGGTCTTCACCCAGGATCTTGCGCAGCGATGCAATGTGGACGCGCAGCGTTCCCTCCTCGACAATCGTCTCCGGCCACACCCGCTTGATGAGCTCGTTCTTGCTCACGACCATGCCCGCGCGTTCGACCAGGCAGATCAGGATTTCGCGCGCGCGGCTGCCCAGCCGCACCGGCCGGTCGCCGCGCAGCAGGACCCGTTGAGTTGGATTGAGAACGAACGGTCCGAAGGCGATGGCGGTCTCGCGTGAAGTCGCAATATTGAGTGTCATGATTCAACCCGGAAAAGACATGGCAGAGGAAAATACGCCGTCAGGATCAAAACGCTTCTTGAGCCGCCGCAGGCGCAGAGCGTTACACCCATAAGCGGAATCGATCTGCTCATAGGCGTTGGGGGCGAGCGGCCTCACGTAGCCGCCCGGGATGGAGTCGCGCTCCAGCGCGCGGAACACGCTGTGGGCCCAGTGACGATGGATCGGCGCTTCGGTCTCGGTATTCATGTCCCACGAAGCCACGATTTCAACCATGAAGTGCCGGCGCCTGAGTCCGAAGGCGGTGGCCGAGCTCGCCACGCGCGTGCCTACACCGTGAAAGTGATGGAGCATGATGGATGAGCTCGGTGATGAGCGCGCCACTCCCGCGGCTACGAGCGTCGCAATCGTGTCCGTCTTCAGATCGGACAACCACTGGGTTTCG
>Ga0268264_10000491_pt1 | contig 52312 bp, 58 predicted proteins | sample KBSSwiS32_FD_190357 | JGI IMG/M metagenome (GOLD analysis project Ga0268264, IMG submission 190357) | Switchgrass rhizosphere microbial communities from Kellogg Biological Station, Michigan, USA - KBS Switchgrass S3-2 (SPAdes) (version 2) | ecosystem: Host-associated > Plants > Roots >... | reverse complement strand
CTGAAGCTGTAAAAGAGCGCTGCCTGCGCCACCGTCCGCTCGCCCATCATCGGCAAATCTCCGCTTCCACGCAGAGATTGAATCAGTCCAGCGCCTCAACTTCAAGACCGAGTTTTTCAACACAATCGGGTCGCTAGCAGCTGTTCCGCTTCATGTGTTGCCTACCCCAGACTCGCCAGAAACCCCGCGACGAACTTCGCCAGCCGCTCACGAGTCGCCTCATCGGTCAGATTCCCCTCGCCATCGAAGATCTTTCCCGCCCCGGGGATCATCAGCCGCCCGCCGTTCCACAGCTCCGCGCCGAGCGTGTGCAGCACCGGCAGCCAGGCATTTTGCGACAGGATCGTCCCCCAATTGCCCGGGCTCGCCCCCATCAGCGCCACCTTCCGACCCTTCCACACCCGGCCCGCATCTGCCGGTGGCCGCGATGCCCAGTCGATTGCGTTCTTGAACACGCCCGGGATCGAATTGTTATATTCGGGCGTCGACAGCAGCAGCCCGTCCGCGCCGGCAATCGCGTCCTTGATCTTAACCACCGATGGCGGAATCCCGTCGCTTTCCTCGACATCGCCATTGTAGAGCGGGACGTCGGCGATCGAGATTATCTCGATGCTGCAGCCTGCGGGCGCGTTCTCCGCCGCCGCCCGCAACAGCCCCGTATTATAGCTGTGCCGGCGCAAGCTGCCTGATATTCCAACGATTTTGACCATGAATCTTCGGTTCCTGCAGGGGTGTTTATGAGGGAATAGCACGGCAAAATACGCACGCCATTTGAAAGTCGGGCCAGTTGGTCCTATGTAGGCTGTTCGGTTTGGCACATGGAGGCCCGGTGACCACGATTGTCATTCTTGCGTTGGTGTTTCTGTTTGTCGCGTTCCGCCTGTGGAGCGTGCTCGGCCGCCGCACGGGCCACGAACAGACGATCGCACGCCCGGCAGAGGCCACGCCAGCGCCCGTCGGCGCCGGACGCTCGCTTCCCGACGCCTCCGCACCCGCTGCTCCTGCCGGCGCGGCCGTGGTCGAGCCCAATGCCGAAGCCGGCGTCCGCGCGATCGGCATCGCCGATGGTGGCTTCGACGCCGCGCACTTCCTCGAAGGCGCCCGCTCGGCCTATCGCATGATCCTCGAAGCCTATTGGAAGGGCGATGAGGAAGCGCTGAAGCATCTGACCGACGCCGATGTCTATGCCGCTTTTGCCGGCGCCATCGCCGCTCGCAAGGCAGCAGGTCATGTCCTCGACAATCGCCTTGTGACGATTGAAAATGCCGTGATCGACAAGGCATCGCTGACCGGTCAGACCGCCAGCGTCACCGTTCGTTTCGATGCGGACATCGCCGCCGTCACGCGCGATACTGAGAATAACGTTCTCGCCGGCTCGCTCGACGATGCCGTGCCGACGCACGATGTCTGGACGTTCAGCCGTCAGGTCCGCGCCGAAAATCCCAACTGGATACTTGTCGAAACCGACGAGGCCGCGTGATTCGCCGCCTTTGTCTGGGCTTCGCCGCCGCGGCGATGCTCTCGGCCTGCGCGGTCGTCCCGACGACCGAGGCGACGAACCAGCCTGCGCCGCACCATCGCGTCGATAAGCCCGCCACGCCTGCGCCTGCGCCGGTGATACCGGTCAAGCCCGCCAACGCCGCCGCCAGCGGGATCAAGCCCGGCCCGCAGTTCGCTACCTTTGCGGTGCCGCCCGAGTCGGCAAGCGCCGCACTGACAGCCTTCCGCTTGTCCTGCCCCGGCCTTCAACGCCGTACTGACAGCAGTGGCCTGACCCGCTCGGGCGACTGGGCCAACGCCTGCGCCGCTGCCACGACATGGCCCGACACGAAGGCGGCCGACTTCTTCGGCACCCAGTTCGCGGTGGTCCAGGTCGGCGACGGCCAGGCCTTCGCTACCGGCTATTATGAGCCCGAGATCGCGGGCTCGCGCACACAGGGTCCGGGCTATGACACGCCCGTCTACAAGAGACCTGCCGACATGGTCGAAGGCGATCTCGGCGATTTCTTCCCCGATCTGAAGGGTCGCAAGATTCGTGGCCGGGTCAGGAACGGCAAGCTCGTGCCGATGCCCGATCGCGGCCAGATCGAGGATGGCGCGCTCAAGGGCCAGAATCTCGAAATCGCTTATGCCGCCGATCCGATCGAGTTCTTCTTCCTGCAGGTGCAGGGATCGGGCCGGCTGCGCCTGCCCGATGGGTCGGTGATGCGGATCGGCTATGACGGACAGAATGGCGGCGAATATGTCGGCATCGGCAAGCTGATGCGCGATCGCGGCCTGCTCGGTCCGGGGCAGCTGTCGATGCAGGGGGTGATGGCCTGGCTGCGCGCGAACCCTGCCGAGGGCGACGCGATCATGCGCGAGAATAAAAGCTTCGTCTTCTTCCGCGAGCTGACCGGCGCCGGCCCGCTCGGCGCGATGGGTGTTGCGGTGACGGGCCATGTCTCGGTCGCGGCCGATCCGGCCTTCGTCCCGCTCGGCGCGCCGGTGTTCCTCCAGCTCGATCGTACCGAGGCGAACGGCCTGTGGGTCGCGCAGGATACCGGCGGCGCGATCAAGGGGTCGAACCGCTTCGACACATTCTGGGGCGCAGGCGACGACGCCCGCCGCATCGCAGGCGGCATGAGCGGGCGCGGCAAGGCGTGGCTGCTCCTGCCGTGGTCGGCAGTGGCGCGCCTGGGGGCAGGCAATGGGACGACGACGCAGTCCTGACCTCGAGCCGGAGGAGGCCGCGCTCTGGCAGCGCGTCACCGATACCGTCCGGCCGATAGCGGTTAAGAAGCGCATCCCCGTTAATCCTCCCCCGCCGGGGAGAGGTGGCGGCCAACGGCCTAGGGAGGGGTCGGAGGCGATGCCTTCAACGATCCAACCTCCCCCCAAATTACGCGGCCGCATCCCCCCGCCACGCCCCGCTGTCCCAACGCCGGTCTCCGCCCAGAAGCCCCTCGCCGACAGCCTCGACGGCGGCTGGGACCGCCGCATCCGCCGCGGCAGCACCGATCCCGACCGCACGATCGATCTTCACGGCCACACCCTGCTCTCCGCCCACCACGCACTCGATGTCGCGCTCGACGATGCGATGCGCGACGGCATCCGCGTCCTCCTCGTCATCACCGGCAAGCCGCCGCGCGAAAGCGATCGCGGCGCCGACGGCCGCGCCCGCCGCGGCCTGATCCGCGCCTCGATCGGCGACTGGCTTACCGTTTCCCGCCACGCTCGCCGTATTGCGGCGGTGCGCAATGCGCATCCCAAGCACGGTGGGACGGGCGCGCTGTATGTGATCCTGCGGCGGGATCGGGCCTGACGTTCACGCTTGCTCAAAACAGTTCGTGTCGATCGCTGTCGAGACAGGTTTCCGCGCGCCGACGTCCCTCGACTGCGCTCCGAACGAACGGAATGCGTGAAGACAAGCTTGATCAAGCCCGCCCGGGCCCGCTACGGGGTCAGCCGCCGGGTAACGGGCGTAGCGTGTAACGGGAATTTTCATGTCGGACGAGCAAAAGGCGGACCTTCAGGCCATCGCGGCAGCGGCAACGCTCGCCGATCTCGAGGCGCTGCGCGTCGGCTTTCTCGGCAAGTCGGGCAGCATCACCGGCCTGCTCAAGACGCTGGGATCGATGACGCCCGAGCAGCGCCAGGTCGAAGGCCCGAAGATCCACGCGCTGCGCGAAGCGGCCACCGCCGCGATCGCGAGCCGTAAGGCCGCGCTCGAAGCGCAAGCGCTCGACGCCCGCCTCGCCACCGAGAAGCTCGACATGAGCCTCGGCGTCACCGCCGGTGCGCAAGGCTCGGTCCACCCGGTCAGCCAGGTGATGGACGAGCTCGCCGAAATCTTCGCCGATCTCGGCTTCGCGGTCGCGACCGGCCCGGAGATCGAGGACGACTGGCATAACTTCACCGCACTCAACATCCCGGAGACGCATCCGGCGCGCGCGATGCACGACACCTTCTACTTCCCCGACGATACGGCGCGTGAGGGCAAGAAGATGCTCCTGCGCACCCACACCTCGCCGGTCCAGATCCGCACGATGCTCGAACAGAAGCCCCCGATCCGCATCATCGCGCCGGGCCGCACCTATCGGTCCGATTCGGATGCGACCCACACCCCGATGTTCCATCAGGTCGAGGGGCTGGTGATCGACCGCGGCATCCATATGGGCCATCTCAAATGGACGCTCGAAACCTTCGTGAAGGCCTTCTTCGAGCGTGACGATATCGTCCTGCGCCTGCGCCCGAGCTTCTTCCCCTTCACCGAGCCCTCGGCCGAAGTCGATGTCGGCTTTACCTGGGAAAAGGGCCGCCGCGTGATCGGCGGCAACCCCGCCGACGGCAATGGCGGCTGGATGGAGATCCTCGGCTCCGGCATGGTCCACAGCAGGGTGATCGAAGCCTGCGGGCTCGACCCCGCCGAATGGCAGGGCTTCGCCTTCGGCTGCGGGATCGATCGTCTCGCGATGCTCAAATATGGGATGGACGATCTGCGCCCCTTCTTCGACGGCGATCTGCGCTGGCTCAAACATTACGGCTTCGCGGCGCTCGACGTGCCCACGCTCAGCGGGGGAGTCGGCGCATGAAGTTCACCCTGAGCTGGCTCAAGGAGCATCTCGATACCGGCGCCTCGCTCGATGCGATCCTCGAAGCGCTGACCAAGGTCGGCCTCGAAGTCGAAGGCGTCGAGGATGTGACCGCCAAGCTCGGCGCCTTCACGATCGCGAAGGTGCTGAGTGCGTCGCCGCATCCGCAGGCGGATAAGCTTCAGATCCTGTCGGTCGATGCCGGCGAAGCCGAACCGCTCCAGATCGTCTGCGGCGCGCCCAATGCGCGCGCAGGGCTGGTCGGCGTGCTCGGCCGTCCGGGCGATTACGTCCCCGGGCTCGACGTCACGCTCAAGATCGCCGCCATCCGCGGCGTCGAATCGCGCGGCATGATGTGCTCGATGCGCGAACTCCAGCTCGGCGAATCGCATGACGGCATCATCGAGCTTCCGGCCGATGCCCCCGTCGGCGCTGTGTTCGTCGATTATGCTGGCCTCGCCGATCCGGTGATCGACGTCGCGATCACGCCGAACAGGCAGGATTGCATGGGGGTGCGCGGCATCGCCCGCGATCTCGCCGCCGCGGGCCTCGGCGCGCTCCGGTCGCTGAACGTGCCGACGGTCAAGGGCACGGGCGTGTCCCCGATCGAAATCCGGACCGACGATCCGGAAGGCTGCCCCGCCTTCTTCGGCCGTGTCGTCAAAGGCGTGACGAATGGCAGCAGCCCCGAATGGATGGCGAAGCGATTGAACGCGATCGGCCAGCGCAGCATCTCCGCGCTCGTCGACATCACCAACTATGTGATGTTCGATCTCGGCCGTCCGTTGCACGTTTATGATCTCGCCACGCTCAGCGGCCCGATCGTCGCGCGCAAGGCGAAGCCCGGCGAACAGGCGCTCGCGCTTAACGGCAAGACCTACCAGCTGGACGAGACGATGACGGTGATCGCCGATGCGAACATGGTCCACGATATCGGCGGCATCATGGGCGGCGAACATTCGGGCGCGACCGCCAGCACCACCGACGTGCTGATCGAATGTGCCTATTTTACGCCCGAGCATATCGCCCGCACCGGCCAGAAGCTCGGCCTCACCAGCGACGCGCGCCAGCGCTTCGAACGCGGAGTCGATCCGCAGTTCCTCGCCGACGGCCTCGCTATCGCGACCAAGCTCGTCACCGAGATTTGCGGCGGCACCCCCACGCTCGCCGTCGAAGCCGGGACACCTCCCGCGGGCGGCAAGGCGCTGCGCTACGATCCGGCGCTGTGCGAGAAGATCGCCGGCCTCGTCGTCGCGCCCGAACGGCAGCGCGCGATCCTCACCTCGCTCGGCTTCGGCGTCGATGCGGTGTGGAACGTCGCCGTGCCGAGCTGGCGTCGCGATATCGACGGCGCCCCCGATCTGGTCGAGGAAGTCATGCGCATCAGCGGCATCGACAATATCCCCTCGACCCCGCTGCCCCGCGCCGAGGGCGTCGCCACGCCGACCGCGACGCAGGCTCAGATGATCGAGCGCCGCGCCCGCCGCGCCGCCGCCGCGCGTGGCCTTAACGAGGCGGTGACATGGAGCTTCATCTCCGAGGCCGAAGCCGCGCCCTTCGGCGGCGGCGCCTGGACGCTCGCCAATCCGATCAGTGAAGATCTCAAGGTGATGCGCCCGTCGCTGCTCCCCGGCCTGATCGCGGCTGCCAAGCGTAATGCCGATCGCGGCGCCGATTCGATCCGTCTTTTCGAAATCGGCCGTCGCTATCTGGCGGACCGCGAAGGCGTGACGCTCGGGCTCCTGTTGGGCGGTGACAAGCTTCCGCGGGACTGGCGCTCCGGCAAGGCCCAGCCCTTCGACGCCTATGACGGCAAGGCCGAGGTCGTTGCGATCCTGGCCCAGGCCGGCGCCCCCGTCGATCGGCTGCAACTGTTCGAAGCGGTGTCGGCGGGCATCTACCATCCCGGCCGCTCGGCTAGCCTGCGCCTGGGCCCGAAGACCGTCCTTGCTGAGTTCGGCGAACTCCACCCGTCGATCGCCAGGGCGTTCGATATCGATGGCACCGTCGTCGCCGCCGAAATCTTCCTCGACGCGATCCCGACCAGGCGCGCCTCGAACGGCCATATGCGCGATGCCTATGCGCCGCCGCCATTGCAGGCTGTCCGCCGAGACTTCGCCTTCCTGATCGCCGCCGACAAGCCGGCCGACGATCTTCTCCGCGCGGTGCGTGGCGCGGATAAGGCGGTGATCGTCGAGGCGAAGCTGTTCGACGTCTTTACCGGACAGGGCGTGCCGGAGGGCGAGAAATCGGTCGCGATCGAGCTGATGCTGCAGCCGGCCGAGAAGAGCTTCACCGATGCCGAGCTACAGGCGATCTCGGAGAAGGTGGTGGCTGCTGCGACCAAGCAGGGCGCGCGTTTGCGTGGCTGACCTTTAACCCGCCGCCTATCCGAACAGCCAGCCGCCGAGCAGCCGGTTCGCCGATAAGGTGAAGAAGCCCGCGACGAGCAGCGCCGACGTCACGATGGCCTTCACCGATCGGCGGTGCGCGCGGATATTGTGGCGATGCGCCGACCGGGCGAGCCGGGGCACGGTGATCAGCACCGCCACCGACAATATGTGGATAAGGCTGAAATGGCCGGGGCTGATCACCTTGACGAACAGGCTGAACAGCGCCGTCAGCACCATTGATCCGACCCACATATAGCCGAGCTCGCGGTGGCGCCGGTCGCCGCGGGGCCGCAGCAGCATCACCGGCGTCAGGATCAGCGCGGCGAAGATCGTGGCGAGGTGTAGCCAGACGACTGCCGGCACGCCGGCCCAGGCGGCATAGCCACGCAGGATCGCGGCCGTCGCTGCTGCCAGCATCAGCATCGCGCCGATGGCCAGCGCCTTCTCGTAAAGATCGGGCGCCCATGGGCTATGCGCGGCGCTCAAAGCACCGGCGTCTTGTAATGATGCCAGGCGAAGATCGCCGCCGCGCCGCGATGCGGCCGCCAGGCTTCGGCCAGACGCCGTGTCTCCTTCTCGCTCGGCCGCTCCGCCAGCCCCAGCAGCCGCCCGATCTCGATCTGCACTGCCAGATCGCCTGCGGGCCAGATATCGCCACGCCCCTCGGCGAACAGCAGGTAAATTTCTGCCGACCAGCGCCCGATCCCTTTCACAGCCGTCAACTGCGCTATCGCCTCGTCATCATCGGTTGCCAACGCACCAAAATCTAGGTCGCCGCATGCGACGCTTTCGGCCAGGCTCCGCGCATAGCTCACCTTCTGCCGCGACAGCCCCGCCGCGCGCAGCAGATCATCCGGCGCCGCCGCCACCGCCTCCGGCGCGAGACCGTCGCCCACCATATCCTCAAGCTTGGCCCAGATCGAAGCCGCCGCCGCCACGCTCACCTGCTGGCCGACCATCGTGCGCAACAATGTCTGATAACCCCGCTCGCGAATGCGCGGCGGCGGATAGCCGACCCGCGAAATACCGTCGGCAAAGGCGGGTTCGATCGCGGCCAGCGCGTCCATGCTGCGGCGAAGCTGTTCGACGGAAAGACCCATTTCGGTTTCGGCTCTTGATTTAGCGGGATACGCACGGCAAAGCGCCGCAAGTTATTCGATGTCCGGGGAATGCTAATGCCCAAATTGGTCGTCGTCACGCGTGAGGGTGATGAAAGCGTATTGGAAGCCGAAGATGGCCTGTCGGTGATGGAAATCATTCGCGACAACGGCATCGATGAGCTGCTGGCTTTGTGCGGCGGCTGCTGCTCCTGTGCGACCTGCCATGTTTATGTCGATGCGGCCTTCACCGGGCTCCTGCCCGATATGAGCGACGACGAGAATGAACTCCTCGACAGCAGCGACCATCGCGACGAGCGTTCGCGGCTTTCGTGCCAGATCTACATGAACGAAGAACTCGACGGCTTGACCGTCACCATCGCGCCGGAAGATTGAGACCCCTTTCCGGCGCTGAGGGTCCAGCGCCTGACCGCAGGTCAGGAAGCCCCGAAGAGGGGCCGCCCGCTTATGCGCGAAGCCAAGCGAGCGGATGCGAGCGCCCGGCGTTTGAGGGGCAACAGACTAACGCGTACTGATCGCGTACAACGCAATCGCCGCCGCATTGGAGATATTCAAACTCTCCACCCGCGCGCTGATCGGCAATTTCGCCAGCTCGTCGCAATGCGATTCGGTGTTCGGCCGCATGCCCTCGCCTTCGGCTCCCAGCACGATGGCGATCCGCCCATCGCCCATCGTTTCGGCCAGCGTACCCTTGGCGTGGCCCGTCAGGCCGACACGCCAAAACCCCGCCTCGGCGATCTCATCCAGCGCCCGCGCCAAATTGACCACCCTGACCCATGGCACCAGCTCAAGCGCGCCCGAAGCTGACCGCGCCAGTGCCCCCGATTCGGGCGGTGAATTGCGATCCTGTGTCACGATCCCCAGCGCATTGAACGCTGCCGCCGATCGCAGCACTGCGCCGACATTATGCGGATCGGTCACCTGATCGAGCACGACCAGCGGTCGCCGGTCGTCCCGGCCCTTGTCCAGCAGATCGCCCAGCCAGATATCCGGCAGCGGATCGACCTCGATCACGATGCCCTGATGCGGCGCATCGTGCGGCACCATCCGGCCGAGGTCTGCGACATCGGCATAAACCACCGGCAGCACCGACGGCAGGTTGAGCGCCGCCAGCGCCTCGCGCGTGCCCCACACCTTGCGAACGATGCGCTCGGGATTGGCGAGCGCCGCTGTGACGGCATGGCGGCCCCAGAAGCGGGGTTTGCCGCTGGACGGCACGGATGGACGATGGCCTTTACGCATGGCCCGCCTTTTCCACGGGCGGCGCTTCGGCGCAAGCGCCCGCATCGCGGAAGATTATCGGGCCCCTCGCGCCGACAGCCCGTTGACAGGCCCGTTTCGATTGGCCATTGAGCCGCCTCTTCGCCGTAGGCGCCCATGGAGGGGTGGCCGAGTGGTTAAAGGCAGCAGACTGTAAATCTGCCCGTGAAAGCGTACACTGGTTCGAATCCAGTCCCCTCCACCATTCCACATCGTCATATAGTGAATGGCGGCCGCATCACCGCGTTGCGGGTGCGCTCCTGCGCGATCAGCGCGATGGCATGTTTGCGCCCACCCCAGCGGCAGACCTTATGTAAATATACCTGCGTCGGGACGGACTGTTGCCGGCTTGCACGGGAGTGACTAGGTAATTGTCCCTAGGCGGGGCGTTTCGGCGTTCGTTCAGGGGGAGCGAGCGATGACGGCTGGTCATGGGGGTGGCCATGTTTTCTTCAGAGGTGTCGCTGCGTGGGGGCAGTTGCCGTCGTGTGTCTCCCCGCACCGCTGTCGCATACCCCGCTACCTTCGGCACGCTGTCCAGCGCGACGCGTTCTCCTTGCCGTATCATAGATATCTCGAGCGGCGGCGCCCGGCTCCGGCTCTACGCGGATATCGCGCCGGACACAAAAATTCGGCTCTCGCTGCCGGGCGCGCGGCTGGTCGATGCCTATATTGTCTGGGCGGACGGCCGCGAGGCGGGCTGCCGCTTCGATACGCCACTCGAAGAGGCGGTTGTTACCTCCCTTATCGCGAGTGCGCGGTGTTGAACGAACCGTCCTGGTGTCCTCACCGCTGCTTCCAGCATCGCCGGTTCGTGAGCCACGTATAGCCCGCAAAGGTATATTCCACATATCGATCCGTCCCCGAATCAGCCTTATCTCTGAATGATCGGGAGGGTGGAATGGCGAGCAGGGTAACAAAATATACTGCGATTGTCCGTCCGCGCGGCAAGCTTTTCGAGGCGCGTTTTGTCGATTTCGAAAATTGCGTCGCTTATGGTTTGTCTCCCAAGGAGGCTGAGGGAAAGGCGCAGTTCGCGCTTGCGATCTGGGGCAAATATCTCAACCGATTTGGCGGAACCATGCCCAGACCGTCGCTTTCAAAAAGCGATCCTTGCGACGCCTCATCCTATACGGTCAGCATTCCGTTGCGATACAAACTCCCGGCGGGCTGATTGCAACGATCATCGGCAGGTAATGCGCGCGCCGGTCGGGCTACACTCTGATGCACCATCCACCCGAAAAATTAACCATGTTCGGCGACAAGGGATTGACCGACTCAGGCCGGTTGTGATTGCTGCGGTGCAGCGCTTGTCTGTTGCGGGGGTGATGCGGTGCTTGCTTTTTGTGCGTCGATTTATGGTTTTTTGGCGATGTTCGTTCTGACCAGCCTCGGGCGTAACCGCCGCGAGCAGAGGCCGAATGCTCCGGTGCTCACGCTTGCCAGCCACGGGCTCATGGGCGCTTCGGTCGCCGGGGCCGCTTTGCTGCTAAGCGCCGCTGCGTGGGCAAACTTCGCGAACTGATATTTCTGCCGAAACGATTCGGGGGTTTTCGGGGCGGCCATCTTCGGCTATCAGCCCGGCCTCCGGCGCGGGTGTAGCATAGTGGTAATGCTCTAGCCTTCCAAGCTAGCTAGGAGGGTTCGATTCCCTTCACCCGCTCCAATTTTCCGACATTTCCTCGCAGCGAGGGCAGTCGTGACGATCATGATTCGACGCGCTGACTATGAAGATGCAACGCCGCTCACCGCGTTGATGCACGCGTCGTCGGCTTATCAGGGCGACTATGCGACGATCCTCCGAGACTATGGCGTCACGCCCGCGCAGATCGATACCGACATCGTCTTCCTCGCCGAAGCCGATGGCGCGCTTGCCGGCTTCTACAGCCTGATCGTTACGAGCGAGCCCGAGCTCGACCTGATGTTTGTCGCCGACGCGATGCACGGGCGCGGGATCGGGCGGCTGCTGATCGCGCATATGAGCGAACAGGCACGCGCGCTTGCGATTCCGAGCATCAGGATCGTGGCGCACCCGCCCGCGCAGGCATTCTACGAAAGTGTCGGCGCGAAGCGCGTGGGCACGAAGCCGCGGACCGCGACGGCCGGCTGGGAACGACCAATCCTCGCGCTGCCGATCGCGATCTAGATCTTTGTCATACCGCGATTTCCGTGCGAGTCCCGGCCGTAATCGTCCTGGCGTGATGCCGACCCATTATCGAACCCGGCCATCTCCCGATCGCGCCGATACGGATCGTCGATCGTCCACCGCTCCTGTTCGCCTTGCAACATCGGTTCCCCCTTCCGAGGTCCTGATTATGCACAACATGCGGCTAGGAACAATCGGCTGATTTCCGCCGACACGTGCTCCGGCGCATCGATTGACGCTCGCGCGTCCGGCCGTCAGTCTGCCGATATGAAAACGCGCCGCCATATCGCCACCCTTGTGCTCGGTCTTGTCGCGATCGCGCCGAGTCACGCCGCCACCTCGGTCGAGCGGACGCAGGCCGCGATCGCGAAGGCGAAGGCGCTCGATCCGAAGCTCCGCGCGGTGATCGCCTTCGATCCGACCGCGCTGAAACAGGCCGCGGCCGCCGATCGCGTCCGCTTCTTCCGTTATGATCCGCATCTGATCACCGGCATGCCGATCCTGGTGAAGGATAATATCGACGTCGCGGGGATGGCGACCACTGCCGGCAGCCTCGCGCTCAAGGGCAATGTCCGTCCGAAGGACGCTCCGATCGTCGCCCGCCTGCGCGCCGCCAACGCCGTGATCATCGGCAAGACCAATCTCAGCGAATGGGCGAATATCCGGTCGAGCGATTCGATTTCCGGGTGGAGCGGCGTCGGCGGCCAGACGCGCAACGCCCATGCCCTCGATCGATCGCCCAGCGGCTCGTCGTCGGGCAGCGGCGCGGCGGTCGCGGCAGGGATTGTCGAGGCCGCGATCGGGACCGAAACCAACGGCTCGGTGATCAGCCCGTCGGCGATGAACGGCATCGTCGGATTGAAGCCCACCGTCGGCCTCGTCTCGCGCACCGGCATCGTCCCGATCAGCGTATCGCAGGACACCGCCGGCCCGATGGCGCGCAGCGTGTTCGATGTCGCGCGGCTGCTCAGCGTGATCGCGGGCAGCGACCCCGCCGATCCCGCGACGAAGGACGCCGACGCACACAAGATCGACTACGCCGCAGCGCTCGATGCCGGATCGCTCAAAGGCGCCCGCATCGGCGTGATGCGCTTCGCCACCGGTTTCTCGACCCAGACCGATGCGGTATTCGAAAAGGCGCTCGATATACTGCGCGCGAAGGGCGCCGTACTCGTCGATATCAAGAGCTTCGACAACCGCGCGAAGATGGCGCCCCATACGCTCGGCGTGCTGCTGACCGAGTTCAAGGTGGGCTTGCGTGACTATCTCGCAACCACCGATCCCAGGGCCGTGCCGTCGCGCGACCTCGCCGGCATCATCGCCTTCGACAAGGCGCACGCCGCGCAGGAAATGCCGCTGTTTGGGCAGGACCTGTTCGAGAAGGCCGAGCTGACGAAGGGGCTCGATGATCCCGATTATATCAAGGCGCGCGACACTATCCGGAAGCTGGCGGGTGCGGACGGCATCGATCGCCTGCTCAGCGAGAATGATGTCGTCGCCCTTGTCGGCCCAAGCTACGCGCCCGCCTTCCCCATCGATGCGATCAACGGCGATCACAGCGCGGGTGCCGGCGCGGGCGGCGTCGCTGCCGTCGCGGGCTATCCGCATCTCACCGTGCCGATGGGCGCGGTGAAGGGCCTGCCGGTCGGCCTCTCCTTCATCGGCCCGGCGTGGAGCGAGGCGAAGTTGCTCAGCCTCGGCTATGCGTTCGAACAGGCGAGCCATGCGCGGATCGAACCGAAGCTGGCGCCGACGCTGGATGATGCGCTGTTGACCGGCCGATGACAGCTTGAACGCAAGCTTACGAAAGGGGAACCATGGACAGCATGTCTTGGGTGGAGCTCGTTGAGAAAAATGTACGCCGATATGGCGACCTCGTCGTCGGCATAGATCCCTCGCTCCCCGATCTTCCGTACTTTTTCGAACGCGACGGAAAGGCCAGCTGGATCGGAGCCTATGTCGATTTCCTGCTGGATGCGATCGAAGGTCATGTCGGTTTCGTGAAATTCCAGGCAGCTTATTTCGAGGCCTGCGGGCTCGTCGGTTTGGCGACGCTCGCCAGCGCGATGAAGCGAACGAGGGCCGCCGGGATAGGCGTGATCCTCGACGCCAAGCGCGGCGACATCGGCGCGACAGCTGCCGCTTATGCCCGTGCCTATCTCACGCCATCATCCGACGGCGGAAGTGGCGATTTCGAAGCCGATTGCCTGACGATCAATCCGCTCATGGGTCCGGATACGCTCGATCCTTTTGTCGCTTGCGCCGATCGCTACGGAAAGGGTCTGTTCGTTCTGTGCCGGACATCCAATCCCGGTGCAGGCTGGTTGCAGGACAGGATGACCGGGAACAGGCTGATTTCCGATCGCCTTGCCGATCTGATCGGCGGCTTGGTCCCCGGGGATCTGCGCTCCCTGAGTCCGATCGGTGCTGTGATCGGCGCGACAGTTCCAAATGAAGGGCGGCGCTTGCGCCATCTCCTGCCGCGATCGATCATTCTCGCGCCCGGCCTCGGCGCTCAGGGTGGGGATGTGGCTGCAATCCATTCGTTACGCGGCAGGCTCCCTGGCGATTTGCTGGTACCGGTCTCGCGAGGCCTGAGCCGTGTCGAAGACCGTGCCGTTTCGGCGGATGAGTATCGGATCATGATCGCGGAACGAATCGCGGGGTTCAAGGCCGCGCTGGCTTATGACTATTCAGGGCGGCAAGCCGTATCCGGCTGACTTCGTTCGGCGTTGTCGGAACCACTTTGATATAATCGACCACAATCACGCGGGCGTTTGCTCAATGATGCCCCACATCGGCGCGGACCTTGCCCCGGAACACCCAATAGGACCAGGCCGAATAAATCAGGATGATCGGCAGCAGGAACAAGGTGCCGACCATCAGGAAGGCCTGGGTCGATGGTGACGAACTGGCCTGCCACAGATCGTAATGCGGCGGCACCAGCATCGGGAAGCGACTGATCGCCATGCCGCTATAGGACAGGAAGAACAGCCCGAGCGCGCCGAGGAAGGGCAGAAAGTCGCGCCCCTTCCCCAACCAGCGCCACTCGGCGAATGCGAGTGCTGCCGTCAGCACCGGAACCGGCGCGAACCAGAGGATGTGCGGCCAGCTGAACCAGCGCGCGGCGATCGTCGAATCGATGAATGGCGTCCACAGGCTGACCGCGCCAATCCCGCCCAAAGTCGCGAGCAATGCCCGGCGCCCCCAACGGCGCGCCCAGTCCTGCGCCTCGCCATCGAGCTTGAAAACCAGCCAGCCGCTCCCGAGCAGCGCATAGCCGGCCATCAACGAGAGGCCGGTCAGGAGCGAAAAGGGGGTGAGCCAGTCCCACGACGTCCCGGCAAAATTGCGCCCCGACACCTTGAACCCTTGAACGAAAGCGCCGAGCACGCAGCCTTGCGCGAAGGTCGCGACCGACGATCCGATCGCGAAGCCCCATTCCCATAAGCGGCGGATGCGCGGCTCCTTGAACTGGAATTCGAACGCGACGCCGCGAAAGACCAGCCCGAGCAGCATCAGCAGCAGCGGGAAATAGACCGCAGGCATGATGATCGCGAAAGCGAGCGGGAAGGCCGCGAGCAGGCCGATGCTGCCCAGCACCAGCCAGGTCTCATTGCCGTCCCACACCGGCGCGATGCTGTTCATGATCAGCCGGCGATGCTCGGGATCGCGCGACAGCCCGAAGAGGATGCCGCATCCGAGATCGAAGCCGTCGAGCAGCACATAGAAGAATACCGCGACCCCGAGGATCAGCGTCCAGATGGGGACGAGGTCGAGCGCGGGGTCAGTCATGATGCCCTCCCAAAACCGTTCGTCCCTCGACTTCGCTCAGGACGACGGGAGGGGAATAGGATCGGCCTCATTTCTGCTCCCCCGGCATCGGCGACGCCTGCACCCGCGCCGAAGATTGCCCGCCCTCGACCGGCCCATGCGGTTCGTCGGCCGCCTTCGGCCCCGCGCGCACCAGGGTGGCGAGGAACCAGAAGCCCGCCGGGAACATGACGAGATAGGCGATGCCGTAGAGCAGCAGCGATAGCGCCACATCCCCGCCACTCAGCGACGGCGACACCGAATGCTGCGTGCGGAGCAGGCCATAAACCGTCCAGGGCTGCCGTCCTGCTTCAGTGGTAACCCAGCCCGCGATCACCGCGACGAAGCCGATCGGGAATAGCCACTGGCACGCGCGCAGATACCAGTCGTGATCGAACAGCGTCTTGCGGGCTTTGTACCACTGGCCGAGCAATATGATGGCCAGCATCAGCAGTCCAAGCCCGACCATGATTCGAAAGGCGAAGAAGACCGGCAGGGTCGCCGGCCGGTCGGCGCGCGGCCATTCCTTCAGGCCCCTGATCTCGCCATTGGCCGAGTGCGTCAGAATGATGCTGCCGAGCTTGGGTATCTCGATCGGATAGCGCAGCATCTCGGCCTCATCGTCGGGGATGCCGAACAGGGCGAGCGGTGCGGGCGCAGCGGTGTCGTAGCGGCCTTCGATCGCTGCAAGCTTCGCGGGCTGATGCTCGCGCGTGTTGAGGCCATGAAGGTCGCCAAGGAAGATCTGCAGCGGCACCAATATGAGCAGCAGATTGAGCGCCATCTTGACCATCAGCCGACCCTCTTCAACGGCGCGCGCGCGGCGAACGAGATAGGCGCCGATGCCGAGGATCACGAAGCCGGTTGTGACATAGAAGGCGACGACATTATGCGCGAGCCGATAGGGGAAGCTCGGATTGAAGACGATCGCGATCCAGTCGGCGGGGAAGAAGCGCCCGTCGATGATCTTGTAGCCGGCGGGCGTCTGCATCCAGCTGTTCACCGACAATATCCAGAACGACGACAGCAAGGTCCCGAACGCGACCATGCACGCTGCGACGAAATGCAGCCAGCGCGGCACGAGCTTGCGCCCGAACAACAGCACGCCGAGGAAGGTCGCCTCGAGGAAGAAGGCCATCAGCCCTTCATAAGCGAGCATCGGCGACAGGATGTTCGCCGTAATGTCCGAGAAGCGGGCCCAGTTGGTGCCGAACTGGAACGGCATCACGATTCCGGAGACGACCCCCATGCCGAACGATACCGCGAAAATCCGCGTGAGGAAGCCCGAGATCCGGAACCAAACCTCCCGCCCGGTGAAGAGGTACAGCCCCTCGAGCAGCGCGATATAGGAGGCAAGCCCGACCGTCAGCGCGGGCAGCAAAATGTGCCACGCTATCACCCAGGCGAATTGCAGCCGGGAAAGGAGAACGGGGTCGAGCTCCATGGCGGCTATAGGCGCTCCGTTGCGGCCGCGGTCAAGGGGTGGTTGCGTTACTCGGGCGCGTGGCAGACCGCCTCGACGTTGATCCCGTCAGGATCGAAGACGAAGGCGCCATAATAGTTCGGGTGGTAATGGGGGCGTAACCCTGGCCCGCCATTGTCCTTGCCGCCTGCGTTCAACGCGGCGGCGTGGAAGGCGTCGACCTGCGCGCGTGACGAAGCCGTGAAAGCGATGTGAATGCCGGTGCCGCTCGCGCCGCCGCTGCCCAGCCAGAAGGCCGGTTTTCCGTTCTTGCCATAGCCGATGCCGTGATAGCCTCCACTCTGTTCGGGCGTCACCTCCATGACCGTGCCGATTCCCAGGGGTGCGAGCGCCGCATCATAGAAGTGCCGGGACAGGTGGATGTCGCTCGCACCGATACCCAGATGATCGATCATGGTTAGACCCTCCTAATCGGCACACCCGGTCGCGCGCCACGACCAGGTCGCGTTGACGAGCTTCCAGGCGCCATCCTTCCGCACCAGGTCGAAATGATCGACCCCGCAATGGTGCGGCTTGCCGTCGATCAGGAAGACATAGCTGCCCCACACCATCGCGATATCGCCGTCGATCTCGACTGCGGGGCTGGTCAGCCGCTCCTCATAGCGTTCGGGGCCGGGCTTCATGCCGGCGGCGAGCTCGGCCCAGCTGCGGTGCGTGATCGTCGTGCCCTCGGGCTTTTCGGTCGCGACGGTGACCGTGCCGGTGCCGGTGCTCTGCGCGGCCATGCCGGCGCCATCGCGCGCCGCGATCGCGGCGAACAGCGCGTTGACGGGAGCGAGCACGGCCGCTTCCTCGGATGCGGGCGGAGGCAGTGCTGCTGCGGGCGGAAGCTTGTCGGGCGCGGCGAGGAGGAGGGCGAGGGTCAGGATCATGCTGCCATCCTAACCCCTCAACCGTTCGTGTCGAGCGTAGCCGAGACATGTTCCCGCGCGCCAACGTCCCTCGACTTCGCTCGGGACGAACGGCGTGGAGCGCCTAAGCGCCGATCAACTCCCGCCCGATCAGCATCCGCCTTATCTCGTTCGTCCCCGCACCGATGTCGAGCAGCTTGGCGTCGCGCATATAGCGCTCGACCGGCCAATCCTTGGTATAGCCCGCGCCGCCCAGCGCCTGAACCGCCTCGAGCGACACCTTCATCGCATTCTCCGACGCAAGCAGGATCGCGCCGGCCGCATCGAAGCGCGTGGTCCGCCCGGCGTCGCACGATTTGGCGACGGCGTAGACATAGGCACGCGCCGAATTGAGCGCGACATACATGTCGGCGATCTTGGCCTGCATCAGCTGGAACGCCCCGATCGGCTTGCCGAACTGCTTGCGCTCGCGAACATAGGGCAGAACCACGTCGAGGCACGCCTGCATGATGCCGAGCTGGATGCCGGCGAGCACGGTGCGCTCATAATCGAGCCCCGACATCAGCACCTTCACGCCGCCGTTCAGTGCGCCCATGATATTCTCTTCCGGCACCTCGCAATCGTCGAAGACGAGTTCGGCGGTGGGGCTGCCGCGCATCCCCATCTTGTCGATCTTCTGGCCGATCGAGAAACCCTTCATACCCTTCTCGATCAGGAAGGTGGTGATCCCGCCCGATCCTTCGCCGGTGCGCGCGTAGACGACGAGGGTGTCGGCGTAAGTCGCGTTGGTGATCCAGAATTTGGTGCCGTTGAGGATGTAGCGATCGCCCTTCTTCTCGGCCTTGAGCTTCATGGAGACGACATCAGAACCTGCCCCTGCTTCGGACATGGCGAGGCTGCCGACATGCTCGCCCGAGATCAGCCTGGGTAGATATTTCGCCTTCTGCGCTTCATTGCCCCAGCGATAGATCTGGTTGACGCACAGGTTCGAATGCGCGCCATAGCTCAGCCCGATCGATGCCGACGCGCGCGCGACTTCCTCTTGTGCCACGACATGTTCGAGATAGCCGAGCCCCAGCCCGCCGTCCGCTTCGGATACCGTGACGCCGTGCAGCCCCAGCGCGCCCATCTCGGGCCAGAGTGCGATCGGAAACCAGTCGTCGGCATCGATCTTCGCGGCGAGCGGCGCGATACGGTCGGTTGCATAGCGCTGCGTCGTCTCGCGGATCATGTCCGCATTGTCGCCGAGCGCGAAATCGAAATCTGCCATGTGCCTCTCCAGGATTTCGGGCTTTCTACCGCAAGCCGCATCCCAATAAAAATTGAAAGGCTCAGCAGAACATTATAGTTCCGGTCTATGATCGATCGCTATCTGCTACGCTATTTTCTCGCCGTGATCGATCAGGGCAACTTCTCCAAGGCGGCCGCATCCTGCCATGTCTCGCAACCGACCCTGTCGGTCGGCATCGCCAAGCTCGAAAGCGAACTCGGCCGCTCGCTGTTCCACCGCACCAACCGCCGGGTTGAGCTGACCGAGGCGGGCGCGCGCTTCGCGGTCCATGCGCGGCGGATCGAGGGCGAGTTCAATTTGGCCCAGCGCGAGGTGCAGGAGGCCGCCGATACGATCGAGCTGCGGCTCGGCATCTTGCAGAGCCTGCCGACCGACTGGATCGAAAGCTATGCCGCGCGGTTGCGCGATCAGGCGGGCGAGCGGGTCGAGTTCGTCGAGGGGCGCGAACGCGATCTGATCGAACTGCTCGGGCGGGGGCGGATCGATGTCGCGCTCAGTATCGTGCGCGACGATCGCCGCTTCTCGGGCGAGAAGCTGTTCAGCGAGGGCTATGCGCTGGCGATGGCGGCCGATCATCCGCTCGCGGGGCGCAAGGAGATTGCGGGCGAGGAACTCGCGGGTGAGATGATGCTGGTGCGCCAGCATTGCGAACTGCTGTCGGATACGAGCCGCTATTTCACGGCACGTGGCGTGCGGCCCTTCTTTCCGGCGCGCACCGCCAGTGACGATCGTGCGCTCGCGCTCGTCCGCGCCGGGCTCGGCGTCACGGTCATGCCCGATTGTTTCCGCGCCCGCGGCGTCGTGCGCCTGCGGCTGACCGATTTCCCGTTCGGCCGCGATATCGGGCTGCTTTTTGCACCCCATGTCGATGTCGCGCGTTTACGGGATTGCCTGCCCTTGCGCCAGCTCGTCGCGACGGTCGAGGCACTCGCTGCCGCGCTGTGATAGCATCGGCATAACGATTCGCAGACGAAAGGAGGGATGTGATGGCAATGCCCTATGTCGATGGTTTCCTGCTCGCGGTGCCCAATGACAAGCTCGACGCCTACAAGGCGCTCGCCGAACTCGCCGGCGATGTCTGGATGGAACATGGTGCGCTCTCCTATATGGAGTGCGTCGCCGACGACGTCCCGATCGGCGAGCTGACCTCCTTTCCCCGCGCGGTGCAGAAGAAGGATGACGAGACCGTCATCTTCTCCTGGATCACCTATGAATCGCGCAGCGCGCGCGACGCGATCATGAAGAAGGTGATGGAAGATCCGCGCCTGAAGTCGGATCCTGTGGATATGCCTTTTGACGGGAAGCGCATGATCTTCGGCGGCTTCACCACCCTGGTCGAACGATAAGGAAGAGGGCGCATGGCCTTTGGCGGCAGCTGCCATTGCGGCGAAGTGGCGTTCACGGTCGAGGGTGATGTTCCCGGCGGCGGCATGGCGTGCAACTGCTCGCATTGTCAGCGCAAGGGCTTCATCCTCGCCTTCGTGCCCGCAGCAAATTTCCGGCTCGACAAGGGGGGTGAGCTGCTCACCAGCTACCTTTTCAACAAGCATAATATCGAGCACCTGTTCTGCCGCAACTGCGGCGTGCAGGCTTTTGCCGAGGGCAAGATGCCCGATGGCTCGCCGATGCGCGCGATCAATCTGCGCTGTGTCGAGGGCATCGATGTCGACAAGCTCGAGATCCAGCATTTCGACGGAGCCAGCCTTTGATGGCGGCCAACGCAAAAGAAGGCCAGGCCTATATCGGGGTTGGCGGCTGGACCTATGAGCCGTGGCGCGACAATTTCTACCCAAAGGGCCTGCCACAGGCGCGCGAGCTCGAATATGCCGGGCAGCAGCTGACCGCCATCGAGATCAACGGCACCTATTACCGCACGCAGAGCCGCGAGAGCTGGATCAAGTGGCGCGACAGCGTGCCCGATGGTTTCGTCTTCGCGGTGAAGGCCTCGCGCTTCTGCACCAATCGCAAGATATTGGCCGAAAGCGGAGATTCGATCGGTAAGTTTCTGGCACAGGGATTGACCGAGCTGGGTCCGAAACTCGGGCCGATATTGTGGCAATTCATGCCGACGAAAAAATTCGATGCTGCGGATTTCGGCGCTTTTCTGCGGCTTCTTCCCGCAGAGCAGGATGGCGTCATGCTGCGCCATGCGGTCGAGGTGCGGCATGACAGTTTTGTCGATCCGGCCTTCGTTGCTCTCGCGCGCGAAGCGGGTGTCGCGATCGTCTACGCCGATCATGCGACCTATCCCGGAATAGCCGATATCACCGCGCCGTTCGTCTATGCGAGGCTGCAGCAAAGCCGGAGCGATGAGCCGACGGGATATGACGATGCGGCGCTCGATCGCTGGGCGACGATCGTGAAAGGATGGCGTTGCGGGCATGCGCCCGAAGACCTCCCTTATGCCGGCAACGCAAGACCGGAGGTTACGCCGCGCGATGCGTTCGTCTTCTTCATCAGTGGCGCAAAAGAACGCGCGCCTGCCGCAGCACAGGCCCTGATCGCGCGCAGTAGCGGCTGACGCAGTACAGCCGCATCGTTACGCTTTTGTTGCAGATGCTGCGCTGCGCTGCGGAAACTTTTCCTTATTTTACGTGGTTGTAGGACGGATCGTGCAGTCCTATACTCTTTCCCGCAAGCCCCCGCTTGCTGCGCCGTTTCTGGAGACGCGGATGCACAATGATAAGGCGAAGGTCCGTTAAAAAAGGGGCCGCGTCAGCAGGAGAATTCCCATGAAGAACTATGCGCTGCTCGCGCTCGCTGTCACGGCGGGCCTGTCTACTGCCGCTTTCGCGCAGTCCGACAACATCAACGTCAATGCCGTAAGCGGCACGACGCGCACCGCCACCGTCAACATCGCCGATCTCAATCTGCGCGAATCCGCTGGCCGCCTCGCGCTGCACAGCCGTTTGAAGCAGGCTGTCAACGCCGTGTGCGGCGAAGCTACCACCACGCGCAGCCTCGACACCGCCTGCGCCGCGACGGCACAGCGCGATGCGTCGCGTCAGGTCTATGCGGTTCTGGCCGATAAGTCGGGTCGCCTCGCTCAGAACAGCGTTGTCGTCACCGGCGCACGCTAAGCTTTGGTCAGCGGCGGGGTCGTCCCTTACGACTCCGCCGCTTCCAACTCTGCCTTCGATGCCATGTTGAACGCCCCGGCGACGAGTTCGTAACTCCGCCGCCGTGCAGCATGATCGGGTAGAATATTGACCAGCATCATCTCGTCGGCGCCGTAGAGCGCGGCGACATCTTCGATTTCGCGACGTACCTCCTCAGGACTTCCGATGATCGTGCGGCGACTGCATTCCGCCGTCTGCGGATTCTCCCGCACCCACGCATCGGCCGTGTCGAGCGACGGCACCGCGATCAGTTTGCCGCGTACCAGATGCCAGAACATCATCTGCGACGGACGCCCGAGGCGTTCCGCCTCGGCGCGGCTATCGGCGGCGATCGTCCAGGTTGCGACCATCAGATGGGGTTTGGCGCCCCAGCGTGAGGGCTGGAAGGATCTGCGATAAATATCCGCGAGCGGCACCCCGTCCGAATTGATGAAGTCGGCTATGCAATAGGGCAGGCCGAGCTCGCCCGCCCAGCGCGCGCTGTCGGGCGATGAACCCAGCATCCACGGATCGGGCGAACCTCCGGCGCCGCTGGGCAGGGTCGCGCCCAGCGCTGCGAAGGCGTGATCTTCGGGCAGGTTGTCCGCCAGATAGCCGAGCAGTTCGGCGACATGGTTCGGAAAGTCGTCGGACGGAATCCGCCTCGATCGATCGCGCTGGAGCGCATAAGCGGTGCGTCCATCGGTGCCCGGCGCACGGCCCAGGCCGAGGTCGATCCTGCCCGGCGCGATGGCGCTGAGCAGGCGAAAGGTCTCGGCCACCTTGAACGGCGAATAATGCGGCAACATGATCCCGCCCGATCCGACACGAATTCGCTTCGTCGCGAGCGCCACCGGGCCGATCAGCACTTCGGGGGCCGCGCCCGCGACACCTACTGAGGCATGATGCTCGGCCAGCCAGTAGCGATCATAGCCGAGGCTGTCGGCAAGCTGTGCGAGGTCGATCGTGTTGCGGATCGCGTCGGCGGCGGTCGAGCCCTCGGCGATGGGGGTTTGATCGAGGACGGAGAGGGGGAAGGCGGCTTTGGTCATACGCAGGATGTAGGGTGTGGACGCGGTTATCCAAGCGAGCCAACCCTTTATACGTCACTCCCGCGAAGGCGGGAGTCCATCCGGTCCCGCCAGGTCGTGCGCGGGAGAGAGCTTGGACGGACCCCCGCCTTCGCGGGGTTTGACGCATGAAGGGAGGAACGAACCTAGTGCTTCGCTTTCCAGGTCTTCACCGCATCCATGGACATGGTGATATGCTCGGCAGGGCTCCTGTCCGAATGAACGAAGATAATCTTGCCGTTGGGTGCGATGACGTAAGAGGTGCGGTCGGTCCAACCCGGTTTGCCCGCGAGCTTGACGTCATATTTTTCGATCATTGCGGGGGTGGCGACGCCGACCGCGAATTTGTCGCGGCATTCGACCTTCGAGAATTCGTTGATCCGGTCGATATTGCCCGCGGTCATGCCCACTACGGTCGCGCCCAGCTTGTTGAACTCCTCGGTCGCCTCGGCAAACGCATGGGCCTCGATCGTGCAGCCCGCGGTGAAGGCGGCAGGGAAGAAGTATAGCACGACCGGCCCCTTCTTCAGCGCGCTTGCGAGCGAAAAGCTGAAGTCCTTGCCGGCGATCGCCGCCTTCGTGTCGAACGTGGGCGCCTTCGCACCGACATTGAGCGCCGCTTGCGCGGTAATCGGCGCGGTCAATATGGCCGCGGCGGCAAATATTCTGGCGAAAGGCAGCATTGGTAAACTCCGGGTTGGGATCAGCTTGCGCGGGCGCTGGCGGCACTGGCCAGCATCGGCGGTGGCGCCTGCCAGGCATCGCCTGGCACTATGAAGCGCACATTCTTGTTGGCGAAGTCGATCGAAACCTTATCGAAACCGCGCAGCACGTCCATGCCCAGCAACATTGCCGGCCTGTCGGATAGGCCAAGCCGGTGAAAAATCTGGGCATCGGTGAAGGCGACGGGCATCGTACGGATCGTGACGCCGCCAATCCGCGCACGGTCTATCGACGTATAATCCGCGATCGTGCGTTCGCCGGTCACGCTGGTGATCATGATCGGCGTGACCGTGCCGAGCTTCTTGCGTTGCTGGAGCCGGGCGCGAAGCGCGGGATTGCCGATGGTGACTGCCGATCCGGTATCGATGATCACGCTGATCTTCTGGCCGTCCGCCTGCGCATCGACCAGAATGAGCTGCCCGAGCCGCCGCTTTGCGACGACCACGATTTCGTCGGTTTCCGCCTTTGGCGGCATGCTGGCGTCGGCGATCGACATCCGCATCTTCCGGAAATCCATGACGACGCGCTTGGTGCGCAGGCTATCGATACCGAGCAGCCCCGAAGCGCCGAGATTGGCTTCCTCCATCAGCGGCGCGTCGAAATCCGCCATGCGGCTGCGGCTCTGCGTGAGCCCCAGCTTCGATACCATCGCGGTGTCCGCGCGCGACAGGCCAGCAATGCTGAGCACCGTCACCTGCGCGCCGGCGCCGAGCGACAGCCTTGTCGCCAGTTCACGCGACAACACGGTGCGTTCCGCTGCCGTATCGACGACGAAATGATAGGGGCCGCCGTTGTCGATCATCACCGGAACGGTCATTCTGGCGCTGAGATCGCGGATGCCCTGCACTTCTTCGGAAACGGTCTGGTCGATCGGCGTGTCGATGGCCGATCCCGCGACGGCAGGCACGATGAAGAGCGCGGCCCCGAACAAAGCTGGAAGGAAATATGCTTTCGCCACGGCCCGTCCCCCAATATCTTGTCGCAGCCTACGCCCTTAAACGACCGGCGACAACGGACGATTGGGCCCCTTTGCGCCGGCCGTGCGTCATGCACAGGCGGCATTGTGCGACCCCGCCGCAGACCGACTTCGGTTGCGATGGCCGCGTGATGCAGATTATGAGCGGTCTCGGACCGCGCTGTTGCAGCACTGAAATTATCGGACAAGAAAGGCTGTTAGAGCGCTGTACATGTTGTTGGATCGCCGCCTCCCTTGCGCCGAGCTCGCCCGCCTTGCGGCGCTGGCGGCGCTGTCGCTGCTGGCGGCATGCAATGCCGGGCCTGATTATCATGCGCCGACGGTCTCCGATCTCAAGGTGCCCGATGCTTTTCAGGCACAATCCGCCACCCCTGGCCCGCCCGAGGCCGATATGGTCGACCTGGCGCGCTGGTGGGACAGTTTCGAGGATCCGGTCCTCAGCCAGCTGGTCAATCGCGCCTTTGCCGGCAATCTCGACGTGAAGGCAGCCGGCGCGCGACTGCGCCAGGCTCGCGCCACCCTGCTTGGGACGCAGGGGCAGCAATTGCCGACGATCGGCATCGATGGTTCGGTCAACCGCAGCATCGGCAACAAAAGCTCGCGGATCGATGTGACGACCGGGCAGCCATTGTCGGGCGGCGGCGATTCCACCGTCTATCGCGCGGGTTTCGATGTGGCGTGGGAGGCAGATCTGTTCGGCGGCACCCGCCGGTCGGTTCAGGCCGCACGGGCTTCGGCGGAGGCGAGCGAGGCGAGTCTCCATTTCACCCAGGCGAGCATCGCCTCCGAAGTCGGGCTCAACTATGTCGCGGCACGGCTCGCCCAGATACGCCTGCGTATCGCCCGCGACAATCTCGCCGCGCAGGATGATACCCTCGAAATCGTCGGCTGGCGGCAGAAGGCGGGGCTGGTCGGTGCGCTCGATTATGAGCAGGCGCGTCAGCTGCGCGCGCAGACCGCGGCGACGATCCCTACTTTCGAGAACGACTATCTGACGGCTGTCAACCGGATCGCGGTGCTGCTCGGCGAAGCGCCGGGTGCCGTGACCGCGCTGATCGACCCGCCGGCCTCGATCCCGCTCGCGCCGGGCGTGACGCAGCCGATCCCGGCCGACGTGATCCAGCGCCGGCCCGATGTCGCCAGCGCCGAACGCACGCTTGCCGCCGAAAGCGCGCGGATCGGCGTTCAGGCGGCGCAGCTCTATCCGGCGCTGCGGCTGAGCGGCGCATTCAACGGAACGTCGACGTCGATCGGCGATGTGATCAGCAATGGCATCGGTAGCCTCGTCGGCGCGATCAGCGCGCCGATCTTCGAAGGCGGGCAGATCAGGGCGGCGGTGAAGGGCCAGCGCGCTTCGGCCGATGCCGCGCTTGCCGATTATCAGTCGGCCGTGCTCGTCGCGATCGAGGAAGTCGAGAATGCGATGAAGGGCCGCGAGGTTTCCGAACGCCGCGAGCGCGAGATCGCGATCAGCTATGAGGCGTCGAACAATGCGCTGACCTATGCCCAGCTCCAATATCGCTCCGGGCTGATCGATTTTCAGGCGCTGCTCGATTCGCAGCGCAGCACGCTGTCGAGCCAGGACAGTGCAGCGGCTGCGCGCGCCGACCGCGCCACCTCGGCGATCCAGCTCTACAAGGCATTGGGCGGCGGCTGGCAAAGCGCGCCCACACCACTTCCCGGCCCTTATGAAGGCGGCAAGCAAACCGAGACGTCCGAAACGAGGCCCCGATGACCGAGCCCACCATAGACACGCAGCATCAGGATCTCGACGATTTCCTCGGCGTCGAGCCCGCCAGCCCGCGCGCTGCGCTGTTCCGCCGGATTGGCATCGGCCTCGCGATCCTCGTCGCGATCGTCATCGTCTGGCGGCTGTTCGCGGGCGGCGGTGAAAAGGCCGCCTATTCGACTCGCCCGGTCGAGCGCGGCGATCTGACCGTGGTGGTGTCCGCGACGGGCAATCTCGCGCCGACCAATCAGGTTGAGGTCGGCTCCGAGCAATCGGGCACGATCGTCGATGTCTATGTCGACAATAACGATCGGGTGAAGAAGGGGCAGGTGCTCGCCAAGCTCGATCCCTCACGATTGCAGGATACCGTCAACCAGAATCAGGCGCAGCTCGCTTCGGCCGAGGCGGGCGTGATGCAGGCGGAGGCGACCGCCGCGCAATCGCGGGCGACGCTCAGGCGGTTTGAATCGGTCTATCGATTGTCGGGCGGCAAGGTGCCGGCCGCGACCGAGATGGATGTCGCGCGGGCGGACAACGCCCGCGCGATCGCCGGCGTGGCGACCGCCAGAGCGGCTGTCGATCAGGCGCGCGCGACGCTTTCGTCGGCGCAGACCGCGCTGTCGAAAGCCTATATCAAGTCGCCGGTGAACGGGCAGATCCTGTCGCGCTCGATCGAGCCCGGCCAGACGGTCGCGGCCTCGCTCAATGCGCCGGTGCTGTTCACCATCGCCGGGGATTTGCGCCAGATGCGGCTTGAGGTGAAGGTCGACGAGGCCGATGTCGGGCAGGTGAAGAAGGGCCAGCGCGCGACCTTCCAGGTCGATGCCTTCCCTGGACGCACCTTCCCAGCGACGATCGAGCGGGTCGATGTCGGCGCCAATGCGACCAGCTCTTCCAGCGCGTCGAGCAGCTCCACCACCGCGGCGGCAGGCACCAGCGGGGTCGTCGCCTATACCGCGCGGCTGACCGTCTCCAACACCGATGGGCTGCTCCGCCCCGGGATGACCGCGACCGCCGATATCGTGACGACCGAGAAAAAGGGCGTGCTGCTGGTGCCGACGGCGGCGCTGCGCTTTACCCCCGATCGCGCCAAGGGCTCGAGCGGGGGCGGCCTTACCGCTGTGCTTGCACCGCCCCGGCCGCGGCGCGGTGGCGGCGGCGGAACCCGCGAGGCGACGATCGGTCGCGGCAGCAAGCAGACCGTCTATGTCGTGGGCGACGCCGGCGATACGCCGCAGCCGATCGAGATCACCGTGGGCGAGAGCAATGGCAGCCAGGCCGAAATCATCGGCGGCAAGCTGAGCGAAGGCGCGCAGGTCGTGATCGGCCAGTTCGCGGCCGGCCAGACCGGCAGCAACACGGGCGGTTCAGGATCGGGCGGGCAGCGGCGCAATGCCCAGTAAGGACATCGCCATCGGCGAAACCCTGATCGCGCTGAAGGGGGTGACCAAGACCTTCGGCGAGGGCGCGACCGCGTTTCAGGCGCTGAAGGGCGTCGATATCGAGATCAAGCGCGGCGATTTCGTAGCGGTGATGGGGCCGTCGGGATCGGGCAAGTCGACGACGATGAACATTCTGGGCTGTCTCGATGTGCCGACCCAGGGCAAATTTCTGTTTCGCGGTTTCCATGTCGAAAATCTCGAACGCGATCAGCGCGCCTTGCTGCGCCGCCGCTACCTCGGCTTCGTGTTCCAGGGCTTCAACCTGCTCGCGCGTACCACCGCGCTCGAGAATGTCGAACTGCCGCTCGTCTATCGCGGCGAGGAGAAGGTTGCGCGCCGCGAACAGGCGATGGCGGCGCTCGACAAGGTCGGGCTCGCCGACTGGTGGGATCATACGCCGGCCGAATTGTCGGGCGGCCAGCAGCAACGCGTGGCGATCGCTCGGGCGATCGTGACGCATCCCGATGTGCTGCTCGCCGACGAACCGACCGGCAATCTCGATACCGAACGGTCGATCGAGATCATGCAACTGCTCACCGATCTCAACAAGACCAACGGCATCACTGTGCTGATGGTGACGCACGAGGCAGAAATGGCGGCCTATGCGCACACGATCATCCATTTCCGCGACGGCCTCGTCGAGCGGGTGGAGATCAAGGATCGGGCAGGGGTGTCGTGATGGGCGCTCATCCTCTTTTAAAGCTCTCTCGCTTTGGGAGAGGGTCGGGTAAGGGCACGCGCTCTATTTCGTACGTTCCATTTGCCGTTGGCGCGGGCCCTCACCCCGGCCCTCTCCCGCAGGGAGAGGGGGAAGAAGTGAGCTTCGCCTGATGTGGGGCACCACCATCCTCCTCGCGATCCGCGAGATCAGACGGCATCTGCTGCGGTCCTTCCTCACGATACTCGGTATCGTCATCGGCGTGTGGGCGGTGGTGACGATGGTCACCCTCGGCAATGGCGCGACGCAGGCGGTGAAAACCCAGATTTCGAGCCTGGGATCGAACGTGCTGCAGGTCCGCCCCGGCCAGGGCTTCGGGCGCGGCGGCGGCGGGCCGCAGCCGCCAGATTTTCAGATCGACGATCTCGATGCGATCCGCAGCCAGATCGTCGGTGTCGTCGCGGTGGCGCCTTTGGTCCAGTCGACCGGTACCGCCGTCTACAACGCCGCCAACTGGTCGACGACGATCAACGGCACCAACCGCGAATATTTCACCGCGCAGCCCTGGACCTTCACCAGCGGGCGCATGTTTTCGTCGGCCGAGGAACAGGCGGGCAAGGCGGTGTGCATTATCGGCAATACCGTCCGCCAGCGGCTTTTCCGCGGGCAGGATCCGGTCGGCCAGCGTTTTCGCATCAAGAACATCTCGTGTGAGGTGATCGGATCGCTCGCGGCCAAGGGGCAGGGCGGCTTCGGCAACGATCAGGACGATATCGTGCTGATGCCGTACAAGGCGGTCCAACGCCGGATGACGGGCAATCGCGACGTGCGCACGATCATGGTGTCGGTCGACGAAGCCTATGACAGCCAGCGAGTGCAGGCGGCGTTGAAGGTCTTGCTGCGTGAACGCCGCCATCTGAGCGCCGAGGCCGATGACGATTTCAACATCTTCGACACCAAGCAGATATCGGACACGCTGTCGGGCACCACTCAGATATTGACCGCGCTGCTCGGTGCAGTGGCGGCAGTGAGTCTGCTTGTCGGCGGCATCGGCATCATGAACATCATGCTCGTCTCGGTGACCGAACGGACCCGCGAGATCGGTATCCGCCTCGCAATCGGCGCTGTCGCGCGCGAGGTGCTGATGCAGTTCCTGGTCGAGGCGGTGGTGCTTGCCTGTCTCGGCGGCATCCTCGGGTTGCTGCTGGCTTTGATCTCGACGATCCTGCTTGCCCCGCTGCTGCAGGTGCCCTTCATCTTCGATGCGAAGATCAACATGCTCGCCTTCTTTTTCTCGGCGCTGATCGGCGTGGTGTTCGGCTATTTCCCGGCGCGCCGCGCCGCCGGGCTGAACCCGATCGATGCGCTGAGGCACGAATGAGGGTGGCACGAATGAGATATGCGCTCGCCCTGACGATGCTCGCGGTGCCCGGCGCGGCGCTTGCGAAGAATGCCGATCCGGCGGCAGCGATCTGCGCGCAGCCGGTGAGGCCGCCGCTGTTCGTCTCTCCAATGGGGGAGCCGTTCCGACCGGGGCCGGATGGCATCGATCCAGTGAAACGCTGGTTCGACCAGGCCGATCGCGATCATGACGGAAAGCTCACGATCGGCGAGATGATGCTCGATGGCGACCGCTTCTTCGCGACGCTCGACACGGATCATAATGGCGAACTGCTGCCGGACGAAGTCGATGCCTATGAGGAAGCTGTCCTGCCCGAAGTGCGGCTCTATCAACGCCGCGCCGAGCCCAGCACGATCCCGGACAGGGAGCTGAAACGCGAGCGCGATGACATGATCAGGCGGGCGAAGGAGCAACGCCGTGGCACCAGTGGCTATGGCGGCGCGATCGGTGCCGGGCGCTTCTCGTTCCTCAATATCCCCAATCCCGTCGCGTCCGCCGATGACGATATCAACCGCGCAGTGAGCAAGGCCGAGTTCCGCTCGGCCGCCGCCGAGCGTTTCCGCGATCTCGATCCCGCCCAGAAGAAGCATTTGACTCTCGCCGAACTGCCGAACACCCCGGCGCAGATCGCCGCCAATGCCGATTGCATCGCGCGGGTGAAGGCCGACGCAAGCAGCAAAAGGCGGTCCCGGCAATGAGCAATGCCAGCGCGATCCTCGTCGTCGACGACGATGCCGATCTGCGCACCTTGATCAGCGACTTCCTGCGATCGAACGGCCTTGCCGTCGAAAGCGCGGCGAATGGCGCGGAGATGGATGCGCGAATGGCCGCGCGGGCGCCTGACCTGATCGTGCTCGATCTGATGATGCCGGGGGAGGACGGCCTGTCGATCCTGCGCCGGGTGCGCAAGCCAGGCGGGCCGGCGATCATCATGCTGTCGGCAATGGGTGAGGACACCGATCGGATTATCGGACTCGAGGTCGGCGCCGACGATTATCTCCCCAAGCCGTGCAATCCTCGCGAGCTTCTCGCGCGGATTCGCGCCGTGCTGCGGCGTCGCGCGGAGGAAGCGTCGGGCGGCGGTAGTGGCAGCGGCAATCTGCGTCGTTTCGGTGCCTGGACGCTCGATATCGTCCAGCGCGAAATCCGCCGGCTCGGGGCCGCGCCCGCGCCGCTGACCGACGCCGAGTTCCGCGTACTTGCCGCCTTCCTCGATCGGCCGCAGCGCGTGCTCAGCCGCGATCAGCTGATCGAAGCGGGCAAGGGTGTCGACAGCGACGTCTTCGATCGCGCGATCGACGTCACGATCAGCCGGCTGCGCAAGAAGCTCGGCGCCGACGATCCGATCCGCACGGTGCGCAACGAAGGCTACATGTTCACCCTTAAGGTCGAAGGCGAATGAAGCTCGTCCCACCCAAATTATCGGCTCCGAAGGGCCTGCCGATCTTCTGGCAGACGCTGCTGCTGCTGCTGGCGAGCGTCGCGGCGGTCTTCGTTGTCACCGCCGCCCTCTTCCTGTCGGCCCCTCCCCCCCGCCCCGATTTCAACAGCCTGTCAGATATTGCCGAAGCGCTGGCGGGGCGGAAAATACAGCGCGAACAGCGCTGGCATGTCATGACCATTCCACGAGGGCATCGCGCGGATCGTCCGCTGCGGTCTGAGCGTCCTCCGGCAGATACCGACGACCGCCAGCGTGATCGCCAGCTTGGTGTCGTGCAGCATCTGATCGAGCCGCGCCCTGATCCCGATATGGTGAGTTCGGAAATCTTTTCGCAACGGCTCGCCGCCCAGATCGGCGTGCCGGTAAGCCGGGTGCGGCTCTACTTCGAGCCCGATCAGCGTAGCAACGCGCCGTTCCGTTGGCGCGGCAACCGTCGGGTCATCGTTCGTCGCGGCGAGCCGATCTTCTTCGATAGGGTCATTGCCGGGTTAAAGACCGACGGTGGCTGGAGGGTCGTGCGCACCCCGCCGCGCGACTGGATAGCGCCTTGGCAGAAACGGGTGCTGATGCTGTTCGTGATAAGCCTGCTCGCGGTACTCCCTTTCGCCTGGCTTTTCGCACGAGCGTTGACCCGGCCGATCCGTCAGATCGCAGACGCCGCCGATCGCATGGGGGCGAACCCGCAGGCGCCGCTGATCGCCGAGACGGGGCCGGCCGAACTGCGGGTGACGGCGCACGCGCTCAACCGGATGCAGGAACGGCTGTCGGCCTATCTTGCCGAACGGACCAACATGATCGGGGCGATCGCGCATGATCTGCGCACACCGCTCGCGCGGATCGCCTTTCGGATCGAAGGCGCACCCGATGAGATGCGCGAGAAGGTCCAGGGCGACATCGAGCAGATGCGCGCGATGATCGCGGCGACGATCGGCTTCGCGCGCGATACCGGCAGCATCGCCGCGATCGAGCCCGTCGCGCTGCATCAGTTGCTCACCTACCTGATCGAGGGCGAGCAGGAGCTTGGCCGCCCGGCCACCGCCGGCGCGATGGCGCCCGCGATCGTGTCGGGCGATCAGATGGCGTTGCGGCGGCTGTTCCAGAACCTGATCGACAATGGTGTTGCTTATGGTGGCGCGGTCGAGATCGGTATCAAGGTGATCGATGGCGAGGCGGAGGTCCGGGTGTCGGATCGCGGGCCGGGCATGGCCGAGAACGCCCTTGAGGATATGTTCAGGCCGTTCCAGCGCGGTGAACCGTCGCGCAACCGCAGCACCGGCGGCATCGGCCTTGGCCTGAGCATCGCACGCGCGATAGCGCAGGAGCATGGTGGAAGCCTGACCCTTGCGAACCGCGACGGGGGTGGACTCGACGCGATCTGCAGGCTGCCGATTCGCGGCTGAGCGATCGAGGCGCACGTTAAAAATGCGCTGCAGCCCCAAAAGCTACGGATATTTCCGCTTATGATCGGCGTTGGCAATAAGCGCTCAAAAGCGCACTCTTTCGCGGCGATGTTTGTAATTTTATATCGTTCCGTTATAATTTCCTGACGGGCCGACCTGTCGCGGCCAAGCAATGAGAGGATCGTGAGCAGCATGTCGGTCCGCAACCTGCCGCCGCTGTCGCTTCATGTGCCCGAGCCGCGTTTCCGGCCGGGCGACGAAGCCGATTTCAACGATTTCGACATGCCCGTCGCCGGCGCTGTCGCGCGGCCGGACATCGCTGTGAACCCTGCTGACATCCGCGACATGAGCTATGCGATGGTGCGCGTGCTCGATGATGAGGGCACGGCGCAGGGGCCCTGGGATCCGCGGCTCGATTCCGACACGCTCCTCACGATGCTGTGGCATATGGCGCTGACCCGCGCCTATGACGAACGGCTCTATCGCGCGCAGCGGCAGGGCAAGACGAGCTTCTACATGAAGTGCACCGGCGAGGAGGCGACCTCGATCGCCGCCGCGCATGCGCTCGATCATGACGACATGCTGTTCCCGTCCTATCGCCAGCAGGGCCTGCTGATCGCGCGCGACTGGCCGTTGCTCGACATGATGAATCAGGTATTTTCGAACAAGGGCGACCGGCTGAAGGGTCGGCAGATGCCGATCATGTACTCGGTGCGCGACGCCAATTTCTTTTCGATCTCGGGGAATCTCGCGACTCAATATCCCCAGGCGGTGGGCTGGGCGATGGCGAGCGCGGCGCGCGGCGATACGCGGATCGCGGCGGCTTGGTGCGGCGAGGGATCGACAGCCGAGGGCGATTTCCACTCGGCGATGACCTTCGCCTCTGTCTATCGCGCGCCGGTGATCCTCAACGTGATCAACAATCAGTGGGCGATCTCGTCCTTCTCGGGCTTCGCGGGTGCCGAGAACACGACCTTCGCCGCGCGTGCCGTGGGCTACGGCATGGCCGGGCTGCGGATCGACGGAAACGACGCACTGGCAGTCTATGCCGCGACCCTGTGGGCGGCGGATCGCGCGCGGAGCAATCACGGGCCGACCCTGATCGAACATTTCACCTATCGTGCCGAGGGCCATTCGACCTCGGACGACCCCACGAAATACCGCTCCGCCGATGAGAGCACCAAATGGCCGCTCGGCGATCCGATCGCGCGGCTGAAGCAGCATGTGATCGCGCTCGGCATCTGGGACGAGGATCGGCACGCCGCGATGGACCGTGAGGTCGCCGAACAGGCCAGGACCGCGCAGCGCGAGGCCGAGAAGCTCGGCACCCTGCACGACGGGCTCAAGCAGCCGTTCGATACGATGTTCGAGGATGTGTTCGAGGAAATGCCCTGGCATCTGAAGGAACAGGCGCAGCAGATGGCCGACGAGCGCAGGGCGGCGGGAATATGAGCGCTTCCGATGTTGCGGGCGAAACCCGCACGATGAACATGATCCAGGCGATCAACAGCGCGATCGACGTCACGATGGGTCGCGACGACAGGATCGTCGTGCTCGGTGAGGACGTCGGCTTCTTCGGCGGTGTGTTCAAAGCCACCGAAGGCCTGCAGAAAAAATATGGCAAGACCCGGGTGTTCGACACGCCGATCAGCGAACTCGGCATCATCGGTGTCGCGGTCGGCATGGCGACCTATGGTCTGCGCCCGATCCCCGAGATCCAGTTCGCAGACTATATCTATCCCGCGCTCGATCAGCTCGTGTCGGAGGCAGCCCGGCTGCGCTACCGCTCGGCCGGCGAATATACCGCGCCGATCACGGTGCGCAGCCCGTTCGGCGGCGGCATCTTCGGCGGCCAGACGCACAGCCAGAGCCCCGAGGCGATCTTCACCCATGTCGCGGGGCTGAAGACGGTGATCCCATCGAACCCCTATGACGCCAAGGGCCTGCTGATCGCGGCGATCGAGGACAACGACCCCACGATCTTCTTCGAGCCCAAGCGCATCTACAACGGCCCTTTCGACGGCCATTATGACAACCCCGTGCAGCCGTGGAGCAAATTCCCCGAAAGCGCGGTGCCGGAGGGCTATTACCGGATCGAACTCGGCAAGGCGCGGCTCGTGCGCGAGGGCGGCGACGTGACGATCCTCTGCTACGGCACGATGGTCCATGTCGCGGTCGGCGTGGTCGCCGAGGCCGGCATCGACGCCGAGATCATCGATCTGCGCAGCCTCGTGCCGCTCGACATGGAAAGGATCGCGGGGTCGGTGAAAAAGACTGGGCGCTGCGTCGTCGTCCATGAGGCGACCAAGACCAGCGGCTTCGGCGCCGAGCTATCGGCGCTCGTCCAGGAACATTGCTTTCATTCGCTCGAAGCGCCCGTGCAGCGCGTCACCGGCTGGGATACGCCCTATCCCCACAGCCTTGAATGGGCTTATTTTCCTGGGCCGGTGCGGCTTACCGAGGCGCTCAAGCGCGTCATGCAGGATTGATCGACATGGCTACCTACAGCTTCAAGCTCCCCGACATCGGCGAAGGCATTGCGGAGGCGGAGATCGTCGCCTGGCATGTGAAGGTCGGCGATGTCGTCGAAGAGGATGCGCCGCTCGCCGATCTGATGACCGACAAGGCGACCGTCGAGATGACTGCGCCGGTATCGGGCACGATCTTGAAGATCGCCGGCGCAGTGGGCGATCAGATCGCGATCGGGTCGGTGCTGGCGGTGTTCGAGGTCGAGGGCGATGCGGCGGCGGTCGAGGAGCCGGCCAAAGAGCCAGTCGTGCAAGTTGCGCCGAATGAGGCCGGCGCAGTGGCGAAGGTCGAGCCAGACGCTGAATCCGTCGCGGATGCCCCGGAGGACCATTCGTCCCGAGCGCAGTCGAGGGACGTCGTCGAGGGAGAACGCGTCTCGACTTCGCTCGACACGAACGGAGTCGGGAAAGAGCCAGCGCACAAACGCGTCCTCGCATCCCCTGCGGTCCGCCAACGCGCTCAGCAACTCGGCATCGACCTCGCCGACGTCAAAACCGACAGCGATCGCGTCCGTCATTCCGACCTCGACGCCTTCCTCAGCTACAACAGCGGCTATCGCCCAGCCGGTGCGCCACGCGCCGATGAGCAGGTCAAGGTCATCGGCCTGCGCCGCCGCATCGCTGAGAATATGGCTGCCTCGAAGCGCGCGATTCCGCACTTCACCTATGTCGAGGAAATCGACGTCACCAAGCTCGAAGAGCTCCGCGCCGATCTCAATGCGACGCGCGGGCAAAAGCCTAAGCTGACCATGCTCCCTCTGCTGATCGTCGCGATCTGCAAGACGATCCCCGCCTTCCCGATGATCAACGCGCGCTACGATGACGAGGCCGGACTCGTGACCCGCTATGGCGCCGTCCATCTCGGCATGGCGACCCAGACCGACGCCGGACTGATGGTGCCGGTGATCCGCAATGCAGAAGGCCGCAACATGTGGCAGCTCGCAAGCGAGATCACCCGCCTCGCCGACGCCGCACGCACCAACAAGGCGAAGAGCGAGGAGCTGTCGGGCTCGACCCTCACCATCACCTCGCTCGGCCCGCTCGGCGGGATCGCGACGACGCCGGTGATCAACCGCCCCGAGGTCGCGATCATCGGGCCGAACAAAATCGTCGAACGCCCGATCTTCCGCGACGGGCGGGTTGTTGCCGCCAAGCTGATGAACCTGTCGATGAGCTGCGATCATCGGGTCGTCGACGGCTGGGATGCCGCGAGCTTCGTCCAGGCGCTCAAGCGGCTGATCGAAACCCCGGCGCTGCTCTTCGTCGATTGACGCGATGGCACATTATGTCCTCCAATATAGCCTCGTGCCCGATTACCTCGACCGCCGTGCTGCCTTCCGCGACGCGCATCTGACGCTCGCCTGGGCGGCTTCCGAGCGCGGCGAGTTGCTGCTCGGTGGCGCGATCGGCGATCCGGTCGAATCGGCAATGCTGCTGTTCGAGAGCGACAGCGCCGCCGCAGCGGAAGAATTTGCGCGTGCAGACCCTTATGTGGTGAACGGCCTCGTCAATTCCTGGCGGGTGCTGCCCTGGATAACGGTGGCGGGCGCCGAAGCTGCAACGCCGGTCCGGCCCGGCTGATCTGGGCAGGCGGCTTGCCTAGGCGATGCCTCCGGCGCTAGAGACGCGCCAACTCAACGATAACAGGATGGGCGGCGGCAATGGCCGGACATAGCAAGTTCAAGAACATCATGCACCGCAAGGGTGCGCAGGATAAGAAGCGCTCGTCGCTCTTTTCCAAGCTCAGCCGCGAAATCACGGTTGCGGCGCGGATGGGCCTGCCCGATCCTGCGATGAACGCGCGTCTGCGCTCGGCGGTGATCACCGCGCGCAAGGAAGGGCTGCCGAAGGAGAATATCGAGCGATCGATCAACAAGGCGGCTGGCGGTGACGACGCCAATTATGAAGAGATCCGCTACGAGGGCTTCGGCCCCGGCGGCGTCTCCTTGATCATCGAGTCGCTGACCGACAACCGCAACCGCACTGCGACCAATGTCCGCACGGCGGTGTCGAAGAACGGTGGCAATCTCGGTGCTGGCGGATCGGTGAGCCATGCGTTCGATCGGCTGGGCCTGATCACTTATGGTCCGGCTGCGGGCGATGCCGAAAAGGTGTTCGAAGCCGCACTCGAAGCGGGGGCCGAGGATGTCAGCTCGACCGACGAGGGCCATGAAATCTGGACCGCGATCGACGCGCTCCACGAAGTATCCAAGGCGCTCGAACCCGTGCTGGGGGAAGCCGAAGGCGCGAAACTCGCCTGGCGCCCGCAGGTGATGGTGACGGTCGGTGAAGAGGATGCGGGCAAGCTCCTCAAGCTGATCGATGCACTCGACGATGACGACGATGTGCAGACGGTCTGGGGCAATTACGATGTGCCCGAGGATGTGATGGAGAAGCTGGGGGGGTAGGCTGACGCGAGAGCCCCTCCCCTTCAGGGGAGGGGTTGGGGTGGGGGCGACAATGACGCTGGACGATCGTGCCAGGGAAATGCGTAAAGCACCGACCGAGCCCGAGAAGCGTCTCTGGCGGCATCTTTCCAATTCGCAGACCGGTTTCAAATTTCGCCGTCAGGCGGTGATCGCTTGGTATATCGTCGACTTCCTTTGCCCAGCTAAGGCGCTTATCATTGAGATCGATGGCGATACGCATCGCGAAGATGCGGACAAAAAGCGCGACGATATTCTCGAACGGCAAGGCTATCGGACAATTCGCTTCACAAACGCCGACGTAATGACCAACATCAAAGGCGTGCTGGAAGTGATCACTTCGATCGTGGCGTCGCTCTCGGATCGGTGGCCCCACCCCAACCCCTCCCCTGAAGGGGAGGGGCTTAATAAGAGCCCCGCCCCATGATCCTCATCGGCTTCGATCCCGGGCTCGGCACAACCGGCTGGGGCGTGATCGCCGCCGAGGGCAATCGGCTGAGTCACATCGCCAACGGCCATATCAAGACCGACGCCGCGCAGGCGCTCGCCGAACGGCTGCTGCTGCTCCACGACAGTCTCACCGATCTGCTGCTCGAATATCGTCCCGATGGCGCGGCGGTCGAGGAAGTGTTCGTCAACGTCAATCCGCAGTCGACGCTCAAGCTTGGCCAGGCGCGCGGCGTGGTGCTGCTCGCGGCCGCGCGCAGCGGGATGGCGGTCGGCGAATATTCGGCCAAGCATGTCAAGAAGGCGGTGGTCGGCACCGGCGGCGCGGAGAAGCAACAGGTGCATGCGATGGTCAGCCGGATGATGCCCGGGATAAGGATTTGGGGCCCCGACGCGGCCGATGCGCTCGCGGTGGCGATCACCCACGCGCATCATCTGGCGAGCGCGAAGGCGATGGCGAGGATCAGGCTATGATCGCACGGCTGCGCGGCGAACTGGTGGAAAGCGCCGCCGATCATCTGGTTCTCGATGTCGGCGGGGTCGGCTATCTCGCCTGGTGCTCCGCGCGGACGCTGTCTGCGGTCGGCGCGGTCGGGTGCGATGTACTGCTGTTTACTGAGATGCAGGTGCGCGAGGATGCTATCACGATCTTCGGTTTCGGATCGGCCAGCGAGCGCGACGCATTCCGGCTGCTGACCAGCGTACAGGGTGTCGGCGGACGGGTCGCGCTCGCGATCCTGTCGGCGCTCGACGCGAACGAGCTTTCGCGCGCGATCGCCAGCGGCGACAAGGCGATGGTGTCGCGTGCCAACGGCGTCGGGCCGAAGCTCGCGATGCGGATCGTCAACGAACTCAAGGACAAGATGGGCGGCCTCGGCATCGGCCCCGCGCTCGGCACGGTTTCGCCCGGCACGGCGAACAAAGGTGCCGCGCAGGATGCGCTCTCGGCGCTGACCAATCTCGGCTATCGCCCTGCGGAGGCGAGTGCGGCGGTGGGCGCTGCCGTCGAGGAACTGGGCGAGGGCGCCACGCTCGATGGGCTCGTGCGCCTCGCGCTGAAGAAGGCCTCGCGGTAACTTCGGCTACACCACGCCGTTCGTCCCGAGCGAAGTCGAGGGACGTTCTCGCGTGCCAGCGTGTCTCGACTGCGCTCAACACGAACGGTTTAGGCAATTTACCCGATCGGTGTCAGCAGCGGCTCCCCGGCGAAATGCGCCGCGAGATTGTCGATCACCAGCTGCCCCATCGCCGTCCGCGTCTCGATCGTGGCGCTGCCCTGGTGCGCGATCAGCACGACATTGTCGCAGGCGAACAAGGCTTCGGGCACATGCGGCTCGTGGGCGAACACGTCGAGCCCCGCGCCGCCGAGCCGGCCGTCGACCAGCGCGGCGACCATCGCATCCTCGTCGATCACCGATCCGCGCGCGATGTTCACGATCACGCCATCCGGGCCTAGCGCATCGATCACCGCCGCATCGACGAGATGGGCCGTACCGGCGCCGCCTGCGGTCGCGACGACGAGCACATCGACCGAGGCCGCGAGTGCGGCCGCGCTCTCTGCATAGCGATACGGCACATCGCTGCGAGCGTTGCGCGCATGATAGGCGATCTCGCCGGCGAACGGCGCGGCGCGATGGGCGATGGCCAGGCCGATGCGGCCCAGCCCCAATATGCCGATCCTGCGGCCGGTGAGCCTGCGGGTGAGCGCGCGTGCCTTCGCCCATTCGCCGCGCCGCACGAGCGCGTCCTGTTGCGCGATACGGCGATAGACAGCGAGCATCAGCCCGATGGCGAGATCGGCGACATCGTCGGTCAGCACATCGGGGGTATAGGTGACTGGAATGCCGCGCTTATGGGCATAAGCGACATCGACCGTCTCATAGCCGACCGAGCAGAGCGCGATGATTTCGAGATTCGGCAGCAGATCGATCGTCGCGGCGTCGATCCCGACCCCGCCGTTGGTGACCACCGCCCTTATCCCCGGGGCAGGATCGCGACGGACATCGTAATTCGCATCGAGGCTCTCGCGCAGCCGGGGAACGGTGAAGTCGCCGATCAGCATCAGCGGTGGCTTGGCGGGCATCGTCCGTCTTTCGCTTATTTCTCACGCCGACTGCCATTGCGGGCATCGACTGTCCATAAGCATCGCGCTATCCGCTGTGCCATGACCGACGACCGCCTACTCGCCGGAGCGCGCAAGCCCGAGGATGTCGATGCGGCATTGCGCCCGAAATCGCTCGAGGAATTCGTCGGCCAGCGCGCGGCGCGCGACAATCTGCGGGTGTTCATCGAGGCAGCGCGGCGGCGCGGCGAGCCGCTCGATCATGTCCTGTTCTTCGGTCCGCCGGGGCTGGGCAAGACCACCCTCGCACAGATCATCGCGCGCGAAATGGGCGCGGGATTCCGCGCGACATCCGGCCCTGTTATCGCCAAGTCGGGCGATCTCGCGGCGCTGCTGACCAATTTGGAGGACGGTGACGTCCTCTTCATCGACGAGATCCACCGCCTTCAGCCTGCGGTCGAAGAGGTACTCTATCCGGCAATGGAGGATCGCGCGCTCGATCTGATGATCGGCGAGGGGCCGTCGGCGCGCAGCGTGCGGATCGATCTGCCGCGTTTCACCCTGGTCGGCGCGACGACGCGGCAGGGGCTGATCACGACTCCCTTGCGCGATCGCTTCGGCATTCCGATCCGGCTACAATTCTATTCGGTCGAGGAACTGGAGAAGGTCGTCACCCGCGCCGCGCGGCTGCTCGATCTGGCGATCTCGGCCGATGGCGCGGTCGAGGTCGCGCGCCGTTCGCGCGGTACGCCGCGCATCGCCGGCCGGCTGCTGCGGCGTGTGCGCGATTTCGCCAATGTGCTCGGTGCCGAGGTGGTCGATGCCAGGGTCGCCGACGATGCGCTTACCCGGCTCGAGGTCGATGCGCTCGGGCTCGATGCGATGGACCGCCGCTATCTGCATATGATCGCCGACATCTATCGCGGCGGCCCGGTCGGTGTCGAAACGCTCGCTGCGGGGCTGTCGGAGCCGCGCGATACGGTGGAGGATGTGATCGAACCCTATCTGATCCAGCTCGGCCTGATCGCGCGGACGGCGCGCGGCCGTTGCCTCAACAGCCGCGGCTGGAAGCATCTCGGCCTCAATCCGCCCGCCGAAGCGGGGCAGGACGGGCTGTTCGATGGGGTGTGACGCATATCGCGGGGTTGGCGGAAGAGTCCGCACCGCCTAGAAACCGTCGCGATGCCGACCGATCTTCCCTATTCCGGACGCTTCGACGGATCGCGACACCTGTTCGCGATCCGGGTCTATTTCGATGACACCGATGCGGGTGGGGTGGTCTATCACGCCAATTATATGCGCTTCATGGAACGCGCTCGATCGGACATGCTTCGCGTCGCCGGGATCGACCAGCGCGCGGCGATGGAGGCGGGCGAGGGCGTCTATGTCGTCAGCGAGATCGCGGTGCGCTATCGTCGGCCGGCGAAACTCGACGACGATCTGCTGGTTGTCAGCCAGATCGTCAAAATCGGGGCGGCGACCTGCGCCATTCATCAGAGAGTCATGCGCGGTACCGAAACGATGACCGACGCGATCGTCACGGCGGCGCTGATGGGCCCCAAGGGTCGCCCGAAGCGCCAGCCAAAGGCGTGGATCGATATTTTTGAACGCCTGATGCTACAGGCTGAAGGGACGGACCAGAACGATGATTGAAGCTTTTCCGCTAGCCGCATCGACATCGGCGCTCTCGCCGATCGCGCTGTTCATGCAGGCGGACATCGTCGTAAAATGCGTGATGGTCGGGCTGCTGCTCGCGAGCCTGTGGACCTGGACGATCATCATCGGCAACAGCTTCGCGCTGGGATCGGCATATAAGAACAGCAAGGCATTCGAGGCCGATTTCTGGAAATCGGAGGATATCGACCGCGTCTATGATGGCGCGGCGCGGCAGGATATTCCCGCCGCCCGGTTGTTCGCGGCAGGGGTGAGCGAATGGCGCCGCTCGGTGCGCGCCGGCAAGGCAGTCGATCGCGAAGGGACACGGGCGCGGCTCGCCAGCGCGATGAGTTCGGCCGCAAGTCTCGAGATCGACACGCTTTCCGGCCGGCTCAACATCCTCGCGACGGTCGGCTCGGTGGCGCCGTTCGTCGGCCTGTTCGGCACCGTCTGGGGCATCATGCGCAGCTTCACCGATATCGCCGCCAGCCAGAACACCTCGCTCGGGGTGGTTGCGCCCGGCATCGCCGAAGCGCTGTTCGCAACTGCGCTCGGCCTGTTCGCGGCGATCCCCGCGGTCATCGCCTATAACCGGTTGCTCCACCGGATCGGCCAGATCGAAGGCCAGCTCCACCGCTTCGGCGACGCGCTGCACATGACGCTCAGCCGCGAGCTCGAACGCTGATGGCGATGGGTCCGGTTTCCGGCCGCGGCGGGCGGCGCGCGCCGATGGCGGAGATCAACGTCACGCCGATGGTCGATGTCATGCTCGTGCTGCTGATCATCTTCATGGTGACCGCGCCGCTGATGCTCGCCGGCGTGCCCGTCGATCTGCCGGAGAGCAGCGCTGGAGCGCTCGATCAGGACAAGAAGCCGATCCAGCTTTCGGTCGACAAGGACGGCAAGGTCTTCATCGACGAACAGGAAGTGCTGATGGCGGCGCTGCCCGATCGCCTTGCCGACCTCGCGAGCAAGTCCGGCAAGGGCAAGGACGGGCCGCAGATCTTTTTCCGGGCCGATCGCGCGGTCGAATATGGCCGGGTCGCGGCCGTGCTCGGCGCGCTCAACCATGCCGGGCTGAACCGCGTGGCGCTGGTGACGATGGGCAATGATCCGTCGGGCGGCGAGGCCGGGAGCCGCTGATGCAGGCTGGCGAGCGCGCAGGTCTGGGAATTTCGCTGGTCGGCCATGTCGGTCTGCTGGCTCTGATGTCGCTCAACCTGATGAGCGAGCGCCCGAAACCGCCGCCGCCCGACACGATGGACGTGATGCTGACCGACCAGGTCGGCGCCGTGTCCGCCGCGCCGACGCCGGCGACGGAGGCCCCGCAGGCGGCTGAGGCTCCTGATCTCGGTCCAATCGAGGAGGCGAGCCCTCCGCCGGAGCCAACGCCCGCACCACCGAAGCCCGTAGCCAAGCCATTGCCGCCGCCGAAGCCTGCTGCCGTCGCGATTCCCAAACCCGCGCCGCCTGCGCCGCCCAAGGCCGCGCCCGCAAAACCCGCGCCGCCAAAGCCCGAGAAGGGCAAGCCCAAGGCGACCGCGCTCGGCGACGATTTCCTCAAAGGCATCCCCGCGAGCAAGGCGCAGGGCAAGGGCGAGACCGCCCGCGCCGCGACGATCAGTCCGATCGCGATGAACGGTCTGACCGCGCTGATCGCGAGCCAGGTGAAGCCCTGTTACACGGTGCCGTCGGGCGGCACCGACGCGCTGTCGATCGTTAGCCGCGTACGCATCCGTCTCAAGCCCGACGGGTCGATCGCGGTCGTGCCGGAAGTTGTCGGCAATAGCGGCGTCACGCCTGCCAACCAGCCTTATCTGCGCCAGATGAACGAGGCTGCGACCCGGGCCGTGCAGCGTTGCGCTCCGCTCAAATTGCCACCCGATCTCTACGATGTCTGGAAGGACATCATCTTCAATTTCCGGCCCGCCCAAATGGGCTGATTGCCCTGATTTGACTTATACCCCCGCTACTGGGTTACAATGCGGCGGGGTCAAGGAGACGAGAATGCGCCTTCGTTTTGCCCCGTTCCTGTTCCTGGCCGCGTTGATCGGCACGCCCGCGCTCGCCCAGATCGAGGTCGACATCAACGGCGGCATCAGTCAGCCGATGCCGATCGCGATCCCCGGCATGCCGACGCCATCGGTCGCGAACACGCCGGCGGGCGACACTGCCGCGCTCGGCCAACGCGTCGCCGAGGTGGTGACCAACGATCTCAAGAATAGCGGCTTGTTCAACCCGTTGCCGAAGAGCGCGCTCGACACGGTGACGCATCCGCAGGTGACCGCGCCCAACTATATGTTCTGGACGCAGAGCGGCGCGCAGGCGCTGGTGCAGGGCTTCGTGCAGGCCAATGGCGACGGCTCGCTGACGGTCGGCTGCTATCTCTATGACGTGCTCGCCAAGACCGAGCTGACCCGCCAGGGCTTCGTCGTCCAGCCCGGCCAGTGGCGCCGCGCCGCGCATAAATGCGCCGACACTGTCTATACCCGGCTGACCGGCGAAGGTCCCTATTTCGACAGCCGCGTGGTCTATGTCTCCGAGACGGGCCCCAAGCAGAACCGCACCAAGCGGCTCGCGATCATGGATCAGGACGGCGCCAATCACCGCTTCCTGACCAATGGCCAGACGATCGTGCTCACCCCGCGCTTCGCGCCGAACCAGCAGATGATCGCCTATATGTCCTACACCAACAATCGGCCGCGGGTGTATGCGTACAATGTCGGATCGGGCACGCAGAAGCTGGTGATCGATCAGCCGAACATGACCTTCGCGCCGCGCTTCTCGCCCGATGGCCGCTATGTCGTGTTCTCGATGTCGGTCGGCGGCAATACCGACATCTATCGGGTTGGCACCAGCGGCGGCGTGGCGCAGCGGCTGACGACCTCGCCCGGGATCGATACCGGCGCCAGCTATTCGCCCGATGGATCGAAAATCGTATTCGAAAGCGATCGTTCGGGCGGGCAGCAGCTTTATGTGATGAACGCCGACGGTTCGAACCAGAATCGGATCAGCTTCGGCGGCGGCCGTTACGGCACCCCGGTGTGGAGCCCGCGCGGCGATCTGATCGCTTTCACCAAACTCGGCGGCGCGTTCAACATCGGCATCATGGGGATCGACGGATCGGGCGAGAAGATCCTGACCAAGGGCTGGCAGGACGAAGGCCCGAGCTGGTCGCCGAATGGCCGCGTCATCATGTTCTTCCGCACCGGACAGGGCTCGGGCAAGGCCGATCTGTGGTCGGTAGATCTGACCGGGGTCAACGAACGGCCGGTGCCGACGCCGCTCGACGGCTCCGATCCTGCCTGGGGCCCGCTGTTGCCGTGAGCCCGGCTTAATGTGATGTTCAGGGAGCCAAAGCCACGCCAATACGTTACCGTTTCACACCCGAATTGAAGAAGGAGACGAAGATGGCTCATCTCGCCACCAAGATTGCGCTCGTATCGGCGCTCGTGCTGACCGCGGCCTGCGCCAAGAAGAAGCCCGCCGATCTGCCGCCGCCGCCACCGGCCGCAGCCCCGCCGCCGGCTTATGACGCGCCGCCGCAGCAGCCGACCAGCAACACCAACATCCCCGGTTCGCGCGCCGATTTCGTGAGCCAGGCGGGCAGCGATACGGTGCTGTTCCAGACCGACGCCTCGGATATCGACGCCGAAGCGCAGGCGATCCTGACCAGGCAGGCGGCATGGCTGGCCAAATATCCGAACGTCACCGCGACGATCGAAGGCCATTGCGACGAGCGCGGCACGCGCGAGTATAATCTCGCGCTTGGCGATCGCCGTGCCAATTCGGCCAAGAACTTCCTGGTCAACGCCGGCATCTCGGCTTCGCGCCTGTCCGTGATCAGCTATGGCAAGGAACGTCCGGTCGCAACCGGATCGGATGAGGGCAGCTGGGCGCAGAACCGCCGCGCTGTCACGGTTGTGCCGAACTAAGCCGGACCACTCTGCAGAGAAGGGCCGTCGCGGACAACGCGGCGGCCCTTTCCATGTCAGCTCAGCCGATGCGCCATGAAGAAGCGGAGCATCTCGCGTGAGGCGTCGGGGCCTTTCGGATCGGTATAGGAGCCTGCCGAATCGCCGCCGGCCCAGGCGTGACCGGCGCCAAGCACCGTCCATCGTTCGATCAGCACCCGGCCCGCATCATCGCTTGATATGTCGCGCGTAAAGCTGCGGCCGCCGGCGCTGGTGCCGGTCGTCGAAGCCGTGTGCAGCGGGCGCGCGGCCGCCGCGGCTGCGGCGGAGACGATGTTGCGGCTGTTCTTTTCGTGGACCGTCTGATCGCGGTCGCCATGGAAGGTGATCACCGGCACGAAGCTGGCCGCCAATCCCTTCGGTGACATGCCTCCGTTATGCATCGCGACGAGTGCGCCCGACATGTCGCTGGCCGCGCCGCAGGCGACGCCCGAGTGGATGCCGACTGCGGCATAAAGATCGGGATAGGTCGCGGCGAGAATGGCTGCCGCTGCTCCGCCCGCGGACAGCCCCGCGACATAGACGCGCGCGGGATCGGCGGCCTCATCGGCAATGATCTGCCGGGTGATACCGGCGATAGCCGCAGGCTCGCCAAGATCGCGCCGCTGATCGCCGGGCCGGTACCAGTTCCAGCAGCGTTGCGCGTTGGCGGCACTGGTCTGGCCCGGATAGGCGACGAGGAAGCCGATCTCGCTGGCGAGCGCATTCATGCGGGTGCCACGGGCGAAATCTTCCGGCGATTGGGTGCAGCCGTGGAGCATGACGATCAGCGGCATGCCGGGCGTGGCTGTCCCCGGCACGAACAGGTGGTAATCCAGTGCTCCCGTGGGACCGTGCCATGAGCGCTTCTCGAAACGATCGGCGACGCCCATAGGCTGCCCCCGCGCCGCTTTCGGCACGATATCCTCACCGTCGCGCACCGTGACTGGCGCCGCTGCCGCAAGCCCGTCGCCAAGCGTTTCGAGCAGATGGCTGGCGATCCCGGCGAGGTCGCCATTGCGCGTGAGGCGCAGCGCCTTGGCCATCGCCGCGCGGGAAAATATGCTCATGCTGTTATCCAGTGGGAGGTCCGCCGACGTGATCCGCCAAGGCGGTCGCGCCCGCGTCCGCGCGCGACGAGCGGATGCCGGTCTCTGACCTCCGATACGCAAATGCTAAAATCACACACACGGATGGCATAGTCGCCGTCCAAGGCGAATGTAAGGCTGGCTTGGCGAAATCCACCATTTTGCGCTGCGATGCATCGTTGACGCACCGCCTGAACGGCGCGACCATGGCAGATGATAATGGATGGGAACCGAGGATGATCACGCTCTATGCCTTCCGTTGGGTGCCCGATTTCGCCCAGGGCCATGTCCGCGATCTGCGCGTGCGCTGGGCGCTGGAGGAAGCCGGTCTGCTTTATGAGCAGAAGCTGATCAGCTTCGCGGAGAAGATGAACCCCGAATATCTTGCGCTCCAACCCTTCGGCCAGGTGCCCGCGATCGAGGAGGATGGCTGCAAGCAGTTCGAATCCGGCGCGATCGTGCTGAATATCGCGCGTCGATCGCCTAAGCTGATGCCGGCCGGCGATAGCGCGCGCGTGCGCACCGAGGCGTGGATCTTCGCAGCGCTGAATTCGATCGAGCCTTCGGTGGCCGCGCTTGGCGAAATCGACATCTTTGCCAAGGGTGAGAACTGGGCGATCGAGCGCAGGCCAGCGGCCGTGAAGGCGGTCGAGGCGAAGCTCGCGCTGCTCCAGTCATGGCTTGGCGATCGCGACTATCTCGAGGACCGGTTCAGCGCGGGCGATCTGCTGATGGCGACGGTGCTGCGCGATCTCGGCCATACCGATATCGTCGATAACCGCCCGGTCCTGCGCGCCTATCTCGATCGCTGCCTCGCGCGGCCGGGGTTTCAAAAGGCGCTGGCCGATCAGCTGAAATCGTTCGAAGGCAACGCGCCCACATAAATCATCCCTGGACGAAGCGCTGGGAGGGGGACCGCCATAGGCGGCGAAGGGGGAATCCGACTTGGTCATCTGCCGATCGCTGGGCGATGTGAAGGCGCCCTCACCCCGAATTTCCGCTGCTTATTGCCACCTCGATCCCCCGACGCTACCCCTTGGTCCAGCACGCAGCCCGGCCATGGAGCAGATTTGTGAAGCAGCTTTTGCAGCGGGTTGCGCTGTTCGCGATTGGCCTGACGACGATAACGCAACCGGCACTCGCGGCCGATCGGCAGGTGCTGGTTCAGCTGCTCGCGATCAACGATTTCCACGGCCATCTCGAGACGGTCGAGGGCCCCGACGGCGCCGTGAACAAAGTGCCTGCGGGCGGCGCGGAATATCTTGCCACGCATCTGCGCAATGCGATGAAGCAAAATCCGAACTCGATCGTCATCGGCGCGGGCGATCTGATGGGCGCATCGCCGCTGCTTTCTGGCACGTTCAGGGACAAGCCGACCGTCAAGGCGCTCAACGCGATGAAGATGGGCGTCACCTCGATCGGCAATCATGAACTCGATAATGGCCCGGCCGAGTTTTTCCGCCGCTCGAAATCGGCGCGCTATCCCTATCTCGCCGCCAACATCATCGACACCGCAACCCGGAAGACGCTGCTGCCGAGCACCAAGATCGTGAAGATCGGAGGCGTCCGGATCGGCTTCATCGGCGAGACGCTCGAAGGCACCGACAAGATGCTGCCGCCATCGTCGCAAAAGGGGCTCGGCTTCCTCGAGGAAAGCGGCGTCGCCAATGCCGAGGCTGCGAAACTCGAGGCGCTTGGCGTGCGTGCGATCGTGCTGCTGATCCATCAGGGCGGCGGCCAGACTGTCGAGAAGGGTGCGCTGGTCGATCCGAACGGATGCGCAGGCTTCACCGGCGAAATCATCGGCGTCGTCGAAAAACTGTCGCCATCGATCAAGGTCGTGGTCAGCGCGCACTCGCACAACTTCTACAATTGCGAGATCGCCGGCCACCGGCTGACCAGCGCGGGCTCTTTCGGGCGGCTCTACACCAATATCGGCCTGACGATCGACGCGAAGAGCGGTGAGATCGCAAAGGTCGACGCGCGCAATATGGTTGTGACGCACGACGTCGCGCGCGATCCGAAGCAGACGGCGATCATCGCGAAATACAAGCCTGCCGTCGATCGCTTCGCGGCGCGGATCGTAGGCTCGGTGACGGGCACGCTCGAACGCTCGAACAACGCGGCGGGCGAATCGTCGATGGGAGACATCATTGCGGATGCCGCGCTGTTCGCCGGGGCCGATCACCACGCCCAGATCGGTTTCGTCAATTCAGGCGGTGTCCGCGCAACGATCCAGATACCGGAGGGCGCGGCGAAGCGCGATGTTACCTATGGCGATCTCTATACCGCGCAGCCGTTCGGCAACCATCTCACCGTCGTGACGCTGACCGGTGACGAAATCCGGCAGGTCCTCGAACAGCAGTTCCGTACCGACGGAAGTTACACCCGCTATCTGCAGGTCTCTAACGGATTTTCATACAGCTATCGCGCCACTGCGCCGCAGGGGCAGCACATCGTCGAAGGCAGTATCAAACTCAACGGACAGCCAATCGCCCCCGATCAGCAGGTGGTCGTCAGCACCAGTGACTTCGTGATCAACGGCGGCGACGGCTTCACCGTCTTCGGCAAAGGCCGCGATCAGACGACCGTCGCGCTCGATATCGATGCGTTGGTGCGCTATTTCGAAACGCACTCGCCGGTCGCGCCGGGTCCACAGAACCGGATCACCAAGGTGGATTGAGTAACTGACCCCGTTCGTCCCGAGCGAAGTCGAGGGAGGTTGGCATGCGGAACGTCCCTCGACTGCGCTCGGGACGAACGGAAGCTTATTCACCCATCCAGCGACAATATATGATCCCGCAACGCCCGCGCATCATGCAGCGCATTGTGGGGCACCGCGCTGTTCCGCGCCGTTGAAAACCCCGGCGTGCGGCGGAATTCGAAACGCAGCCGCTGGATATCGACGATCTCGGTCTCGCCGACGAGCAGCAGGCGGCAGAACAGCGCGATATCCTCGGGCCAGTCGGCGATGATCACGACATCGCCGTCATTACCCAGATAGGCGGCGATATCATGCGCTGCGGCGATCCGGTCGAGCCGGTTGTAAAGCATGCGCGGCACGCTCTCGAGATAGGGGACGACATGCTGTTCGACCCAGGGCTCGTAGGCGCCCTCGATCGGGATCGCGACATAATAGTCCTGATCGCCGTCCTCGCACGCGAGGCCGACGCTCATCAGTTCACCGCCAAAGCCATTGAATTCGGTATCGAGAAAGTAACGCATCAATAGACCCTAGCCGTTCGCGTCGAGCGAAGTCGAGGGACGAACGGGGTGTTAACCCAGCGCCTCATCGAGCAGCCGGGCAAGCCGCAGGCCACCACGCGCCACCTGCAGCCTGATCATCGGGATCAGCGTCCTGACCTGCTCCTCGCGCAGTGTCGGCCGCGTCGCGGGGATCGGCCCGCAGGCGTCGCCGATCAGCGCGGCATAGGCGTCATGCGCGACCTGCCAGCTCTCGCGGCTCCAGTCGTCCACCTTGCCCTGCGCCATCGCAGGACGATCGGCGATAGGGATCTGCCCGAGGATGCCGAGCGGCCCGCCCGGCGGCGACGATATCGCGCGCTCGGCGAGCAACCCATCCCAGATGCTGTGCAGATTGGTTTTGGGAAGCACGCCATAATTGGCTTTCAGATCATTGCCGCCCTTGTCTTGATGGTCGCCCGCATGGAGCGGCTGGTGCAGATCGCCGACGAAATGGACGAGGAACAGTAACGCCTCGACGCGGACCCGCGTCGGTTGTTTGCGATCTTTCAGCAGCCGCGTCATCCGCTCGATCTGGCGCGAAAGGCAGTTGCCGTCGGGGCAATTCGACTTGATGTCGAATGGCTTGCAGATGTCGACGTTCTGATAGTGCCAGTTATAGGCGTAGCTGTAGCGGTCCTTGAGCCCCTTGATGCAGTCGGCCCAGACCGACGCCTGCTCGATACTGCGCGCCGGACATGTCGGTGTTTCGAGCAGCGCGGTTCGGCCAAGCAACTGGCGGACCGCGCGTCGCGTTTCGGGCTTCGCGCTCGCCATCGCGATCGTGGCGACGCTTTCATGGCCATATTCCCACCAGGCGGCGGCCGGGCTCGCGAGCCCGGCTAGCGCGATCAGGCTGAGCAACCCGCGGAACATGCCGCTCACTCGTCCCCGTAAAGCGCGACACGCGGCGCCGCGTCGGCGATGGCGATGCCGCGATACATGCCGATGCTGTTGAAACACCAGCCTCCGGCGCCTTGACGATCGACGCTGATGATCCCGCCGGTGCCGCCAAGCTCCCCGATATCGGCGATCACCGCCTCGGCCGCATCGCCGAGCGGCGCGCTCGCCAGCCGGACTCGTGCCGAAATCTCATGCGCCGCGCCGACCCGGATGAAATGCTCGCCCGATCCCGTGCACGATGTCGCCGCTCCCCGATCGTCGGCCCAGGTGCCCGCGCCGATCACCGGCGAATCGCCGATCCGGTTCCAGCGTTTGCCGGTCAGCCCGCCGGTCGATGTCGCGGCGGCGATATGGCCGGCGGCATCGCGGGCGACAGCACCAACGGTGCCATATTTGAGATCGGCGTCGAAGCTGCCGCCGGCCTTCAGCTCCTCATATTGGCGCCAGCGCTCGTCGGTGTGGAACCATGCCGGCGGCGCCTGCTCGATGCCATGCTCGTCGCCGAAGCGATCGGCGCCGGCCCCCGTCAGCATCGTGTGCGGGCTCTGTTCCATCACCGCGCGGGCCAGCGTCACCGGGTGCTTGGTGTGCGTCACTGCGCTGACCGCACCGGCATCGCGGCTATGCCCGTCCATGATCGCGGCATCGAGTTCGTTGACGCCCTCATTGGTGAACACTGCGCCGCGCCCGGCATTGAAATGCGGATCATCTTCCAGGATACGAACCGCCGCCTCGACGGCATCAAGCGCCCTGCCGCCTCTGGCCAATATTTCCCCGCCCGCATCGAGCGCCGCCGTCAACGCCGCGCGCACCGCCGCATCGACGGCGGGATCGAGCGATTCGCGCTTTATCTGCCCCGCGCCGCCATGGACGACGAGCGTCCAGCCCTCCGCCGGTCCGGTCCAATGCGATGTGATGGTCATGACAAATCCCTGGTCGGCGGCCTGGAGTATTTTCACGTCAGGTGGAATTACCTGACGACTCGGAAAATGCGGTAAACAAACAATAACCTAGGTCACCGACTCATAAATCGCATCCAAATACGGACTGAGGCGAGCTTGACGAGGGCGAGGTAGTTGGCGTCGTGCTTTTCGTATCGAGTGGCGACGGCCCTGAAGTGTTTGAGCTTGTTGAAGAA
>Ga0268264_10000488_pt1 | contig 52567 bp, 87 predicted proteins | sample KBSSwiS32_FD_190357 | JGI IMG/M metagenome (GOLD analysis project Ga0268264, IMG submission 190357) | Switchgrass rhizosphere microbial communities from Kellogg Biological Station, Michigan, USA - KBS Switchgrass S3-2 (SPAdes) (version 2) | ecosystem: Host-associated > Plants > Roots >... | reverse complement strand
CGCCACGGCGCCTTGGACGCCGTCGTGGCCGCGCCTGGTCGCATGCTGACCTGCGACGTGGAAAATTGCCGATCCGAGTGGGAGACGTGGGAACACGGCAAGACCTGTCCAAGGTGCGAAACGATCCACCGCACCGCGCCAAAGTGCAAAGCGTGCGGCGAGCGCTTCGACCCCCATTTCCACGGCATGCGGTGCCCGCACTGCGGTCGCCAGCAGGCCGACATCAAACAATGCGCGGCGTGCGAAGAAACGTACGCGGCGTTCCTGCACCCGATCTGCCCGTTCTGCCAATTCGACAACACAGTCACACTGGAGGCCGGCAAGGATCTCAAGATGCGCGGTGGCGGCCACGAGGCCGTCAGCATCAAAAAAATTATCGAAAGCAATCCCTGGCAGCAAATAGTATCGCCTCCAGTCAAGAACGACGCTGGCGGATGGTTGTTGACAACGACGTTTACTACGGCGATTTGGCCTTACGAGGATCTCCCTGAACCGCATAGTGTATATCTGAAACGTGCGCAGAACGGCCGGTATATCGCGGCGGGCGTGTACGACAAACAAGGAAGGGTACATCAACGATGACAAAAGAAGACGACATGATGAAAGCTGCAGGTGCTTTGTTTATGGCCGCAGCGTTTGCTGCTTTTTCACCGCTGGGCGAACCCGGAGGGCTCGCAGCTTTTCTGGTCGGCACCGGAGGCTTTATCGCCGCTGCAGCGTGGTTTTATTTCAGAAAATAGTTCTGTACGGTTGACCCGACGCATCAATCGTGTCATACATCCGCGTCTTTCACAAGGGAACCAAAAATGAAGCTCGAATTTGACAGCATTGACGAAGTCAAGGCATTCTACGCCCAGCTCAAGGGGACGCGCGGCGGCAAGAAAGGCGACGACGCCGACGATGCTCCGTCGGTCACCAACGCGACCGTGAATGTTCCGGCACCGATGGCCGTCCCTACCTCACAGCCGACCGCTTTCAACCCGGCTGGGTTTGCAGCCCCGGCGGCTGGTGCCGCACAGCCGGCCACGGCGTTCCCTGCTCCCGTTGCTACCGGGCCGGCGCCCGAAGTCCTGGCGCTCGTCCAGAAGATCGGCGCGCGAGCTGACGCCGCTGCGGCCTCCGGGCAGCCTGTCGACGCCATGCTGACGTGGTTCCGCAACCAATGCGGCCCTGACGCCGCGCAGGCGACCATGGACCAGATCAAGGCGGTATTCCTGCCCCGGCTGACCATGCCGGCGCTGTCGGAGATTGCTAAGCTGATGGGCGTGGCGTAGTTTCAGCGTCTCGGGAACAGAAGCGGAAACGCAACTACTGAACCCGCGCTGGATAGAGTGAGACGCGAAGCCACTAGGTTAGGGAGGGTATCAATGAACCTCTCCAGATGCCGACAACGCCGGCAGCTTCTGCGTAGTTGACCGATAGGACAGGGTGTGCGGGTTCGATCCCTGTACGCGCTTCGCGTCTCATTTCTCTAAGGGTGCTGACAAATGACTGACCACGACGTCTTCAACGCCTCTAGCACGGCAACGTGGATCAACTGTTCATGGTCCGCGCTCAACGCCGTGCCCGACGCGCCAAAGAAGGCGAGCACGATCGAAGCGGCCGACGCAGGCACGGCAAAGCATGCCGTCATGGAGCGCGGTGGCATTCCGGAGGTTGAGGCGTTCCTGGCTCAGCTTGAAGATGGTATCGAATACCGTGAATACCGCGTACGGCTAGCCGACAGTTGCGGCGGTACAATCGACGTTTTCAAAGATAACTGGCGTGCGGTCACTATTCTTGACGGCAAATTCGGCAAGTGGGATGTACCCGCGAAGCACAATTTGCAGCTCATGACGTACGCCGCGTGCCTGCTATCGGCGACGCGTGCCGAATGGTGGCGCTTCGTCATTTACCAACCAGACGGCCTTGACGACGATCCGTGGAAACAGTGGGTGCACCATCGCAGCGAAATCGAAGCGCACAAGCTGCGCGTGCTGCGCGCGATCGCCGATCGCAGCGCGCCAAAGCCTGGTCCGTGGTGCCGCTGGTGCAAGGCGTTTCAGGTCTGCCCCGCCATGTCGACGGATGCCGGCTTCGTCATGGGCGCGATGACGCGCCGGATTGAGGATCTGACAACGCAGGAACTGGTGCGGCTGCTACGCCTTATCCGTGCGCTTGGCGACGTCAAGGAAGTGTACGAAGAAGCTTTGACGACGCATCTCAAGATGGGACGTACGGCCGAAGGTACCGCGCTCAAGCCGCAACGCAGTTTCCGTGCGTATAATGACGCCATTCAGGCGGCGGAAGTCACCGCGCAGCACTACGGCATCAAGGCACTGAAACCGCCGACCCCGGCGCAGCTCGAAAAACTTGGGCCGGCGGGAAAGCAGTACGTAGCCGTTGCTACGCACAAACCAGAGGGGCAGCTCAAAGCTGTATATTAAAATGGTAATGACTTTCGAACAATTCAGCGTAGCCAACCGCGAGCGGTGTGAAAGCCCGCAAGGGTTCAACCACCCACTTGCTGGCTGGTCTACATCGGACTGGATGACGGCGACCATGGGCGAGCTTGGCGAGGCGGCCAATGTCGTCAAGAAGCTCAACCGTGTCCGCGATGGCGTGCCTGGCAACAAGCAGACCGCTGATCAGTTGCGCGACCAACTACGCAAGGAGCTTGGCGACGTGTTCGTATATCTGGACCTAATGGCGCAGTCGCTCGGCTTCTCAATCGCCGACGCGGCGGCCGAGGTGTTCAACGCGAAATCCGTCGAAATTGGCTACTTTGCATTGTGCACGCGCTGCAAAACGCCTGAAATATGCAGAACGGAAAAGCACTGTGACTTGACATTCAACGGATATCGTTAGTAGCGTACACTTGCGTACCGTGCCGGCGGTTCCGGCTACTGACCAACTGAAAGATTGATCAAATGGCACAGCGACAATATGAACCTGCAACCGTGTTCAACGCGCGCATTGTGGATATGCGGCATCTCTGGAACCCGTCTACCGAGTATCAGGGCAAACCGGGTAAGCCGAACTACTTCGCCATGTTCATCGTCCAGAAGACGCAGGCGCAGTGGTTCACCGAGCCGGCGCTCGCCGGCATCGCGCAGGCCTGCGGCAAGCTCTACGCGACCAACCCGCATATCATCTCGTGGCCCGTCGTTGACGGCGACCTGCCCAGCCCCGGCGGCAAGTCCTCGGAGTTTGCCAAGGGTCACTGGCTGTTCTCGGCTTCCACCGGCAATTCGCCGAATGTCGAGATTGTGCAGGCCGGTGGTGCGCTCACGAAGCTGACGAACAAGACCGGCGTCAAGTCCGGCGACTACTGCATGGCCGGCGTGACCGCAGCCGTGAAGCAGAACGACCCGCGCGGCGTCAAGCTGTACCTGAATGCCGTCGTGTTCTCCGGCCCCGGCGAGGAAATCGTGTTCGCCAACTCGGTGTCGGGCGCGGAGCTGATGAAGATGGCGCAGCAGCAGGGCCTGCAGGTTGCGGGCTTCCAGGGGGCGCCGAGCGGGTTCTCTCCGTCGCCGGGTTTTATCCCTGGGAACGCGGGTGGCTTTGCCCCGACACAGGCAGGCCCTGCGTCAACGCCATTTGCCAGCCCCCTGAACGGTGGCGGGGGCAGCTCGTCTGCATCCCCTTTTAGCGCGGGTCCGGGCGGTTTCACGTCGCCGGCCAACCCCTTCGGCCCGCGGTAACGATTGGCGACCGGGTCTCAGCGCCGGTTGACCTGACTGCCGGAGGCGCCGCGAATGGGCCTCCGGCGATTTTTCGAAGGCATGAAGAAATGCGCAGGTTCCGAGCGCTCGATTTATTTTGCGGTGCTGGCGGAGCCGGTATGGGGCTGCACAAGGCAGGATTTGACGTCACAGGCGTAGATATCAAACCGCAGCCTCGCTACCCTTTTAATTTTGTTCAAGCCGACGCGACTGCGTTTCCAATCGAAGGGTTCGACTTTGTGTGGGCATCTCCGCCCTGTCAAGCGCACACAGCGATGAAGACCATGCACAACGCAAAGGAGCACATCGATTTAATCCCCGCCACCAGAGAACGCCTAACTGCCGGCAGCATGCCATGGGTGATAGAAAATGTGGTGGGTGCTCCGCTGAACAACCCGGTTCTGCTCTGCGGTACGATGTTTGGCCTCGGTTGCCAAGACGCGGACCTTCGACGCCATCGAGTATTTGAAACTAGCTTTCCCCTACCGTGGCCACCACAATGCAGCCACGGTAAGCGTGCAGTAGTGGGCGTGTACGGCGGCCATATACGAGACCGCAGAAGACGAACAATCGGTGTTTACGGTGAGGGCTGCAGAGACAGCCGACGCAAATCTGACAAAGGCATTGACGAGTTCACTGTAGAGGACGGTCGCGAAGCGATGGGCATAGATTGGATGACACTGGCCGAACTTTGCCAAGCCATCCCGCCGGCTTATTCAGAGTACCTAGCACGCGCGGCTTTGCCGTACATCTTTCGCATGCCTTGGGAAAAATGATGCATCCCGACGACCTCCCATGCGATCTGGAGACCCGCTCTCGCGTCGACCTGAAAAAGGCAGGTGCGCGGCGCTACGCCGCAGACCCTTCGACGCAGATCACCGTCGCCGTATGGCGCTTTCGAGGTGTCGACAAGTGCGCCTGCCCCGTGCATCCGTGGCTGGGCACCCATGCAATCACGGAACTGTACGACGATATCCGACAGTGCCGCCGTTTCGTAGCGCACCATGCAAATTTTGATGTCAATATCTTGCTGCGCCAGAACCCGTTTCTTGACTTGCCGCTGTCCAAAATTGATTGCACCATGGGCCGCGCGCAAGCGCTGGCGCTGCCTGGTGGGTTGGACGAAGTCTGTACGGCACTGGGCATCAAGGGCAAAGACAAGGCGGGCCGTGCCGCCGTCATGGCGACCTGCAAGCCGCAGCGCGACGGCACGTTCAACGAAAGCATTGACATCTATACGACCCTGGTCCGTTACGCCAAGGAAGATCGCCGCTGCCTGATCGACCTGGACGAGCGCCTGCCGCCGCTCTCGGCCGACGAACGGCTGATCTTCGAACGGACGTGGCGCAAAAACGAAATCGGGCTGCCGATCGATATTCAGTTAGCAACAGCTATCGCGCTCCGTCGTGAAGAAATCGAACAGCAGAGTACCGTACGGCTCATGGAGCTGACGCAGAACAGCGTGACGAAGTTGTCACAGCGGCAGCGCATCATTGAATGGTGCAACTCCAAGGGTGCAAACCTCGAAAGCACGCAAAAGCATATCGTCGCCGAAAAGCTGGCCGATGATGACCTGCACCCCGACGTGCGCGAGATCCTTGAACTGCTGCAGACGGAGGGCGGCTCCGCGCCGCTCAAGGCCCAGGCGCTGCTCGACCGCCACGTCGGCGGCTACTACAAGGACGCGACGCGGTACTTCGGCGCCCGATCGGGTCGTGGCACGTCCGAAGGCGCCAACATGTTCAACATTGCGCGGCCGTCCGGACAGTTTGATCCTGAACAGGTTATTGCCGGACTTAAGATGGGCTTCCGGTACGGCAACGTGGCGCTGACGGACGCGTTGCGCGGCTGCATCGTTGCGCCGGACGGCTGGATGATTTGCGACGACGACCTATCGCAAGCAGAGTACCGGATTGCGCTATGGATGGCCGGGGACCGGGAACGTCTGGACCTCCTGGCATCGGGCGGAGACCCGTACATTTACAACGCCATAGCCATGGGGCGGTGCCCGCCGGGATCGACCAAGGCGACGCACCCCCAGGAGCGACAGAGCTACAAATCCGTGACGTTGGGCGGCAATTACCAACTTGGCTGGAAAACGTACATGGCGCACCAGCGCCGCGCCGGCAACAACATGGGCGAGATCAAAGCGCGATCGGACATTGACGGGTACCGGCAGGCGAACCCGCTGCTCGTGGATCTCTGGTACGCGCTTGGCGACGCTTTCAAATTTGCAATCTATGAGCAGCCTGGCCGCATCTTCCCCGTTGGCAAAATCGCATTTCAAAAGGACGCAGGTGGAACGATCTGGATGCTGTTGCCGTCCGGCCGCTCAGTGCCGCATTACTCCGCACACATCACCCACGAGGGCGAGATGGCGTTTTTCCGTGGCAAATTCGGCGCAATGCTGCGGCAGAAGGCTTTCGGCGGGTCGTTGCTGGAAATCGCCTGCCAGTCCATGACGCGCGATCTAGTGACCGCTGCAGAGGCCGATATCGAGCGCGAGCTACCCGACGTCGTGTTGCTGCTGGACGTGTACGACAGTATTTTGGCCGCCGCGCCGACTGCCGTGGCGAAAGAGCGATCGGAACAGATGCGCGCGATCATGCGGCGGCCCCGGACGTGGACGGCGGGATTGCCCCTTGACTGCGAGGGGTACGAAGGTGTACGGATGCGTAAGTAAACATTAAAGACCGCACAGGGAGAAGAGAAGTGACCAAGGAACGGATTGAACAGCGCCTGAAGCTTCATATCGATAATTTGGTGCGAGCGGCGCAAAAGAATGATGAAAGTGACTTTCGAGGCGCTAAAGCCATTCTCATTCGAGAGGTGGCCGCCATCTGTTACGATTCTGCTCTTAATCGTCCATAGCAGTGTTTCACACCACTTAGGGAAAGCGACCATGAAACTGTCACAGACTCAAATGGACTGTCTTGCATGGTTCGCTGACGACAGTCAGGAATTCGGATGCCCCGGCGGGAGGCGAACACTCAGAGCCCTTAGTGCGCGGGGCCTCGCCAATCTGAATGACTATGCAGGTAGATGGGAAATCACCGATGCCGGTCGTATGGAGCTGGGCCCCGTCGAGTTGACGGCAGGCGGCAACATCGCTTCGCTTTAACGAGTTGTAAATGAACAGCACCGCCCAGCTCGGCCGCTTCACAATCCGGGACGTCAACCTCTGGGACGCCCCGGACCTGCTGACGCTGTTCGGCGACCCTGACACCGTGCGCTACATGGGCGTGCTGCAACTCCGCAACCTGATCGAAGCGCAGACCCTGATCATGCGGTATGAAGCCGGCCCCGGTCGCTGGCTTTCTGTACTGGATGGCACACAATTCCTTGGTATCGTCGGGCTTGAAATCCGAGGGCATCAAGCTACGATCACGCTTGCGTTCAATCGCAGCCGCAAGGCGCGGGGTGCCGGTCGCGAGTTCTCAAGACCCTTCGTGACGTGGCTGTTTACGCACCCGCAAGTCTGGCGCGTCTGGGCGTACTGCCACGTTGACAACCTGCCGGTGCAGCGCGTACTTGAACGGATGGGCGCGGAGCGCGAGGGCCGGTTACGGCGGTTTGAGATGTTTCCGAACTTGTCGACGGAACCGCAGGATTGTTACTTGTACTCAATCGTACGTTAATAGGTAGTTAGCTATGGAAGATGTCCTAAAGCCTTGTCCGTTTTGCGGAGGGAAACCCGGTTACTTCGCCAGCAAAGAAGCTGTGTTCCGCGCTGAGTGGGTTGGGCACATATACCACTGCACAAAATGCCAAGCTCGCGTTCAGAGCACAGACCGAGTGACGGCGCAGTCTATGTGGAATGCTCGCATTGATCAGCAGACAACGAAAACACCATGAGCCTCAACGACGAGCAGCGCGGCTATTTGGAGTACCTAGCGGCCGTCCCGATTGAGGATAAATGCTGGTGCGGATGGTACATGGCCAAGGAATGCCCGAACTGCAAGGGCCGTGGCACACTCGCGGAGCGCCTGAAAGTCCAGTGCGCGGGATGCGACAACTACCCGTCGCTATTTGATCGAACCAAAATCACCCACCGCATCGGTTGCAAGACACCCGATTGGCAGCCGCGTTAACATCACATTAAAACATCGCCGCCATAGATCCGATGCCGGAGAACATCGATCCCAGGCCGGAGCCCTTCGATTGATCGTTTTTCGCCTGCGCCTGCGCCAGCGCAGCCTGATTGCCCATCTGCGCCGTGTCGACGCCCGCGACTTGCCCGGTCGCCGTCTCACCAACGCCGACCGCCTTGAACATGTTGCCCAGTACGTCGTTGAGCTGCCCAAACTGCTGCGCGTTGCCTTGGAGGTAACTGCCGTACGCCTGGTTGGCGTAAGTGCTAGCGATGCCCTGGTTGATATCCGCCAAGCTGCGCAGGTTGCTCCCCGAAAGCAACTGCCCCTTTGCCGACGCGCTATTGTTTTGCTGCGCGTCGGCTACGTCGATCTGATACTGGGCGCCGGGCGACGTCTTGTAGTTTTTCATGAAGTCTTCGTAACCCTGCGTTTCCCCGGCTTTGGCCTTCAGGTCAGCGACGCCGCTGGTTGCCTGCGGCAGGAAGGACTGCCCGAAGGTGTTGTAGGGCGCCACGGAGCCGCCGAAGCCACCCGCGATACTGTCCACCGCGCGCTGCCCCTGGTTGAGATCCCCGGTCGCCTCTGCCCCGCCGATCAGGGCGCCAAGTCCTTCGCCGAAGCCCATCGTCAGCCCTCTTGCATTGTCATACAGTTTCGTCTACAGCTTACCACCCATGAGCACCGAACGCAAAACCATGATTTCCGCACGCCTGCCGGCCGCGCTGATCGCACGCGTCGACTTCGTCGCGCGCAATATCGACACGGAGGCGGTCAAGAACCGATCCGCGGCCGTCCACGCGGCCTTGGAAACGTGGCTACCGGCCCAGGAGCGGCGACTTGAAGAACTCGGCATCATCCCGAAAAAAGCCCGCTAAAAAGGGGTTTATTCGGCACCCAGCCGTAAAATTTCGGCGAAAGGTCTACGTTGGGCACCCTCGGCACAAGGACGCCTTAGACAAAGCATTCGCTGGGATGAGTGAGCACGCCGTACACCGGGTTTGCAACCGTATCGCGGATGGCAAGGAAGAATTGACATTTGGTTTCGCGTGCGAGGACGGCTCCGATTGGATCGAAAGCGACTGCCAGTTTGCCAGGAAACTTATGTACGGATTTGATTAATGACTGCTCGAAAAAAGTCCGCTAAGAAGGCGCGCAAGCCCGTCCGGAAACGACGCGAGCAAGGTCTGCAGATGCGAACGGCGCAGTGGCTCGAAACCGCTATGCCGAACCTGCTGGCCTTCCACGTCGCTAACGAACGCCGCGGCGGCTTCGGCATTCACATGCATTTCAAGCGGCTTGGCGTTAAAGCAGGCGTCGCCGACTGGCTGGTGTTTCCGCGCAATGGCCGTAAGGCTGCAATCGAGCTGAAAGCCGAAACCGGGCAAAGCAAAGATCAAGAGAACTTTCAAGCCGCGTGGGAAGCTACCGGCGGTCTGTACTTCGTCTGCCGTACGCTGGAAGAATTTCAAGGTACGGTTACCGCTATCGCGATGTTTGGCTAAACGATCAACGTCCACGTCGCCGGAGCCGTTTTGACGTAGATGTGCAACGCGACCGTGTCGGCGTACCAGTCGTTGACCTTGCCCAGTCCGGCGCCCGGCGCAACCAAACCGTTCAGGATCTCGCCCTGCCCCTGTAACGCAGTCACCGCGACCTGCAACGCTGCTATGTTCGTCGTGTTCGTGGCGACTTGCGCAGTCAGCGCGGCGATCTGTATGGTATGAATGGACGTCGTGGTCTGCAGCGCCGCGATGTCCGATGTGTTCGTCGCGACCTGCAACACCAACGCATCAAGGCCGGCGATGCTGCCCGGATCGATACCGCCGCCTGCGTTCAAGATGGCAGTCAGTTCCAGCAGCCATCGATTGAACGACTGCCATTCTGGTGACGTGAGCAGCGGCGGAGGCGGGACTTTCTGGACCATTGACTTATCCGTACGGTTATGTCATACAGTGTTTAGCAGGAGACTGATCCATGACCGCTTTCACCATCCAGTACGAAGCCATCAACGGCGAACACAAATTGCAATCTTTCGAAGGCACGCGCGCTAAACTCGCGGCACATCTTGCGCGTTTCCAGCGTCCCATTGCGGCTGTGTACGAGCAAGCCACGCCGATCACGAAGGCGATGCGCGCAGAGCTGCAGACGCGGCACGACCTTCTGAAGTACGCCCGCGATTTTGTCACGTCCCGGGACTGAGGTTCGCAAACCATTCATCGATCGTGAACGGCGCCTGCGCGCCACTGTACTGCAAACGGAATTGCTGCCGGCGCGAGGCGCCGAAACTGCGACCGATCGCGCGCCGTGTTCCCGGCTGTGGCAGCAGGATTTGACGCGCGCCGCGCCACGTCACCGCGCGGTCGTCGGACCAATCAAGCTGAAAGGTTCCGGCCGCCGGCCCCATGGAAGACGTGATATCGATGCTGTCAACGGAGCCGCGCGTCTCCTGGCTGCCGACCCACGGCGTTATCATGATGCGCGACAGCGTGCCGCCGGGCTCCGTTGCGCTGTTGATGTCCACCGTACATACCTCGCCGGTATCGAGGCCGACGTACGTCACACCGCCGTCGTATTCCTTGGCGCAGCGGCCTGCGTGGTCCGCGCGCCCTGGTGATTGCCGGTAGGACCATACGCCCGTGGATGCTGCCAGTTCCAACGTCCACGAGCCGGGCAGCGTAATCACGTAGAAGTCGCTGCCGCCGTGCGCGTACGCGTAGGCTGTGAGCTGCCCAAGCTGCGTCAGCGTCAGTTGCTGCAACAGCAGGTCAACCCACGAGGGCGACACGGGTTTGCCCGTCTGCCCCGTACAAAGCCAGATGCGACGATCTGTCGCAACGAACATGATAAGGTCACGGAGTACCGCGCGAGAGTTGCGCGCCGCGATGCCGACGCTCACGAGAGAGTTCGGGAACGGAACGAACGGCATGTCCGCGGTAGCGCCACTATTGTACCATTGCTCCAGCGAGCGCGAGCCCAGCGGCCACGCGACACGGCCGGATATCGCCAGATCCACGACTTTGTCCGGTCGCGCTTCCTTGGTGCCAAAACTGTTCGGCAGCACGTTGCCTGGCTGGAGCGGTTGCGATCGGTAAACCTTGGCATCCTGGTTGGCGTAGAAGTTCGAAGCGCCAGACCACAGCGTCATATTGTCCAGCTCGGCTACGGTCGACGGGTCGAAATTGATCGACGCATCAAAACCGGCGTTGACGACACCCGTACCCTGCGTGGCCGTGTAGCCGGTGCCCGCCAACGGCGGCACTTTCGGGTTCAGCAGGTTGCCATTCGACGCAATCGCGAGCGCCGTACGATCTTCCGCGAAGCGGATAACGGGTAGTGTTGGGTCGACGGCGACGGTACCTGCAAGAGTTGGAAACGGCGTCTCTACGCCATAGTAAATCGAGCCGTCTGCATGCCCGGTCCAGATCGTTCCCAGCGCAACGGCGATGACAATGCACGGCGCCGACGACGGCTTGCTGACAGGCGTCAGTCCCGGCGCGCCGACGAAGCGCACGCCCGCCGGCTTGGTCTCTTTCGGGTCGCGCGGCACCACGCGCACGTTCACGAGCTTGCCGGCGCCCTGGTCCAGATTGAGTGGGTCTGCGAACGAGCCAAGAATGTTGAGGGGCGGCATTAATCGACGGTCTCCGCAGTGATCTTGCCGGAACAACAAGGTCCGTAGAATACGCGGGCGCCATTCAGCACAGAAGCTTTCCAGCCCGTGGCCATCGCGGCTTTGTACTGACCGACATAGCCGTCCGGATGCTCAAACTCTTTGCACGTCGGCGGCCATACGTGCTCGCTGTCACATACCAGTGTGAGCCGAGTTGCGTGCGGGATTGGACCGCCCAAAACGATGATGCCCAAGCCCATTTCTGTCAGCTCCTGACCATGCGCAACCACTGCTGACCACGGCTCCAGTCTCGCCAGCGCGCGTCAACAGCCATCGCGCGTTGCGTCAAGAGCTGATCCGGAACGCGTCCGTAGGAGGGGCACGCGGTCAGCCCAAGCAGCAATTCCGCGTCGTGGATGCCTTCCGGCGGCAGCGCTACGACGTCGCTCCCGTCTGCGGTCGTAATCGGCGGCAGCCGGCCGCCGTACTCAATCAGCGCCTGCGCCGCGACGCGCGGGGGCTGCCACGCCGTCACCAGTATCGAACCATCGGACTGCCGTTCCTGATGCCACTTCGTGATCATGCCCGGAAACGTCGTGCGCACGACGTCAGGCTTAGGTGCTTGGCGGGTCTCCCGGTTTACGGTCACGCTGATATCGTTCAACCAGATCGCCTTGACGGCGACCGCGTCGCGCTGAAACAGATAGTTCGTGCTCCCGGTGCCGATCGAAAAGCGATAAATCTGGCCGCTCACGCCCGCAGGCAGCGTCACGTTCTCGGTCTTCATCAGGAATTGCACAGCGCCGTCGACCATCTCCGCGCGCAGCAGATTGTTAAGCACGATGACGTTGTTCGCGATATCTTGCGGCCCCGGATCTTCCGTCATGTCGATGATGCCGAAAAGGTGCAGCGCGTTGGCGATGATCTGGGCGGCGGTCGTCATCAAATCCCTTTCACGGCCGACCACGGCGGCGACCAAAGCGCGTCCGAAACATCCCTGTCCGTCCGCGTCACGTCGGAAAGCTCCGTTGCTTCGTTCGGCGGGAGTACCGTACGGACGGAGCTGGACGGCAAGAAAGTGCCATCGTAGTTCGCAGGGTTGATGGTGGACACCTCCGCGATGCGAACTGACAACGGCGGGTTGGGTGCGGTGAACGCCGCCGACCTGCCTGTGTTGGCGTAGTAGGGTACCGACGTCAGCAACGCCTGCAGCCGCGTCGCGTCGTCGGGCGCGGGCTTCGGCGCGTTGGCGAAAACAGCGGTTGTGCCCTCCGCCGGCCCGTTGCCCCAGATGGCGTCAAGATTGTAGCGCAGCGGCAGCGGCTCCGGCGGCGGTTCGATCGACTTGTCCGGATACGCTTGGAAATCGTACACCGCCGGCCAGGGGTCCCAGCACGGCCGCACGGCGCGCCCTGATGCGCTGGAGCACACCAGCAGCCCCGTCAGCCGCTCCCGTCGTAATGTCGAATAGGCCACGCGCGCATTGCATCGGCTGCACGCCGCCCACGTCTCCGCGGAGCGGAATTTCGGCTTGGGGGTGTGAGTGCCGTAGGTCACCAGTCTTCCCACCAGTTAAACCAAACCATGTCGTACTGGTCTTCTTCGCGCGGGGTTTCTTCGTCCACAACGCTGAGCGCGACGTGCGCAGGCATGCGCGCTCGCGGGCGCCAACGTCGCTTTTGTTTGTGCTTTGGTCGCGTCTTCATGACCGGACCCTATCAGAAAGAACGGCCCCGGTCATCGGCAACCCGGGGCCGTCAAGTCTGGTAGCAGGGAGGAAACGCCCCAGGAGGGCAACGACGCGTGGCGCTACGCCCTCAGCTACGGCTAACTGAATAGCCGCCCGAACTCCAGTCGGGGTCCCCACGCGTCGTCTGGTTTCCTGTATTACACACTTCCTGACGTCTGTCTAGACGGCGTCGGCGCCCAGACTGCCGAAGACCGTGCGGAAGTCGATCACAGAGGCCGCGCACCGGAACCACATGGCGATAAGCGACGCCTGGTTGGCCCAATTGCTGTCTTCGCGGGTTTCGAGCTGAGAGCGTTCCCAGAACGTGAAGCCCTGGCCGTTGTCCTTGTCCTGCTCCGACGTTTGGATGAAGTAGTTGTCCTTGTCGACGAGGTAGGGCGTTTCAACGACTTCAGGCAGAGCGCCGGTCGCGCGCAGTACGTTGATGTTGTTGGTCTGCGCATTCCACTGCAGCGGCGATCCGAGGATGCGCCGGGTCTCCGGCCCGCTCTCCGGCGACAGGATGACGCGCTTCGGCAGCACGTTGATGACGAAGCCGCGACCGTTGCGTGCGTAGCTGATCTGGATGACCGCATTTTCGAACGCCAGTTCCGACACGTTGGCCGAAACCAGCATATTGGATTGCAGGCCGGTCGCGGTCGGATGGCTCGGCGAGATCAGCGGCACGCCGTCCGCGCGAAGGCCGTTCACGGCGTCGCCGGCAACCTGCAGCGGCGCGTGCGCGATGTACTCTTCGGTCTGCCGGGCGCTGAAGGCCAGTTCCTTCATCATGCGGCTGCCGACGTCTTCGTACAGGTTGTCATCTTTGGCTTCGCGGGAGATCGCCACGGCGAGGCCGTACGACGCCATGGTGACCTGCGTGCGATAACCTTCGTTCGGGGTGTCGAACTGCACCGGCTCCAGTTCCGGCTGCTGTACGGCGAGACCCAGGCCGGCGCGCTCCGTCATGAACTCTTCGAACGCCTTTTCGCTCGGCTTGGCGTCGTAGAACTGCGTGTAGATCGGCTGGAGGCGTTCGTAATCGAGGCCAAAAAGGGCAAAAAGTCCCGGCCAATATTGACTGCTTTGGAGGCTGCGATCGATAACTTGCAAGGGGGTTCTCCTTTTGATCGGTGGCCTGGAAAAGCCCTTTGCAGGCCGGCGAGTATTGTACTGATTAGCACAAAGATGTGATTTTCGTCAAATAGTGCTACCGTAGGCCCTTGACATGTCATACATTTTGTCTTACGCGAGGCTCCATGCGCGACCTGCCCGAACTGAAACTAAAACTCAGTGAGCCCGAAACCTTCGGCAACCTGGCTGAGCGGCTGGACGAAGGCGGCCGGCGCAGCTTCGCGACCGACATTATCGAGCTGATCGGTATCGACGAAACGTCAATGTCGACGTGGGCCGGCGAGGCGCAGGGGTATTTGGATGAAGTCGAAGCCGATCGCGGCAACGACGCACCGCAGAACCGCGAGCAGGAGGGCGCCGGGGAAGAGCCCCCGCCGTCCACAGAACTGACGTTGTCCGCGGTCATCCAGTTTTCCGCCCGCGCCACGGACGCGCTCTTGGGCGAGCCGGATCTTGCCAAGGCGAGCGAGCCCGGCGGGGAGGCGCTGGCGTCGTGGGTATCCAGCCAGCTCCGCACGAAGGACCCGAATTGGACGCTCGATACGGACCCGCTCGTGGTGCACATGGCCGTCACCGGGCTGGCGTGGCGCAAGCGCAGTTTTGACGAACAGGACCGGGTGTTTCATTCGCACTTCCTACCGAGTGTCGGCACCAATTCCGTTATTATCAACGCCAACGTGCGCGCGATCGAGCGCGCCCCGCGCATCACGCACCAATTCGAACGCTATCCGTACGAAATCGAGCGCTCAATTCAGCGCAAGCACTGGGTTGACTACGAGCCGCGTTTTGACGAGCAAGACCCGCAGGCGCCGAAGGAATTTTACGAGGTAGACATCTGGCTTGATCTGGACGGCGACGACATAGACGAGCCGTGGACGATGACGATTTCGCGCGACGACTTTCCCGAAGTCGTCAAGATCGTGCCGCGCTGGTCCCGCAAGACCGTCACCGATACGAAGGATGCGCTGTTCTTCAATCCCATCCGCCGGTTTTATCCGTATCGCTTCCTGCCCGATCCGAAGGGCGGCTTTTTTCCGATGGGCTTCGGCAAGCTGCTGCGCCGTATCGAGGGCTCCGCTGACGACCTGCTGGCGTCGATCTCCGACACCGCCAAGAGCGAAAGCCAGAACGGCGGTATCCTGGCCGGTGGCGGCTGGGGCGCTCCTGACAAGCTCGAATTGAAGGGCAATCGCCTCAACATCATTCCGGGGTTGAACGAAGGCGGCCCCCTCGCCAACAGGCTGGCGACGTTCCTGGCCAAAACGGTGTCACCAGGCTCCGTACAGGTGCTCGAAAAAATGATAACGCTTGGCGATCGTCTCGCCGGCACGTTGAACCTGCTGGAGAACGCGCCGGCTTCCATGACGGCGACGCTGGCAAAGGGCCTGATCGACAACGGCACGCAGGTACAGTCCGCGGTGCACCGCCGCATGGTCGCGTCGTTGACGCAAGAAATTCGCGAGTTCGTCCAGATGGCGGACGCGTACGACATGCTGCCGGATGGCGTTTCCGCATCCAACGCAGACGGCGTCGCCGTGACGGCCGACCCGCAGCTTGCGACGGAGATGCACCGCAGCGCGCAGGCGGGCGTCTACAACGAAATGATAAAAGATGCCGCAGAGGGCGTTCCTTGGGAAATCAGGGAGTGCCAGCTTCGTTTTGCGCGGGTCATGCGGCTTCCAATGCCAGAAAAGCTGATCGGGCAGCCGCAGCCGCCGCAGGCAACACCTGACGAAAAGATGAAGGGCGCGCTCGGCCTGATGAAGGAACAGCGCGAGAGCATGAAGGCCAAGGCGGGCGTTGCTGTACAGCTCACCCAGGCGCTCAAGAACATGGTTGACGCGGGCGGTGGGATGGTTGACATACAAGCTGCGACGCTGCAGATGGCGCAGCTAGAAATGACGATACAGCAACTCATGCAGGACGCCCAAAATGCAGGTAGCGGCTTTGACGGAATGGCTCAGCAGCCCGGAAACCCGGGCGCTTCTGGCGTGCCTGCGCCTGCGGAAGGCGGAGGTGATCCACAGCTTTCTGGCGGGCAGCCCGGCGGACCCGGTGGCGCAGGGCCGGGCAGCGGCCTTCCATGATATCGAAGTTCTGCTGTCCAGCGGAACGGAGCACGTTGGCAACGTATTTGAAACGGCACTGAGGGCACACAGAGAATGAGCATCTACGGTTTTGACATCCCGCACGACAAAGGCGAGCCGTGCCGCGATCTGATCGGCGTCCAAATCCCTTACCCGCCCAGCAAGATCAAAAGCCTGTGGATACCGGACGTGACGCGCGCACTGGGCGAGCACGGTGTTCAGTGCGGCATTATCCGGCAGATGGGGCCGCTGGCGTTTCAGTACAAAGACGCAGACGGCCTGTCTCGGCAGAAAGCGAGCATCGGTGACTGGGTGCTGATACGCTGGGGCGCCGGAACCATGTTCCAGTCCGGCAAGGGCCTTCTCAACGCGATCGGCGGGTGGCGTTACCTGTCCACCTTCCAAGACGTGATCAAGGTCATCCCGGCGGAGTTCATGCCCGATCCGGACACGCTCGAATGGAGCGATGAAGGCACGGTGGACTTCGAAGCCGCCGGAACGCCAGCGCCTGTTGACCCTTACGCGGAAACTGTCCGCGAGCGTACTACTTACGCCGGAAACGCGCCAAACGCAGACGAGGTGTTTCCGCCAAAACGCATGCGCCCCGACGGGTCGCGGTTTTAACAGGAGCCGCATTCAATGGTCGATTTGAACACGATGATGCGCGACCAAGCCCGGGCCGGCTTACAGGCGCAGCTTGACGCCGCCGTGACCAACGGCGACACGGAAGCCGCACGCAAGGTCGCGAAGGACATCGCCGCGCTGGAAGTCAGCACGGCCCCCAAGGCGCCGCCGTTCGGGCAGGCGGAAATCGTCGCCGAACTGGACAAGCAGGCATGGTACGGCGTCGACCCGGAACGGTCGGCCCTGACTGTCGAACTGGGCAAGACCATGGACCCGAAGAAATTCCCCACCGCGGCGGCCTTCGCCGAAGCGCTGGTGAAGGCCGTGGACAAGAAATTCGCGCCGCCGAAGGCCCAGAACGACGAAGACCCGAAGGACGATGACGACGAAGATCCGAAGGACGATGACGACGAAGATCCGAAGGACCCGCCGGCAAAGAAGCCCCGGCGTAGCGACGCGCCTGGTGAGAATGACGCGCTCGGCCGCTCCGCCGCCCGCGCTAAGGCGGGACCGTGGGCGAAGATGGCCGATGCGCCGCGCGAAGTGCAGGCCGAGATCAAGCGGCAGGCGGACAAGTTCGTGCCGGCGTCAGCCAAGAAAGAACAGCGCGAAAAGTTCATCGTGAACGCGCTCGAAAGCCACTACGCGCAGCATCAGCGCAAAGGAAAGAAGTAGGCCATGGAGCGGATGGACACTGAAGAGATGGAACGCCCCTTCGGCCTGCGCGTCGTCCACACTGACAGGGCGCTTGCTCCTACCGGCGAACCGCACGTAGTTTTGTCCGGCGTAGGAGGGGCCGAAGAAGCAAAAGCCGCTTTCGATGACTATGCGAAAGATAAGTCCGGCATACTGTACTGGCGCGTGCATCCCGAATTGCGGAGCGCAAAGGAAACAACGTCCCTCGTTCCGTCATTCTTCATGCGCCTCCTGATTTCGAACAAGGACCCCCGGCTATGACCGAACCCGCCAACCCGTTCGCCTCCGGCCTCGCACCCAATCTCATTCCGAACCCGCCGGGCGAGATCCCCGCCGCCCCTGGTGCCGGCGACGCCATGGCACGGCTGTCGCCATTCAACGAGCCCCAGGACGTGGACGCGATCATTGCGAACCTGACGCTCGATCGCCCGTTGAAGCTGTTCATCCCGAACCGCGACAAGTACCCGGACTGGGAGTTCCGCATCATCAACAGCATTCCGCAGGAGATCGCGGACGCGCACAATCGAGGCTACAAGGAAATCTCACACCCCGATCTGACAGGGCTATTCACGGACCTTGTGGCCGGTACGGACAAGACCGGCAAAGCGTACCGCCCGATCCTGATGGCGCGGCCCCGCGCAGTCGGCGAACACATCCGCAGGGTGCACCGCAAGCAACTCGCGAGCCTGTACGCCGGCATGGACCCCGCGAACAAGACAGACGGCATTGACGGCAAGTACACCGAAAACGCCGGCCCCGCGGGCGGCTCGAAAGGACGGTTCACCGGAGACGGCTGGCGCATCCGTACCGGATAGCGTTTTCCGCTCCGTGTTGCCCCCGCGCCACCATAGGCGTGGCATGCGGGCGTAGACTGGTCGGACACCAATCACGGAGATTTGATCATGATCAAGCGACTTTCTCTCGCGCTCGCCGTCCTCTTTTCCGGCTGCACCGCGTACGCAGCCGACGTCCCTCTGCCGCCGGTCAAGGCGCGACCGCTGCTCGCCGGCTACCCGGTCGGCTGCGGCTTCTACTACGGTGCGGGCACTGCCGGCAGCGCGGGCGCCGTCAATGGGGCCGCAGTCGGTACCCAGATCGTTCAAGGCGAGCTGGATGCAATCATTGGCTACACCTGCCCCTTCGCCCAGGACGCATTTTGGTTCGCAGAGGGCTCCATCGGCTTCGACAACATCAACGGATCTGCCAATGGCATCGCGCTCAGTGGCCCCATGGTACTCCGCCAGCGCGTCGGCGCCGGCTCGCCGCTCAACAGCGTGTTCAATCCCTTCGGCACGTCCCTGGCCCTGCCATCGCTCCCGCTGTTGCCGAATGGCGTGACCGCCAACGGCACTGCGCTTCCCTACCTGTGGGCCGGTCTGGAAGAACACGACATGACGCCGCAATTCACCGCCAACGGCAGCAAGAACATCTGGGCGATTTCGGCGGGCTTCGGCATCGGCATGCTGACCCGGTTGTCGAATAACGTCGTGGTCGACACTTGGGCCGGCTATGAGCCGCGATCGCAGACCTTCTGCCCCGGGAACGGGCAAGTCGCGTGCGCAAGCCTTGGCAATCGTGGCGTGGTTGGTGTAAGCTTCAAGTATTAGACGCGCCCTGTAACTTGCGATCCACTACCACGACGAAGGCCCCGGGTTCAAATCCGGGGCCTTTTTTCTTTCACCGCATCTTCTCAATCAGCTCCAGAATGATGCTGGTGACCGTACGCCGCGTCTCCGCCGCCTTCTTGGTCAGCTTCGACTTCTCGGCCTTCGTCAGGCGCAGGTCCAGACGCTCCGGCCGCAGCGTGACGGCAGCCTTCCTCGCCGGCTTCGGCTTGGCGCGCTTCGCCGCTTTCTTGGCGACCTTGCGCACCTTCGACCGCTTGGCCGGCTTGCGAACACGTTTCAGCTTTGGCCGCAAGCTTTCGACCAAACCAGAAGCCTCCGTGAAATCAGTAAGCGCGTCATCCATTTGTGTGCCTTTCAGTACGTTTCAGGTTGATACCCCGGCTGTCATACTGTAAGCACGAGCACATGTCAACGCATGCGCGGAGGGGTACGTTTTGACCCGACACAAAATGGTCTGGTGCCCGCACTTCATGAACCTTCCGCACGACTACGGATTTTGCCCGAGCGCCAAGGCATGGAATACGCTCGCAAAGAAAAGCAAGCGGGATCTTGGGCCGTACCCGACCAACGCCGCCAACACGACGCTATTCCAGAGCACCAAGCACAAAACGCGTACGTGCATCGTTACCGTGGGCGACCGTTCGCCGCGTGCGACTGTAGGATTGCTGGTGCACGAGGCCATGCATGTGTGGCGGGACGTGCGCGAAGGCATCGGCGAAGAGCACCCGTCGTCGGAATTTGAGGCCTACGCTATGCAGAACATTGTGGACGAATTGATCCGGGCGTACGAGAGAACGCGCGGGCCGCTGTTCACCCGTCGATAGCCATAGACACCGCGCACGCGTCCCACCGATCCGGCGAACGGCCGATCTTCGCCTTGATTTTTTCTTTTGGCGTCATAAACAGCCGCATTTTCTCGTCGCGCCGGCACTCACTCTGCCCCCACTTGTACGCCGCCCCTTCCTCCTGCGCGAGCTTGTCATTCGGCATGGATACGTCGCTTTGAAACCAGCGCTGCAGCTTGTCGTGCAGCTCCGCACGACGATTACCGTACAGCACTTCATTCAATGCGCCGTGCGCGAAGTTAACCGCTACGACTTTTTCAGGGCCGCGCATTCGCATCCGGAGCCGCGTGGCGTCCACCAAGCCCTTGCCGATGCCCGTCACGTCGATCAAGATCGCATCCATCCCAAAACGATCGAATGTCTGCACCAGCCAGTCGGCCTGTACGTTGTAGTCGCGGTTCGTCAGTTCGCCCCAGACGCGGGCGCCGATCGCGGAGCCCTGTCGATCGCAGACGAACGGCTTGTCCTGGCCGTCGCCGGCCGGGTCGACGCACAGCAGCTTCAGCGCCCCGGCGGACGGGTTCGGTTTGCGCGTCATCGCCGCGGACACCAGCGACGCCGCGAAGAAATCCAGCGTGCTATCGGCCATGAAGCATTCGCTATAGATAGCCGGGTACTCCTGCCGCGTGAGACGGTGTATCCGCTCCGGCTGCCCGCCGTTCATCGATGCGAGCGTGTAGTTCTTGGTCCAAAACCAGTACAGTTGCTCACGGTCAAGCCCGTGCATCCGGGCGTATTCTTCGAACTCTTGCGGCGCCTTCCACGCGAACGGCACCTCCGCGCGGTACTCCGGCATGATCGGCCACGCGAGGAAGTGCAGCCGCCACAGCCCCTTGTTCTGCTCGCGGTGCGCCTGTTCACACATGGAATAAAACATTCCGGATTGGCCGTTCCCGGTGCTCTCCAGCACTTCCTCTGTACCTGGCAGATCCTGTACGGTCTGCAGCAAACCGGAAGATAGGTCTTCCACGTTGTCCATGAACCCGGCTTCCGACAGGTGCAGGGCGTGGAAATCGTCCGATCGGCCGATATCGCCGCCTTCGGCCGAAGCAACTTTGTAAAGCGACTTCAGCTTGTCAAAGATCAGCTCGCGCGCATTCGTCGCGCCGACCGAGGGCCGCAGCGGCAGTGGCAAGCCTGCGCAAAATTCCTTGATCTCGCGATGCAGGTTGCCGGCGCTGTCCGTGCGGTGAGCTACGACTTGCGCGCGGCGGCCGAACATGGTGGCAGTCTGGTGAAAAAACCGACCACCTACGTACGTGCTGACGCCCATCCGCCGCGCCTTGGGAATGAGCGCGCGGACCATGCCGAAGGTCTTCTTTTCGTCCTCCAGCCGAGCATGCAGGACGCGCTGCGCAGCGTTGAGCACGAACGGAATGCGTTCGCCTCCCTCGCGCGGCCGGATACGCAAGAACTTTTCCCGGTAAAAATCGAAGTCGCGGAGCTTCGCCCGTACGTCCTCTTTGGTCTGTACGGGCGGCGTCTCCCAAGGCATCAACACGGATTTATGCCGTGGGCTTCCGGGGCAGGAACGCGAGCGGGTCCGGCTTCGCGGGTTCGGCCGGCGTCTCAACAGCCGGGGCGGCCTTCAGGGCTTCCGGCACCGTGGCAGCCATGGTCTTGATCGTTTCATCCTTGGTTTTGCTGCTGCTGGTCGAATTAAAATAGAACGCGTATACGTCCTTCAGTTCCGCAGCCAGCACCCCGATAAGGGTCATCAGCACGCCGTTGACCGTGTCAGTGATTTGCAGAGGGTGCAGCAGCAAAATCAGTATGATCGCCGATATGATGACGATAATCGCGACTGCAAGGAAACCCTGCGTGTCGGGCACGTACCACGGTTTCGGCTTTTCCATGTCGGACTTCCTGTTGTTGACGTTGTTCGCGGTCTATGTCATACAAGACACGCGACTTGCGGTCAACCTCCAGGGAGCCGGACGACGGAATGCCCTCCGACCGACTCCCGCCACCGCTACGACGCGTCCGTCCGATAGGTGATCGACCCGCCCAGGATGGCGTTCGCGCGGACGTTGCCGACCGGCATGTTGCTCACGATGACGTTGTCGCCGAACTCCTGCACGGTGACGCCCATCGTGTCCTTGATGTGAACCCCGAACTGATCATACCCCGCCGTGTGCGACACGAGGGAGAACGGCCCTGCCGCCCCAATATAGCCCTGCCCGGGTCCGGTGATCGGAGCAAACGGCAGGCCGGCAATCACTGCCACGCCTGCAGCCGCAGCGTCCGGAGCTAGCAATTGCACCCGAAACCACACAGTCACCAAGTCGCCGATGCGCGACCACTGGCCGACCTGTGACGCGTAGGTCGGGGTGCCCGGGTTGGTCGATCCGATCAGGGTCGGTACCCACGTTCCATCTGTAACGCCCATAATAGTCCTCCATTTTGCCGGATCTCCCGGCCGAGCTACAGCGCCGGCCTCAAACCGTACAGTTTGATGTTGCCAGTAGAGATATTACCCGTTCCGAATGCACACTGAAAACCGTCAACCGCGCCTTGACCGCCATTCCAGAAGCCCACCGGATTGACGGCAGCAATTCCCGCTGCGGGCGTGTAGTGGTAGTTGCGGCCGTCCATGAACTTGACGACGGTCGTAGAGTTGACATTGCGAAGGTACATCGTCCCCGACAGGCCGATACCCGGATTATTGGCTACCAAACTTGCATTGACCGATAGCGTAATTTGCGTGGTAGCGGCGCCCGTACCGTTCAAGTAAGTGGTGCTCTGAAAGATACCGCCCGAATGTACTTGACAGTACAGGTCAACACCGTTGTTAACCGGCACCATATTGTCGAAGGTCAGCATATAGTCGTCGTACGTCGAATTGACGTGCGTGGTATCCGATAGCGTCGCCGAATTGGACGCGGTCAGCACGGCAAGCAACGTCGTTCCGCGTTCAAGAATGGTGGTAACCTGCGCGGCCGTACAGTCTTCCGGCGAGCCCGTTCCCGCCGTGGTGCGGCACTTTATGGTGCCGTTGGCCATGGTCGCGAGCTGCCCGTTCGCAACGGTGTTCGCCGCCATATCGGAGCCGGTGACGCTGGCGAACGTCGGAGCGCCGGCAGCGTTGCCGTGCAAAACGGTCGTCGTCGTGCCCAGCGAACCAAGCGTCTGTTCGCCCTGCGTGCCAGAACCGATGACAAGTTGGTTTGCGGTCAGAGACGCCGCACTCGTGGTGCACGTCGCGCACGTCAGGGCGCCCGTGGTCGCGTTCAGCGTCAGCGGCGTCGACGCGCTGACTGCGAACGTTCCCGACGCGTTGGGCAACGTCAGAGTAGGAGTGCCCGCAACCGCCTGCGCTTGAATGTGCGGCAACCCACTGCTGGAGCCGTACACGCCGATGCCGGACGCCGATATGTTGGCAAAATTGGTCGCCGTCGACTTACTGCGAAACGTGTGTACGTCGTTACTGTTGTACGACGTTGGATCGGTCGCGTTGCCAATCGCGAGGCCGATGTTGCCGACGTTGTCAAAAATCTGATGGTAGTTGGTAGCGTGGCTGCCAAAGATGTGGGTATCAACCGAGAACGACGTGGTGAAGTTCGGCGTCGTAACAGTCGGCGAGCCCTGCAGCACGACGGGACCGCCTCGTGTGCCCGTGATCCCGTAGCACGGCAGGCTGTCCGTAAGGATCTGACCTTGGAGGCCGTACTGCGCGCCCGGCCACCCACCGAGCACGGTGCAGCCAGGCGTCGCGAACGCGGCGCCCAGGGACGCGAAGAAAAGAAGCGTGGCGAGAATGAATTTTTTCATCGGTCTATTGCACCCCGTAGAAGGTCCAGATTTCGCACGCGCCGTACGCCCCACGGCTGCCGGCCGTCCCGCTCGAAACGGTTCCCGAGCCCGCACTGGATGTGTTGATGGCAGTCCCGTACGGCGTGTTCAAGATGTTATATGTGTTGCCGGGGTCGTCCAGCGGGAGCGTGTAGTAAGTCGTTCCCGCAACAACTCCGGTCGGAAGCGACCCGCCGGAAAATGTGATCGCTGCGTTGGGCGGAAAATTGGCCCCTGTCATCGTGACGACAGTCGGGCTCGCATTGGTGAAGGTCGCGGCTTGCGTCGCGGCAACGCCGCCGGAGCCGGCCACGCCGCACAAGATCGGGTACAGATGCCCCGGAACGGGTTTCAAAATGATATGGCACGACCCGCCGCCCCCGCCGGCACCGCCGCCGCTCGCGGTCGCAGTCGGGAAGGCTCCGGAGCCGCCGCCGCCGGTCATATCAGTGCCAAGGGACGCGTTCTGACCGCCGCCACCATAGTACCCGGCACCGCCGATCCCGGGGGCGACGTTGACCCCGTAGAAGTTGCCACCGACGCCCCCGGTATGCCCCACGCTCTGCAGGTAGCCGGCGGGGCCGTTGCTGTCGCAGCCGTAGGCTGTACCTGGCAGGCCGCCGTCGCCGACGATGCCGCCGCCGCTCCCCGCTGTGGCGACGAACGTGTACATGTTGAGAATGTGCGTCCCGCTGCCAACGGTCGTCGTCGCTATCGCCGTCTGGCAATTCGGTGCGTAGATGAGGCAAGTGATCGGCGTGTTAAACGACCGGGTGGAAATCCCGAAGGTCGTAGCCGTGGGCTGATTGGTGTTGGCACCGATCGGGTTATCACCGCAATAGATGATATAAACCGTATTGAAGGCCAGCGGAGCCGGGAGCGTGTCGCCGTTGTTGGAAAAGTAGAACGGTCGATTGCACTCCCAGGGCACGGTGTGCGTTGGAGTTGTGATGATGCCGGGCGTGGCGTTGGAAATGGATACCGTTATCGGAGTGACATCGAAAGCCGTAGGCGTACCGATATCACCGTACTGATAATACGGAATGGTATTGGCGCCGCCGTTGCCCGTGCCGCCCCCACCGGCCCCTACCAGCACGACATCCACCAACGTTGCATCCGCGTCGAACGCGATGCTGAATACGCTGCTGATGTTGACGTGGCGAAGGAACTTCGGCGCCTTCACAAGCGAACTGAAAGTCGACCACGCCGGCTGTCCGGTCGCGTCTTCAGTAGCGATGCGTACGCCCGAATTGTTGCCCGGCAGCGTCACCCACGCGGCGGCACCTGCGTCCCAATAAATGATATCCCCTTTTCGCGTGGGGGCGGGGAGCACCGCGGACGGCGAGATCGCCTGAAATGTCGGATCGGCGGTACTGCCGTTGCTCATCAACGCCTGGCCGGCGGCCCCTGGTGACGTGCTTCCGAAGCCCGTAACGCCAGACCCGCGCCCGATCGGAACGGAGTGGTTCGGCGTCTGCCATTGCGCCTGCGCCGGAAGGACGCAGAAAACGGATGCAATCAGAGCGAAGAGACGAAGCATTTTCATGGTGCGATAACCCAGCCATTGAGATCCGCAGAAGGATAGAACGTGATGCCGCCCAAACTGACGGCGGTGGACAGGAACTGCCATTGCGCGAGCTGCATGATGGTTGCGCCGCCCGAAGGCATGATCGTTACTACGTGATTGGCCACGTTCGTCGACCAGTCGACGACCTGAAGCGCTTTCGCGCGTTGGCTGGCGAGCGTCGGCAGCGTGACCGTCGTTGTCAGCGGTGCCACGCGTCGAATGGCCAGCAGCGAAGTCCCTGCGATTACGGTATTGGCCGCGTCGGGTGCATCCTGAAATTGGTAGCCCTGCGCGCCCGCCAGCAACTGCTCCCACAAATCGTGCGTCGCCACTTCGTAGACGTTCGTAGCGACGTTCCAGATATAGAGCGTGCCCTCTGCGGTCCACGACGGCTGCGCGGGCTTGAACCATACCGTATTGGTCTGGTCGACGATGGGGGCGGTCTGCCCGACCGAAAGGTTGATCAGCCCGGCACGCGCAAGCGCGGCCACGACGAAATCGAGCCCCGGCATCTGCAGGAAGCGCATGCCGCCGGACGTCTGCCGCAGCAGCCCGAGAAAATCGGTTGTGGGTGCGTAGCTCATCAACCCTAATCCTTAGTCGCTATGATAACGTCAAGGTACGCCATGGCCAAACTGATGGAGTGCGTGTGCGACGTGCTGCCGCCGGCAAACTGAGTTTGGCTCAACGTGTCGGTGTTTTCAGCCGTAGACGGCGCACTTCCACCCGACAGTGCCGCACCGCCTGCGCGTACGGCCAGATACTGGTGCGCATGCGAAGGCATTTGCGTGGCGCTCAGCGTTGTGTTGCCAACTGCGGTCTGCGCAAACACGGTGCTGAACGGCGTCCCGCCGGTCGTACCTACAGCGCCGCTCGTTACGCGGATGCCGTAGTCGGTAAGCGCGGTCTGTTTCGTCCAACCTGTCGGTGCCGTGGTCTGCCGAAACAACATGGACGTTCCGGAGGGAAACTCCGGCGTCTTGGCAACCCAGGAAGGGTTAGCGCCCGCTCCGCCCGTAGCCAGCACCTGACCAGGGCCGCCCGGCGGCAGGTCATTCCACGTAAGCGCGTCACGGTACAGCACAGATCCCTGCGCGGCGCCGAATACTGTGTCAAAGAGCGCCGAAAGCGCATCCCACGCAGGGACGCCGCCGATCGACACGAGCACGGCATCCTCAGCACCGATCGACAGCCCTTGCCACGCAGCAGGGCCGCGGTAAATCGTGGTCCCCTCCGCACCGCCGAAGGTGTTATCGAGCGCCGTACTCGATACGACGTCCGTGGTCCCCGGGATCGGCGTGGCGGGCCACGCGCCTAACGTCTTCGGCCCGTAGATGCCGCCTGGCTCGTCCGTGCGAATGGCGAAATCGCCGTCGTTGCCCGCTGTGTTGGCTGGCGGGCCGCCCGCGATCGTCAACCACGTTGCGCCGGTCTCGCCCGCGCAGGCCTCCAAAAACTGCAAGAACAGCTTCGGCGTGGCCGGCGCGTAGGCGCTCGTCACTTTGTCCCAAAGGTTCAAAACGCCTTCGGCGGAGTAGCTGGGGACGGCGGCTTGCAGCCACGCCGTAATCGACTGGTTGGCGACCGGCGCCGTGGCGGATACCGAAAGGCTGACGACGCCCGCGCGTGCCAACGCAGCCACGACGAAATCAAGTCCTGGCATCTGCAACGCAGAGACGTTGCCGCCGCTCCGACGCCACAGCCCAAGAAAATCAGTGACCGGGTTAAATGCCATGCTCGTCCTCTGCTGTGTACAGAGGATTGAGCGCTACGACGACGGCCACCGGGTTCGCCGGCCACGCCCCGCCGGCCTTCGGCCCGTAGATCGACGGCTGCAGGCCGTAGTTCGGATACCCGCCCCACAACAGGCAGTAGTCGCCATCCGTACCGATACTGGCGAGCGGCGCGTACGCGCTGAACCACTTCAGCCGGGTTTGATAGGTCACGGGAAGCTGAAAAAGATAATGCCCCCACGGGTCAACGTCGCCGCCCGCGTCCGGCGAACGCTTCGTGTAGAGAAAAAACGATTGTCCGTCAACGTACAGATCGCCAACGACACCCGCCTGCGGCACAGGCGGGCCGAGCCCGCGCAGGATTGAGCCGAACTGCTTGGCCTGCGAGAAAATGCCGCCTTGCAAGGTGCCGTTGTCGAACCCGCTCATATCGCGTGACTATCCTCCGCGGTGTAGAGTGGGTTCAAATTCACGACGACGTTCGCGGGTCCGGATTGCAAGCCGAGCTGCGTCACCGCTTCGCCCGCGCCCGCGGTGACCGGAATGCCCAGAATGTATTCATCGGTAAGCCCGACGACGATGAGTTGCGTTGACGTGCTGTCAGTCAGCGCCGCCCCTTCGTCGGAAAGGCCGATCGGCAGCACAGTCCCCGCGCCCAGCGCTGCAACCGTGCCGTTCGGACCGTTGCCGCTTTCTGGCCACGCTGTCGCCTGCCGCGGCCCGAAGATCGACGGCTGCAGGCCGTAGTTGTTCCAGCCGCCCCACAGCAGGCAGTAGTCGCCGGCCACGCCAATATCGTCTGTCGGCTGGTATGCGCTAAACCACTTCAGCGCTGTACGGTAAGTGACGGGCACTTGAAATAGGTAGTGACCCCAGGGGTCGACGTCGCCGCCGGCATCGGGCGAGCGCTTCGTGTACAAGTACCACGTCTGCACGTCGATATAGATGTCGCCGACAACGCCGGCCTGCGGCACGGGCGGACCAAAGCCACGCAGGATCGATCCCAGTTGCTTGGTCTGGGAGAAAATGCCGCCCTGGTACGTGCCGTTGTCGAAGCCCGACATGCTACGTCACCGCCCCCACGTCGCCCTTTCGGTTGATCTGCAAGTCCAACAGAACCCCGGTCCCGTCCGCGTTGTTGATGTTGACGACGCGGAGACGCACCCAACCATCCCGGTGCGCGCGGCGATCGGTGGCTACGACCATGTTCTGCCATTGGTCGATCGGTCGTGCCGCCGCGTCCGGGTCGCCGCCATACAGCTTCAACTCCAGCAAAACTTGAACCTCCGGCGCTATCGGTGTCGGGGTGACCGCGCTGGCCGCAGAGTTGCCGAATACGATAGACGCGCGGGATACGTTCACCGCGATCTGATTGCCGCTGCTGACAGGCAGCCAGCCGGTAGCGCCGCCGATGGTGTCGGTGTACACCGTATCGTACTGCCGATTGATCGCCTTCGCGCTGCCGCCCGGCCTGTAGAACATCAGCGCTTGCCCTTGCTGAATGCGCCGCGACCGCCGTAGCTGACGCCGTCGCCCTCTCCCTCGCCATGGTTTGCCTTCGCAAGCCGGCGGTTGCCGTCGTCGATATCAGCGACAGCGCCCGGGTAGCGCTTCAACGGTCCGGCCGGCACCGCAGGGCGTCCGCCGAACTTCGTGGCCGGCGGTCCCATCTTGTTCGGAACGACGTCATTCCGGCCCGTACGGTTGAACCCGGTCTTGTGCCCGCAGAACTTGGTGCTCATTTCTTGCCTCGCTTCGTTGTCTTGACCTTCGTCGGGAGCGTCGCCGCCAGCATCAACGGTTGCCCAGGTCGGAGCATGCCGGCGCGTTCCATGCGCTTTGCAAGGAAGTACGTGGCCGGACTGATGTTGACGTACCGGCCCGGGATGCCGACTTTCGCTTTGGTGGGGAGGCCGTTGCTCATCGGTGCTCTGCTCGCCCTTGTTCAAGTCCTGCAGCGGTCCCCTTGGCTAGCGCCGCCTCGCCGGTAGCTCTGACTAGCGCGTCTTTCATGGAGTTGGTAGCTAAGTGAACCCGCTCGATACCCTCCGCATTGCGGTCGCTTTGCTGCCGGCTCTTGTAGCTCAGATACGCACCGTACACGCCAACGCCGCTATTCAGAAGAACGGCGATCGCAATGAGTAGCTGTGCAAACTCCCCCACACTAGCCTTTCCGCTTCTTTCCGCGCTTCTTGGCGTACGCGATAGCGACCGCCTGTTTCTGAGGCTTCCCGGCCTTCATCTCGGCCCGCACGTTGTAGGAAAAGCCGGCGCGGGACTTTGCGGCTTTTCCCGATTTCAGCGGCACTGTGTCACCCCTTGCCGGTGTCGCCGTAGCCCTGTTGACGCGCCATCGGCGGGACCGCCGCCTGCGGCTGCACGGTCTGCCCAGGATACTGCGCAGGCGGTTGCCATGCAGGCGCGACGTCGACCGGAGCCGCCGGCTTGCCCTGGGCATCTGGGTTGAAGAACGGATCTTCCGCCCGCTTCTCGATATCGGCCTTTTTCTCGTCCAGGGCGTCCAGATCGGTAACCGCGTCCGGATGGATGGCACCCTGCGCCAGCTTGCCGCGCGCACTCGCGATGATATCCGCGAGGTTCTTGTTCACCATGCCGGCGCGCACGCGCGCCTCCAGCTCGTTCAGCCCTTCGTGGGCTTCCTTCAGCGCGTCTGCAACCGTCTTCATGGCCTAATCCTCCGTTTCGTCGAACCCTGCCGGCCCGACCCTATCAGATACCCGGAACAAACACAAAGCGCCTCAACGCCGAAAGAACGCAATCACCCGGCGCAGCGGGTAGGCGTAGCCCCCGGCAGCGACGGCCGTGCGGTGCCCGTTGTGCGGCGGGCGCTGCCCCAGACCGATGATGTCGACCGTCATCAGCACGCCGGTCATGGCGAACAACGTGATCAGCGCCCACGGGCTCAAGGTTATCAGGAACGCTGCGTCACCCCCGGCGATGGCAATGAACGAAATTCGACGTGCGTTCATCAGCCGTACGCTGTCAACCCGTTTTATCGATTTGTCGTGCTGAGCCCTCTGCATCAGCACGATCACGAGCGCTCCGCAAAGAACCAGCACGCCGCGCATGGTCCAGATGACTAGTGGGGAACTGTCACAAAACATGCTGGTTATTCCTTGGACGCGATCCGGTCCTTCATGATCTCCAGTCCTTTGAGACACACCCATTTACCGGCGATGCCGACAAAGAACGCTGTAAACAGAAGCCACGAGCCGGAGGGGTCGACAATGTGAGGAGCGACGTAGTTGGCCGTAAACCCACCAACCACAAGCCCTGCAACCAGTTCCCACGGCTCTGGCTTTTTCATGGCGTAGATGATCGACAGCCCTCCGGAACAGCCTGCGATAATCACCTTGAAATCCAGTCCTAGGAACTGGTCACTCATTTCAGCCCTGCGCAATGTGAGCGGCGAAAATCGGGTCGTCCTTCGTAATTACGCGCGTGTCCGGACGCATACGTAACCCTAGTCGCAGGTCTCTCACCGAGATCCGGTGCGCCGGGATTTCGAGGTTTCGCGGGAAGTATTCGCACCAGCGCAACGCCAGCGTTTGCAGCGCAGAGCAAATGACGTGGTGTTTCTGCCGCATGTCGAAATGCGACACGAACGCTGCGATGGCGCCGAAGTCGTAGGGTTCGCCGATCACGGCGCGCAGGTAGTGCTGCCACTTCGCGGTTTGTGCATCGGTGGCCGGCAACAGCATGAACTGCTCTTTGGCGAATTTGCCGGCGTCCCAATCCATCGGCCGCGCTTCCACGCCCTCCGTGTGCGCGCCCAGGTACTTGCCATCCGTCGTCACCGCTTCAACGTGCGAATAGCCGTCCGGCTCGTCACTGTCGAACCTGATCAGCTTTTGCCAAAAACCCTCAACGTACACAAAGCGAAGAATAATCACCGTGCGCCCCCGATCAACCGCCGCACCGCCTCTTGCCGCTCGCCCTCCGCTTTCACGACTTCGTTGCGGAAGCTCTCCACCGCCGCGCCGGTCTGCCGCGCCATCTGCGCGTTCTCAATCAACAGCAGCGGCAAAAAGCCGTCGACGCAGCCGACGCGGTCGATTTCTGCGCCGGTCTGCGGATCTCGGCCGCGTATCGTCACGAACTTCGGGCAGTCACATTGCGTCACGATCTCGCGGCACGACTTCGCAAAGCCAGTCGCCGGGCACCTGATATTACTGTCCGGCAACATCGGCTTTCGCTTTCTCCGCAGCGATGCGCAGGGTCTCCGCCTTCACGTACGCATCGCGGGCGGCGTTCCAGCGGTTCGCATAAATGACGTACGGCGCGAAGTCGAGAATGGTCGCGTTCGGCTTCTTTGACCGCGCGCCGCAGTGCGCACAATCGACCATGCGGTACTCGACTTCGCCGCGTGCTCCGTCCCACTGCAGCGCATGGAAGTCCGCCGGCAGGTCGCTGCAATCGACGGCAAAGGTCGTACCGTCGATTGTGACCGTGCTGTCATCCTTGATGATGGTAGCGCGCATCAGTACTGCCCCCCAACAAACGGTGTGAATGTTTCAGTCGAAGCGGGCGTGTACGCCCCCACTGCCGAAAGCATGTAAAAAACGTTCCGTGTACCGGACGAATTTAGGGTCAGCGTCGTGGCCGCCTGCAGAACCAGCGACGAAGCGCTGCCGTTGATCGCGCATTCGTACCAGACGCCCGCTGACGTGTCGCTGGTCGCGGTGCCATTCGCGCACGTCGCGTTGCCCAGGTAGTTCGGCATGTCGGCGCTGCGCGGCCCGGTGTAGGCCGTGGCATCGAATTGGTTCGGCACCGTCAGGACCGGCGTGGCCGAAAAGAACCAGATGACGAAATTCGCGTTCGTCGTGGACGACCCGGATTTGAGCAGCGTGACCCGCTTGGCCGTCACGCGGCCCCCGGCGATCTGCGCCAGCGGCACGGTACCCGGCACGCAGAGCGTAACCGTCGTGGCGCCGCATACGGACTGGTTGGCCGCGTAGGCTGTCGTGTTGGCGGTGCGCGTCAATGTAGAGCCCTGCACCATGCCGGGGTACGCGCCAATGATGGCCTGTACGGCCCCGCTCTTGTCCGCGATGACGCTTTGCGCGATCGCGACGGACGCAACAAGCGGCAGCCAGAGGGCGGCAACGATAAGGTGACGCAGCTTCATTGCATGGCCCTCTGCCTAATAAGACGGTTGTACGGGAACAGCTCCGCAGCTCGCACTCTCGCCGCAGCGTCGCCACGATAAGACATGGCGTCCGCAACGATCGCGCTCCCCGCGAACCAGAGCATGAGCACGAAGAGAGTGACCCAGGCCGACCAGAACGAGAAACGACGCAAGCGGCATCCAAAGCGGCATGGAGTAGAAGCCAGCGGTGACAAATGCGAGAATAACAGGCCATTCGCGTACGTGCGTTCGCCCAAGAGCGAAAGCAAAAATGACAAAGACGGGGGCCGCTCCGATGCCGTATTCGAACGCGAGTTGCAGCGCGTCATTGTGCGCGTACTCCGGAAAGAAGGAACCGCCGCTCTGCGGGATTAGGACCGCATAGAACGTTCCCGGCCCCCATCCGAACGGCGTCAGGTTATGCCACGCCGCGGTCCAGATCAGCATGCGAAGCTGGTCGGACATCGATAGCGGCATCAACAGGTACAGCACGACGGTCGCAGCCGCAATACCGAGCAACCATGTGCGGCGCACGAGCAAGCCCGTCAGGCCAACCGCGAGCGCGAACCACGCCCCACGCGAACCGGAAAGCGCGATACCTGGCAGCAGTGGCAGCGCCCAGAACCACATGCGTTCGGTCAACAACGCCACCACGAGCAGCGCCAGCACCAAACCCTGTTGCACGCCATTGACATAGATCCCTGCCGGCGCGTCCGATGCTCGCGGGACCACGTTAAGACCGAAATGCTGCAGCACCGCCACGGCGGACGACACACCCGCGCCAAGCGCGAGCCCGGCGTACAGTTCGCGCGTCGATACCATGGTTGTGCCAAACCAGACGCTCAGCGCCATGATCCACACCAGCCACAACCCGAACACGCTAAATTCCTGCGCTGGCGTAAACCACGCGTGCACGGTCGCGTAGGCGACGAACAGCAATCCCAGGCCGTGAAAAATCGTGAACGGCCCGCTCCGCAGCAGGCCGAACATCAGCAGGACAGCCAATACGGGCCACTGTGTCGCAATGTACGCCCCCGTTGTACCGGGGATGTAGCAGAGTGACACAGTGGCCCCAAGCCAGAACATCGGCAACCCCAGAAATGAGGGCCAGCCCGTACGCTCACGCGCAGAGGGGCTGGTCATATCGTCAGTGCGCGCCGATGGCAAAGACCAACACCGCAGCGCCGGGACCGTTCGGCGAGTAGGCGCAAATCCGGGCCTGCGTGTAGAACGGAATATCACCGCCGACACTCGCCTGCACCGGAAGCACAACCTGAGCCGGCGGACTGGACGGGCACGCGGCGCCCCACGCGAGCGGGGTGGAAGCCGCAACGGTCATCGCCGCCGACAACGTAACGCCCGTGGTACCGTTGAACGCGGTGACGGTCGTACCGGAGGTGACGCCCGTGCCGGAGATGATGCAGCCGACGCACGGCGGCGTCGCTGGCGTCCCGGTGAGTGTCAGCGTCGTGGACGAACCGGACGTACTGCCGACGCCCGTGCTGGACGACGTCGCAATCAGCGCGTTTCCCGACATGATCTTGAGTTCGACCGGGCCGTTTCCGAGATCGGTGGAGGTGCCCGGATTGATGTACGACGGTTGCGTAACGACCGTCTGCGCGAGCGCGACCGCCGGCAACAGCAACGCGAGCAGCACGAGTGCAATTTTCTTCATGGTCCTGTGTCCTGTCCTTCGGTGTTGCGGGAGCGCGGTTAGTCAGCGGTGAACGCCGCGGTGCCGCGATAATGGCGTGTTTTGTTGAACGTGACCTTCGCGACGAAGCCGGCGGCCGTGGGATCGTTGCCGATCTGCTCGCCGCTGGACAGAATGCGCAGGGGCAGCGTCGACGTGGTGGCGATCGTGGCCGAGTTGAGCGACACGCCGGAAACGCCGAACCGCGTGGACTGCTGACCAGCGTTCGCCATGACGTCAATGCCGCTGTTCAACAGCAGATTGAACGCGGTGCCGGGCACGGTCGGAACGGTGGCGTACATCTCGACTTCCGGATCGGTTTCGACCCACACCCACGCTTCGGTGCTCGCCGGAATGTACTGAAAGCCGTTTTTGGCCATGTACAGCGTGATCGGACCGAAGCCAACGACGACGCCGGCAATGACCCCCGTAGTGTCGCCGGGCGCCCAGCGCGCGACGTTCGGCGCAATCGATGCATTGCCCAGACCGGAGCCGCCGCCATTGCCGATCACAACGGACGTGGACGGCGCCGAAATGTTGCCCGGAAGGTCACCACCGCCTTGAACGCCGTGCGTGCTGTCGGCAAACGTGACAATATCGCCCCGGAAGATCGCGGCTGCGTTGGTCGCGGCGACGTGGAAAGGCCGCACGGAGGCGTGGAAGGGGTCGCCGGACATGTAAATCGCCGGCAGCAACCCCGAATAGTGGCGGAACCCGCCGCCGAGCTGGCCCTGGTTGATGATGTTCGCCACTTTGAAGCCTCCTGTGGGCGGTGGATCGTATTGACAGGTTGGCACAGGATTTGTATGACATCAAGGGGTAGTAATTCGAGGGCGAAAGTGTCATACATTTAGCGTCTTGACGACATGGTGATATGGGCGTACATGTACGTTAAATACCACTTAAGGAAAGCCTCATGTGCGAATGTGCTGCCCGCGTCGATGCGAAACTGAAGGATCGCAACACGCGCCTTTCTAGGAGTTTTTGCCTTTCATCGGATCTTAGTGAAGCTGACGAAATCCTGATGATCCAAACGGAGAAGATCGACAAGCAGAGCCGTAAGAAGCCGCTGACCGTCATTCCGACCTTTTGCCCGTTCTGTGGTGTGAAGTACCCGCGAAAAGACGATCCGGAGACTGAGGAAGTTGCGGCGTAGACCGCTTACCTTAACGAGTTGAAAAGGCACCCCATGCACTTCCTTGTCGGAACCGCCGTACTTGTCGGGCTTGTGGCCTTCGCATTTGGCGAACGCGTAGCGCGCATCTTCGTCGGCGGGTTGCTCGGTGTCGGCGCTCTGTTCGTGCTGCTGATTGCCTACGTCGCCGTAGTTGACATCCACAGGCAGTCGACCGAACAATCGCGACCGCAGGTCGTTCACATGGAGCGTAGCCGATGAAAATAGTTGAAGAGTACTGGCGCGGCGACATTACGCATGACAGTTGCGAAAGCGCAGTCCAGTCATTGGCGACAACCGACGAACTCAGAAACGGTCACGAAGCATTGGCGCAGTTCGTTGGCCGTCTCATGAATGAGCTTGTGAACAGCAACGCAGTGCACGCAGAAGCGTTGCGCCGCGTCTTCGGCAGTCGTTTTCGAGTGGAGCGCAGTCGATGAACTTCCGCAGTCCGCTCAGCGTTTTGCTGAATATCCTCGTGGTGCTCGCCGTCTTGGCGCTGTTCCTCGCGTGGCGCGGCGGCGCGCTCGATCCAATCGTCTCCATGGTGCGCGGCGTGCTATGGTACACCCAGGGAAGCGGAGGGCCGCCGAAATGAGCCGCCCGCGCTTTCGCCAATCCGGCCCACATTCGCAGAACACGTCTGCAGGCTACCGCGACGCCGTCACACTTGAAGACGCCGTGCTCGCAGCCAAGAGGATCAAGGAACGAAAGTACCGCGAGCTGCAGGACAAGCGCGGCGCTGACGAAAAAGCGAAAATCACACTGTCACCGTCGCTGGACGCGTGGCTGAAGAAGGACGTACCGGAATGACCGCACACCCGCTCGATATCCCTGACTGGCTGCGCCGCGACGCGAACAACCGCGCGCCGTGGATGGGCACCAAAGAATTTCACGACGACATGGCAGCGTGGCTCAGTCCCGAAGATAGTCCTCCAGCGAAAGCCCCGAATTGGGTTCCGCCTTGGGAGCCCACGACTTGCTTTCAACCCGCATCGCCGCCCGGATGACACCAGTCACGCCGCTGTCTTTGGCGCGAATGAACAACTCCACGCGTCCGCGTGCCGCGGCCTGAATGACGTCGGCCTGGTGCCGCTCTTGCTCCCAGCTCAGCGCGAGCGCTTCGCACGCGTCCTCCGGCGGCACGCCTTCCGCCAGCCATGCGAGCAACTGTTCCCGTGGCGTCTGAGGCTGTTTCGGCTGCTGGAACCACGGGAACATTGACCTATGCGTTTTTCTTGGCCTGCCCGATCTGATAGGGCATCCATTCGCAGAACGGTCCCTGCGGTATCGGGTCTTCCTCTTGCCTGAGTACGACCGACGTGCGTGCAAGTGGCGAGCCTTCGGGGCTGAACACCACAAGATTGACCATGGATGACCCGTGCACGTACGTCACAATAGCTGCGCACGGTTGATCCTTCATACTCCCACCCGGTCGATACCACACCACGCGTCCAACTGTCGGTTCAATCATCTTCACTTCCTTTTCAAAGTTGCCCGGTTCGTACGCGGGTCGTACTGATAGTCTCGCGCCAGACGCCCGCTCGCCTTCGTTGCGCGATCGATCGCGCGCCCCACCGGCCCCAACATCTCACGGTGCAGGCCTTCAGCGGTCAGGCGCTCGCTATCCTGTTCGACATGCCCGCGGTCACGCAGGATCTGCAACGCCATCTCGCGGTTGCCGCCGACCTGTTCCGTCAGCCGATCAATCAGGCCCTGGTGCTGTGTCATGGATCAGCCCTCTTTAACACCGTACCAGTGCGGCCAGTTCTCACCCCGACAATTACCTTTCCAAGGGCATGTCTTGCACTGGCAGCCTTCGCGGTACTCCCAACGATAGCCGGGTTTTGGAGGCGGCGGCCTGTCTCGACTAGCCATGTCACTGCCCCATCGTTGCTGCGCGTGCGCCCGCCGTCCCCGTCAGATCGCGGACGCGCTTGCCACTGTCGTCGTACAGCTTCACGAAGTCTTCGAACTTCGCCGGGCTGCCCGCGGTGCGTTCCTGCATCCACTCGCGGAAACTGCCCAGCATCTTCGCCACGCTGATGACTTTGCCCAGATACGGGATCTTCTCCGCACCGACCAGTGTGCGCACGTCCTTTTCAACGTTGCTCTTGGTCGCACGCATCGCAGCCCATGCCGCGAGCGCGGTCGGGTCGTCGTGCGCGAATGCGCGGAACTTGCGATCGGCCTCGCGCCCCGCTTCGCCTGTCAGGCGCGCGGCCCCGGCGAGATCCCCGCCGTTCGTCGCCTCCATCAGGTTGCGGTAGCGCGTGTCGAGCACCTTCAGGCGCCCCATGAACGCTTCGCCGTCCTTTTCGCCGAAGACGTACTTGGCGGCCTTCTCCTGCTGCACGCGCACGGTGTCCGCCAGCTTGCGCATATCCTTCGCCGTCTGGGTGCGACCCGGTGCTGTGCTCGTCATGGCGTCGCGCTCAGCCTCCAGCAGCGCGGAACGCGCGTCCTTGAGCTGCACCCACTTTTCTTGCCAGCTCTTGGCCGGCGCCGTGATCGCCATTTCCGTACGCTGCGCCAACTCGGCATGCTTTGCCGATACCGCCTTGCTCTCGACAGCCGCGATCGGGCCGTCCGTGAGCTTCGGCGACGCACCTGGTGGCTTCAAACGGCCCCAGATGTCGTACTCTTTTACCTCTTGCTCAAGGCCTTTGTATTCCTCGCCCAGGCGCTGCTTTTCGGCTGCGCCGGGCTTCGCCGCCTGCGCCTCCTGCAGCGGCACGCCTTCGGAACTGACCTTGTGCGCGTATGCAGCTTCCTCCGGCTTCAAACCGGCGTCCTTCAGCACCGTTTCAGCTTCCGTCCGCGCCTTCTCAGCCGCGACGTATTTCGGGTTCGGCCCGCCGGCCGCGCCGCCGACGCCCGGCAACTTCGGCGTTTCCTTGGCAAGCGCTTCCTCAGCCTGCGAGAACTTCGCCGCGGCCTCCTGTACGGCCTTCTGCGCATTCGGCGAAAACATGCTGAAGACCTTGTGGCCGACCATACCCAACGCGCGGCCGAACGCCTCGCCGCCGGCCGCAGCCGCCAGACCGCCAGCACCCGCTTCCGCGATATCGGCAGCGTCACCGCCCTCTGCCGCCTTCGCGCCGGCTTCCACGCCCCCGACGCCCGCCGCACGCGCCGCGGCACCGACGAACGGTCGGCCGGCCGGCGCGACACCGAGCACGCCGCCCAGCGCGGTTTGCTTGGCGATCGCCGCCGGATTTTGCGCATTGCCGCGCAGATAGTCCTTCAGCATCTGGCCCGCACCGCCGCCCGCAGCGCCGCCGGCAATAGCACCCGGCGGCCCAGCAGCCGCACCGCCCGCGACCGCGCCAACCGTGCTCAACGCAACCGGAGCAGCGCCGGCAGCGGCCTGCGTCGCCGCGGCGCGTTCCTCCGGTGACAGGCTGGCGTCGGACGGGTTCGGGCTGCCCTCCGGCGCAGCGCCTGCGTTCAACACGGCGCGCACCCGATCCATGAAGCCCTTGGGCTGCTCTGCCTTCGCTTCCTGGGTGCCGCCCGCAGCAGGTGCGAGGCTGCCGTTCATTTGCGCTTCGTACCGCGCCAGCACCGTCGCAACTGTTGGCTTGCCGCGGAAGAACAGCGGGTTGTTGCGCGCCGCCTCCTCGCCGACCAGCGAGCGCGCGTCTGCATTCGGCGCGGCGCGCAACAGCGCAGCCGCTCCGCCGGCACCGAGATTGTGCGCAACGTACATGGTACTGTCGTTGACCGGAAGACCTGCGCCCTGCAACGCAGCCGCGTTCGCCGCCATGAACTTGTCGTTGGCTGCAACCTGCTGCGCTGGTGTGGCGTCCTTCGCGCGTGCCGGCGCACCCGGGGGCTTGTTCGCCGCCCAGGTGCTATCGATCATCTGGAACGCACCGGAGGCGCTGGAGCCCTTCGTCGTCGCCGTCCACGGGTCGCGTTCGTTCCCGCTTTCGATCCGCTGCATGTTCGGGACGAAGTTCGGCGACACGCCCGGAGGCGGGTTCGGCGTCACCTGCTGCCCGGCAACCGTGATCGGCGAACCTCCGCCCCCGCCACCGGAACCGCCCGGTGGCTGCATTGCTGCCGGCGCCGGTTGGTTCGGTAATGAGGGCGGAGCGCCTCCGCCGGGGCTGGGGGCTGAGGGGACCGGCGAAGTTCTGGACTGCTGCACGGGCGTCGCGAGCGGCTGCGCACCCGGAAGCTGCGTCGTCGGCGCGGTGCCCGGGGGCACATTGGTCGCGCCGGCGCCGGGACGCTGCGCGCCGATCTGGAACACGCCGTCGCCGCCCCCGATTGCCTGGTGATAAGGCATCATGCGCGCGATCTGCGCTTGTCGGCCGCGCTCGATAGCGTCGTTGATCGCGCCCGCGGTTTCCTTGTCGCCGTAGCCGATCGATGCCGCGTCCAGCCCCAATGCGCCCGCGCGCTCCGCGATCTTCGACACGCGACCGCCGATTGACGCGTCGTTGTATTGCTTCAGCACGTCCATGACGTCGCGGACCTGCTGCTGCGTCAACCCGGACAGGTACGAGCTGACGTCCTTGCCCTTCAGTTCGTTGATGACCGCGGCTTTCTCGGTGTTGACCTTGTCAATCAGGCCCTGAATGAAGCCGCGCTTGCTGGTTTCGATCTTCAACAGGCCGATGTTGGCACCGCCGGAACCGCCACGCAGCATGCTCGCAAGTCCTTCGGCGACGCCCTGCTGCACGTTCGGATTGGTGTTGATCTTGCCCTCACCGAGCGGATTACCCTTGGCATCCGTCGTCGCGAGCTGATACGTGCGGTTGAACGCGCGGTACTTCTCTCGTTCCTCTTTCGGGACGGTCTTGTCGCTCTCTTCCTCCACAGCCTTGCGCTGCTCGGGCGTCGCCAGCGTGAACGACTTGCCCAGGTCGCGCGGGTCCGACGCGCCGTTGACGATAAGCCCGCGCGTGCCGGCGGCAGCATTGCGCCCCCAAGTCCCGTTCGTGATCTGGTCACCGTACACCGTCGTCATGCGACCGTTGTACGTTTCGGCCTCTTTTTTCTCCATGGGCTGGTAGGTATTGCGGTCCTCCAGCTTCTGCCGAATGCTGTCGATCCCGATCCGGGCTTCGCGCAGCGCCTGGCCCTCGCGCGCCTTCACGGCGCCGAACGCGTCGAACGTCGGTGGCACTTTGAGCCCGATCGCCTCCAGATCGCTCAGCGTGCCCTTCTGCCGCAGCTCGCGCAGCTTGGCATCGTACTGACCCTGGTTGGTCATGCCGGCGAGGCTGTCGAAAGCGAACTGCGCATTCGTCAAATGGCTGGCAACCGTCTCGTGTACCTGGTCCTGAATGCTCTCGGCTGCCTTCGGGTCGACGGCCATCAGGCCCTTGAACGCCTTCAGGTCGCCTTTGAGCGCGCGGTTCTTCGCCACTTCGACGCGATCGGCCTGCGTTGCTTCGTCCGGCACCTCGCCCGGCGCAAGCCCCAGCGTTTCGGCCTGCTGGTGCCCGGCCTGGATGGCCGCACGCTGCTGCCGGATTTTTTGCAGCATCTCGGTCGCCGCCGGCACGAAGTCGCGCGCCTTCTGCACGCCCTCCGGATTGAAGAACTGCGCAAGCGGATTGGTCGCGACGGAGCCCGCGCGCTGAATGCGCTGCTGCAGCAGGTCGGCGGACTGATCCAACGCCGTCGCTTGCGGGTCCGGAGCGGTGTAACGCGGCTGGCCAAAGCCAGATCCGAACATGCTCGGTTGCGAAGGTCCGGGGCCGCCGGCACCTGACGGCGCATCGGGGCCGGCGTCACCACCCATCATCGGGCTCGGCCCCTGGCCAAAGCTCGCAGCGCTCGGATCAAGCCCGCTTCCAAACGTGTCGCCTTCGGCCATGGGTTACCGCTCCGGTTTGGGCCGACGCTACCACGTCAGACGACTGCGGAGCAAGCTACCCTGGCCGCCCGCCTGGACCCGATGATATCAACGTCCGCAAGAGCAGCGCTTGGTGTCGACGCAACAGCTTCGGGACGCGGATCTGCACGGGGCGGATGGGCAACCCCAGCCTTGCCAAATTTCGCCTGCCAGTCAGTACCGATTGCCAGTACTGTCGGCGCCGCGATCGCACTCGGTGGAGCGCCCGTGCCAGCGCTTTACGCTGCTTGTGCACCTGCCGACGCTGTCGTTCTGCAGTGGTCATGCTGCCCCCACAACGTCAAAATGCCCGTTCGCGCGGCTGTCCGCATAAGGATCGTAGCTCTCCGGTGGGTACCATGAACCGCCGAATAGCGCGTTCTGCCGCCACACCGGAATGCGCTGCACGTGGCCACTGTCAACGAAGCTGCCCTCGCGCGCATGCCCCCAATCCTGGCCGGAAATCAGCCCGTGCTGCCGCGCCAGCGCTCGCAAGAACACGTACGGCCTGTTGTCCTCCGCGTACCTGCCATTGACGAACACGCCAAGGTCGGCCGCAACGCCATAACCGTGGCAGCCCACCGTGCGGAGCTGCGTCGCGTGGCGCGTGAACAGCGCGCTTTGCCGTGTCTGCGATCGGTAGGTCTCCAGCACGCGGACGTCGTAGCCGGCGCGCTTGGCGTCGTCGACCAACGCCAGCACCGCGGCGCGCGTGCCTGGCTCCAGCAGCGCCAGATCCTTGCACAGCGCGTCCGATCGGAACGCCCCCGCGTTGCGGATGGTGTCGTAGAAGGTCGTCATGCCGCTGTCATACGCGGGTCAGCGATCGGTGTCAACTTCGACCGTCGGCGCCTTGACCCGCACCCGCGGCTTTGGCTTCGGCCGGTAAGTCTGGTTCCAGCCTGCGCGCGGGCAGTTCTTTTCATGATCGCCGATCGGCCCCACACCACAGTCCGGGCATGTCGTCCACGTTGTCATCGCGCATCCCTCCACACTTCGTACTCAGCCACGAGCATACCAATTGCAAAGCCGCCGCACGCGGCCTGCAATGCAATCATCCATGGTTCGCCCAGTGCCGTAGCGACCGCGATGACCGCAAGATATAACGGTATTCGCATGAAAACTTTCATCGCGCGTCCCTCCCAGGCAGCATCTCGATAAAGTTCGGGTCTTCGTAGCGCGGCGTCGCGGCGATGCCCGCAATCACGAGCACCGCCAGAATTGCGACGAACAACAAGAGGTCGACGTATCTCATTCCGCCTTACTCCAGTGCACCCACGCCATGGACGTCACTGAGTAGAAAAACGTTACTATACTGTTGCCGCCCCAAGCGACGTGCACGCCGCGCGGCGCCGCTTCGGTGATTTTGCCGTGACTGTGCGACATGTCGTTGTCGATCTCATCACCCGGCTTCAGCGCGGCGAATTGTTGCAAGTTCATGATGCGGTCCTCAGAATGAAATCTTCGCGTGGTCGAATAACAGCAACGATCCGACTTCCGCCTTCGCGTGCAAGCCGCTTGAAGTGTGCCACCGTATCGGGTTGCTCATCCATAGCGAGCCATTCGATGCCGTGGGTTGTTTCGTAAACGAGGACAACTTTGTTCATCGTTCGGCCCTCCGTCGTTTTCGAAACCATCGTCCGAGCAATATGCCCACCGGCACCTGCAGCGCAAACCAGATGCCGAGGGCGTACACCCACGTCACAGTTCGTCCGCCAGCAAATCAAGGATGCCTTTGAGAACGTCGCGCGTTTGCGGGTCTGATACGGCATTGATCCGCTTGCGCAGCCGCGCGATCTTCTCGCGAATATCCCGATCATGCGCCGCTTGCTCATTCAACTCGCGATCACGCTCACTTTCGTAGGCCATTGGGCCGCCCTCCTAGAAAATCGAAATAGAAAGCAGCATGGCCGTGCCGGCGCTGCCGCGTGACTTGCGTTCCGCGTACAAATCCGCTTCCAGCTTGTCGCGCAGGAAACGCAGGTTACGGCGGATCTCTTCCTCGATCGATGCACAGACCACTTCAGTTCTCCCGATTGAGATGGGCGCGTTACGCAGGTCGTCCGCTGATACGTGGCGCCCCATCAGTGCACCGCCTTTCGATACATCCAAAAAGACCAGCCAATCAAGCTAACGGAGCCTTCACTGTTACACATGACGCGCTGTCTTTCGACCCAACACAGCCAGCGCCACCCGTGCGTCACCGTATTCACTGGGTGCCACGCAAACCACAACATCCAAGGCGTAGTAACGTGCGACCCCCGCGCCATCAGTACACCACGACCTTCCCGCCTTCCGGCTTGTAGCTCGCCACGGCTACCAGCGCCTTGCCTTCAGCGCCGAGCTTTTCGATGCCGGCGGGCGACAGCAGCTTGCGCGAAAACGCCTTGTCGCCGAACTGCTCCTGGGCGAGCGATGCCGCGGTCTCTTCGTCGTGCCATTTGCGGTGCGTGACGGCGGCCTTGACGACGACGCCGGGAATCAATTCGCCGTTGCCGATGGCGCGGGCCTGGATCTGCGCGTCGAGCGCTGCGGTGTAAGCGCCAATCGCCTGCACGGCCTTGGCCATGGGAACGAGGTTTGCGCTTTCGATATCGTCGGCGCTGATCGCCTGCAGCTTGGACAGAACGTCCTGCAGGTCGGCATAGACGGAAGCGAGGGCGGGAATGTTGGTGTTCATGGGTGCTCTCCAGCGTTTGTGTACGGATGTTGTATGACAAAATCAGGGGGCCGTCAAGCCCTGATTTTGAAAAAGATGCCAGAATGACGAAGGCCCCCTTTCGGGGGCCTCGGTTGGGGTTTGCTTGGCGCCAGTCTGATTTGGCCGGTTGAGAGAAGACTTTTACCTCTTTGGCGGTGGGTTCCTTCCAGAACCGCTTTCTACTTCTCGGTTAGCGCGTCCAACACGTACAACATAGCACGCCGTACGCGTACGTCAAGCCCTCTTTTCAACTTTCTTCGAATATTTGTACGCGCTGTCCGTGTCCATGCCGAGCAGCCACGCCAGCTTGCCGACTTCGCCCTTGTCGCAGATAGCGTCCCAATGCCTGGCACAAGCCCGTCCGTTGATCGGCGACGCAGCCATGGCGCATCGCAGGGCCGAAACTGCCGGCTCCTCAGTGCACGCCAGAACGCGTTCCATCCGCTTTGCACGTTCGAAGTCCGTGCGATCAAGCCGGCTGACCGTCACCAGGTCGTCGACGATGCTCGCGAGCAGTCCACCGCACAGCTCCGCCATGTCGAGCGGAAGCCCGGCTTGCCTGCAGGCCGTCGTAAGCACCCCGCTTGATAGCCGTACGAGCGGCCGTATCCGGTCAGCATGCCGGTTAGCCGTCTCGACTGCGATCTGCGGTAGCCGTCTGACCGATAAGCTTTGCATCGTAAAGTACTCTGTCCGATAGAGTTCGCGGTGTTGCTGCAGTGTACGTCCTCTGATCCCCCCTCGTCTAGGGGGCGCGTTCTCGTCTAGCTCGCGCCCCGCCTTTTCGAAGGGGCTGATTGAATATGCATCCTGTAAATTCACAACAATTCACCATAAATTCACAGTAGGACATCCTGTAAATTTACAGCTTGTCCTGCGGTGAATTCACTATGAAAAAGTTTTTCACAGCGTTCTTAATATTAATGCTTGACGCGTGCGTATGACATGCTATGTTGAATGCACGCAAACACGGCGACGTTCGCCGAAACGCTGGAGAGCAGAGATGACCACCACTTACGAAATGATCCGCGCGCTTCCCGCCAAGGGCTTCGACTGGACCGGCTTCTGCGCCGCCCTCCGTACCGAGTGGGTCGGGTTGCAGGGTTGCAACATCGCGTCATGGTCGGCGCAGAACACCCTGACTGGCTGGGACGCCGCCAAGGGCATCCGCGAAGTCCGCACGGCCGCTATGGAGATGGCAAACTTCATCGTCAGCGACAAGTCACGCCGCGTCAGCCGGATTGCACCGAGCAGCGAAAGCCGCATGTGGGACAGCTTCGAAGGCGGCCACACTGACGTGTGGACCGATGCCGGCGCAGAGGCGGCCGCCACGCAAGAAATCGCAAAGTTGATCGAATGCCACCGGAAATAATGCCTTGGGAGGTCGTCGCATTTTCGGCGACCTTTCTTCGCTCGCTAGGCTGGGCGGATAGCAGAGCAGATCTGCGCGGGTACGTCATCTCGAAAAACGACGACCCACTGTGGTTGGTACAGTGGCGCGGCGAGACGGCCCCACGCCACGTCAACAAACACAACCTAGTTTCACTGTCGCGTCCCGGCGGCCTGCAGGCGGACGTGGAGAACTGCAAAATTTGGGGCTTAAACGAAAACACACGGAGGTACTGAACATGCACGGCGCATACGAAGGCGAGCTACCGGACGGTTGGCAAAGTGGAGTTCCGGTAACCAAATACTGGAACGGAGACTACATCAAGCTTTACCGGGTCACCCGGCCGTGTGCGACCTGCAACGCGGAAATCAGTATCGACGTCACGAAGAAAGCGCTGCAGGGCTCCGCCAAGAACAGCGGCCTCCTGCTGCGCAACTGCCCGACGTGCCGCGCCGCACGCAAAGCTGGCGGTCCTGGCTCCCGCGGTGGCACGTCCCGGCCTGTCGCTGCGGCGGAAGGCGCCGTGACGGCGGTTACCGTGGTCGACAACACGAAGCTGGAAGAACTGCGTGCGGAACTTGCCGAAGTGACGCGCGAGCGCGACGAAGCATGGGAAGCCAACGTGAACGGCATGGTGGAGCGTGGCAAGCTCGTGCGCGAACTGGAAGCGTTGAAAGCGCGATTGGCCGTGTACGAGCTGCCGGCTGCCATGGCCGCGCAAAACGGCTTCGATCCGCACAAGGCGCTCGCAGCGGAGATCGCCAAAAAGAAAATGCCCTGGAGCTGAAAATAACCGTTGACAGGCGTACGGACGTGTCATACAAAGGTGCGTCAACCGCTGGAGAGCAGAACATGACCACAATCCAACTCGGCACCCTCACCATCACAGTCTCTGACCGCCAGCCGGACGGCTGCTTCACTGCATGGTTCGGTGACTACGATCTCGACTGCATGACCGGCTGGGGCGCCACCGTCGTTGCCGCGGCGTCGGATCTGCTCGACAAGGAAAACGAAGCGCGGATTGATCGGCTGACGAAGCAGGTAGGGGCGTGAACATGGAAAAGGAACTGAACAGCGCGGAATACCTCCGCGACCTGGCAGAGCGCTTGATGCGCGTACCTGTTATGTACGGGACCGATCAAGGTGACGTCGACAAGTTGTACGAAATCGCTCAGGAGCTGAGCAACCCGCCAGCGGATGAAGATTAGCAGTGATCGCAGCCCTCTATGTCGAAACCGGCGGCTGCTACTATGGGCAGCCATGGGTCGTCGATTGCTGGGACGAGCAACGCGACGCGCGGCTGTATGCTGGTCCGTGGCCCGTCGTGGCGCACCCACCATGTCAGCGCTGGGGCAAGTACTGGCACGGCTCTACGCGTAAACCGCACCAGTTCAAGTTAGGTGACGACGGCGGGTGCTTCGCCGCTGCGTTGAGCGCCGTACGCCGCTTTGGTGGCGTAATCGAGCACCCCCAGGATAGCCACGCGTGGAAGCACTTCGGCTTGACGGCACCGCCACGAGCGGGAGGGTGGGTCAAAGCTGACTGGCTTGGCGGGTGGACGTGTCGCGTCGAGCAAGGAATGTACGGGCATTTCTCGAATAAGCCTACATGGCTTTATGCGTACGGGACCGCGCTGCCGGGACTGCGCTGGGGCTTCGGAGCGCAACGCTTGCACCCCGTTGCGCTCGCAAAACACGGCTACACGAAAGCCAGACGTATCGGTATGATTGGCATGGTTGGGGGCGGCAATAAAGCCAAGATACGAGCCGCAACAACGCCGGAGTTTCGCGACCTGCTGATATCGCTAGCGCAGTCCGTAGGCTGCGACCCGGTACAAAATACCAGATTTAGTAGCTTGCCAAATCGTTCCGCGCGGACGTAAAAGAAAAACCCCCGGCACAGCGACCAACTGTCCCGGGGGCAAACTTCATCACTAGCGTTGGAGCGCCAGTGGCATTCCCGACTACCACACAACAATTCTGGGATCAAGCAATCGCGCGGGGGCTGTTCCCGCTGTCGATCGCGCGGAACTCGAAAGCACCGATAGGAGACGGCTGGAATGTCTGGACCTCGCCAATTGCACACCCTGGCGCTGGCAGTATCGGCCTTCGTTGTGGCGACGGCGGCCTTAGCGCTTTCGATTGCGACGTATCGGAGCCTCGGACCGCTGGCAACCTACTCGCCGCCTTTCGTAGCGTGCTCGGATCAAACGTTCCGGTGCGATGGGGGCGGAAACCCCGTTTTCTCATTCCCTTCTACCTCACAGACGCGCCCGTAACCGGCCGCACGTTTACGTTTCCAGACGGCGACAAGCTGCAACTCATGGGCGGCCAGTTCGTTGCCTTCGGCCCGCACAAAGACACAGGACAGGATTATGTCTGGGAAAACTGGGACGCAGAGTGGCCGAGGCTTACGAGCGAACAGCTCTTACAAGTTCTATCCAAGGTACCCGCGATCGCTGGCACGTCTTTGCGTTTTAGTGCAGACCACGAAACAGCTACGGTGGACGAGCTACGCGAAGCGACACCTCAAACGCAGGACGAATGGCAGGCTGGGCGTGACGCCGCCATGCGATACATCGGACTGCTCAAGCAAGAGCTGACCGGACGCACCGAGGGACGCGGCTCCACAATATTCTCGATTGTCGGCATTCTGAAGTTCGCCGCGATGCACGGCATGTGCACACGCGAAGAGATCGAAGCGGCGATCACGGAAGCCGGCCACGGTCTTGACGAAGGGCTGGGCGGTCGCACGCTGGGCGAAGAGATATCGCGCCATGACGATCTGCCGGTCCTGCGCGGCAACCTGATCATGCAGGCGATCATGGCGCGGCGCACGGTCATCAACGGCCTGCATGATGCGCAGAACCTGCCTGTCGCGGTCATGCGTACGGGCTTTGAAATCTCGCTGGAGGACGACGGTGCAGAGCTTCCTTGGCTATTATATCAACGAATTTTGCGTTCTGAGGTGCACTTTTTCACGGGACACAGTGGCGCCGGCAAGTCCACTGTCGTTACGGACCTGGCGGTTCATTTTCTCCGGGGTGCTCCGTGGCTCGATGCCGACGTCGAGAGCACAGATGGTCATGTCCTTTGGATTGCCGCTGAAGACGATTACGGCACAGAACGACGCGTAAGGCACCTGCTCAGGCAAGAACCGAACGCCCGGGATCTTGCCGCCCGTTTTCACCTCATACGCGGCGTCGCGGAGCCCCGCGCATTCGAACAGCAGGCGATCGCCCAGGTGGGAGCCATGGCGGCTATGGGCAAGCGCGTGGACCTGATTGTAGTCGATACGTGGGGTGCCTCCGGGCTGTGTTTCGCCGACAACGATACCGAAAGCGTCCTGCGCGCCATGTTCATTCTGAAGAACGTCGCGCGCCGCACGGGCGCCGCAGAAATCGTCACGGACCACCTGCCACTCGGAAATGAGGACGCCTGGCAGAAGGGAAACGGTGCCAAGTCAGGCAACGCCGGGTTCGTCTATCGCGTCACGCAGGGCAAGGACGATCGGATCTCACTGGACTGCGGCAAGTGTCGCGGCGCTCCGAAGGCCCGGAGTTACGTTGGCAGGGTCGTCAGTGAGAACTACGGACAGGACAGCAAGGGGCGCACAACGACCGTGAACGTATTCAAACGCGAAATACACCAGACACCGCAGCAGCGTGAGCAGAACGCCACGATGAAACTAGCGGCGATGCTGCCCGGTGCGATCAACGGCGGCATGGACGCCCTGCGCGCCGGCTCAATCGTCAAATTCGACACGGTGGCGTCCGACGTTGGCGCGCATGTACGGGGTGAAGTCCCCAGCCACGTCGTCAGCAAAGAAGCCGCGCAAAAAATGTTCGAAAAAGACGGCTTTCAGAGCTTGCTAAATTCCGGCTACCTCCGTACAATGTCGGGTGCGCCGTTCCTGGCAGTATACGCGCCGGTCGGCATGACGCCCCAGGTGCTGATTATGCCTTGGGCTTTTGCAGCAGAGGGGAAAATGCCGTGGCAATGACTGAAAACGAAGTACGTGAGCTTTTTGAGAAGCTCAAGAACGGACCGCTCACGCCGCAAGGTGCAAGTTCTGTTTTGCTGGTTATCGCAATATTTCGCGAATTGCGGGACGAACTTCATGGCATCGATGCTTCGGCTTTGGCTACTCTGACGCACGCCGCCGTGGCAGCGATGGTGCCTGACGCGTGACCCCGCACAAATCCGAGAAAGCCGAAGCGCTGGCGTTCCTGCTGTTCAGCGGGTTTGTTCTGTCGACGATCTTGCTCGGCGTACTGGCGCTGGTGTGGCTATTCCGATGAACTACGACGAAACAGGGATCTGCGTATGTGGGAAGATCCAGAACGACGGGGTCAGATGCCGGTTTGGCGCGTCGCACAACGCGTTGCCGGCGCGATCGACGGATGTCCTGGCACCGTCGTTTCCGTGGACGAGCAGTTCGCCACCATCATCGTCAAATGGGACGGACACGATTTTCCCGTGGTTTACGACTTCGACAGCATTATGATCAGGAGGATTTGGCCTTGGGAGACATAGAGAAATGCCCAGGTCGGGACTGTAAAAACGATGCAACAAAACCGCATACCTGCCCGTACAAGTCCGAAATCAACGATGACGACGTAACTTTGTGCGGTTGTTGCGCGGACTGTGAACAAGAATGTCGAGATGACATCTGATCTGATCACGCACCGCATGCCATGGGAACCCGCACCCGTACAGGAAACGGTTGCGCTCTTGCAACGTGACGTGGCGTACATGGTCACGCACACGGGCGTCATGGTGCATTCGAACCGGCCGGAGCTGCGCATGCTGGTCAACACGCCGCGAGGGCAGATCATCCCCCGTAATGAGTGCAGGTTCACGGATGGTACGACGCTGGAGTTTCAAGATATCGGCATGCCGCAGCCGGGCCGCCCGACGATGACCGTGCAGGAGATCATTGCGCAGACGTGGACGACGGCGCGTGAACTGGGATTGGAGCTGGAGGTACCCAAGCCATGAAATACTGGTCAATGACAGCGATCTCGCGCTACCCGGAGCTGCACCACGAGGTCGTCGCCGAGATGGAAAATATCAATAGGACGTCGAAACTGTCGCCGCGCGGGATTGCGGCGTGCGGTTTCATCGTGCAGCACTTGAAGCCGCAGGACGCGCCGAACCTGGCAGTCGTTCAAAGCGTGGGCACCCCGTCGCGCCGGCTGTATCTCGGCTACCCAGGTTTTGACGAGTGGTTCTCGCTGGAGCGCGGCGGCGTGATGCAGGACGACTTTGGCGTGTTCTTCATGATCGATGCGTTGCACTGAAACAATCTGTGATTAGATACTTGTTGACTTCCGTCCGTACGTGTCATACAAAGCCAGTGTCAACCGCTGGAGAGCAACAATGTTCCACTTTGCACCCTTCCAAGTTATCCGCAACAGCCGCAACGATACCGGCCTGATTTGCGAATTCGTCGGCACCCGCGCTCGCGTCATGTTCGAAACCGAGCACAACGGCGTCGAATTTCGCTGGTACTCCGTGACTGCGCTGTACTCGTACGCCGTGATCGGGTGAGGATATGAAGTTCGTCGTCAAGCTGGTTACAGCGTTCATAGTCGGACTGGTGTTTGCGATTGCGGACCGCTATGGCGTACTGCCTTGGGTCTTGGGCTTTGCACTCGCCAATCTGGCGTACAACATCGTGAAGCTGGAAAAACGGTTATGACCCGCACCCGCCACCGCATCATCGCCACCCACCGCGCCACGGCGCACCTGCAAGCCCCGGCAGCGCCGCTGCCTGTCGAGATCGAAAACGGCGCGCTGATTGATTTCCTCGCCGGCTGCGCAATTGCAGGCCTCTGGACCTTCATCATGTGGGCGCTGGTGCTATGATGTTCCCTTGGGTCAAGATCCCGCTGCACGCCCGCACGACGCGCGAAGATTTCCTTGACTGGCTTCGCTACCGCGCGATCGACTGGGGCATGCCTACATTGTTCATTGACTGCGTAGACGACCTGCGCGCAGACGGCGATAAGCAAGACGAGATCGACACGCTAAAGGAAGAGCTGGACCTCATGGAGGAAGAGCGCGACGACTTGCGTTCATTGTTGCGGGAACTGCTCGCTGCGGAAGCTCAAGGCGCGGACCTGTCTGAAATTGACGACCTACTCGGACGAGTACGCGAGGCGCTTCCGTGACCTTCGTCCCTAGACCCCACCAGACCGAAGGCGTTCAAGCCCTTATCCATTTCGACGGGCGGTTTTCGGTCGCAGAGATTTCGGTAGCCGGCGGCAAGTCGGCAATGCTGGGCATGCTTGCGCTGCACTACAGCCACTTCGGCCGCGTACTGATCGTTGCGCACAACAAAGAACTGGTGAAACACAATGCCGAAGCCGCCAGAAAACTTGGGTGCCGCCCTGGTATTTGTAGTGCGTCCCTCAGCGTCAACGCCTTCGCTCGCGTCACGGTCGGAACGATCGGAACAATCATCAATCGATCCCACCTTTTCCGTGACGTGGTGGCAATACTGGTCGATGAAGTTCATATGGTCCCTCCGGCCAAGTCGTCGCAGTACCGGAAGCTGTTCGAAGGGCTTCCGCATGCCAAGGTCCACGGCCTCACCGGAACGCCGTTCCGCGCCGATGGCACGGGCGACCTTGCGAAAACGTTTGGCCCGGTGGTTTACCGATATACGTTTCTTGATGCGCTGCGTGATGGGTATGTCAAGCCATTAGTGCCTGTCGACGCTGGCGAAGATGAGACGATCGACACAACCGGGCTCGCGACCGTAGCCGGCGATTTCGATCTGGAAGAACAGGCGCCGCGAGCGATCAAGCTGGCGCCCAGCCACGCCAAGACCGTGTTGGACGTGATGCGCAAGTTCGGCCGCAGCCGCGTGCTGGTGTTCTGCTGCAACATCGCACATGTTGATAAGTTGGAAGCCGAGTTTCGCCGGCTGGGTGCTCGTGCTGTTGGCGTCCACTCGAAATCGATCGAGGGCAAGCGCGACAAAGCCGTGGAAGCGTTCAAGGCCGGGCAGTTCGATATCCTCGTGAGCTGCGCCATGTTCACGACCGGCTTTGACGTGCCGGAAGTCGACTACATGGCGTTCTGCCGTGCAACGAAGTCCGCAGTCTACTACGCCCAGGGACTGGGTCGCGGCGCCCGCATCACGCCGCACGCCGCCAACTGCCTCGTGTCGGACTTTGGCGGCAACATCGCGCGCCACGGCGCCTTGGACGCCGTCGTGGCCGCGCCTGGTCGCATGCTGACCTGCGACGTGGAAAATTGCCGATCCGAGTGGGAGACGTGGGAACACGGCAAGACCTGTCCAAGGTGCGAAACGATCTACCGCACCGCGCCAAAGTGCAAAGCGTGCG
>Ga0268264_10000482_pt1 | contig 53056 bp, 51 predicted proteins | sample KBSSwiS32_FD_190357 | JGI IMG/M metagenome (GOLD analysis project Ga0268264, IMG submission 190357) | Switchgrass rhizosphere microbial communities from Kellogg Biological Station, Michigan, USA - KBS Switchgrass S3-2 (SPAdes) (version 2) | ecosystem: Host-associated > Plants > Roots >... | reverse complement strand
GGTCGCCTCCGGGCTCGATTGGGACCGCTTCGCCGCGGTGAGCGTCCGCCTGCCCGAGCTGCCCGGGGTCATCACCCAGCGCGGCTTCTCGCGCTTCTATCCCACTGGGCCGTCGGTGGCCCACCTCATCGGCTATGTCGGCCCGGCGACGGCCGAGGAATACGACCGGGACCGCGACCCGCTGCTCATCACGCCGGGCTACAAGGTGGGCAAGGACGGCCTGGAAAAGGTCTTCGAAAAGGAGCTGCGCGGCCAACCCGGCGCGCGGCGCACCGAAGTGACCGCCACCGGCAAAGTCGTGCGCGACCTCGACTCGCGCGAGGATGTGCCCGGCCATCCGGTGAAGCTCACGATCGACGGCGCGCTCCAGGACTATGCGGCGCGGCGCATCGGCCTGCAATCGGCCGCGGTGGTCGTGATCGACTGCCACACCGGAGGCATCCTCGCGCTCTGCTCGATGCCCGCGTTCGATCCCAACAGCTTCGCCGACGGCATCGGCCGCCTCGAGTGGAAGATGCTGAACGACGACGACCACATCCCCTTGCTCAACAAGGCGATGCGCGGGCTCTACCCACCCGGATCGACGATGAAGCCGATGGCGACGCTGGCCCTGCAACTGCACGGCGTCGACCCGGCCGAGCGCGTGAGCTGCCCCGGCGGCTATCGCCTCGGCAGCCGCTTCTTCCGCTGCGACGCGGTGCACGGCTCGGTCGACATGAGAAGCGCCATCGAGCACAGCTGCAACACCTACTTCTGGTCGATGGCGCACCGCATCGGCTATGATGCGATCGCGCCGGTCGCCAAGATGCTGGGGCTGGGGCAGGAATTCGACCTGCCGGTGACCGGGCAACGCTATGGCACCATCCCCGACGCCGCCTGGAAGATGCGCCGCTTCCACCAGGAGTGGAGCACGGCGGATTCGCTCAACGCCTCGATCGGGCAGGGCTACGTCTCGGTCTCGCCGCTGCAGCTGGCGATCATGACCGCGCGCATCGCGACCGGCCGCAACCTGAACCCCTCGCTCCTGCTCCACAAGCCGATGCCGCTCGGCCCCGCCCTGCCCTTCACGCCCGAGCAGCTGGCCGTGCCGCACGACGGCATGTTCCGCGTGGTCAACGGCAGCGGCACCGCGACGGCGAGCAAGATCAACATCAACGGCGTGCTGATGGCCGGCAAGACCGGCACCGCGCAAGTCCGCGCCATGACCTCTCGCGGGCGCATCGCCGACTGGAAGAGCCGCGATCATTCGCACTTCATCGGCTACGCGCCCGCCGACGCGCCGCGCTATGCCATGCACTGCGTGGTCGAGCACGGCGGCTTCGGCTCCAGCGCCGCCGCGCCGATCGCCAAGGACGTGATGACCTTCCTGTTCGACCCGGCCAAGGCCTGGGACACGCTGCTCGCGCTGGAGAAGGACTGGGGCGGGACGCCGACCGAGCGCATGGCCGCCAAGTACGCGAGCTTCGTCCAGCAGTACGGCACCACCGCGCCCAAGCCCGCTGACGACGAGCAGGTCAGTGCCGCGCTCAACCGCAGCGAGAACAACGAAGTGCCGACCGACGGCGTCATCACCACCGCGCCTGACGCGCCGCAGCCCGCCGACGCCCCGCCTGCGGCCGAAGAGACGCCCGCCCCGGCTCCAGGCGCCACGCCCGCCGCGCGGTCGAGCGCCGCAGCGGCCACGAACCCGGACACGAAGTCACCCTGATGTTCCGCACCATCGTCCCCGAAGCGATCGCGCGTCAGCCCTGGCACATGCTGGTGCCGCTGGCCGGGCTGGTGTGCCTGGGCGCGGCCGTGCTCTATTCCGCGGCAGGCGGCCACTGGCAGCCGTACGCGCTCTCGCACCTCGTCCGCTTCTGCCTGTTCCTCGGCATGGCTTTCGCCATCTCGCGGCTCAATCGCGAGTTCTTTCGCTTCTGGGCCTATCCCTCCTATGCCGGCGTCATCGTGCTGCTGGTGCTGGTCGAGCTGCTCGGCGCGATCGGCGGGGGCAGCCGGCGCTGGCTCAACCTGGGCTTCATGACGCTCCAGCCCAGCGAGCTGATGAAACCGGTGATCATCCTCGTCCTCGCCCGGTTCTACGAGAGCCTGCCCCCCTCGATGACCGCGAGTTGGCGCGGGCTGGTGCCGGCGGGTGCGCTGATGGCGATCCCCGCGGTGCTCGTGATGCTGCAGCCCGATCTCGGCACCGCGCTTGCGATCTGCTTCGGCGGCGCCGTCATCATGTTCCTGGCCGGCCTGCCGCTGTCGTGGTTCGTCGGGGCCGGAGCGGTCGGTGCCGTTGCCGGGCCGATCGCCTTCTTCACCCTGCTCCACGACTACCAGCGCAATCGCGTGCTGACCTTCCTCGACCCCGAGAGCGATCCGCTGGGCACCGGCTACCACATCACCCAGTCCAAGATCGCCATCGGTTCGGGCGGCTTCCTGGGCAAAGGCTTCGGCAACGGCTCGCAGAGCCACCTCGACTACCTGCCGGAATCGCACACCGACTTCGTCTTCGCCACCATGGCGGAGGAATGGGGCATGCTCGGCGGCCTGTTCGTGCTGCTGGTCTTCGCGCTCATCATGCGCTGGGGCTGGAAAGTCGCCCGCAACACGCCCGACCGCTTCTCCAGCCTGCTCGCCGCGGGGATGACGGTCACGATCTTCTTCTACGTCGCGATCAACCTGATGATGGTCATGGGGCTGGCGCCGGTCGTCGGCATCCCCCTGCCCTTCATGAGCCACGGCGGCTCGTCGATGATGACCAACATGATCTGCATCGGCACGATCATGGCGGTAAACCGCTGGCAGCGGCAGCCCTCGGGCCTGCGCTGAAAGAGGCTCTTCGAACGAGGCGAATTTTCCGCTTCACATCGGATCGCCGGCCGCTATACGGGCCGCTCCCGCCGAATCGGGGAGGCCAAAACGGCCTCGCGGTCAGGCAGTGTGGACGCATAGCTCAGTTGGTAGAGCAGCTGACTCTTAATCAGCGGGTCCTTGGTTCGAGCCCAAGTGCGTCCACCAAAATTCTCAGTAAAATCAGTAATTTATGAGAATGATCCGGTGGCCAATGCAAGCCATCTGACTGCTTGCCCGTCTCTGTGGCAACACCCTGGCAACATTTTTTGGGCGCTCTAGTGAGCTTCTGCAAGATGCCCTGAGACAGATTGTAGCCCGACCCGCTGGCTTTTTGGCCTGCGGACGATCGCAAATGAATCCTCGATGGCCTTCCGCCTCGAAAATTAGAATTAGAAAGCAACTCCACAGCAAGCGGGCAGGGTCGGCCGTGCCATTAGGGCGGTACGTGCCGCGGTGCTCGCGGATGAAGCACGTCCATCCAGGATCGACCTTCGCACCTTCGTCCGTCCACCTGAGATAGCAGCGCTCCTGAGCGGGGACTCGAACCGTGAGAACCAGAGAAGAAATCGAACGCGAGGTCCATCAGGACGCCCTTCACGTCGTCGCGGCGCGCACCCATCCTCCTCAGTCCTGCTGGCTTCGTCGAAATAGCTCGACGACCCACGGCGAGTGGTGATGCTCCTGGTAGACCAGGCACAGCTCCTTGCGGGATCGAGTTACGCCCACGTAGAAGAGCCGACGCGCCTCACGCAGGGCGCGATCCGACTTGTTGTCGTGCCAGTTCGGCAAATCCCCGTCATTGATGCCAAAGAGGATCACCGCGTCGAACTCCCGACCCTTGGCGCTGTGAAGGGTGCTCAGAGCGATCCGACCCGTACCCTCGATCCGACCCGCGAAGATGTTGAGCGGCATGTCCTTGCCCTTCCCCGGATCGGTACGATCGACCATCTCAGAACAGATGTCCCATTCCTGGTGCTCGTTGCGCGATACAGCCTGCCAGGGGGCGATCAGGTCGCGGTACAGGCGGCGGAGCCACTCGTTGGTTGTCTCGCCAGCGTCGATGCCGATGCGGAGGAAGCCGATGAGTTGCCTGGACAGCACCTGCTCTTCCGCCTCGCTGATGCGCCCGGCATAGACCAGCGAGCCAGCGTGCTGGAGCAATCGCGCATAGGGAGGGTTGGCCTCGCGCCAGCCGCCGGTCGTCCACGCGGCGCAGGTCTCTACGAAGCGCGCGAGACGCGAACTGCGCTTGACGAGCGCGTTCGCGTCGGCCCTGACGAACGGGAGGTCTGCGGCTTCCAGGGCGGCGGCCACGATGTTGCCCATTTTGGCCGAGCGGTAGAGGACGGCGATCTGGTCGCGCGCGTAGCCTCGCTCGAGCAGCTTGGGGATGATGGTGTCGGCGATGTGCTCTGACTGCTGAAGGTGACCGAGAGGCACCGGCCAGAAGGTAATCTCGCCGTCCGGTGCGCCATCGACGCCGCGGTAGTCTCGGTCCTCGCCAAGCGCCCCCATCGAAGCCCGTATGATCCTCGCGCCGGACCGGTAGTTGAAGCGGAGCCGGATCGTCCGCACGTCGGAACGGGTTGTCAGGCTCTGCAGTAGCTCGGGATTGGCGCCGGTGAAGCCGTAAATCGACTGGTCGGCGTCCCCGACCGCAAACAGACGTATGCTGCCCTGGAAGCACAGTAGGAGTACCAGCTCGTGCAGCGCATGGCCGAGATCCTGATACTCATCGACGAACAGGACGGGGAACCGCGCACACATGGACGCGCGGATCCAGCCGTGGTCCCTGATCATGCGGAACGCGATGAGCGGCATGTCGTCGAAGTCGATAAGTCTCCTCGCGCGCAGCTCACGCTCGTACGCCTCGATGAAGTCCGCAAGCTCGGGGTTCCTGCCCCGCCATTCGGGCAGGTCGCGGTCGACGCCGCGCCGCCGCTTCTCTTCCGCGAAGGTCCATCGGTTGTGCGGGTCCCCGCCGTCGCCGAAGGCATCCTCGTACGCGACCTCGACCGCGGCGCGGCACTCACTCCGATCAGCAACTCTGAAATCCGCGGGAAGCAGGCCCGGGATGCACCGTGCGTAGGGCGCGAGGACCTGGGACAACGCGAAGCCGTGTACCGTACCAATGAAGCTACGCTCGCCGCTTTCGACGCCCAGCCGCGCCATCCGCGTCTCGAGCTCGATCGCGCACTCGTTGTTGTAGGTGATGCAAGCGACCCCGCGCGGATCGACGACGTCCTCGGTCAGGGTCCTGGCCATGGCGGTGGTCAGGGTTTTCGTCTTGCCGCTGCCCGGTCCGGCGAGCACGACACAGTGCCCGGTCTCTAGCGCCGCCTCGTACTGCTCCCGATTGCGCCGCAGGTCCTCGAGCGCCTGCGCCAGCGCGGCGTGGTTAGACACGGGAAACCACGAACTCGATCGCAGCGCCGATGTAGGCGGGCGGCGCGAGCCCAGGCGCCTTCTTCGCGAGCCTGGCGGCGAGCCGCCCCTTGCCGATGTCGGCGACCATCGCGAGCAGTTGCTCGGGATCGACGGGCGAGAAGAAGCGCCAGTCGGTGATGCGTGCCGATCGCTTGGGGCCGAACCCCTGCTCGTCCAGGATGTCGAGCAGCGCGTCCACGAGCTTGGGTGTGTTCGCGACCGCGACCTCGAAGGTCTGGTCATTCAGGAAAACGCCGGCCTGCGCCCAACCCGCGCTAAACTCGGCGAAGTTGGCCGCCTGCCACTTCGCACGGTCCCCGTGGGAAAGAGCCTGGGTGCCGGTGACCTGGCAATAGGCGTCCCAGATCCCGATCGTACGCGCCTTGCCGAGCGGCGACTTCTGGCCGTCGAGCGGATCCCAGTCCGTCACGACAGCGAACGGCAGGCCCAAAGCGCCCGCGAGTTTCACGTATGGTGTGAAGTTCGTGCCGGCGACGTTGCACACCGTGATGCAGAGCCTGTCAAGGTTCCTGCCGATCGCGTCGGCGAAGCCCGGAAGGAGTGCCTCCTCGGCGTCGCCCTCGACGAAGATCACGCCTTTGGCGAACAGCATCTCGGACCGCGTCGCGGTAAGATAACGCTCGATGTCGTCGAGTTCGTCTTCGCTGACCGGTAGCCACGCGAGCGAGTGGGCGACCGTCGCCCCGTTCCTCGACCGGAGCGCGACGACAGAGCGCAGCGGCGCTGCCGCCGCGAGCGTCGGAGAGTGACTCGTGACGATCAGGGCCTGCGCCGTGTCATCGTTCTTGAAAAGCTTCTCGAAGACTGACCGCTGGAGCTGCGGATGGAGGTGCGCCTCGGGCTCCTCGATGCACAGCAGCGAATAATTGCGCTCATTCTTCGCCCGGCGCCATTCGAACTCGGCCAGCTTCAGCGCAACTAGCGCAACGTTCGCCGAGCCCAAGCTCGCGTCGGATATCCCGCGCCGGCCGTCGTCGATGTACATGGCGATCGAACGGAAGAGCCGCAGCGGGTCGGTGGGCGCGAAACGCAGCCGAGCCTCGATGTCATGGGCGCGTCCGGCAAGCGAGAGGATGCCGGCGCGCAGCGACTGCTCCAGCGCCCTGACCGCCGGGAAGGACTCGAGCTTTCTGGTGGCAGTCTCGAGATCAGCGGCGACACCTTCGAGGTCGGCACGGCTGATCGTAGACACGGCGTCCTCAAGCAGCGGGCGTAGCGGAGAGTTGCGCCAGGAGCCGAGCTGGCCCTCGGCGTCCCGCAGGGCGTCAAGCATGTCCAGCGCGATCCGGCGCCGGACCCTACTCGGCACGGCGCGGCTCTCGTCACCGCCGCCGTACACCAGAAACTCGCAGTCCTCTCCGGACCTCGGGGAACCGGCAACCTCGGGCTTCTTGCGATAGACGTAGCTCAGCCTTGCCACGTTCGGGTCGGCGGCCGTGCGGAAGTCCGTCAGCAGCGCCACGAGGGCGTTGTCGTCGTCGAAGTCAGCGAAGTCGATGTGGACCTCGATCTGAGGGTTTTGGGCCAGATCGCACCCGTCCCAGAAGTCGGACAGTTTCAGCTGCCGCGCGGAATCCGGCAGTGTCGGGTCGAGGACGAGTCGAATGGCGAGCAGCAAGTTGCTTTTGCCGACGCGGTTCTCGCCCAGGAGAACGACATTCCGAGACAGTGGAACTTCTATCGCAGCAAAGTTCCGGAAGTTGTTCACGCTGAGCTTCGCAAGTTGCACCCTTGTCCCCCTGTCACCGCTGATCGACCGATCTAAACGAGAGCGTCACGCCGGTGCCATAATGTCAACCGTCGGACGCGCGAACCGCAGCGCCTGAGCCAGTGACTGCAGCCACGCGACATCGCTGCAGTCACCCAAAGGTCTCGACGATGCCGAGGACGGGAGCGGGTCCGCTCTCGCGCGCTTTTCGCCGCCGAAAATAGACTGCCTCTTCTCCGTTCGCGAGGAATCGCCTTGAGCGAGCAAAATCGCCGGACTCTAACAGTTGCTTGCCGATGTCGGCCTGCAGGAGATCCCTTCATAATTATGGGGTCGTCAGGGATCGCACTTGACGAGAGCCGAATCGTTCACCATCTTCATTTTCGAAAGTGAGGATGATGAATTGCGGTACAGTGTGTTGGAATTGGTGAGTGGGCAGACGATCCTCTCTGGCGGCATCGCCGGAAGAAAGTTGCTCAACGCACTTATTGCGAACACGCCAGCCGTGGTCTCGCCGACTACGGCCTATCTCGATTTCGCTGGCATCGAGTTGGCGACCGCCTCATTCCTCCGTGAATCGGTCGTGGGCTTTCGCGATTATGCGCGTTTGGCGTCACCTAATGTTTATCCCGTAGTGGGCAACTTGGCCGCTGCCGTATTCGAAGAACTCGATTTCTTCCTGCGCTCAAGGGCGGATGCCTTCTGGATGTGTACGCTCGACGAGACGGATCAGGTCACCGCCGCATGTCTCATAGGGGAACTCGATTCCACCCAGCGCGCGACCTTTGATGCAGTGGCCGCTAGCGGCGCCGCAACCGCCCCAGAACTCGCTGCCCGGTCTCCTGAACAGAAAATTGGGGCGACCGCGTGGAACAACCGCCTTTCCGGACTCGCCGCGAAGGGCCTGCTTGTTGAGCGCCGCCTTGGAAAAACCAAGTCGTTCAGCCCTCTTTTGGAGTTTAGGTAATGGGGGTCGATTACATTCGGGCGCAGACCGGCAAGCCGTGGAAAAAGCGTTGGGATGGCGGCCTCAATCGCCTGAAGCAACCTTCGCTGCTCGACCTTACCATGTCGGAGACATCGCGGACGGCTACCGCCGACCTTGAGCCCAGCGCCCACGTGGCCATCGGTGACAAGGTCATCGTGCAGCAAAGCGCCGGGCGGCTCACGATTAGTGATGGCCTCTATGCCATCGGTGTGATCTCCAACCCCTCGGCCGAACTCTCAGCCAGCATAGCAAAAGGCGGCGGCTATGCGGAGGCGACGCTCCAGCGCATCGGCCTCTTCGGCGATACTGCGGAGGTCAGCATCCGATGAACCAGCGCCCTCCCAACGAGCCTTCTCGGCGTTTTCCACAACCACACCGTCTTTGGGACGATCCCACGAGGCACGCACCTTCACTGGGCTGCCCATCTTGTCAGGAATTTCACAAATGTGGCGGTGTCCATACCGATGCGGGCATACTGGATTGTCATGACCTGTGCTCATGCGCAGATAAGAGTCGCTGTGATAATGTCTGTCGATTCAACCCGGCGCTGTTCGTCGCCCGCATGCGCGAAGTCGGTGGCCTTGGCTTCGAAAACGCACCGCGTGTTTCCGTGCAAGACATCCCCGTACTGCCGTTGATCGCGCCATTTGTGGACCATCGCTATGCGCGGACGTCGACTCTTGATGAGCCGATAGTGGCTCTTTCGCTCTACGAAGTTGTAAACATGGCGACCGGCCAGGTGCATGTTACGTCACGCCAAGCTCTTGCCGACCGCTTCAGGATCCCGGCTAGCGCGATTGTTGTCCTAAGTGGCGTCGACAAAGATGCCCCGATCGAAAGTTGGTGGGCGCTCAAGAATCGCCCCGAGATACTGGCCAGGCTTTCCGAGCTTGGTATCAGCCTCATTACCTCGCCGAATTATTCCGTACTCACGGACGTGCCGCGCACAGACAATCTCCACGCGATGAAGCGCATACTGCTGACTTGGACAGAAATGGCGGCAGCTGGTCTGTCCGCGGCGCTTCATGTGAATAGTCGGACGGAGCAGGACTATCTACGCTGGGGCGACCTAATTGCCGAACGATCTGAAATCCAGATCCTGGCGTTCGAATTCGCGACGGGAGGCGGTCGAGGCGAACGCATTGATTGGCACGTCGAACAACTTGGCAGATTGGCTGATCGCGTCGGCAGAGAGCTAGCGCTCGTTATTCGCGGCGGCGGCAGGAAGCTTCCGAACCTCCGTGAACACTTCGCTCAGGTCACACTGATTGAGACCGACGCATTCTATAAAACGCATCGTCGTCGACGCGCGTTCCTCACCGAAGCGGGCCGGTTGAAGTGGGCGGCCCACCCCACGCCTCCAGGTGCTGCGATCGACGAGCTCCTCGCTCAGAATGTGGCAGTGGTGCGCGCCTATTTTGAGCTCGGGCCGGAACGGGAACCTCGACTAAGACCGATTCGGAGCGCACCTGACCGTAACGATGAGACCGCCCAATACGGCTTTTTGCGCTATTTCGATATGACCGGTGAGGCTGGGGGCATCGCCCCAAAGTCGCATCACGTGGTCGTCGCTGCGAAAGCGTAGATCGCCAGCATCATGCGCCAGCGACCGGAACAAACGACCAATCCCATAACCCCGACCAGTGGTGCGCGAGTATCGCGACGCCCCGTCGGAAGCCGCCGCACGCAGCGCCTCTCCGGCATCGGCAAGCCCGGCGAACTCAGGATTCTGTCGCAAGCTCGCCAAGACGCCAATACCGGCGTCGGCGACGACGAACTCAAATGTGCCTATCCCCGCAGCATACGCAATGACTCCGGATTGAGGTCGCCCGCTATGCTGGACGACATTCTCCTGAAGCTCGCCAAGCGCTCCCATCAGTCCGGCCACCAGTCCGCGTGCAAGACCATTGGCGGCCGCAGCGTTCTCAACATGACTGGCCCACTGGTCCCAAAGGAAATTGTCGTCCGCATCCGGATCGTAACATCCCAGGGGAAATACTCCCGATTGGTCCCTGGCGCCCGCGCCGCTTATTCGACCATGGGACATGCCCTCGCGGACCTGAGTAAAAAACGGCGGTGTTTTTACCAAACCACCATATGCGCACGGCAGGGCTTCGGTCGCGAACGCCAGCTCGACAAGGGGCCCGATTTGCCCGGATCGTTCAATCGCAAGTTCGCCGCGTCCCTCGAGACGACCTTCCCGCGCCTGCCAGAGCAGATCATCGACGACGTCGAAGGTTGCTGGCAGGGAATGTGTTGCTCGAAGACTCAAAAATACCCCTCCCCACCCCGCGTCAGCCCAGCCACTAGGAAGTTGTGCCGGTCAACTTCGCGTCCACTGACTGGGACCCGGTCAGACAACTCCAATCAGCCCAAATCTTCAAGCCTCGCTTTGAGCGGTGGCCTCACGGATGCTAACCCGATCATAGTCCATCATCTGCGATCGTTTAAGTATCTCTATGTCCATCCCGACAAAATTACGAACTTTGTGGTCGGCTTGGGAAATATCTGCAAGTCAGATGTGCTAGACTTGTTTTCGGAAAGCCTTCGTACGAAGCCGGCGTCGCTTTCTAGTTCCGTTGCTCGTGTCATTCTTCGAATGGGCAACGGCCGCACGATCTGTCGCTTTACAAAGCAACTTCTTTTCTCACGACCTATCGCCCCCAATGGGTTCGGCGCGATGGCTCATAACCCCAGTGCCACGCCGATAGCGTCACTGGCATTTATGCAGAAAGCGACGGTCCGATGACTGACATATTGGACGTAGCCGCCAGCGACGCGCTGCCTGTTTCAGCCGTCGCGACACTCTTGCAGGACATGACCTCTCTCCCCCTGGACGCATTCGTTCGCTCTGTAGTCGTGAATGCCAGTGTCGGCCACATGATGCTCTTGGGGGCCGGCGCCTCAATCTCGTCTAACGTGCCATCTGGCGCCAACTGCGTGTGGCAGTGGAAGCGCTCCATCTTTTTGTCGAACCACCCCGGTGTGGAGCAGAGCTTCGATGAACTGTCGCTCGGTTCTGTACAGGAACGAATCCAACTCTGGCTGGACACCCAGCCGGGTTTTCCCTCGTCCCATGCGCCCGAAGAGTATGGTTTCTATATCGAGAGATGTTATCCGGTCGTCGATGATCGGCGTGCTTTTTTCCAACGCCACGTGCAAGCAGCGCGGCCGAGTGGAGGCTACCGGTTGGCCGCACGCCTAGCGCAGGCCAATCTCATCCGGTCGGTTTGGACCACCAACTTTGACGGCCTGATGCCCCGGGCACTTGCTGATACATCTGTAACGCCGGTCGATGTGGGACTGGATTCGGCAAATCGGGTCATAAGGACCGACCGTGTCGGCGAGGTAGCGTGCGTTGCTCTCCACGGCGATTACCGCTATGATGCTCTCAAGAATACGGACGCTGAACTGCAGCGACTAGATGAGGATCTCCGCAAAGCACTGATTGAGCGAGCCGTCAATTCGCCGCTGATCGTCCTTGGTTATAGCGGGCGGGACCGCTCCGTGATGGAAGCTCTGTCTGAAAGCTATAGCCGGCCCGGTGCCGGTGTCCTTTATTGGTGCGGCTTTGGGGACGGCCCTCCGCCGGAGCCAGTCGCCGACCTCATCGCCACGGCGCGGGCTGGTGGTCGTACGGCATTCTATGTTCCCGGCGCCGCCTTTGACGATGTAATGCGCCGCCTCGCCCTCGCGGCACTCTCGGGTGATGCGCGCGAAGACGCCTTGTCAATCATCGCGCAATCTGGGGTAGACCGTCTCGCGCGCTCGCCCTTCTCCGCACCATCTGGACGGATTGGGGGCATCCTCAAAAGCACCGCCTTTAAGCTGCGGTGTCCGGTCGAAGCCTACTGCTTCAAACCCACCGAAATGCCTGATCGAGGTGCTTGGGCCTGGGTGCGCGAACGCCTCGTCAATCGGCGCGATCTCGTAGCTGTACCATTCAAAGGTCGGATCTGGGCATTGGGGACGCTAACGGCCATTCACGATGTGTTTGGTGATCCCATGGCCGAGAAGCCGGTCCGCGCGCCGCTCGACGCCGGAGAGTTGCGTCATGAGGACGGCGCGATCACGCACCTGCTGGTCCACGCGTTGGCGGCGTCGATCGCGGGAGCGCGCAACCTTCCGTCGGATGGCCCCCTTCTGTGGGATCCAGGTACCGCTCAAGATCGTCGGCTAAACGGCGGTGCCTTCAAGGTTCACGATGCCGTTCTGCTTTATATCCGGCGGATCGGTCGAAATGTCATGCTCGTGATCAAGCCTACGGTAAGGGTCTTCACATCAACCGGTTCAGCCGCATCATTGGAGGACGAGAAGGCGATCAAACTCAGTATCTTCGGCTACCAACATAATGACAAATTCAACGATGCGGTTGAAGGCTGGCGACGGAAGTTATTTGGGCCAGGCACAACGCTCACCTGCCCTGCTGGCGAAGACACCGGCTTCTCGTTCACAGTAGACAGAGCCCCCGTCTCGGCCGCGATCGTCGCCGCTCCAGGGGAACGATCATTGCCCGACGCGGCCATCAACAAAACCACCCAACGCGGATTCAAGGTCATGGAACCGCACCTGCTATTCGGCAGCAAGAGCGCCACCGGCGCCCCCTCTGATCCGCATCCGATTAGGGGACTCCTGGCCAACCGGCCGTTTGACTTCAGTCTGACGCGGTCGGGCCTTTTGCCGGATGTGAAGTTGGGGGTGATCTGTCCTGAGCGCGAAGCTCGCTCCGTCGCGCCACGTCTCCAGATGCTGGAGCAGTCGGCCACTCCCAGCGACAGTGAGAGGGACTATTTGCTGGATTTCCCCGGGTTTCATCAGGCCTTCGGATTACCCCTGGCGATCCCGCGGCCGGGCGACGCATCTTGGCGTGCGCCGGACGAGCCGTCACCTGAGGGTGGAAAGGAGCGCGGCGCCCGATTTGCGGCAAGTGCCGTCGTGCAGGCTATCGAAGAGTTGCGCGGCGCCAACCGCGTCAACGTGATCTTGATCATAACCCCGAAGCGATGGGTGAATTGGCGCTCTTACGAAACCGAGGACGAGCGCTTCGACCTACATGACTTCGTCAAAGCCTATTGCGCTCGAAAAGGGATTGCGACCCAGTTCATCGACGAGGAGACCCTGAGTGATCCGCAGACTTGCCGGATTCGGTGGTGGTTGTCGCTCGCCCTCTATGCCAAGAGCTTCCGGACGCCCTTCGTGCTGAAGGCGGTAGCCGATGACACAGCCTTTGTCGGCTTCGGCACGAGCATAGATCGATACGGGCCCGAAGGGCGCAAGGTCGTGCTCGGCTGCAGTCACATTTTCAATGCTCAGGGCCAAGGCCTCCAATATCGGCTGAGCAAGATAGAGAACCCAACCTTCGATCGTCGTCGACGCAATGCCTTTCTGTCTCGGGATGATGCCCGCCGGGTGGGAGAATCGATCAAGCAGCTATTCTTCGAGGCGCGCAGCGCACTTCCCCGTCGCGTGGTCATCCACAAGCGAACAGAGTTTCGAAAGGACGAGCGCGAAGGGCTGATCGAGGGGCTGGCGGGGATCGCCGAAGTCGACATGGTCGAGATCACGGTCGACGATGCCTTTCGTTACCTGAACTCCAAGCTCGTCGGGAGCCAGGTTCAGGTCGACAAGTTTCCCGTCGCGCGTGGCACCGTCATTCCGGTGAGCGAATACGAGGCACTTCTGTGGGTGCATGGCAGCGCAGCGGCGATCCGCAACAACTGGCGCTACTATCAGGGCAAGCGTAGAATTCCCGCGCCTTTATTGATCCGCCGGCACGCAGGTTCGACCGACCTGCAGACTCTTGCTACGGAGATTCTGGGGCTTTCGAAGATGAACTGGAACACCTTCGACCTCTATACCCAAGTACCCGCCACTATCGAAACGTCTGGCAAGATCGCTCGCATTGGGAAACTAATGGAAGGCTATGGGGAGGCTAGTTATGATTATCGACTTCTCATGTAACCCAAAGTTGGCACTAAACATTTCAATAAAATCAATTTTTTATGATAAACCCACGAGGCGGACGGCGAACAATGTGCCACCAAACTGCGTTCTGGGCTGCAACATCTATGAGCCCCTGGAATCCTTGGTCATTCATTCCTCTGTTACGCGACAGATCGGCGCGATCCGTCATGCCTTCGGTACGAGATGCTTCGAAAAATACTCTATGACCGCCGAAGCCTGGGTTCCTTTGCGGAAGCGCTTTTGCCCCTTGAAGTCGATGCTCGGGATAAGGTGAATGAACTGGTCGTCCGCGTAGAGCGACATCAAGGCGTCCGGATCTAGGCCGCCGGCGCGCAACCCGGTCATGGTGTTGGCCGCTTCGAGCGCGGCGCCGATCATGACATCGGCGAGCTGCACGGCTGGGCTCAGCTTGGAGTCGACCTGAGTGACCTCGGTTAGCTTGAGCGGAAACTTGAAGCTGGCGATATCGGACTGGCGGAACTCAATCTCCTCGTCGTGATCGATGAACTGCTGCAGAAGGTCGTGATAAGTTTCAAGGTTCTTGGACTGGTCGTGCTCGATGCGATAGGGTTTGTCGCTCATGACTTCCATGCGGCTGATCAGCGATTGCAGTACGACCAAGGCTGCATCCGTCGTCACACCGGGCGAGGCGATTTCCGACAGGCATTCGGGCGCAGCATATTGCGCCAGCGGACCGAGTGCCTCGGGAAATTCCCGCCATTTGGTCTGACGGGCGGCGGCGACCAAGTCGCCCAGAGCATCGGGACTCTTCTCCCGCGCCGCCCGCTGAAAGGCGGCGAGCAGGGCGGCGAATTCCATCTTGCCGAGCAGGGTGGAGCCGGTGATCGCGAGGAGCGACCCCATCGCGTAATTTTGTCCATCCGCATAAAAATCAAATTTGCGCTTGAAATAATAGGGTTCGACCGCGTGATCCAAGAACATCAGGATAAGCAGAAAGCGCTTGTCGCAAACGTAGGTGACGCTCTTGTAGCCGCTCAGGAGGTCGCGGAGCAGCCCGAGCAGCCGCGGGTGGTAGGCGGGCCGACGGGACAGCACGCGATATTTGATCTCGGCTGCCTGGAGCCTTGGGAAATGCTCCTTGATGAGCCGCGCTGCGTCGTCGTTTTCGATGCCAATCGCGGTCGCGCCCTGGAAGGGTTGCTCGGGATTGAGAAGGTCGAATCCCGTATATCCGCTCTCATCGATGCGGAAGCATTCCATCGCGATCTTCCCATTTCCCCGTTGCCGGAACTGGCACCCGCTTAGGACACGGCATAACCTGGAGACGGCATCTAGCATAATTCCGTCATGGTGGAGACGGCACCACAGTTTTGGCGGGGCCTGAGTCCGGACATTCTTCAGTATCCGGCCAAGCCGACATACAGATGAATCGACAGCGGCATGAACGACCGGCAGCTTAGGACGATCCGCTCCCCGTAAGCCGACTAACGGCGACATCCTCGCATCACGCCGCCATCCACACCCGATTGATGACCTTCGCCGCCAACGCCACCTTGTTCTCGGGCAGAAACCGTCCGTAGTGCTGGGCAACGACGTCTGCTGTGTCCCGAATCGCATAGCCCGCCTGCTCATAGGACCCCGTTTCCTTGAGAACATGCGTGGCCAGAACATCCCGGACATTGTGTGGGCCGTGCGGCAGTAGGCCCTTGATCGCGCCACGCTTGGTGTAGGGGTTGTAGATCCCGTATCGCTGGATCGTTAGACGCCAAGCCTCATAGAAACTCGACTGACCATAGGCTTCATCCTGACTTGTCGATTTGGCGGTCTTGACGAAAAAGGTCCCGGGATCACGGGCTTCGCCGAGCAGCACGGGGCGATGCACACGAACATAGGCATCTATATAACGATAGAGGTCAGCCAAGGCCCCCTTGAACGCGAGATATCGCTCGCCAAAACTCGCCAAAAGGGGTGGCGAGCATCGGACCGCGTACCGTTTGGCCTCACGCTCGAGAAACATTTGGCGGCTTGTGTTCCAGTATGACCGGATCAGCCCCCCCTCACGCTCCACTATGAGGCGTAGACCGGCGTCATACGTGGCGACGTCCCACACGTCGAACGGTTGGCCCTCGCCCATGGAGTCTCTCTTTCTATGGGGCACGCCGCCCGCGCTGACGATGTGGGACACCCTAGCCGCAAATTGCACCTACACCGACATTGAGAATCGAAGCGAATTGAGGACCCGAATGACGGAGAGACGCAACTTGGAACTCATGGACCTGACCGCGCTCTGCGAGGCGGTAGCGGGCGATGACACGTTCGCGCCGCTGGTGCGCGCCGTGCGCCAGGCGAGTTCGATGAGTTCGGTTCGCAACGATATGCGGCGAGCGACCGAAATGCTGCGCGCCTGCAAGACGCTGCAGGGGAAAGCGCTCGAGTCGGAGCAAGCGGGCGATGATGTCCAACGGGAGGAGGCCGCGACGATCCAGGCGCTCTTCATGCAGGCCGTGCTGTGGTATGCGCGAGCGACCCACAGCAAAGGTAAAGGCCGCAACAAGCTGCAGATCCTGAACCAGATTTCGGATGAGGGGCGCGTACGGCACGAGCGCATTACCGTCCTGCGTGACACCTATCTCGCCCATTTCGACGATCTAAAAGATTGGGAGGCGCACCGGGTCGTCCTGGCATTGGATCTGGGTGCCCCGGCGATGGCGCTCAGCTATCCGCACCAGAGCTATTATGTGCGAAGCGAGGACGGCGAGGTTTTTGATCGTCTCTTGGTCGAAGCCGTCGAGATTGCGGAGCAGGCGTATCAGACGGCATCGTCACGGTTGAACCTGATTCTCAATGCGCATTTCGACGCGGATCCGATCTTTCTGGATCGCCTCAGGGGCAGACAGTTCGCACCAGAAAGCTTCTTTCCGCCCGACGAGATCGTGGCTTACGTCGATAGCATCGGCCGCATGGACGCTGACCCGCACACCTCACCGAAAATCGAAACGCACCGCTAACCGTAAACTCCATCGTCAGCTCCCAGAGTCGATGGACGGAGCATTTATTGAACGGCTTCGCCGACCGAGTCTGATCGCGCGCTACGCATCTATTCTCTTGCGAGGAGCGTGGAGAGGGAGCAATATAAAACGGTAGCGGGCAGGCCGGTCAGGGATCGGTTTGCATGGATGCGTTGGACGACAGATTTATCCGGATCGGCGGCGTGGTGGAGAAAACCGGCCGGTCTCGAGCCGCAATATACCGAATGATTGCGGACGGCACCTTCCCGAGGCAGCAACGCATTGGCGTGCGTGCCGTAGGATGGCGTATTTCGGCCATATTGCGGTGGATGGAAGCCCCGCTTGATTATCGAGAGGTCGGCAAGGCGGAGTGATCAGATCGACTGTACGGTTGTGATCGGCACCCGCTCCGGCGCGGCATCATCAATATCTGGCGATTGTCTTCTTCTGTCGTCCGTCGCGGATCTGACCGAACGATCCCCTTCGGTACATGCGGCGGACTGCCAGTGCATTCGTTCGAACGCCTCAGCCGCTCATTTGGATACAGGTTTCGAGAAAGCGTGGCCGCCAAAACGGCGGCTGAGCTTCGTCGCGACCAGTCGAGCGTACCGGCGCTGCCGCCATGCTGTCGGACTGTGATACGTTCCAATGGCCTGCCAGTAGTCGCGGGTGACTGAAAGCCCTGAAAGAAAAATCCATCGGGCAGCTTCGGCGTTGAAGCAGGGATCGTATTGCAGCCAGTAGCGGACATGCGCGGCCGGCCGGTCCAGCCGCTCGGCGATGCGAGGAACCCACCAACTGTTGATCTGAAGCGGTCCTAGATCGTGGGTGCCGTTAGAGTTTCGTACTTCAGCGCCGACCCAGCCAGCCTCCTGGTCTCGAAGACCCCATAATGTCTTTTCGAGCCAGCCCCGGCCACCCGCCGCCTGGCGTATGCAGCGAGCGATCTCGCGCTCACTGGTATCGGCAGTAGGCATCCGTTGAGATGAGGCTGCCGCATTGCCGCTGGCGACAATGCCGAGCACAGCAACGAGCGTTGTGAAGCTACCGCGCGACGGCAGGAGACCGACCGGCGTCATCACAAGGCCCCAGACATCGGCGGGCCGCTGCCGGTGAGAAGGTCCAGAAGCGTACGGCCCGAAATGATTGTGAGATGCGGAGCTTGATCAAGGTGCGCCCGACTGAGGGGCCCAGTGCGTCCTGTGTGGACCAAAAAACCACGCTTCCCGCGCGCGGCGCAAAGCGTGGCGAATGCGTGAACATGTTCGGGACGGATGGGGCCGGCGTAGCGCTTGGCCTGGATGAGCCAGACTTCACCGGCAATCAGGACCTGGCCATCAATTCCGCCGTCGCCGCTGTAGCGAGCGTTGCGAACAATTTTGAACCCGAAGGCAGCAAAGCTTTCGAGCAGCAGTTCCTCAAATGCGAGCGCGTCCATGGCTCGCAGACGGGCATAAATGAGAGTGGCCGGCTGCAGGCGGTCGGGACCGCGCAAGGCGGTAGACATTGCTCGAGCCTGTCGCCGTCGCCATCGGTGACGTACAGGCACACGAAGCCGTCCGACGATCAGGGCGAAAATGATCAGTGACATCGCGGTAGCAACAAGGAGCATGGACTCGACTCCGATCAGCGATCCGGCCCGTGAAAGGGCTCGTGGTTGGTTTGGGGCTGGGGCTGCGGCGCAGAATGGCCATCTCGGTCGCCGTGTGACGGCGACCGATCGAGGACGGACTGCAGGAAGCGGTCGAGCACCTCGGCTATGCCGCGGGCGTTGTCCGCGAGCCGTTCGCCAAGGCTGTTGGGCGGCCGTTCGCGCGCCGCTCGCTGCCGCTCGATTTCACCGTCGCGCTGGTCGCGCCGGCCTCGTTCCTGCTCTTCGCGTTGCTCGTGAAGGCGCTCAGGATGACGTTCGGCGAATGCCTTCGCCGAAGTCCGATCAAGCGAACCCAGCCCTTCCAACGATGAGGTCTTCTCGCCGGACCGCTGCTCAAGCCGTTGCGCGAGACGCTTCTCGTCTTCTGTCCAGAGTTTTACGCCGAACCGTGCGCGCGTGATCGCGGTGTAATAGTTCTGGCCATTGACGAGGCTCGAATTGACGGGTGCAAGGACATAGGCGCGCGCGTATGTCTTGGATTGCGAGGAGTACACGGTCTCGGCGTAACCGTGGTCCCAGGTTTTATGCTGTGAGAGGTCAACCTTCTGCACGCGGTTCGCCCGATCCCAGCGGATCGTGGCGACAGGCCCCTCCAGCTTCTCGACGGTGCCACGCTCCGCGTTCTTGAGTCCGAGGGGATTGTTGGCGAGCCGCCACTGGATCCGATCCCCCTGCGCCAGATTGCGTTCTTCCGGGTTGAAGACGTTCACCTGACGGGCATGACCCAGGCGCGGGTCCCAGCGGATTAAACGCCCATGCTCGTCGACGAGTCTGACAACCTGGCGGCCGTTGGCATCGCGGCCAACACCGAGAACCCGATATTCCGAGTCGCGAGCGACTCCCAGCCCCGGGATATCCCGGCCGAAGGTGACCACCTGCCCGCCGGAGTAGAAACGTGCATTATGCTTCTCCTCGTTGGAAAAGCCGGCGGGGGTCAGCATCTGCAGCCTGGTATCTTCGGCAGCCACGACCCCCTCGCGTTTGAGGGTTTCGCGCACAGCCGTGTTGACGATGAGGCGAGTAGCGTTGTCCAGCACGAGGATGTTGGTGTTGGCTCGGTTCTCAGGCTTGAGGCGTGTCCATTCCGCCACCATCAGTTCGGCCAGTTTATCGGGCCCGGCACCGCTAACCACCTTGTCGAGGCTTGCGATTGACGCGGCATAATTCCCGTCGCGGGCCTGGGTCACCGCGGTCTTCATGGCCTTGGTTTCCTGGCGCATGGACTCGGTCAGCTGTGCGGTCGCCAACCCCATCTTCTGGAGCAGCCAGAAGGCTTTCCCTTGTTCGATGGCTCCGGTCTGTCTGTTGTCGCCAAGGAGTATCAGCCGGGCTCCGGTGAGGCGGCTTATCTCAAGCATGCGGAGCGCCTGGCGGCTGCCGAGCTGACCCGCTTCGTCGAGCACGAGGACGTGGCGGTCGGTCAAACCATGTCCGCCACTCGCCAGCAGGCTGGCAACGGTGCGCGAGTCTATGTTGGCGGTCTGCCCGAGATTGGCTGCAGCGGAGGACGTGGGCGCAAGCGCGATGAGCATCGTGCCGGGCTCTGCAGCTTCGTTAAGCGCCCTGACCAAAGTGGACTTGCCGGCCCCGGCCACACCATGCACGCCGGTGACGCGGTCGCGCGAGGTGGCGATGTGAACGAGCGCCTGCTCCTGGGGCGGGGTCAGTCCGGCGCCGTCCAGCACCGCCAGAAGGCGATCGCTGGTTGCGATCGGTCTGCCATCTTCGAGGGCGAGCCCCAGGTGCTGCGCGAGGGCCTGCTCCCGTTGCATCGAACGGCGACTGGTGCGGCCGCGCGTATGGGTCGGGTCGCCGGTCTGGCGATGAGTGGCGAGGAGCTTCCTGCGGTCTTCATGCCCGTGAAGGGGGGGCAGCACATCGGCGAGCCGGATCTCGCCGACATGGCTGGCGAGGCTATAGCGTACCATCAGACCGAAATTATTGACCGCCTCGCGGCTCTCTGCCTGTCGTATTCCGAAGAGCGTGGCACGGCTCGCGGTCGCCGCACTTGGCGCCAGGTCGCGCTCCCCTTCCCTCTCGCTGTCGGCGCGCAGCTGACTGATCGTCTCGTGGTGCGCCCCGGCGCGCCGCGTCCATTGCTCATGGAGGGCTTCGAGACCGATCTTCACCTTCGCGGTGCGGGTCGCATAGAAGGCCTGCCGTCTCGCGGCTTGGCCCGACAGGCCGTTTTCGCGCGCATGCTCGTCGATCTGTTCGGCGCGCTGTGAGAAGTCTCGGGCCATTGATTGCGGGACACCGCGGATTTCGAACAGGCCCGAGCGCGGGTCGTGGTCGATGGTGTAGCCGAGCTCGCGCAACCGATAGGCGAGATCGTTCCGGTAGATCTGACCGGCGACCATCTGCTCGGCGAACATTGCCCGGGTCTCAAGGCTCGCCATCGGCTCGCCGTCGCCACGATTTGTGATGTTCATGACGACGGCGTGGGTATGAAGATGGGGATCGAGCTCGCGACTGGCATGCTCGGTGAAGCGAGCGAAGATCAGCCTGCCGGTCGTCTCGTGGACAATTCCGCCATCGTCCCGGCGACGGAGCGTGGCATGTTCTTCGAGATATCCCAGCGCGGTTCCGACAGCATTCTCGTGGGCGGCGATGATCCGCTCGTCGCCAGCGACCAATGCCATGATCGAGACCGACTTCGGTGCGTTGACCGCGAAGTCCCAGCCCGGGTGGTGTTCGATCTCTCCATTCTGCCGGTGGCGGCCGAGTTGCTGTCCGGCAACCTGACCGGCCAGGAGCTCCTTGAAAATCGCGGAGTCGACCTTCCCGTTAAGACCCAGCTCGTCGGCGATCCGACCACCCCATTCGGAGTGCTCGTCGCCGCCTTTGGTGTAGTAATCGCCGACCGTATAATAGCGTGCGATGTTGGCGGGCGTGCCTTTGAGGCGGCGGGGATGGATCATGCCGGCCTCGCCGGCTCACGCGGACCGTCCGCGCGGCCATGCTGGACTAGCTCGGATTTGATGTCGCCCTGCCGCGCCGCGAGAACCTCCCAGACCCTGCGCGGCGGCGCCGGCATTTCGCCCATTGGCGCGTTCAGTATATCGTCGACCTCAACCTCTTCGGCCATGGGTGGCGCCGCCTCCGCAGAGAAGAGATCCGGTTGTGGCGCCGGGGGAGGCGGGTCTCCGGCGTCAGCTGGTGAAGGCGGCGGAGTAGGCGCAGCGCCCTGCCTCTGCTCCTGTTCGATGGCCTCCCGAACCTTGGACTCGGCCCGTGCGAGCTTGATCAGCTTGGTCGCTGACGCGAGGCGGATCGGGGGAGCTGTCCGTTCGACGAAGGCCGCCGATGTCGAGGGGATGTCGTTAAACCGGTCATCGAAGCGCACCACCGGTAGGTTGCGGCCGAACCTGAGAAATCCGGAAAGGTTCGGGAGGTTCGTGACCTCCGTGTGCATCACGAGCGGACGCGTCACCTGCATACGCGACAGGTTCACGCCGTCGCGCATGTCGTTCACACCGTAGGACATGCCCTCATTGGCTTCGACCTGTTCCACCTGGCCGAGATTTTCCGACACATGCTTCGCGGTTGGGGTGTCGTTCGCTCTCAGCGCCACCCAGGTGGAACAGTAGCCCGTGATCGCGGCGGCATCCTGGATGCCGTAGGTTGCCTCAAGCTGCGGATAGGATTGGAAGCCCAGGATTCCGCATCCGCCATATTTGCGGGCGCGTGCGAGGAAGTCGGAAAGCGAGGGTAGTTTCTGGAGGGTCGGCAACTCGTCGATGACGCAGTACAGGCGGCGATCACGGTCGGGGACCAGGCTCATGATCGCGGAGATCGCGATATCGAGCCAGACGGTTATCAAGGGGCGGAGCGACGGGAGCTGGTCCGCCTTGACGGTGATAAAGAGCCAACTGCCGTCTGCCCCAGTCTCTACCCATTCGCGGATCGAGAATCCGTCTTCGGTATCGTCAAGATAGGCGAAGCTGCGCATCACCGATGCGAGCTCGGCCTGGATGCCGGCAGACGTCCGTTCGCCTTCGGTCGAGATGAAGGCGGCGGCGTCGGTGCCTGCCGCGAAGGCCGCGAGGTCCTTCAGCTTGGAGCGCAGCAGCCGGTCCAGGAGCAGAGAGACGAAGGTGTGCTTCTGTTGCGCAAGCTTCCGTAGGACGGCAACCAGCGTGCCTCGCGCAGCCTTTGCCCAGAAGGGGTCCCCGGTCTTGTCGGGTATCGTTGACTCGGCGATCTGATCGTAATGATAGTCCCGCGGCACGTCGACCCAAGGGGACCATCGGGCAGTGCGCTGATCGAGCGGGTTGAGGAGCGTATCGACTTCCGGACGGAAGAATTTTTCGACGAAAGTTCCGGCCGTGTCGTACACGATGGCGCGCTTGCCCGACGTGCGGATGCCCTCCAGCATCGTGACGATGAGATTGGTCTTGCCGGTGCCGGGCGCGCCACACAGGAGGATATGCTCGGGCTCGAATGCGCTCGGAACGGGGACGCTGCCGATCGTCAGCGCACCCTTTTTGTGGCGCCACATCGCCCGGCGAACCTGGCGGAGGGTGCCGAAGCGAGCCCCGCGCAGATACTCGTTCGAGCCCAGACCTTTTCCCGTGCGGGTGAAGTAGAACCAGGCCCAGGCGAGCGCACCCAAGGCGAAGATTCCGGAGATGAGCGCCCCATGGACGAGGTGGACCTCGAAGCTGTGGAGGATCCGCTTGGCAAGCTTCGATGCCAGCAGCCAGTCAGCCGAGGTCCAGTACTGCCGGCCCTCGGGCGTCTCGAACAGGACGGGGTCATTCGTGCCGGGCGCGGCGTCCGCCTTGAAGGTCGCCTCGATGATCTTCATCGCGACGAACCGTTCATACTCGGTGGATTTTTCCAGCGCGTACCAGACCGTCCCCATCACCCAGATCACCAGGCCGGCAATGAAGGTCTGGAAGAAGACCTGGGTGGTCATCCGGACGTTGTGGACGATGGCCTGACCACCCCTCGTCCAGGAGCCGAGCGTGTCGTTGCGGAAGATGCTCACTGGGGAGCATCCTGTCCAAGCAGTCCCCGCTCACGGAGCAAAGCGCGGGCTTCGGCCATCCCCTGCTCGAGGGCTTTGGGAGACTGTTGGCCGGTGGCGGTCGCGACGATCGAGAGTATCTGGATACAGGTCGCGAGGATCTCGTCCTGGGACGAGTAGATGTACCGGCTCTGAGAGTCGGCCGCCTGTGAGAGAACGGATCGAATGAAGGCGGAAAGTGAAAGGTCAGCACCATGCGCACGCCTGCTGAGGCGGGCATGCAATGCCTCGTCGATGCGGAAATTGACCTTGATCACGCCGGGACTCCGAATGCTGGAGCCCTGGCGGGGTAATGAAGCGAAGCCGTTATAGGTGAAACGCGACGGTGGTTCAACCAATACCCGGCCGTGTGCCGCGTATCACACGGAAAAGGCCGGATTTACGCCAGTCCTGGGTGGCAGTTTTCGTCTGGTGATCCTTGTATCACATCACCCTCGCCATGCGGCACACATGTACCACAGGCTTAAGATGTTGTTTTTGCGAGAGAACGGGCCCGCAGCACCCGTGCGTACGGTGCATTACAAACGCCTCTGGCGTGCGTCGTTCCTTCCGCAGCGACAGCGTCGCTGCGAAGCCTCGTGCCGGGAGGCGCGGGGGTTCTCTGAAAGGGGATCAGCAAGCTCGCCATAAGGGATCCTGTGTTGGAGTGAGATGGGGGAGCGAACCTCCTCACCGACTGCTCCAGCCTTCGCCGGTCTCCTTAGGAAAACAGGTCGCTTTGGGATGACAGTGGGCGAGGTTGTGTTGGCGCGGTAGCAGCCTGACGGCGCCCTTGATGGGCGCCGTCAGGCTTTTGACCGCGCACCTCGATATCGGTGTCGGGACAGAAAAAAAGGGAGAGGCGTTGCCGCCCCTCCCCATCGGTCTCAGTATTCGTCGACCAGCCCGCCCGGCACGCTGTGGACGATCCGGTCGATGATCGTCATCGGCAGCGCGCCGCAATCGCCCTCGTCGATGGTGATGTAGCCCGCCTCGTCGTCCGCCACGACATGCTGGTCGAAGTAGCTGTTAAGCGCGCGGCGTTCGGCATTCGCGATGGCGGCGAAAAAGGCGGCGTTGTCGGCGGCGGTGCTCGTCGAGATGATCTGCATGATGGGCTCCTGTCTGTCTTGAATGACAGGAGCGGCGCGTCGGGCGACTGAGGCCGGGTCAAGGATCGCGAAGCGACCGCTTTAGCGGCGGTGGGGGTCACGATTTTCTTCGGCGGCCAGGGGCGCCGAAGGAGGAGCGTTGCGCTCGATCCGCCGAAGAAAATGGTGGGGCCCCGCCGTCCTTGATGCGGCCTCGGGCGTCCGACATGATGGGAAGACTGTGAGAGATATTCCCTCTCGTCGGGAGACCCCGGCAAGGCGTAGCGGCGTGCGGACCGAAGGCGCCGCGCGGGCACGCGAGCGAGCCCGGACTCGATGCCGCCGAAAAAGAAATGGGACCGAGCACGAGGCCCGGTCCCGGATGGCTTCAGGGATGATGGCCGCAGGGGCAGCAACGTTCCTCGATACCCGTTATGGAGCAGTAATCCGGACCGAAGTCGGCGTAGAGTTCGTCCTCGTCCTCGGTATAGCCGTGATAGCTGGCGATCATGGCCGCGTAGCGCCGGAGTGGCGGATCGAGGGCATCGATATAGTGTGCGCATACCCCGCTAAATCGCCGGACATAGTATTCGTATGTTGCGCCAGCGGTCGCCCGCATTTCGGCCTTGGCGATCCGCCCGGCGTCAACCCGGAATTGTTGAAGGGCGAGAAATAACGGCGTCTCGCTGGCACGCGCTTCGACGGCCAGTGCGACAGGTTGGTGCTGGACTACCACGCGATAGGCCGGACTATCGTCGGCGCGTGCCCGAAGGATGGTGTAGCCGTTCGATCGGGTGACCTGCCGGGCGATTCGACAGGCTGACCGGTGAAGGCGGTCATACTCGGCTCTGAAGAAATCCCGTTCGACACAGGTCTTTGCAGCGCTGATCGCGCCTCCGCAGAGGTCCGCAAGGCCGAGGTATCTCTCAAGGAGACGAATGAACCGGAAGCCGGCGGCCTGCGCGCGCCAGTAGTCCGGTTCGTGCGATGCGACGATCCGGGTGAGATAGGGTTTCGTATAGTCATTGAGAGGCTCCGTCGGGATATGCTCCCCATCTCCATCAGATGAGGATGGGATCATCGGGACGCGGTGTTGAGGCGGTCAGGGACGGCGAAGCCGCCGCGCAGCGGACAGCGGGGGAACCGATTTTGTTGGCGCGGAGCAGAGCGGAGCGGCGGCAAAATTGGGGGAACCGCTGATCCTTGACGGCCGATGGACACCCAGCGTCATGCTTTGGCGATGAAGCTCAGTCTGATGCCGAGATGTGAGAGCGCGCTGCTTTGCCCCCGAACCCCTTCAGGGCGTTCGGGGTTAACAGCAAAGCTCCGCTTGGGAGGTGCACGCTCGCGATCCATGTCTAGGGCTTGCAAGCCACGCTCTGTTGAGCGATCCCTTGGACTGGCGGGCAGACCATGAAGAAGGAAGATGGTCATGCCGAAAATGTCGGAACGCGGGAAGCTAGCCGATCTGGTCGAGCGTCAGAAGCGGATGGATGCGGAAATAGAAGCGACGCGGCAGAAGCTGCGCGAACGTTATGCCCGGATCGTTTGTGAGTTGCCCGTCGAGGAATTGAGTGAGCGCGAATTTCGCGACGTGCTGGGACAGGTGATTCGGGTCGGAGGTGCCGCCGCATTTGCTGCGCTCAAGCCCCTGCCCAACCTAGCTTGAACGGTCCATATCCGTTCATCGATAGCGGAAAGGGGAGCGACGTTGCCGGGCCATAGGCCCAGGCAAAAGGAGCGGCGTGGGGGAAACCGTTCGGGTTTCCCCCACGCGACACGACGGCACGGCAAAGGCCGACGCGGAAGGTTCCGCGCCGGTCATGCTTGGATCAAATTATGGGCGGGTGCAATGGCTGGGGAAGAAAGTTGTAGCCGCTGCTATGCCCGCAATGACTGCAATCGACGGTGTGATAAGGGTCGATGCAACCGCCTTAGACTCTGATCATCGGGTAAACTCCGGTAGGAGGACGGCCCGCCCCGAAGGGCGGGCCGGATTTCAGGCTGCGAGGCGCGCTTTGCGCTCTCGCTTGGCGGCGCGGATCGCGTCGATCCCTTCCGCATCGGGCCGCTGGCTATCAACCTTGAAAGCGTGGGTCGGGATGCCCGCATCCTTGAGAAGGTCGAGGAGGTTCGCCTGTATGCCGGAACCTTGGCAGACAAGCGCCTCGACGGGACGGGGGCGAAGGTTCACCATCTTCTCGTTGCGAACGAACCCGGCGCGGCGACCAAGGCGGCCTTCGGGGGTGAAGGCGACAAGCGGGACGCCTGCCTCTGCGGCCCACGCGGCGGCGATGGCGTCGGCTCCCTTGCGCTGCGCCGTGGTCACAAGCGTCATATGCGGCACGCGCGCCTTGATCTGATCGAGCTTGTCCCAGATCATCCGCCAGTCGTGCCATTCCTGCCCGCCGGAAAAGACGACAACGGGGCCTTGCGGTTTCAGGCGCTCGCGCGCTTCAAGGGCACGTTCGCGTAGGAAGTCGGCGGCTGCGATCTGGCTTGCGGTGGTGACGCTGGATGCTCGGGAGCCGCGCGCGGCGCTCCACGGAAAGCCGGTTTCGGCGCGATAGACGGCGGCGCCGTAATCGCGCATCGCCTCTATGGCGGCGCGCTGTTCCGCAACCGTGCGGCAACGGGTTTGCAGTTCCTCGACATTGCTGTTCCAGACTTCGCCCGCTTCGGGATCGCGGATCATCTCGCCCAGCTTGAGGGCTAGGCTATTCTCGATGCCCGCCAGCTTCTGCGCCTCATGGTGGAAGCTGTTGACGAAACCCCATGCGAGCGGCTGGGCTGTCGGCTCCATCCTCGTATCCCGGAACAGGTCGAAGATGGTTGCGATGATCGCGCCGCAATCTTGCTGCGCCTGCATCGGGTGCGGCATGTCGAGTTCTTGCGCGTCGCGCGCGCCTTCGATGATCGCGAGCGGCTGGACGTCGCCGAACGCGGCTTCGATTTCCGGGATCGCGGTTTCCTCGGCATAGAGTTCGGCAAGCTCCCGGTCGCGCGGGCTCATGGCGTCCGGTCCGAGGTCGTCGTCGTCATGGTCATGGCCGGGCGGGATCGGAGTCAGCTTGCAATCGAAGCGCTCTTCGATCTTGCCCAACACGGACTGAAACTCATCGCCTTCGATGATCTCTTTATAGGCGGCATCAAACTTGCCCGGTGTCGGCTCGTTGGAATCCTGCGCGATGGCTTGGGCCATATCGGCAAAGCTGCTATAGCGGCGGGAGGTCGTTTCCTTACTCATGGTCTCATCACCTGTCGGAAGGGTTTTCGGCTCAGGGTCGGGGGGAGCGCGGCTAACGCTTCCCCCGCCCGTCGGATGGTCGATCAGAACGGGTTGTGTTCGCCGGTGTCCTGCCGCTCGGTGAGATTGCCGCTATCGTCGGCGTTCCCCTCGAAGCTGTCGGCCCTGCGGCTGCGGCGCGCGCGGCGGGGAGCCGGATCGCTGCCGGGTTCCGGGCCGAACGGGCTGCCTTCGCTTTCGTCGGGCGCGCCTTCCGCGTCGTTGAACGTGTCGTCCTGACGCTTGCGGCGACGGTTCCAAGCGACGTTGAAACCTTCCTCGCCGTCGCCGAAAAGCGCGATCGGCAAGGGGGCGTTGAAGCTCGGGTCGTCAACCTGTCCTTGATAGAATGTTTCGCCGGTCGAATTGGCGGTCGCCTCCCAAAGCGCGCCGATCTGCACCCAGCGCCGCGCCGGATTGAGCGCCATTACCTCGAAGGCGGGCGCGCGTTCGTGGTTGCTCTGAACGGGCTTGAGGCCAAGGCGCGGAAGGTGAAGATTGGCGGTAGAAATGGAACCGAACAGTGTGCCGTTGTTGGGCTTGAAAGAACCGATCTGCATAACAATTACTCCAAGATGTCGGGTTTATTACCCTGTCTTTGGGGCTAATCCCCGCCGACATCTTCTTTATACTCCCTCCCCTCCTTTCATTATAGGTCATTGATTTCTTGACAGAAATCCATCGCACCCGGAGCCGTCCTCGCAGGGTCCCCAGTGCCGCGCGGATTTCTTGTCGCCAAGAAGCACGGGAGGGGGATGTTAGCGCAGCTTGGCAAAATGGGGCCGGCGCGGCTTTTGGAACGGACAAAGCGCCGCCGGTCCCATTTTGCCTAGCGGAGCTTCCCCCCGACGCAATTCTTGGCGACGAGAATCCGTGTGGCACGCCCGGGACGCTGGGAGGCGGCGAAGGGTGCGGTAGGATCGTGGGCTACAAAGACGCTATCGCGCGTCAGCGCGATTCCTTAGGCGAAGCCTGCCTTGCGGTGCCGGCGCCGCCAGGATGAGGTTCGGGGGAAGGGATGCCCTCGCCGCTCGGACCGCGGAAGGGATCGTTACCGAAGGACGGGACCGCGGAACGCGTGCCCGGTCGGAGCGAGCGCAGCTCGCGGAGATAGAGCCCGTTCCCGGCTTGCCGGGATCCGCCCGCCCCTTCTTTCCTTCCGCCCTGCCGCACCCTGCCCGGCTGGACGCAGCGGCCCATCCCAATCCGCGCCATGTCCTTGCCGATCGCCAAGCCAAGCCCGTCAACGTCCTCGATGTTGCGCTCGTCCCCCTCACGGGGGGAGCGGATCGCTTGCGCAATTTCGGCCGCCATGATCATGTCGACCTCACGGAAACGCGATCGGAACGAATGATGACTGACCTGAGCATGAAGGCTCTGCTGGAGACCTACGACATCAATCTGCCCCTGCGGGACGCGCTGAATGACCCGGCGCTTTCGCCCGACCGTCGTGCGCTCGCTGCGGCGGCGTTCCGGCAGGACGTTGATGATGCCTTCTACAGTGCGATGGAGCTGCTGGAGGCCCTTCAGGCCGTTGAGGCGGATATGGGGGCCGTGCCGTCGGGAGTGGAAAGCGAGGGACAGGCCCGGCTGCGGCACATCCTGAACGGCGAAGGCGACGACTATCAGCGGCGGCTCTACTACATTCTCTCGGAGCGGCCGGTAAGCCAAGCGATCCGGGATCTCGAATGGCTGACCGATCTGCTCCATGGGCGCTCGCGGATGGTGCGGACGCTCCGCGAAGCGGGCGCAACGGTCCCGCGCATGCCGGGAGCCGACCGTCATACACAGGAGCCACCATCCGGACCGATCGGCTGCCGCCCCTTCGGGTGCTGACCTTGGTAGCATAAAAAATGGCCTCCCGACACGCGCCGGGAGGCCATTTTCAAATCCACAATCTGCGAGACGGCAATCCGGCCAGAGGGACGGATACGACCGCTTCATGCGCCCTTGCGGCTCGGTGGTTCGGGGGCGGCCACCATCGGATCGCGCGGAGCAAGCTCTCGGCTCGCAACACTATATTCGATCCTTCCGGCGGCGTCGGCGTTCTTCGCGGTCACCCTCCACCGACATCGGGCGGTAGCAATCGGCCATTTCGGACTTCCGCCCAGTGGGTGTTCTTGCCGAACAGCCCGAGCGCACCTCCGGTCCTCAAGATCGTCATCGTTTCGCCGGGCTCGTAGGCGGTCATGGTTCCAGCGTTGGCGGGGGGCAGGGCGAGTCCGCCTTCGCCTTCTCCGCTCGGATCCTGCCGGGCGATGTCGTTGTCGATGATGACGAAGGTGCCGAACGCGATCCGCTCGCCGGCGGTGGCGGTTATGGTTTCGCGCATGGCGTGCGCAGTTCAGGAGGATTTGCCGGCGATACGCTCATGCTGCCGGATCACATTATCGGGGGGCCCGCCGGGCCGCGCCTCAATGGTCCGATCCTCGAAGCTGAGGTCTATGCCGACTTGGAGGCGGTTGCACAGGTCGACGGCTCGTGACAGGCGTCGGAGAGCGAGGGCGCGGCATCGACCCGTGCGGTGATGATCAGCATAGGAAAGCTCCCTTAAGAGACTGCATTTATCTCTCATCCATGATCGGGGAAATCAGGATCGAGGATATAGGAGCCGGGCTTGCCTGCGACGGCGATGGGCCATTCGCACAAGGCCTTGCGGTAGATAATCCATCGGATCTTGGCTTGGACCAGCAGGCGTGTCGCGCTTGCAGCGTAGCGGAGTTTCCACATGGACCGTTCCTTTCAGGGCCGGGATCGATGCGTGCGGCCGCTGCTATGCACGGCCCGCCATGTCGGACAGCGGCGGTATGGTCCGTATCTCCGCAAGGTCTCCGAACAGGGCGACATGTGCCCGTAACGCCCCGCGCAGGGCATCCCGGCTGTGGAAAGCTTCCATCGTATACGCGCCGCGTGCAAGAGCTTCAGGATCGGCAGCGAACATCCGGGCAAGGTGCCGTGGCCAGTGAGACAGCAGGATCCACGGCCAGTCCGAGGCTGGCGGCGCAAACTCGAAGAAGCTGATCGCGCCGGCTTCGCGGCAGCTTGGCCTTCTGTCGAGAAGATCGGGCGGGCGTGCGAACGCGCGGTCTTCGGCGAGAAAGGCTTCGAACTCGGCCAGTTCATCGTCGGTCTCGATCATGACGATGTAATAGCGGTCGAGCGCGAGGCCGGATCTCGCCTGGTGCGGGGGGATGTCGATGACCATGACGGTTGGGGCGAAGATCATGGGGGCCGCATAAAGGCGACGGCTCGCTGCAAGGTCATCAGACAGGCGCATGGTAAGGCTCCCGATTATGCGGCATGCGGCGCGCGATCGGAAACGAAAGCGACCTGCCGGACGCTACCCTCGCCCCCTCTCATCCCAAGACGGCCGATCCTGTCGGGCGGCGATTTTCACGATGCGCGCTTCGCGCCTTCTGGTGCCCGCTGAGAGGACCGGAGGTCAGAGGGTGACGGACGGATGCTGGGCACGCAAGGGAACCACCTGCAGAAAGCGGCCCTTTCATCCTTCGTCAGGTCGAGAGTGTCGACGCGGTCGGGCAGGACCGGCTCAACGGAAACGATGCGAAACCGTTAGGGGCAGCGCGATCGAGGAGCTGTTCATCCCTTCCCTCAGGAAAGGGAGAGCGTGGCGGGATCATCGTCCCATGGATTGAAGATCGCTGCGCCGCTGTGGCGCACGTCCTTGACGTTACGGGTTACGAGATACAGCCGGTGTTCGATCGCGGTAGCTGCCAGCATCGTGTCGACGACGCTCGGAGTGTGGCCGGTGCGCAGCTTGACGTCCCCCGAGATCTCGCCCCAGCGCCGGACAATGCGGTCGTCGAGCGATAGGATACGGCCTCTGAACCGCGCTTCGAGCGCGTCTCGTGCGCCCATATAGCGGGACCGCTCGGCGTGCTCGGCGGGTATGCCGTGGATACCCTTGTCATACTCCCCGAGGGTGAGAACGCTGAGGAAGAATCGTTCTTCGGCCTGGTCGGCGGCCCACGCCTGTACGCTCGGTGCCCCGTTAGGATTGATCAGCGTGGCAATGACGTTGGTGTTGAGGAGCCAGCCGATCACAGGCTGATATCCCGGCCGGTACCCGCAGCCCGCTGGTCATCGCGTGTGTTTTCATGAGCGGTGCTCCTGATGCCATGGCTTGAGGCCCGCCAGCGGAAGCTTGTATTCGCGGGCCTTGTGGTGCCTCGTTTCGGAAAAGAAGCCCCAATCGCCGGTGGACGAATATCGTAGAAAGAAGAGGCGTTCGTCCTCCTCGGTCCTGATCCACAGCCTCAGCTTTTCGGGCGCTATGCGATCCGTCATGACGGAACTTCCGTCTGGCTCGGGGCAGCCCCGGCTGGGGCCAATGCCCAGGCCCCATTTTACTCAGCTCGGTCACCTCAGAGAGTATGACTCACCGCGCACGCGGTCTTGCGGCCACAGGGATCCGCCTGATGCTTGGTGAGCGGGGGAGAGGGCGAATGGATCGGGTTTGGTGAGCATGACCGCCAGCCCGCCCAACCTCCATCTCAGGAGATCCCCATGGCCCGTTTTTTTCCCGACGCCGACGTAGCCGGATCCAGGCCATCGACCGTCCACGTCGCTCTCAGCAGCATCGAGCTATCGTTATTGACACTGGTGACCTCTGATCCGGAAGCCGAGCCCGCCGTGCGGCAGGGCACATGGGTCAATATAATCGACGGGGACGATAGCGGCATGCTCCGGCATGTCGTCGCGATCGCCGGCTATCCAGAAGTCGCATGGCGTGCAGTGGCCTCAACCACGCGCGACCTGTCGGCCGTTGCCGACGGTCTGCCGCTGGACCAGATCTACTCCGCACGGATCGTGCCATCTACCGAACCGCTGCCGCGCTTCTTCCGCCTCGACCCGTTCGAACTTGCCGCTGGTCTCAGGACAGAGCATCCGGACGCACTTCGCGATCGCAACGCCATCGCCGCGCGCATCCACACGCTCGAGACCGTCAAAGGTAGTGATGGCCCCTGGTTTTTCGTGGAGCCGGATCACTTCTCTCAGGCGGCACTCCGATCCGTTGCCGAGGAAATGATCCGTTCGGGTGAAACCCACTGGACCCCCGATATGCTCCTGCAGCGTCGTGTCGTTCTCGACGAGGCCAAGGAGGCACGCGCATGGTCGGGAATTGCCGAATTGCACGCGGCTTTATGGGTCACCCACGAGGCGCCGTTCGACGCCGGGCTCGATTTCACCACCTATCGGGCCGACATGGCGTCACGTCTGCGCGTCGATCCCACCGCCACGCGATTGCTGTCTGAAAGCTCCGATCCGGACTTGGATATCGTCCGCGAGGCGCTCGTATCGGCCGACCTCGCGGCAGCCTTCCCATAGTTCGTCAAGGCGCCCCGGCCACGCGTCGTCCGCCATCACTGTGAACAGCCAGCGCATGCGATTGTGTGCTTGCCCTGTCGGGACCGGCCGCGCGGGGCCAAGCCGAGCCGCTCAGGTGTGAATGGAACCCGTTCCCCACCCGGTAATCGCCGGTGCTGGCGCTCGGCTGTCCGCGATGGCTGTGGAGACCACCAATGAACACCGCCGATCAATATCCCATTGCGCCCGGTATGGACGCGGAGGATACGGAACTCGATCACGCGACGTGCAGAGCCAGGTCTTCGGTCCTTGCCGGTCGCGCCTCGGTCACGCGAAACGGCTGGAATGGATCGCGCGTGCGCAGGACGAACTGGTGACGCCCGGTTGTCTCGCGCCTGCAAATTGCGAGGCGGTAAGAGTGGTCAAAGCCAGCCAGAACGCCCCGGAGTGGGGACAGGTGGGCCATGATATGCTCCATGTGTTGAGAGGAGAACCCGTTATGCCCGCCGGGTCATTCGTGCCCGAACGTGCTCGATCCATTTCTCCGGGTTGTTGTGGTGGTCGAGGAACTCCTGGGAGCATTGGAACACCGTCTCGGTGTCTTGCGCGATCGTATCGAGCGCATCGCCATAGTCGGGATGGTTCGCAGCTTTGCAGCTGTTGCGCATGAAAATGAGCGCGCCTGCGCACATCGAACGGGCATCGGTGCCGTTTCCGGGGATTGTCTTATGACACGGTAGCGGCGGTCCGTCGAACTGGATCTGGCTGGTGAAGTCCTCGGGACGATAGCCGCCGAGCCACCCGGCTGGATGATTGCGGCGCCAGGGGCATTCGTTGCACGGCCGCTTGAGCAATGGTTTCATATCGCGGCCACCCGCAAGGTTTGCAGCGTCTCGTCCATGAGCGACCGGGGCGGGCGGCCGAATATCTCGGCATCGGAAATGACATAGTACCCGCCGCCAAAGGCGGTGGAGTAGTCATCGTCCTCATAACTGTCAGCCCACTGAAAACCGAACGGCAGCGCGGATTTGCAGACCTTCTGGATCAGGGAGGCGATCGAGTGAACATCCACATCATCACCGCTGATGAACGCGAACTGTGGCTTGCCCTCGGGATCGCGCCGGATGTTGAGGTCGGCGTCGAACCCGAAAAAGCCGTCACCCGACCAAAAATCGAAGAATCCGGCGAAAGGGTCGTCCTCTTCCAGCTTCTTCGGGAAGGTGATCCTGAACGGTTCGCTGCGCGAGGCGTAGTAGGCTCTCACTGTCTGCATGCCGTCAGTCGGAATCTCCGCGAAATCGCTGCAAAGTTCAGCAGCTACGGTGAAGCATTCTTCGAGCAGCGCCGCTTCGTCAGGCGTCAGCGGGATCGCAAACGCCGTCTGCAGAAAAGGGTTGGGCATCTTTCGGCTCCTTGGTGGGATTGACGAAAGTCTGGTTGATCGGTTCAAGCCCCGGCCGATCACCGAACGTCTTCCCGGAGGCGGCTGGCGGCGATCTCGACGACGGAAAGCCGAGCGCAAGAGACCTATATCGTCGGTCCGTGCTGCAGCCGGTCCGCGATCTCGTCGTCGGTAAGGTTTTCCAATAGCTTCAGGACCGTTCCGACCCCTGGTTCATAGGCGAGGATAGTCCGCTTGCCGTGATGCTCGGCGGGCCACGCATCGGGATCAAATTCGCCGGCGAAGCCGCGAGAATCATCGCCCGCGCGTTCCCAGATCATGTCCAGGGCGTCGCCCCGCGACAAGTTTGCGACGGCTGCGCTTTCATGTTCGATAATTGCCGTTCGCATCGCGTCGGGGCTGCTGCGATCGCCAAGGTCGCAATATCCGGTGAACCAGCGGCTGCGTCCGTAGATGGTGATGTCGAAGAAAACCAAACCGATGGAACCGGCCTTGAGTTCGGACATGGCGAACATGCCGGCGCGCGAGAAAAGCGGCGGGAGGCGATCAAACATCAATTCGAACTCACTCTCGCGGACCTCGAACCATTGGTTTGCGTAAGCCTTGCCCGATGTGATTTCCTCGGCTGTGCCGTCCGGTACGAGATTGAACAGCTCGAACATTTTCTCGCGCGTGACGACGCCATCAAAGATCTTCCGAAATGGCGGATCCTGGGTCATGGGCTGGGTCCTTGTGGAGATGCCGGCGCGCGAGCGCGCCGATGCGCCCCGCAGGCAGGGGAATAAGGGCGCTATTGCGCAGCGCTGGGGACGGACATTCCGTCGTTGTCTGCAAAGGCAGCCTCGACCCGATAGTCGATGGCGCGCGGCAATTGTCCGGTGCTGCGGGACGAGCCACGAGACATGCTCGCGCACCGCCTCGCGGATCCGCTCGATGATCGCGGTGTCTTCGCCGAGCAGGAGCATGTTCGCGGCAAACCGCGCCTGCATATCGAACGTCGCCTGTTGGGTATGGTAGCTGTCTGCCTCGCAATCCTCACTGGCAAAGAAGCATGCCGATGCCAGCATTGAAGCGAGATCGCCGGGCTCGATTGCGCAATCGTTGCCGAGCAGAATGACGACCTCATCGAGATCGGTCGAATAGTCGCCGGGGACGATCAGGAGATCGGCTGGGATGCCAAGGATTTCGGGCGGGTTGTCGGATGCGCGTGTCGCCTGAACGGCGACTTCGACAGTGATGGCGTCGACTCGCCCGGTGACAAGTTCGGGTGGCAACTGCGAACCGGCGGCATAGTCGATCGGATCGCTTTCGCCTCGTTCGATCCGAAAGGACCATCCGAGCACGCGCGGAAGGCGGTCATACCATCCATAGCCGGCAAACTCGGCGACGGGATCGACCGGTGTCGCGCCGAGGGGGCGACTACAAGAGATCGCGCGCCCGACACATTGCTCGATATGGGCCTCGTCCGACGGCATGAGGATCATCGGCTCGCCCGCGATCCGGTCACCGGCAAGAACGCTGTCTGTCTCGGCAGTTCGCGGCGTCCAAGCCGGAAGCCAGGGGGCCGCCTCCGGCAGGGTTACGCTGAGTTCTTTCGCGCGAAGCCAGTGGGCATAGGCAAGGCGGTGATGGCCCTCGCGGGCTATGGTACGAAAGATCGCCGCCTCGCAGGCTTCGCGCAACGCATCGAGCGCGGTGCCCAGCACAACCTCCTTGCGCGCAGGCAACACCAGCTTCAGGTCGGGGAAATCATCGATGTCCACCTTAGCATACCAGCCATGGCCGCCATCGGCATCGTGGATGTGTGGCAGTTGGCAAGGCACGGTGAGACCGTGAAAGTTGATGCGGACCAGCGCACGCGGGAGATGCGATGTATCTGCGAAGATGCCGATCCTGCAGCCGTTCCATGCCTCGATCCGACTTGCTTCGCGGAGGAAGCTTTCCTGAGGCAGCCTTTTCTCGTTGAACCAGACCGGTACGGGCAAGAAGCGTGCGGCGTCCTTCACTGCCTGTTCGATGCCGTCGGACCAGCTCGCGGGAAGCGAGATTTCGAGTTCGGTTCCGCTTTCCAACGTGGGCGGGATGACGTCGAGCGGCCTGCCGCTTTCCCAGGCGTCGGGCGTGATGGTCACCTGCCAGGCCACGTCGAGTTCGGCAGAGTGGGAGCGTACGGTCACATGACGCCCGGCGAGGCTGAACACGCCCATGCCGGCGGGATCCTCCTATCGCGCGATGCGCTCGTCCCACCCGGAGTCGCCGAGTGCCAGAAACTTGCTCGGATCGGCGATGCCGCAACCGTCGTCGTGGATATGCAGGACAGGGCCACGATCCGTCTCCTGCAGGGCGATGTCGATCCGGGTCGCACCAGCCCGGCGTCCGTTTTGCAAAATCTCGCTGAGCACATCCAGGGGGCCGCCATTATGGAAGCGACCGATTCTGGTGATCAGCGACGGGCTGACCGAGGTGTGGATCGAGGTGGGAAAGGGCATACAGGCCTCCGTGATTGTGGCGGTTTCATTCTCGCCCCCGCCGTTCGCCTCCCCCTCTGCAGCACCACCCGGACTATCTGGGTCAGGACCCGCCCGGGGTGTGACCACAGGATTGCCGGGCTCGGACCAGTCAATGTGCGCGTGGATCCAGGCGGGGACGAAATCCCAGTCGAAGCTTAGCGTGTAGCCGTCGGCGACCTCGGCCCAAGCCGCCTCGACGGCATCCGCCCAGCCGATAACGACCATGCGCAAGGCGGAAGTGCCGATCGCCTCGAAGGAAGATCGGATCTGCAAGGCAAGCTCGAGGTGCTCGGGGTGCGAAACGGGATGATCGCGCAGGGTCAGCACGGCTTCCCAGAGACATGCGGCGGTTTCGAGCGCGGAGGAGGAGTCCTGCATGATGCAGTCCTTTGGTGTGAGGGGAGATGTCAGGCAGCGCGGCGTGCGCGATCGTGACGAAGGCCAAGATCGCTGGCGGTGAGGCCATTGTGGCGGGATGCGAGGCGGTCGTAGGCGGCGGTCAGGTCTTCGATCTCGGCCCGGATGCAGGCATCGCCTGGGTCATCGTTGAGCGTGATGACGGGGCGAAGCTGCTGAGCGATCATCTCCGGGAAAAGGAAGCGGACGATCAGCGTGTCGATCTGCCGTGCCAGCGCGGCTATGCGCGATCCGAGGATTTGGCGCGCCACCGCATCCAACGCGAAATAGCGGTCCGGCGCGATGACAACCCCGGTCCGCAGACACCGAACGTAACTGGCGGCCTTGGGAGCCTTAAGGAGACAAGCGCGGCCGCGCCGTGTTTCATTGACAGCGTCGGCGGAGACCAGCGCACGATACTCATAGTGGGGCAGCGTCCCGGCGATGCGGGAACGGGTTACGATGATTTCCATGCTGGCTTCCTTCGGGCGAGACGTCGCGCCGGTGGCGGAATTGGGCGAGAGAAGAGCCCAGAACTGCTCCCCTGGTTGGCGCGCCTCCCCATCCCCCTTCCTCTCTGGCGACATGATCGTCAGGCGTTCGGCGCAGGTTCGACCTGTTCGTCTTCGAGCGTCCAGATGGCTTGCCAGCCGGGATCGTCGAAAGCCGGAGAATCGCTCTCGCTTTGCAGATCGATCGCCGCCTGTTTATCGGGAGCCTCGACCGTGAGAATAATGGTGCGCTCGACGCGAAACACCTGAACGATCCGGAGGCTGTGAGCGGTCATGAGCTGTCTCCTTCGGGTTCATGATCGGGGCCGTGGGCACAGGATCGAACGAACTCGTCGTCGCCGGCTTCGTCGACCAGATAGCCGGTGACCTCCTCGGCATATTCAGCCTCGAGGACGCCCTGCCCCGCCGGCACGAGGCGAACGGCGAACCCGTCTGCGAACAGAAGGTCGTCCGCAACTGTCATCGCCGCATGATGGTCAGCGGCATCGACCGCCACCTTGATGCGGATGACGGTATAGACATGGATGAAGTGACGGCGGCTCGCGGCATCCGTCCCTGCCTTGCGTGCCTGCCCGTCGGGAGCGTTGGCGATCATGCCGCCTTGGTTTCCGGCAGCAGGACCGGATCGGGACCGGTCACTACCTCCGCCCGCATGTCGGAGTAATGATTTTCCGCCATCCAGCGTTCGGCGCTTGCCATATCGAGAGCGAGGAAACGCAGCTCCTCGCGGTTGCCGTGGCCGGTCAGAACGCGGACCATGCCGGGCTTCGGCACCTCGATGATCTCGAACGGCTTGGCGCTCTCGGCGCTGAACAGGCGGCGTACCACCAGGACGATGGTGCCCTCGCTCCCGAAATCGCCGAGATGTAGAGTGAACGTCGCGGGATAAGTTCCAGACCCCGGCTGGCGTTCGACCAAGCGGCCCGTCCCGTTTTCATTCTCCCACCTGCGGAGCTTTTTCGTGAACCGTTCGGGCGGGCGCGGTTCTCCGCTGCTGTAGGCGATGCGCGAACCGAGTGGCGCATTCTCATAGATGTGACGGGCGGTGTGCATGAGATATGTCCTCAAAATGCACGAAGCCCGGCACGACGACCGGGCTTCGTGGCGGGAATGGAACAGGTGAGAGAGGATCAGTCGCGAAGACCGCCGGCGGCTATGTCTTCGATCCACGAAGCGCCCTCGTCGAAGTCGGCGTCGTCGTCGGCGACCAGTGGGGCGACCGCGACCGCGCCTTCGCGGCCCAGCTGACCGAGACGCTGGATGGCGGCATAGAGGACCGGAGCGAGCTGTTCGGGCGTCGCATTGTCGATGTCGTCAGTGGTCATAAGAGTGCTCCTGATTGTCGAGGATGTCGGTCGGGAAGCAGCCCGCAGGGCAGGCTTTGCACTCCAGCGCGTTCGACCAGTCGCACCGGAATCGATGCGAAACGGGAGTTCAGGCCGCCTCGCCAGGTAGCCACTGATAGAGGAGGTGGGCGCCGGGCTCGTGTTCGGTGCCGATCGCGATGCGCACCATTTTGCCGTCGCAGGCGAATTGCGCGGCCCGCGGGAGCGTGAGATAGCTCGGACCCTCAAGGATGATATCCTTGGAGCGCACGGCCTCCACCGTCCGGACCGTTCCGATCGAACGATGCCAGCCGGGGGCGCTGATCAGCTTCAGACGGTCGCCCGGCTTGACGCGCTTTTTGAACGCCGAGAGCGGAACCAGGGCGTCGACAGTGTTAGCGATACCGCGCCGTGCCGCCAGCGCCGTCCAATAGGGCGGCCCGATGCGAACCTCGCAGAAGAAGGCGCAGCTGTGATAGTCCTGATAGATGTTGGAGCGCGAGAGACCGAACCGCTCGATCTGATCCTTCACCTTGACGGTGAACGCGTCCTGCGCATCGCTGCCGGTGAGATCCTCGGGCGCATCAAGAAGCTCGGCGATGATCTTGCGGCCGCCGGTGAATTTCTGGGTGATCATGGTGAACCGCATGTCCGGGAAACGGTCGCACAGGTGGCGCTCGATACGCCCGGCGGCGGTGGAAAGATTCTCGCCCGGATTGTGGAGATCGCCCGTGTAGTGAAAATTGCCACGGTCGTCGAAATGGACCTGGCTGTAGAGAAGCGCTGAGGCGCTGGGCTTGCCGTCGTCGGAATGCATGGAGTGATCCTCCCAGATGCACGAAACCCGGCGCGAGGGCCGGGTTTCGAGGAAACAGAATGTGAGGTTGATGGGACGCGTCAGGCGGTGTCAGTGGGCCTGTCGAGCAGCAGCACGGCGATCGAGGGCTTCTGCGAGACCTCGACCTTGCGGCTGTCATAGGGATGGCGACCACCTTCGGCGATCGTGAGCATGTCAAACACCGGCGTTGGCGAACCGCTGGCATCCGGCACGGTCATGGTCGCGTCGTGATACTGGATATCGATGAAGCGCGGTGGTCCTCCGGTCAGATATGGCCCGAAATAGAAGGTGACGCGCCGCCCCTCGCTGGTCTTCGCGGTGACTGTGAAGCCGCCGTCTGGAATTTCGATCGGCAGCGTCGGCACATGATTGAAGATCGCAAAGCCGATGCTCGCGGCATCCGCGCTTGTCATGGCGGGCAGTTGGCAAATGCCTGGGCGTGAAGATGGCTGTTCCATCGGATATCCCTTGTGAGGGAGGGAAAGGTATGACGGCAGGTGGCCGGCGGCAGCGATTAGCGGACCTGTTCGAGCAGCAGGCGCGCCTTGCCTTCGAGATCGAGACGCGCATCCTGATGCAGCCTGGCCCGTGCGAGGGCGGTGATGCCATTCACGAAGTCGAAGACGCTCTCGGGCGGCCTTCCTTCTTCGGCCAGCACCGCTTCTATCACCTTCGAGGTATCCGCCTTGGAGAAACCGCGCCTCCGCAGGAACTCCGTGCGGTCCTCGTCCTTGCGCGCGACGATCCGTTCGCGGGCGGTCCTGATCCCGTCGATGAAGGTTCGCGGCGAAGCGTCGGCATAATGTGCAAGCGCTGGTTCGGCCTGATGGGCGAAACGACCGGCGGCGAATTTGGAATGCCGGATCTTGATTTCCTCGAAATTCTCGACGCCCCATAAGATCCGGTTAGCGCAGACGGCGCGCAAGTAGAAGGTCGCAATGCCGAGGGTTTTGGCGCCGACCTCGCTGTTCCACGCATAAAAGCCGCGGAAGAACAGATCCGGTTCGCCGTTCGGCAATCTGCCGGCTTCGATCGGATGGGTGTCGTCGACCAAGAATACGAACACGTCGCGATCGGATGCATAGAAGGTCGTCGTGTCTTTGGTCACGTCGACATACGGATTATAGTGCATCGTCCGCCAGTCCAGCACGCCCGGTACTTTCCAGCGGGTGTCGCCGGTGCCGTTGCCGGCGAAGCGCATGATCGCCTCGACGAGCTGGTGGTCCCAGATGCGCCCGTAGGATTCACTGGTGACGGAGCGCAGTTCCGTACGCCCGGTGTCGGACTGCAGGAGCTTCACATGTTCGCCCCGATGATTCTGCAGGCCATATTGGAGATTGATGCCGGCGAGTGGCGCGGGCAGATCGCGCATATAGGAGGCGGGCGCGCCGACCAGGCTGCACAATTGGCCGAAGGACCAGTTGGTGGGCGCGACGGGCGTCTCGTTGTCGGGCAGGATCAGCGCGAGACGCTCGGGCTCGTCACGGCGAGCCTCGACCCTGATCGCGCGGCTCTCGATGATGCGCGTATGCGAACGCTCAGCCCGGTTCCGCACGCTGTCGTAAAGATCGCCCAGCGAGAGGAATCGCTCGTCCTCCGGCCGGGAGAACCATTCGGAGGAGACGCAACTGTTCGACGTGCCGCGCGAGACGTCGACGCGATAGGGGCTGGAAACGGGGCGCGGGGAATGCGCGGGCGCGGGAGCTAGGAATGCCATGGGATTTCTCCGCAATAATTTGATTACAGGATTGGCCGGTTTGTGCCCTTCCGCACCATCCAGCCGTCCCCCTCCCTCCCCCTTTTCTCCAACCGCTGAGAAACCCGGGGGCGCCATTGGCGCGCGGCTCGGCATCGAGACTATCGGCGCGCGAGATCGGCTTCGCCAACATGGTGAGCATCGCGCTTCCTGCGTTGGTGCGCGAACGGACATTCGATCGGGGTGAGGAATGAAGGTGCGGTGCGGGCCCGGTGAGCGCAGCGTAGCCCTATGCGTTAAGCCGCTTGCGACAATGGGTCGCCAGCGACGTCTTCGGGCATGTCCAAAGGCGGCTCGCTTTCATTACCCGGTTCGAATTCGCCTTTCGTGTTCGCCAACTCGGCCTCGAGGTCGGCAAGTTCGCGCAACTTGTCCTCAAGAATTTCCGCGTCGGCGAATTCCTGGCCCAGGCGGGCCTCGAAGGCTGGTAGGCGCCGCTCATTGGCTTCGAGACTGGCCCGGGCGTCGGCGAGATCGGTATCGAGATTGCGGATGGACGACTCGATCCGGCCAACCACGGTGCTCGGGCGCGTCTTCTCCGAGATTTCGAACCTGCGGTTCTCGCCGTGGTGCTGCATCGCAATCACAGTGCAGAGATAGGGCCTCCCATCGGTATTCAGGGCCTCATAACTCGAGATTTCGAGATCGATGCCGTTGAAGGCGCCCAGCATCCAGCGCGCCTCCGTGTCGTCCACCCGCATCCGATGCGCGTAGCCAAGGATTCGCTCGCCAACTGCCTTCCGATCGGTGATCAGCGTGCCGTCGCAATCGAAGAGAACGTCCTCGCGGTTGGTCGAAATCCGTCGGGCAAGGTCGGCCTCCAGCTTGGCGATCTTCCTGCGGCAATCCTCGATGGTGTCGGTCGTTCGTCTGATGGTCCTACGGATATTATACTGGTCGTCGGTATGGGCATCGCGCAGGCGCAGGAGCCGTGCGACCTCGGCGTCGAGGCCTGCCTTCTTCATCAGGCGATCATCACCCGATGCAAGCGCTTTCGCCAAGGCGAACTGGTTGACGTTGGAGCCGACATCCTCGATCCGCCGGATGGAGCGGTCGCCCGACATCGCCATGTTGATGAAGCGCGCCTTGCGCTCCAGCATCTGCCAGTTGGTGGCGTCCATCGAGCCGCTGGTGGCGTAGCCGTAGAGTTCGATCTCGTCGTTCTGGTTGCCCTGCCGCTCGATCCGGCCTTCCCGCTGCTCGATATCGGACGGCAACCAGGGAACGTCGAGATGATGGAGCGCTTTGAGGCGCTGCTGCGCGTTGACCCCGGTGCCCATGGTGGCCGTCGATCCGAGGACGAACCGCTTGCGCCCCTGGTTGAGATCGTTGAACAGCCGCTGCTTCGCGCTGTTCTTCTTGTAGTGCTGCATGAAGGCGATCTGGTCGGGCGGCACGCCCATTGCGACAAGCCGGTCGCGGATCCAGACATAGGCGGAAAAGCCCCGCGTTTCGAGTGCGGCTTCAGTGCCGAGATCGGAGAAGATCATCTGCACCGCGCCCGGCAACGGATAGGGCTTCCCGGTCTCCGGATCGATATAGCGATGCTCGGCCGTCTGCTGCCAGATACGGAAGGCATTCTCGATGAGGAGATTGAGCTTGTTGCCCTCTTCGTTGCCGACGCCGGTATCGACGAAGCGGAGGTCGATCGCGGAGTGGCGCCCGTCTGTGATGACCGAAAGGAGGATGTCGTCGCCCTTCTGGGGACGTCCGCTGCGGTTCTCGATCGCCTTGATGCGCTGGGCCAGCACGCGCTGATAGGCTTTGAAGGGCGCGCCGGACTTGGCGACGATGATCTGCCGCTTGCCGCCCCTGATGGTCGGCAGTTGGACATATTGGCGCAGATCGTCCTTCAGAACGACATCCGCAACGCTGCGATACATCGCCATCAGGTCGGCGACGTTGACGAACTCGCAGAAGCGCGTGACCGGCTTGTAGCTGCCGCTGGGCTGAAGCTCGAGTTCGGTGCGCGTGTCCCCGAAGTTCGCTGCCCAGGCGTCGAACTCGTGCAATCCCTTGGCGTGGAGTTCGTCGGGCTGCATGAAGCGTTGCAGGGTGTACATCTCGCCCAGCGTGTTGGTGATCGGCGTGCCCGACGACAGGATCAGTTCGCGCCCAGGATTGGTGCCGGCGAGGTATCGGCCCTTCACGAAGAGGTCCCAGGCGCGCTGCGAACCGACCGGGTCGACGCCCTTCAAGTCGCCGAGATTGGTAGCGAAGGTGAGCTTACGGAACTGCTGGGCCTCGTCGACGACGATCTGGTCGATGCCGATCTCGCCGATATGGACGAGGTCGTCTTTGCGGGCCCGCAGATTCTCCAGCCTTTGTTTCAGTCCCTCCTTCAGGCGTTCGACGCGCTTGCGCGAGACACGGTCTTCGCTGTCTATGCCCGTGATCAGCACTTCGTAGCTGTCGAGCTGATCTTCGATCAGCCGCTTCTCGAACGCCGACGGCGTGGGTACGAATTTGAAGGCATCATGGGTGATGATGATCGCGTCCCAGTTGCCGGTGGTCGCGCGTGCGAGGAACCGCTGGCGCTTCTCCTTCACGAAGTTCGCATCGTCGGCGACAAGGATGCGCGCCGTGGGATAGAGCATCAGGAACTCACGGGCGATCTGCGCCAGGCAGTGGTTGGGCACCGTGATCATCGGCTTGTTGGCAAGGCCGAGACGGCGCTGCTCCATCACCGCGGCGCACAGACTGAAGGTTTTTCCCGCGCCAACACTATGGGCGACATAAGTCGAACCGAAGGCGATAATCCGCCAGACGACGCGCTTCTGGTGATCGCGCATCTGGATCGTGGTCGATGCGCCCGGCAGCTTCAGATGCTGGCCATTGAAGCTCCGAGGGACGAGGTTGTTATAGGCGTCGTTGTAGATGCGGACCAGCCGGTCGGCGCGTTCGCTGTCCTGCCAGACCCAGGTCTCGAAAGTCGACTTGATCGCCGCCAGCTTCTCTTTCGCAGCCTCCGTGTCGGTAACGTTGAGTTCGCGGCGCTCCGAGCCGTTCTCGTCCCGATACGTATCGTAGATCTTGGGGACATGGGAATTGAGCGCGTCTTCGAGCAGGTCGGCAGCGCCGCGGCGTGCCGTTCCCCATGTCGACGTCGAGCTGACATGGCCGAGAAACGGAGCCTTGTCGATCGTCCAGCTGGCAAGTTCGACGGTATGATGGATCCGGGTCTCGACCTCCATGATCTCGGCGACGAATACCTCGATGACGTCTACCGGGATCCACGGCGCGCCGAGGCGCGCGGTGATCTCACTGGGCTTAAGATCGATCGGCTGGACCGCTTCCAGCGCGGTGACAACGGCAAGGAAGCGTGGATCGGCATCCGCCTTCTCGCGCGCAAGGGCGAGCTTGGTGCGGACCGGTCCCGAAAGAGCCTCGTCGGCCGTGACCCAGTGGTCGAAATGGGACGTGGTACGGACGGGATCGAGGTAGATGTCGCCGGCGAGATCGGCGAGAACCTCGGTTTCGCTGACGCCGAGCAGTCCGGCGATCAGGGGTACGTCGACTCGGCCGCGCTCGTGGAGCGACACCGCCAGAGCGTCCTGCGCCGAGTGGATGTCATGGGTGACCGGCGGCTTGACGACACGCTCGGTAAAGATGGGGCCGGGCGTGCCGGTGTCGCTCGCTTCGTCATAGGCCTCGATCGAAGCGACCAGCCAAACATCTGGGTCGTCGAGGAAGGGCTGCAGATTGGGACGCCGCTGATATTCCTTCTCGGCGCCGGTATCCGGATCGGTGCGGATGCTGGTGATCGTGTGGTTGATCGGGCCATATTTCTTGGTGAACTGGCGGTAGTGGCCGAGCAGCCTATCTTGGAAGTCGGCATAGGGCCGGTCATTGAGCTGGGCGCGCAGGATCGCGCGAACCGTGTCGCGGATCGGGATGAGGGCCTTGATGATCGCGGTGTGCTTGGGGAACAGACCGCTGCCGCCGCGTCCGGACTTCACACCAACGACGGTCGGGATGCCATCGATGATTTGGTGCAGGACGCCACCCGAGACAAGATAGCTGCCTTCCTTGAACTCGGCTTCGTCGGCGGCTGTGCCGGTTTCGACATCCAGCGTGACGGTGAGCGTGTCGCGCAGAGATGTCGTGCGTTTGATGACGCGGTAGGCGTTTGCGTGCTTCGTTGCGATTGCCGACAGCTTGGCGGCAAGCGCGATCGGCAGGTCCACGCCGGGCTCGGCCGCGCAATTATAGTCCATGCCGAACTGGCCACTTCGCCATTCATGGCGCCCCAGCACATGATCGGGATTGTCGAGAAAATAGCGGTTGATGCGGAGCGGTCCGTCGCCTTCGTCGCTGTCCGGAACCTCGCCGAGGTCGATCCAGTTCGACGGACGATAGGGCGTCTCGGGCGCGTGCTTCTGGAAGAGCAGGATGTCGACGACGACATCGGTGCCGGCCCCTTGCCGCATGGCCTTGCCCGGAAGGCGCACCGCGCCGAGCAAATCGGCGATGCCGTCGATATGGCGGCGGGCCCTGGGGTCGCTCTTGTCCAACGAATAGCGCGACGTCACGAACAACGCGATGCCGCCCGGCCGAAGGTGCTCAATCGATTTGGCGATGAAGAAATCGTGCAGTGACAGGCCGAGCCGGCCGATCTCGGTCTTGTTCTGGATGGTGAGGTTCGAGAAGGGCGGATTGCCGATCGCGAGATCGAAGTCCCCCGGCAGTGACGCCTTGTCGAAATCGACGCAACGGATGACCTGATTGGGATAGAGCGCGGTTGCGACCCGCGCGGTGACGGGATCATTCTCGATGCCGACGAACAGCGTGTCCTGGGATAACCCATCGGGCCGGAGCCCTATGAAGAGGCCGCTGCCGCAGCCCGGTTCGAGAATCTGCCCCCCGGCGAAGCCAAGGAGCCGGGCGGCGTCCCACATCGCGCGGACGATGTATTCGGGCGTATAATGGGCATATTGCGTCGCGCGCTTGAGCGACTGGATTTCGACATCGCTCGTCTCGGCCACCAGGGCGTGACCCAGCTCCTCCCAGCCGTCGCGGAACCGTTGATCGCCACGGGCGAAGATGTTGTTGGCAAGTTCCGACGCGCCGAAGCCGACGAATTTGGCGATGGCTTCCTGTTCGGTCAGCGAAGCGGGTCGGCCGTCGCGATCAAGACGGTTCAGCAGCCTGATCGCTTCGACATTGTCATGGGCGCGGCTTTTCCACGAAGGTGCGAGGTTCCGTCCCGCGGCGAAGGAGAAATCAACGAGATCGACGGGCGGCGGTGAGGCGATGACCATCGTCTGTGGCGAGAGGAGCGGCAATTCCAGGGTGTCGGGAGACGAACGGACTTCGACGGGCGCGAGCGGCTGATGGAAGTCGAGGCACAGCTGGAGAGCCAGCGCGGACGCACTGTTTCGCATGAGGGCTTCCTTTTTGGGCGGTCTCAAGGGCGCGGCAGGGCGAACCCGGTTGGATGTTCAGGGCGTTGGCAAGGCGCCGCGCAATGGTGGGCGCGCGCTAGCAGCGTCGCGCATTGCCGAGATCGAACGTGGCGATTATCGCCGTCTCCGACGTGTCGGCTTAGCGGCTGGCGAGAAGCACATCGAGGGCGCGCACGAACAGTTCGTCGCCAGCGTCGTTCACGATGACGGCCAGGGGATTGGTCGCGCGCACGGCCCGTGCGACGATCGCGAGCGGTCGCTTGCGCAAGGGATATTGCAGGATCTGATCATTTTCGATGGTGATCAGATTGGTACGTAGCAGACGCCTCAGGCGACGGCCTTCGACAGCGCGCGTGAGAAGATCGCTCACCTCGATCTCGAGATCATGATCGCAGGAGATGTCGCCAAGGCAGTGTGGTGGGCGGTTGGCCTTGAGCCAGGCGTCGACTTCCAGCTGGGTCCAACGGCCGACCTGATGATAGAAGGCCGCCCCGCCCGTCCCCTGATTGCGTGCGTGGAAGGCCAGTTCGCCATCTATCCAGATTTCGGCCGTAAAGGCGGCGGTTTCCTGGGATAGCGCGGCACTATGGGAGATGCGGCGTAGTTCGATTTTCATGGCAAGCGCTCCTGTCTGCTCCAGCAAGCGGAGCGCCTGTCCCCTCCCTCTCTCCCTCCAGCCGGACCGTTGTGAGCACGGTGGCTTGGCTCGCCGCTTCGGTGGCGGTTTTTGCCCTGATCTCCCGGATGCGGGCGATGAGCCCCTCCTCCTGCCAGCGGGTCATCATGACTGAGCCTTCGGATCGACCAAACATCTAGCCATTGCATGTCGCCTTGCCCCAGCGCTGCACTGCCACGGTCGCGACTTGTTCGACCTGCACGATCCGGCCGCGGTTCATCGCGGCATCAACGGGCGCACAGAGCACAAAATCGATCTCGAAGGCGGGCTCCCGATCTTGCCAGGGGCCGAAGCAGGGCTCGGTCTCACCGGGTTGCGGCTGCTGGCGTCGCAGCGTCTCGCGTGCCTGGGTTTCGATCTGGGCGAGGTCGGCTTCGACCTTTGGGTTCATGGCATCGCCGATGACGTTTACCGTCGCAGTAACCTCGACCAATTCGGTGTGGAGATGGCTCGAGCGCATCACGACCAGCACTTTGCGTTGGATTGTCATGATGTTTTCTCTCCCGAAAGTAAGGCATCGACGGGATCACCCTCGACGATCAGCGGCGGCACGCGGAAATCTGCCGCGTCGAACCAGGCGATGATCGCTTCGAACGAGCCGAGCTTCTCGGCCGCCTCCCGGCCGATGACCACGGAGCCTGCTTCGTCAGCCGGATAAGAAGTCGGTTCGCCCTCGCCGGTGAAGACGACGCGTTCCGGGCTCCACTCGCCAGGATAGCCATCGCACAGGCGCACGAAGGGGAGCTTCAGTGCAACGCATCGCTCTTCGAGTTCATCGAACTGCCCGCCCGCTATCTCATGGGCACACAACCCGAGCGGCTCGCCGAGCGGGCGATGTGAAGGGTCGAAGGCTTCACTGTCCCACTCGATGGACAGCCGTTCGGCGAGAATGATGTCCGCCAGTTCCGCATAGGCGGCCGCGGAGAGCGTTCCACCCACTTGGATGGACGCAGAGACACGATTAGCCACGAGAACCTCCGTAATTGCAGGTCCGCTCGCCTCGGACAGGAATGGATCGGGCGGCTGCGGATCGGGATGTGTCGAGCGCAGCGCCTAATCGTGGCGAGGACAGGCGGGATTGATCGTCAGGGACTGGATAGATGCCTGATGCGATCGGGTGATTCGAAGCGGATCGCGGCCGCATATTGACGCAGCAGGCTGGCCATTGTGCTTCGGGCATGGCTCTTCTTCCCGATCACGATCTCGCGATGGAGTTCCTGTCCGTGCGCGGTGCGGTAGCCCTCTGCCAGATCGCCGCTTGCATCCTCAACCACGATGCGGTGGCCGCGGGGCTCCGCTCGCCCCGCATGGCGCGCGGTGAAATCGCCGAGTCGTCCGGACAACCCCGCCGCCATCTTGCTCCAGCGAATGTGGCCACCGGCGAATTGAACGCCCGGCGCGCGGCCGCGTGCGAGCCAATGGCGGAACTGCGCTCGTTGCTGGATCACGGAATTGCGGGTCCGCTCCATCGTTCGGGTAAGCGGCAGCACATCCGCATCCGCATCGATCCGGGTCAGTTCGGCGTCGTCGGCAACGATCAGAATGTCGGCATAATCGCGCTGATGCAGTACATGGCGAAGGGTGCCGTCATCGCCGGGCGCCGAGCCCGACGCGGTCGACAGCGCGCGAATGCCTGATTCCGCATCGGCAAGGAGAAGCGTCGCGGCCTCGTGCCCGGGTTGCTCGCCGAACATCGCGAGAATGCCGATCGTGGCAGTTGCGAATTCGGAGGAGCCGATAAGGAGCAGCCGCCGATGCCATGATGCGGGCGCCGGCGCGTCGGTCGTGCTTGGCCACTGGCTGGGTCGGGGCCTCGTGATTGGTCGAGCCATGTCGGCCATGGGCTGCGGCGAGGTAGCCGCGAAGGATCGGCGAGCGACATCGAAAATGTCGTCCGGCTGGCCGCCGCCGTCGAGAAATCCCTGATTATAGCCAAGCCGTCGTTCATCAGCTTGATCGCGATGGGACGATGATGGCGGGCGCGCTACCCATCCGGCGCGTGCGGCGTAAAACCCGTCGGCATAGGAGAAGGCGGTATCCCAATCGTAGCCATGGACATCACGGGCTCGCAGGATCGCGGCATGACGGCTGTCGGTGCTGCCCTGTGCGATCTGGCGCTCAATCGAAGCGAAGTTCGCGGCCCTGCGCTGTAGCTCGGTTTCCAGCCGCATCGCCTCGTTGAGTGGGCGAAGCATCTGGACGCGTTCTCCGCTTCACGCCATTCGGGCGTCCAGCGGGGCGTCGTTCGGTAGATCGGGGAAGTGACGCCAGGCTTCGTCAAGCGCCTGGGCGTGATGGGCTGGACGGCCATGCGCCATCCAGCAGCCCGCATCGGCGGGATCGAAAGCGTCGGTCATATGGGAAATCCCTCGGTGGGCAGAGCGGCGATCGCCTGAAATCGCCTGCGCACGCCCCTCCCCCTTCTCTCGCGGGCTGGAGGTTCGACAGATGGGCCGCTGTTTTGTGCGCCTCGCGGGTGATTTCCGAAATCGATGCTGACCCGACCGGCCGCGTCATGTCGGATCGGTGACTGTCGGGCCGCGGCAGGCATGGAACACCTGCGTCGCGCGATCATTCGATCGCGGAAAGTTCCCACGGATTGGCAGCTTCAGGAGCCAGTTCCACTTCGAACGGGCCGGACCATTCGCGGATCCATCGCGGCGCCCGACCCTCGAACCGCATTTCGTCGCGAGCGCCATAATCCTCATGCCAGTCGTCTTGGGTCGGGAAGCGGTTCGGCAGGATCGAGAGGGGGATCTCCCAGGTGTCGGGCTGGTCGAGATCGACATCGAACGCGTTGACGCGGATGCATGCCTGCGGTCTGAACCGGAGCGTGACGGTGGGGCCGCTGCCTATGCAGCCGACGCCGGCTTCGTCGGGGGAGAGTTCATCGTAGGAGCCGAGGATCCTCGTCGCTCATAGCGCTCCAATATTCGCGAAGAATGGAGCGGAGATATCCGGGATCGGTGCTGCATGTATCAGCCGCGTCGTCGACCAGCCAGTCGACCATCTGGTCGCGAGCCATGGGCATGAGGATTCTCTTTCGTGAGAGGGCGGTGCGGGCAGCAACTGGTGGATAGCGGCGCCGGCGAGACAGACCGGCGGATAGCGCGTGCCATGCAGATTTGGTCGACAACGCCCGGATGTCAGCCGGTAAGGTTGGAGGATCAGGCGGCCTATCCTCCTGCAGCGCGCAAAGGCTTGCCGGCGGAATCGTAGTGCGCCGGATCAGCGCCCGGTACCTCCCATCCGAAAGGCAACCGATCTCCATCGCCGCTATTTGCGCGGGTGATGCTGTAGACTTCAGCGCTGATTGGCACGTTCCGTCAGCGGCAACTGTCACGCTTGATCGGCGCGCTCGTTGGCCGGGAAGTGGCGGTAGAAGGTCGAGCGGCCGACTTGCAGGAGCTTTGCGACCTTGGCGGGGCTGTCGCCCGCAGCGAGCAGCTTGCGGGCGGTATCGAGCATGTCCGGCGTCATAACCGATTTCCGGCCTCCGCCATTGCCGCCCTTGGCGCGTGCCGCCGCCAAGCCGGCGATGGTCCGTTCCTTTATCAGCTCGCGGTCCATTTCCCCGACAGAGGCGAGGATATGGAACAGCAGCAGGCCCGAGGGCGTGGACGTGTCGAACCCGTCCGTCAGGGACCGGAAATCCACCTTGCGGGCCGGCAGGTCGGCCGTCCGCTCGATCAGCCCCTAGATCGAGCGGCCGAGCCGATCGAGCTTCCAGATGACCAGCGTGTCGCCGGCTCGCACGAAGTCGCGGGCTTCGGCCAGCCCCGGCCGGTTTGCCTTCGCGCCGCTCGCCTTGTCGGTGAACAGCTTTTCGCACCCGGCCTTGGTCAGCGCATCAGTTTGCAGCGCCAAGTCCTGATCGGCTGTCGAGACGCGCGCGTAGCCGATCAGCATTTGTCCCGTAACTCCAACCCGAACCGCTGGTTTCGGGATTTATATTTCGGGAACAGGTTTTGGGAAAGCGAAACCTGCTACACGGGTGCCATTGAGCGCTGGCCCCGGCTGTTCCGTTGAAGGCTCGTTTTTGAGAACGGCAGGAAGCGCCCAATTCAAACCATCGCGGCGAATACTCAGGGCCTAAAGGTTTCGCCGAAGAGGTCGAGCACCGCCCGCCATGCGCGCGTGGCGTGCTCCGGATGATAGCTGACGCCGGGAACAGTAGTCATGGTGTGGGTATCCCCTTCGGCGGGCGATCCATCCGGATTTCTCGGTCGAGCCCAGAATGCGTGCTCGGCTCCGCCATAGACGTTTACGCGCCAGTCGGCACCGGCCTCTTGGAGCGCGCGGCCGAAAGTCAGAACATGTTCGGGGGTGCAAAGGGGGTCTTCGGAACCCGTGCATAGAAGGAACGTGCTGGTCACATCGATCCAGTCTTCGGCATTGGCATCTGGAAAGGCGGGGTGGACGACCGCAATGGCCTTGAATGGGACGCCGATCCTTGCAAGTTCGAGCACGATTTGGCCGCCGGCACCATAACCGAGTGCGGCAATGCGATCAGGTTTAACACCACGTTGCGCGAGAAGAACATCAAGCGCGGCACGGCCGATAGCCTGCATGCGTTCTACATCGGCCAAAATGGGCATGACGCGGGCCAGCATCGTATCCGGTCGATTGAAGAATACCTCACCACCGTGATAATCCATCGCAAGCGCCAAGTAGCCATGCGCGGCAAGATCGTCAGCCCGCTGACGCTGGTACTCTTCGAGACCAACCCCATCATGTCCTATCAGCACCGCCGGCCAAGGTCCGGGACTTTCCGGCTGCGCCAGATGGGCGATCATAGTCAGACCGTCCACGTCATAGGTTATTTCGCGCGTAGCGATCATATTCGCACCTTAAATCGATCAAGTGGTGGCATAGCCCTAGATGATTTCAGTGACACGATACCAGTTAATCTGGCGACATAGCTGAAAGCCGACAAACTGCTCAC
>Ga0268264_10000478_pt1 | contig 53545 bp, 48 predicted proteins | sample KBSSwiS32_FD_190357 | JGI IMG/M metagenome (GOLD analysis project Ga0268264, IMG submission 190357) | Switchgrass rhizosphere microbial communities from Kellogg Biological Station, Michigan, USA - KBS Switchgrass S3-2 (SPAdes) (version 2) | ecosystem: Host-associated > Plants > Roots >... | reverse complement strand
CAGCACCATCGACCGAACAACCGCTGCGCTGGCCGAGTCGCGGCACAGCCACCAGGTCGCCGAGTCGGCCGGCCGGATGCTCACCGGCGTGCTCGCGCTCCAGGGCGTGACCGCGAGCATGATGCGCGACCCTGGCTGGCACATGATCGGCGCCGGCCGCCACCTCGAGCGAGCCCTGCAGCTGTGCCAGCTGCTCGCCGCGACGACGACGCTACGGCGTGGGATCGACGTCGACCGCGAGGTGCTCAACGGCGTGCTGGCGACCGCTGAGAGCGTGGTCACCCACCGGCGGCGCTACCGGGGCTACGTCCGGCCGGCGGGAGTGCTCGAGCTGCTGCTGATGGACGCCGACAACCCGCGGTCGCTGGCGTTCTCGCTCGACGAGCTGGCCCGCAACCTGGCCGCCCAGCCGGCGTCGACCGGCTCGACACGTCCGGAGCGCCTGGTCGCCGACCTGGCGGAGCACGTGCGGGCGACCGAGATCGGCACGCTCACCGCGATCGGAGGGGTCGGCCGACCCAACCTCGAGGCGTTCCTGTCCGCCACCGCGCTGTCCCTCGGCCGGATCGGCGAGGCCATCCACGAGCTTCACTTCGCCTCCGGCCCGGCGCCGCGCGCCTTGGCGGCGATGACGCTCACGGAGGTCCGGTCCTGATGCGCTACCGGGTCCGCCACCTGACGACGTACTCCTACGACGACGAGGTCACCGACTCCCTCGGCATCGCCCACCTCGTGCCACGAGAGCTGCCGTGGCAGCGGGTGGCGTCCTACGACGTCTCCACCGACCCGGCGACCTCCGACCTGAGCCACGACACCGACTACTACGGCAACGTCGCGACCTACTTCCAGGTGACCGAGGTGCACGCCCGCCTCGTGATCGACGCGACCAGCGACGTCGAGGTCGAGGAGGCGGTGGTGGCCACGGCCGGCCTCGAGCAGCCGTGGGACCGGGCCCGGCCGCTGGTCCTCCCGGGCACGGCCGGTGCCTGGCGGGCCACGGACTTCGCGTTGCCGTCGGCGGCGGTCGAGCAGGTGCCGGAGGCCACGGCGTACGCCGCGACGTCGTTCGCCCCGGGCCGGCCGATCGGGGAGGCGGTGCTCGACCTCGTGCACCGCATCCACACCGAGTTCGACTACGACAGGACGGCCACGACCGTCACCTCCACCGTGGCCGAGGTGCTCGAGACCCGGGCCGGCGTCTGCCAAGACTTCGCGCACCTCGCGATCGCCTGCCTGCGCAGCCAGGGACTCGCGGCGCGCTACGTCAGCGGCTACCTCGCCACCGAGCCGGCGCCCGGCAAGGACCGGGTCGTCGGCGCGGATGCCTCGCACGCCTGGGTCGCGGTCTGGCTCCCCGGCGCCGGAGACCTCGCCGGCACCGACGGCGAGTGGCTCGCCGTCGACCCGACCAACGACCTGCGGGTCGGCGACCGCTACGTCACCGTGGCGTGGGGGCGCGACTACTCCGACGTACCCCCGGTCAAGGGCGTGATCTTCACCGAGGCCAAGAAGTCGACGCTGCAGGTGAGCGTCGACGTCGCCCCGCTCGACGACGACTCGGAGGACGCCGCGACGTCCATGACACCCTCATGAGGTGAGGGCCTACCGCTGCCGGGTCTGTGACAACGCGCTGCACTTCGAGAACTCGGTGTGCGTCTCGTGCGGGACCAACCTCGGCTACAGCCGCGCGGAGCGCGAGATCGTGCCCGTCGACGAGCAGGGCCGGTACGTCGACCGGGCCGGGCTCGTGTGGCACGTGTGCCGCAACCTCAACCTGCACGGCTGCACGTGGCTCTCGGAGCTCGAGGGCGGGCAGTGCTTCTCCTGCGACCTGACCCGGATCCGGCCCAACGACGACGACGCCGAGGGGTTGGCCCACTACCCGGAGGCCGAGCGGGCCAAGCGGCACCTGGTCGCCGAGCTCGACGTACTCGGCTTCCCGCTGGTCGGCAAGGACCCGGCGACCGGTGGTGACCCGGCCAACGGCCTGGCCTTCGACCTGCTCAGCAGCGTCGCCGAGAACGTCGTCATCGGGCACGACGACGGCGTCATCACGATCGACCTGGCCGAGAGCGACGCGGCGTACCGGGAGAAGGTGCGAGCGCGGCTCGCGGAGCCCTACCGGACGATGCTCGGCCACTTCCGGCACGAGGTCGGCCACTACTTCGAGTGGCAGCTGGTCCGGGGTGACGAGCTGATGACGCGGTGCCGGAAGCTGTTCGGGGACGAGACCGCGGACTACGCGGCGGCGCTCGACCGGCACTACGCCCAGGGACCGCCCGCAGGGTGGGAGGCATCGCACATCAGCACCTACGCGACGATGCATCCCTTCGAGGACTTCGCTGAGACCTGGGCGCACTACCTCCACATCTGCGACACCGTCGAGACCGCGTCCGAGTACGGCCTCTCCAACGTGGGTCCCGTGAGCGCCTTCTCGAGCTTCCGCGACGTGGTCACCGGCATCTGGGTCCCGCTTACCGTCGCCCTCAACATGATCAACCGGAGCATGGGCAAGGACGACCTCTACCCGTTCGTCATCCCCTCACCGGTGCTCGACAAGCTCGACTTCGTCGCCTCGCTCCCCCGGAGCTGGGGCGCGCACCCACCCACGTCCTGATTGGGAGCCAGGCAGACACGCGCCCTCGGATCGCACGGACTCACCGTCTCGTCCCAGGGCTCGGGTGCGTGGGGGTGAGCCGGGCCCGACGGCGAGGCTGACGAGGGCACATCGATCGCCACGCTGGGCCCGCACGAGGCCCGCAGGCCGCTGACCTGCGGAAACGCGCGATCCAGAGACTCTAGACCCTGGACTCTGCCTGCAGTGTCCAGGAACTGAGCAGACGCGACCGGTTGATCGAGTGCAGGTCCGCTGCGTTGGTGAGCTTGTCGAGGAACGCAGGATCGGGGACGGCCTCGCACACCAGGGGCACCAGGGATCGCGGGCTGAGACAGATGTGCCTTTTCCGCAGACTTCTCCGGGGCCACAGTCGATAGCTACGTTCGCCTACGACGGTAGCGACCACATGGCTCCTCCCTACGTGGGTCACTTAGCGGGAAGGTCACGTCACGCCGCCGCGTAGCGGCGTGGCCGCAACCGTGGCCGCCCAGATGGGCGAGCCGTTCACTAACTGCTCGCGCTTCCGGCTGCCCATCACGGAGCGTCAACCCCACTCGCGGGCGTGGTGCTCGAACCAGACCAGCATCTCAGGATGCGTGATGGCTCCCGGTTGTATGTGCGCCACCGACTCGCCCTGGAGAATTCGTTTGACGGGCACCTCGAGCCTCTTGCCGGTGAGCGTTCGGGGAACGGCGGCGACCTCGATGATCACGTCGGGAACGTGCCTGGGCGAGAGTTGACCCCGGATCTCTGCGTTGATCTTGTCCCGCAGGTTGTCGTCGAGTGGGCGGTTCCCTGGGTCGATGACGACGAAGAGCGGAAGGTGATAGTCGCCGCCAGGTCGCTCGAGCCCGACAACGAGACTGTCGGCGACCTCGGGGACGTTGTCGAGGACTGCGTAGATCTCGGCTGATCCGAGTCGTACGCCCATCCTGTTGAGGGTGGCGTCCGAGCGACCGGCGACGGTGATCGTCTGGTCGGCCGCGATGCTGACCCAATCGCCGTGACGCCACACGCCTGGATAGGTCGAGAAGTAGCTGTCGTGGTACTTCGTGCCGGTCGGATCATTGACGAAGCCAAGCGGCATCGAGGGCATCGGGGAGGTCACGACGAGTTCCCCCAGCTCGCCGACGACGTCGTGGCCGTCCTGGTCCCAGGCATGGAGGTCGACGCCGAGTGCTGGCGCACAGATCCTGCCGACGACGACAGGTAGCAGCGGGCTTGCTCCGGCGAGTGCCGAGCACACGTCTGTGCCACCTGAGATCGACTGGAGCCACACGCCGGGAACAGCGTGCTGGCAGGTCCAACGCCACGCTTCGTCGGGAAGCGTGGATCCGGTCTGCAGAACGGCGCGGACGTGGCTGAGGTCGAATCGGTCCGCTGGTCGCTCGTCGGCTCGATGGCCGGCGATCAGGTAGGCCGCGCCGACGCCGACGACCGTTGCTCGGGTGTCTTGAGCGAGGGCCCAGACCCCGTTCAGGTCGGGGTAGGTCGGTGAGCCGTCGTAGCAGACGATCGTGGTCCCGAGCAGGAGGCCCCCGACGAGGAAGTTCCAGACCATCCATCCGGTCGAGCTGACGAAGAGAAAGCGGTCATCGGAGTGGATGTCGCATCCGAGTGCGAGCGCCTTGAGGAGCTCGACGGTGATCCCACCATGGCCCTGGACGATCCCTTTCGGGCTGCCGGTCGTTCCGGAGGACCACAGCACCCACAGGGGGTCGTCGAAGGCGGTGTCCGCGTAGAGAGGCTCAGCCGGGTGCGCGACCACATCGGACCACGCCTTGGTCGGAACCGCGGGTGGGTCGGCTGGGGAGATCGAGTCGCTGGACCCGATGACCGGAACCATGACGACCTGACGGACAGAGGGGAGCTGCGCGAGGATCTCGGCGACTTCCGCTCTGCGGTCGTGGACCTTCCCCCCGAAGTGGTAGCCGTCGGCAACGAACATGGCGGTAGGGGCCACCTGCTCGAGTCGAGCTAGCACGCTGGGCGTGCCGAACTCGGGCGCGGCGGAGGTCCACACTGCGCCCACTGCGGCGGTCGCCAGCAGTGCGACGACCGCCTCGGGAACGTTCGGCAGGTAGCCGGCGACGTGATCGCCGCGGCCGACTCCTGCGCCGCGTAGGTGGGCGGCCACGCGCGCCACCTGCTGCCGCAGCTCACGGTAGGTGTACTCGACCCGTGAGCCGGCCTCGGTGACGCCCACGATCGCCACCTCGTCGTCCACGCCGGCGGCGAGGCATCGCTGCGCGAAGTTGAGCCGTGCTCCGGTGAACCACTCGGCTCCGGGCATGGTCGGATCGGCGAGCACGGCGTCGTACGACGTCGTCTGGTCCAGGCCGAAGAACTCCCAGATCGACTCCCAGAACGTGGGCAGCTGCTCGACGCTCCACGTCCACAGCGACCGGTAGTCGCTGAAGTGCAGGCCTCGGGCGGCGAGCTGGTCCAGGTATCGCGACATGGTGGCTGCGGCGACCGACTCCGCAGTCGGCCGCCACAGCTCCATCGGGTCGGTCACCGTCTCGTTCACCTCAACGGCCGGTTCATCTCGTGTCCCCCTGTCAGAGAGCGACCGGCAGCTCCCGGCCGAGCCAGTCACGGTAGAAGACTTCCAGGTCAGGGGTGAAGTCGACCTCGACCGGGAAACCTGGGGGAACCACGTCGACGTCGAGCAGCGTCCCCGAGACCGGGCAGACGAACTCGCGCAGCTCGATGAGGTCGGGATCGATGGTGAGGTGCTCCTCGGGGTAGATCTCGAGGAGCTCCTCGCGAGTGCGCCGGACGATGACGTGGCAGTTCATCTTCCAGTTGCCGTTCCACGGCCCGAGCTCGGCCCCCGCCCTGGTCTTGACGATGGCCTGGCCGTCCTTCGCGACGATGTAGAGGTTCTCCCCGAGTGGGAGCAGGATCGGCTCGGGCCAGTCGACGAGGCCCTGGTGGGCGGAGATCGTCTCGTCGAACCTCGACGCCTCCTTCGGGGACCGCATCAGGTGCAGGAGCTCCTCCCAGGAGAGCTTGCGCTCGACGAGCGCGGTGGTGAGCTCCTGGCTGGAGCGGTCTTCGGTGCTGGGCATGACGGGTCCTTTCAGGCCTTCGGACGGCTCGACGAGGTCGGGTAGTAGAAGCCCGTGGGCGGCGGCGCGGTGAAGTCGGGCTCACCGGTCTCGGTGTAAGGGAATTCGTCGAGCTGCCAGAATTCCTTGTACTGCTCGACCAGTGCAGCCGAGAGCTTCGCGGAGCGCGCGTACATGTGCGCCACCATCGGCGACACCGTCCCGGCAGCGGCGCGAGACTTCTCCTGCGCCCACCACTCCTGCGCGGGGATCGCTCGGGTCAGGCGTGCCTGTCGCACCCGATCGCGCTCGACGTCGGTTGCGGCCGGGTCGCTGCGATAGCCGTAGACGGCGGAGGCACCGTCCACGGTCATCAGTCCGTTCGAGAGGTCCTTCTCGATCATGGCAGTGTCACGCTCGAGCGGATCGCCGTAGCCGACGCCCCCGTAGTACTCCACGCCGAAGAGATCGCCGTCGACGAGGTTGGGCGACCACTGGTTGTCCGGGCCGTAGTACCAGTCGGTGGCCGTCAGCGTGCCCTCCTCCAGCAGGCGCGCCGCTTCCGCAAGGCTGCTCGGGAGCTTGTCACCACGCTCGATGAACTCAGCGATGTTGGTGCCAGCCGCCCAGAGGCACTTCCATCCAGGAGGCGGGTAGCCACCGAAGAGGCCTTTGTGGAAGACCCCGCCGTTCATGCACCCGGAGCCCGAGATCGTGACGTTGACCAGCTGGGAGTTCCGCACCATCCAGAGCGACTCCCAGGCCGACCCGCCGCGGTAGCGGCCGTAACCGTGGTGGTCGGCGATGAACGACCGGCCGAGGTAGGCGTTCGGTCCGGTCAGCTCCCAGACCTCAGCGTCGCCCTGGATGCCCTCTGAGTTCCAGATCGGGCTACCGCAATCGAGACCGTCGGCGACCCCACGCGCTCCGAACGACTCGCCGGCCATCTCGAAGTTGTTGTAACCAGTGGGACCGCCGAACTGGTCGAAACCCGTGACGCCGACCATGCACGTGGGCGTCGACATCAGGATCTCCTCGGTGAATCCCCGGGCATACGAGGCGATGCCGAGCAGACGCCACACGTTGGCGAAGATCGGGATCAGCGTCCACCAAGCAAGTGACGTGGCGACCCCCGAGTAGCTCGCATTGACGATCGAGCCCTGCGGCAGGAACTGCCGCACTGCGAGGTAGGCGCCGTCGTTGACACGCCCGTCGTAGTTGAGGAGCTGGGTCAACGTGATCCAGAACCCCCCGTTCATGGGGCCCGGGGCGCAGTTGAACGGGTGGAAGCTCCAGCCGGTCGAGCCCTCGTAGTCGAGCTCGATCTGACCTTCCGCGGTGATCGTCATCTCCTCACGGACGAAGTCGATGAAGTCGTTCTTCGCCAGCGGGTGCACGAACGGCACGTGGCTGCGCTTGTGGACCGGCATCGTGAAGCCCCGGTAGGTGCCGGGAACCAAGGTCGTGCGGACTCGCTTGAGGAACTCGCGGCGGCCCTCCTCGATCAGCTCCTTGGTGGCCGCCTTGTAGTAGTCGAGACCGAACGTGTCGACGATGTCCCTGAGCGCTTCGCGGACCATCACGCAGCCGGACAGTTTCGCCTTGTCGTCGAGGATCCACCAGTTGGCGTTCCGCAGACCCATCCGCAGGCGGACCAGGTAGTCGTTGCGGAACTCGTCGTTCTCGCCGACCTTCTCGGCGCTGATGTGGAGGCCCTCCCCGTACCGGTCCGGCGTGAGCACCGACATGCCCGGCCCCTCGTAGGTGCCCGCCTCGAGCTCGTGGCTGACGGCGCCGACCCACGCGATCAGCTCGTCGTCGTGGAAGACGGGGATCAGCGTCATCACGTCGGGGGTGTGCACGCCGCCGGCCCAGACTTCGTTGTTCTCGAAGATGTCGCCGGGGCGGATGCCGGGGTTGTTCTCGTAGCCGTTCTTGATGATGAACTTGATGAACTCGGAGAGCGTGTGGACGTGGACCATGATCCCCGTCGAGAGCGCGACCGCGTCGCCTTCGGGGGTGTACAGCCCGATCACGAACTCCTCGAAGTCGCGTACGGCAGGCGATGCGGCGATGTACTTCATCGTCTCCCGGGTGGAGATGATCGTGGACAGCAGCCGGGAGTGGAACGACTCGAACTTGAGCGGGTCGGCCTCCAGGTTCTCGAGGGTCTGGAGTCCTTGGTAGTGACCCGTCTGGTTGAACAGGCGCTCGCTCTCCTCGAGCCGGGCGAGCAGGGTGCGATTCGTCATGGAAGTCTCCTTGGTCTCGTCAGGGGTTCATCTGGGCGTGGTCAGCCCGCGATGCCCTTGCGGTAGCGGATGAGGCGGCGCTCGTCGAAGGTGACGTGATGCGCTGGTGGGATGAGCAGCGTGGTGGCGGGGTGCTCGATCACGGCCGGTCCGTTGACGACGTTCCCCGCCTGGAGCTCGTCCATCTCATAGATCGTGAACGTGATGTCCTGGCCGCGGTGGTAGCCGGCTCGGGTGCCCTTGATCGATGAGTCCGGCGGCGTCGGCCCCTGCATCGGCTGAACCGAGATCGACGGCTTCGGCGTCACCAGGTCGGCCGACAGCGCGAGCTCGAGGATCTGGTAGCCGACCTCGCTGTAGAGCGCCTGCTTGGGGTAGATCGAGGTGTAGACGTCCTCGTATCCCTTCATCAGCTGGTGGAGGTCCTCGACCGACTCCAGCCGTCCCTTCGGCCAGGCCACCTCGAAGTCCGAGAGCTGGTTGGTGAACCGCACGTACGCCGACCGGTTGAGCTCGGCCGCGTCGAAGTCCCAGTCGTGCACCTTGAAGTCCTCGCGCGCTCGCAGCTCCAGCGACGCCCAGGCGGCGTTGATGGCCTCGATCGCCGCCTGCTTGACGGCCGTCGAGCCGGCGTCGTCCGATGCCGGGCACGCGGCGATCGTCGCCTGGTGGTAGCGGTAGCGGCGAGGGGCACACAACACGCCGAACGCGGAGAAGACAGCGGCGAACGGGAAGGTGATGATCTCCTTGAAGTCCAGTCCGTCGACGACACCCGACAGTCCGAGAGGTCCGCCACCGCCGTACATGAGCATCGTGTACTCCTCCGTGGTGTAACCACGGCCGCGGAGCATGTTCGCGAGGAACTCCCGCATCGACTCGGTGACGATCTCGTGGGCTCGCTCGCAGAACTCCATGACGCCGACGTTGAAGTGTCTGGCCATCGGCTCGAGGGCCGCCCGAGCGGCTTCCTTGTCGAGCTTCACGTCGCCACCGAGGAAGTTGTTCGGGTCGAGGTAGCCGAGCAGCAGGTGACAGTCGGTGATGGTGGGGTTGGGCCAGTTCAGGCATGCGCCCACGTCCGAGCCTGCGCTGCGTGGGCCCACGGTCAGCTTGCCGGTGAGCGGGTGGATGCCCAGCTCGGAGCCCATGCCTGAACCGATCGACTCGGTGTGGATCATCGGGATGTTCGTGCGGAAGCTCAACAGGGTGGGCTCGCGGGTGATCGGGATGATGCCGTCGCGCACGATGCCGACGTCGAAGCTCGTACCACCGATGTCGCAGCAGACCACGTTGTCCGACCCGAGGATCTCCCCCACGTAGTGACCCCCGAGGACGCCGCCGACCGGGCCGGAGACGTAGGACTCGAACAGGCGCGGCGTGTCCACCGGCACCGTGCCGCCGTGCGCCAGGAGCGTCGAGACCTCCCGCTTGAAACCGTCCTGCCGGGCCTTCTCCTCGACGGACTTGAAGTGCTTGCGAGCCCGCTCACCGGCGTACGACTGCGCGACGACGCTCGCCAGCCGGGTGTACTCCTTGTGCGTGGGTGCCATCGCCGACGACAGGACGACCGGTAGGCCCGGGGCCATCTGGCTGATGATCTCGAGCGTGCGCTGCTCGTGGGCGGCGTTCATGTGGCTGAACAGGTACATGACCCCGATGGCCTCGACGCCAGCGTCGACCAGCTCACGCGTGGCGGCCTCCACGTCGTCCTCGCGCAGCGGGACCACCTCGCTGCCGAACAGGTCGATGCGGCCCTGGACCCCCTTGACCCGGTCGCGCGGAATCACGGGGTCGTCGTGGTGGTGCGTGACGGTGTGGAGCCGGTCGGCGTACGGGTAGCTGAGCCAGCCGCCCTCGGCCTTCTCCATCAGCAGGTAGTCCTCGAAACCCTGGGTGAGCAGGAGCCCGACCCTGGAACCGGTCTTGGACAGAAGGGTGTTGAGCATGATCGTGCCGGCGTACACGACGACCTCGCTGCCGGGAAGGATCTCGGCGAGGCCCTTGTCCGCCGTCTTCGCCGCGTCGGCGATGGAGCCGATGAAGCTGATCGACTCGTCCTGCTTGTTGGTCAGGTACTTGCCGACGAGGAACTGGCCGTCGTCACGCACGATCACCGCGTCGGTCATCGTTCCGCCCGCGTCGAGCGCGATCCAGTTCTCGTCGGTGATGTCTGTCCGGTTCTGCACAGTCACATCGGCCTCCCGCTGATTGTTGGCGGCGCCTGTGCACCGCAAGTTGCTGGCGGAGACGATGGATGAGGCTCACCCATGACGGCTTGAACGAAGACACGCGGGCTTGCACATCCGTGCTGCCCAGGAGTGCCCAGGGCGCGTTCCCGTGCGAAACCGGTCCGCGTCCACCCGGTCGAACGTGGAAGATCCGTGCTGATCGGACTGGACAACCGTGCTGTGTGCTGGCTCACATCTCGGTGCCGGACCTAACCTGAGCCCCACTACGGAGGACTCATGTCACAACCCCTCATCCTGCCGGACGACCTTCCCACCTGGGTCCCCGGTGAGCTCACGGTCCACAGCCCCGATCAGGGATGGGACGGGGTATCCGTCCGCGGCTACAAGTACGCCAGGTCCGACGTCGACGTGCCCGCGATGCGCGACTACATGATCGTCGCCTACCACCGCGGTGACACCGAGATGTCGCGGGAGATGGAAGGCCGATGGACCCACCACTCACTGCGCCCCGGTGACGTCTCCCTGCTCACCCGAGCCGCCCAGTCACACTGGGTCTGGCCCCGTGACATCGAAGTCGTCCACGTCTACCTCACCGAAGAGGAGCTCGCCGCGACCTGCCGCCAGATGTACGAGCGCGAGGTCGACGAGATCGAGCTCCACGACGTCCTCAAGGCCGACGACCCCGCGATCTACCGTGCGGCCATTCAGATTGCGTCCGAAGCCGCGCGCGGAGGCGTCGGCAGCCGCCTCATCGTGGACTCTCTCGCCTGCCAGCTATCGGTGCAGATCCTCCGCCGCCATGCGCACGTGCGGTTCCGCAAGGAGTCCCGAACCGGATGCCTCAGCCATCACCAGATGAGAGTGCTCAACGAGCTGATCCGCACCGAGATGGGAAGCGACCTGACCCTCCAGCAGCTCGCCGACGCGATCGGACTGAGCCGCTTCCACTTCGCGAGAACGTTCAAGGACACCACCGGCACCAGCGCTCACGAGTACGTCACCATGCAACGCGTCGAGCGAGCCAAGGTCCTCCTCCAGCGCACCCGCCAGCCACTGAGCGACATCGCCGCACTCTGCGGCTTCGCCGACCAGAGCCACTTCACCCGCGTCTTCGGCCAGCGCGTCGGCGTCACCCCCGGCAAGTTCCGCTCAGGCACTTGATCTCCAGACACGCGCGTCGAAGGGAGAGTGCAAGCCATGGAGTACTCGGCGGTGCCTCATTGCCACCAGGCCTGGCGAGCTTAGACCCAACTCTGTCGACGGGACGCGCAGGAGACCGGTTCGGCATCGCGACGCTTGCGCAGTTGCGGGCGTTTGGGCAGACGCTTCTCGAAGGTCCAGCCGCGTCAAGTGGTGTATGACGTGAGTGTGATCCTTCGTTGTGTCAAGGCGGAGACGGTCATGCTGCGGCGGGGCGCCGTCCTTCGTCGACTACTCTACGTCGTTCGGCATGATCCGCGTCGGCAAGATCGGCGCCGCGATCCTGGGCGCCATGCAGGTGTCGGCGAAGGTGACATCGCGAACTCGATGATCCCGGGAAGATCGTCAAGGGAATGGGCGGCGGCATGGACCTGGTCCACGGCGCCAAGCACGTCATCATGCTGATGGAGCAGGTCGCCAAGAACGGCTCCTACAAGATGGTCAACGAGTGCTCCCTGCCCTACACCGGCAAGTGCGTGGTCCAGCGGATCATCACCGACCCGTGCATCCTTGATGTCCTCCCGGAGTCGAAGGCGGTGGTCTCCGCTGGTCGAGCTTGCTCCCAGCGTCACCGAGAACGAGGGGCGCAACATGTCTGCTCGCGTTCGCGGGACTCAATCAGGAGGCCGGTGGCGATGGCCGCAAAGACGGAGATTGCCGAGAACACGTAGAACACAATCGTGAATCCGTGCGTGAGTGCTTCCGCGCCCGTGGCGGCTACTCCGCGATCGGTGGCGAAGTTCTGGGCTCCAGTCGTGTACAAAGTCGTTGCAAGCGCAACAAGGAGCGCGGCGCCGAGCTGCTGACTCGTGCCGATGAGGCCGGCCGCGATGCCCTCGTCTTGAGGTGTGACGCCGACCTGAGCACCGACTTGCTGACCAACGTAGACGGGCGCCAGGCCAAGGCCGAGGAGCACGAACGGGCCGAACACATCGGACCAATACTGGCGTCGACCGGTACCTGTGCGAGCCAGAAGAGTCCTGCCGCAACCAGCAGGAAGCCGATCGAGACCAGTGGCCTGATGCCCACGCGGATCACAAGCGATTGAACGACGCCCGCCGCGAAGACGATGGTGACGGTCATGGCCAAGAAGCCCAGGCCCGTCCTGATGGGCGAGAAACCGAGAACGAGCTGCATGTACAGGGTGCCGGCGAAGAAGGCACTCAGCGCTACGCCGGCGAAGACCCCTGCGACGTTGGCTCCGCTGAGGGTGCGCAGGCGAAAGAGACGTAACGGAAGAAGTGCGGCGGGTGAGAGCGACTCGATCAGGACGAATGCCGCCAGCAGTGCCGCGGAGGTGGCGAGCAGGGCGATGGTTCCCCCCGAGCTCCAGCCGTGCGATGCGGCGTGGGTCGTTGCGTAGACCAGGAGCATGAGTCCCGACGTGATCGTGACGGCGCCAGCGAAGTCGAACCTACGATGCGCCAGCAGTCCCCGGCCGTCCCCGAGCATGCGGGGGCTCATCAGCAGCACCACCACGCCCACGGGCACGTTGATGAAGAAGATCCACCGCCAGCTGACTTCCTGGGTGAGCACTCCGCCCAGGATCAGACCAAGCGATCCGCCTGCCGCCGACGTCGCACTCCAGACACCCAGCGCGAGGTTGCGTTGCTTTCCGGCCGGGAAGGTCGAAACCAGGATCGACAGCGCGGCCGGGACCAGCAGTGCCGCGCCTAGCCCTTGCACCGCACGGGCGACAATCATCGACGCGTCATCCCAGGACAGTCCGGCAAAGAGCGATGCCGCGGTGAAGACTCCGAGCCCGAGCATGAACACCAGGCGGCGTCCTTGGAGATCCGCGAGTCGTCCACCGAGAAGGAGCACTCCTCCGAACAGGATCGTGTACGCGGTCACGACCCATTGGAGTCCAGATTCGGAGAAGCCGAGATGCTCCTGCATCGAAGGCAAGGCCACCGTGACGATGGAGGTATCGAGGATGGTGACGAGCTGGGCCATGACCAACGTCGCGAGTGCCCACCACCTACGTGTGTCGAGCTCGGCTGATGCCTCAGCTGTGACTTCTACTGCATTCATGTCACTTCCTCGGGTTGAGTTACTGTTGATGCGGTAACGGTCCGGTTTGTTTGTATGGAGTTGAGATGGCGATCGAGCGGACAGTCGCGGGGCCGTGCACGTCTTGGCCGGAGGACAGTGCGTTCATCCGGGAGGTCTTGGACCGGATCGGCGACAAGTGGACGGTCATGGTGATCAGCACGCTCGGGTCCGGGAGGTTGCGCTACTCCGACCTTCAGGCGAGCGTCCCGGGCATCTCCCAGCGGATGCTGACCGTCACCCTGAAAGAGCTCGAACGTGACGGGCTGGTCACGCGCACTGCCTTTCCGGAGGTCCCACCGCGAGTGGTCTACGAGCTCACACACCTTGGCCGGTCGTTGCTTGATGCCGTACTCGGGCTTGCCGGTTGGGCGGCCGAGAACCACAAGGCGGTGGCTGCGAACCGCAAGCGCAACGAGCGCACCGGGGTCGGCCGGGCTGCTACGAAGACTCGCTGATCACCTCATCCACGGGCTCGGTCTCGGTCGCAACTGCAGCGGTTTTGGGCATCGCGCAGAGGCCGGTCTCGGGGTCGCAGCTGCCGTCCGCGTCGCCGGTGACGATCACGAGAGGTCGGGTCGGGTCAGCCATGTGCCACCGTCTTCGAGGCGACCTGGTCGAGGATCTGGCTGTAGACCTCCACCGACTGCGCTCCGGGAGCCGCAACTTGTCGGTCGAAGACCACGAACGGCACGCCAGTCAGGCCGAGTGCTGCACCTTCATGCCGGTCGGCATGCGCCGCGTCGGCGTACTCATCACCATCCAGCACCTCGCGCACGCGGGAACCGGAGAGACCAACCGACTCAGCGATCTCGACCACGACATTCGGGTCGAACGGATTGACCTCACCGGCGAAGAAGCGGTCCTGGACCGCGGAGCAGAACTCCAGGCCGTAGCCCTGTGCGTTCGCGTGGTGCAGTACGCGGTGGAAGTCGAATGTGTTGGCGTTGAGCCGGTCGAGGGAGAACGCCAGCCCTTCGCGTTGCGCGAGTGCCTGAATCCTTCGTTCGGCGTTCAGCACGATCGAGGCGTCACCACCGTGGGATCGGATGAACGCACTCTCGACGGTCTCCGGCTCGTCGGGAGCGTCCGGGTTCAACTCGAAGGACCGAAGTCGGATCTCGAACCGCTCCCCATCCGGACGCTGGTCGATCGCAGTTTGGAGCCGATGCTTGCCGACGTAGCACCACGGACAGCCCAAGTCGGCCCACATCTCGATCACGACAGGCGCTTCTTGCACGCTCATCCATCGGTCCTCTCATGTCCATTACGAACGACTAGTTCGTAACACCATGATGCGTGCGTTGAAGAGGGCTCACAAAAGGCACCTTGAGGTTCGTGACCGCCGTTCAGGACTCGCGATTGACGGGGCGCAGTCCGCTTCCGCCAAGCAGGTAGATGCATGGTCCGGGCTCGTCGACCAGCTGGTCGATGCGGGACCAGTTCTTCATGAACAGCTCCAGCTGGTTCCAGGTGAACCTGACGTCCTCGCCTGAAAGCGCAACCATCTTGGCGCCGTGTGCCTGCACAGCGCCTCGCTCGGCGAGGTTCCGGCGGATGTTGAAGTCCGGGTGACGATCAGCTAGCCGCGCTGTGCGACGCTGCGGCGTACGAGGCGGGCACGAGGCCTCGTCGGTGGTCACAGCCGATGTCATCCCAGGTTGCCGCCTGGTGCCCTCGGTCTCTTCGTTTCGTCTGGTCGTCCGTCTCGTTCGCCTGGCTGGTGAGACCGCAATCAGTCTCCGGCTCCAAGCGTGGGTCTACCTCGGAGAGTTCGCGGAAGCTGGCCAACGCTCACCCCCAACTCCGTTGCGGCATCCCGGATCGAGAACACCGACCGCGTCGCTCCCGGCCCGGCCAGGGGCCCGGTCCCGGCCGTTTCGCTCGCGGCGAGCGCCAGGGCGCGGGCGTCCGTGACGATGTCGCGCTGGAGGCGGTCGAGTTCATCCAGCCTCGCTTCGAGATGCGCCAGCAGCCGCGCGATGCCCGGGTGGTGAGCGTGTGCGTCTCGGTCCCCGGTCTCCTAAGTCGGGAACCGTGCCGTCGGCGATCACCACGACGCAGGAACGTCAGCAGACCGTTTCTCGCGGGCGCCACCGTCGTCTGGCTGGGCCTCGCTAGAACTGCACCACGCGCACTGCAACTGCACCGAAAACTGCAACCAGGCCACCCTCTTCCGAGGGCTGTCTGTGCGTGGATCGAGGCCGATTGCCGCCGTGACCTGCGGTAACGCTGGGAGCCGCCTGTCGGAATCGAACCGACGACCTATTCATTACGAGTGAATCGCTCTACCGACTGAGCTAAGGCGGCGCGCTACCACGTGGGCAACCTGCGGAAGTCTACGGATGAGCAGAGGCCCGGTCCAAAACTGGACCGGGCCTCGGATCGTGCTGGGCTTCTGATCGTGCTGGGCTTCTGATCGTGCTGGGCCGTCAGGCGGCGACCGACTCCTGGTGGCCGGCGGTGCGGCCGGTGAGCATGGTCTGCTCCGCACCGCACCAGCACTCGAACGCGACAATGATGCCGTGCTCGGTGTTGACGAGCGAGGTGACCTGGCTCGGGAAGATCAGCTGGCGCCTGTCGCACGCCGTGCAGTGGTGGTCGAACATGGGATGAGCCCTCCTTCAGGTCTCTCGCTCGGCAGTCGGTTGCTGCCGGACACCTCAAGTGTGACCCGCGAGTAGCAATAGGGGTAGCCTGACTTTCCAGTGATTCCTCTAGGAGAGTCCTATGCTTTCGTTGCATCAGCTGACCTGCTTCCTGAGCGTCTACGAGCACGGGTCGCTGACCCGAGCGGCCGAGGAGCTCGGCTACGCACAGCCCTCGGTGTCCGAGCAGATCCGGGCCCTGGAGAAGTCGCTCGGGGTCCAGCTGTTCCGCCGGGTCGGACGCGGCGTCGTCGCGACCACGGTCGCCGACACGCTTCGCCCGCACGCCGAGCGGACGCTACGGGCGGCCGAGGAGACCAGGCGAGCCGCACAGGCCGTGAAGGCCTTCGAGACCGGGACCATCCGGTTCGGGATGTTCGGCACCGCGCGCCTGTACGCCGGCGCCGGGCTGGTCGCGGACGTGCTGGAGCGCTATCCCGGCGTACGGGTCGAGCTGATCGGCCAGAACTCCAGCGAGGTGGCCGAGGAGCTGCGGCGCGGACGCCTCGAGGCGGCGATGATCGCCATCCACTCGGTCGAGAGCGAGGGGATGCAGATCACCCCGGTGGCCCGCGACGAGATCGTCTACATCAGCAACGACCCCGCCCAGCTCGAGCACCCGGTCACCGCGAAGCGGTTGTCCGAGGCCAGCCTGGTGATGCCCGAGACGACCTGGCGCGGCACCGACTCGATCCGGATCATGCTGCGCCAGCTGCTGCACGAGACCGGCCGCAACCCACCCACGCGGATCGAGGTCGAGGACGTCGAGATCGCGGTCGAGCTGGTCGGCCTCGGCCTCGCCGACTCGGTGATCCCGCGCGGTGCGGCGGAGCAGCTGCTGCCGCGGCTGGCGCCGCAGGCCGGCTGGGTCAGCTTCCGGCCCAGGCTCTACGACAACTTCGCGATCGTGCACCGTCGCGGTGCCACCCTCTCCCCCGCCGCCCAGCTGATGATCGAGCTCGCGACCAACCGGATCCGCGCGATCGCCCAGCCGCTCCACGCCCAGCCCCACAGGTTCCCGGGTCGGCTTGACGGGTCTGCTCTAATGTCTAGTGAGTTGATGGACTAACTAGTAAAGGAGCAACCGTGACCCTCACCGCTGACCCTCGCACCAACGCCCTGACCGTGCACCAGCTCGGCGGCCGGATCGGCGCCGTCGTCGACGGCGTCCGGCTGGGCGGCGACCTCGCCCCGGAGACCGTCCGCGAGATCCGCCAGGCGCTGCTCAGGCACAAGGTCGTCTTCTTCCGTGGCCAGCACGAGCTCGACGACGCCGGCCAGATCGCCTTCGCCGAGCTGCTCGGCACGGTCACCACCGCGCACCCGACCGTCAACACCGGCAGCGCACACGTGCTCAGCCTGGCCGCCACCAAGGGGATGGCCGCCAACAGCTGGCACACCGACGTCACTTTCGTCGACCGGGTGCCGGCCATCAGCATCCTGCGCGGCGTCACCATCCCGCCCTACGGCGGCACCACCAACTGGGCCAACACCGCGTCCGCCTACGAGGCGCTGCCGATTCCGCTCAAGGCGCTCGTCGACGAGCTGTGGGCGGTGCACACCAACCAGTTCGACTACGCCCGCGACTCCGAGGACGAGAACGAGGGTGACCGCGACGTCCTCGACCGCGCCGAGTTCCGCTCGCGGCACTTCGAGACCGAGCACCCGGTGGTGCGAGTGCACCCCGAGACCGGCGAGCGGACCCTGCTGCTCGGCCACTTCGTGAAGCGGTTCGTCGGGCTCAACACCTCGGAGTCCTCGGCGATCTTCCAGCTGCTCCAGAACCGGGTGACCAAGCTCGAGAACACCGTCCGCTGGCAGTGGCAGGAGGGCGACGTCGCGATGTGGGACAACCGGGCCACCCAGCACTACGCCGTGGCCGACTTCGACAACCACCGGCGCGAGGTGCGGCGGGTCACGGTGGCCGGCGACGTACCCGTCGGCGTCGACGGCCGGTCCAGCCACGTGGTCGCCGGCGACTCCAACGCCTACACGCGGATCGACGAGCTGATCAGCTGAGCCGGTCCGACGGCACCAGCCACCCCGCGGGGTGGCTACAGTGCGGTCACCAGACCTGTCGGCGGCTCGGACCGACCTCGCTCCGAGGAGTCGCCCCGTGCCGATCCGCGTCCCCCTGGCCCGCGCCACCACGCTGCTCGTCCTGACCGGCGGGCTCCTGGTCCTGGCTCCGCCCGGACCGGCCCAGGCAGTCGCACGGGTCCGCGAGTTCAGCACCGGCACCTACGACTGGGTGGTGCCGGCCGGACAGACGTCGCTGACCGTCGAGGCGATCGGCGGCAACGGCGACTCCGTCGGCGCGAACTCCGCGGGACGGGGAGCCCGCCTCGTCGGCACCCTCACCGTGACACCCGGCACCGTGCTGCACCTGCACGTGGGGGGCAACGCAGTGCTGAGCACGCCCGGTGCCAACGGGGGCGGTCTCCCGGGTGCCCAGGCGACCAGTCGCGCCGGCGGCGGCGCCACCGACATCCGCATCGGCGCGGACGACCTGGCGCACCGGGTGCTGGTGGCCGGCGGAGGTGGTGGTGCCACCAACGCCGGCGGCGCCGCCCAGGGCGGCGGCGACGCCGGGATCGCAGGCGTCGGGCAGTCCGGGGCCTCGGGCGGCGACGCCAGCGGATGCACGGCCACGCACGCGTCCGGCGGCAGCCAGGTCGCCGGGGGCGCGGGCGGCGGGGGCTGCGGTTTCTTGACCGACGGCACCGCCGGCACGGCCGGCGTCGGCGGCAACGGCGGCGTTCCGCTCATCAACGGCCAGGTCGGCGGCGGGGGCGGCGGGGGCGGCTGGTACGGCGGCGGGGGCGGCCAGATCTACGCGAGCGGAGCCGGCGGCTCGTCGTACGGCGACCCGGCGCTGGTGACCTTGAGCGCCAACGAGGTCAGCGGCGCCGGGCCGGTGCTGCGCATCACCTACGACGCTGTGCCCGGCAGCCTCGCGATCAGCACCGACACCGCCCTCGCCGCGGCGCTGCCGGCGGACGGTGCGACGAAGCTCCCCCTCACGGCAGATCTCCGGGACCAGACCGACCAGCCCTTCCCTGGCCAGACCGTGAGCTTCACGAGCACCGACCCGGCCGTCACGTTCTCCCCGGTCCAGGACGGGGGTTCCGGCACCTACACCACCCAGATGACGTCCTCCACGACCGTCCACGACGTCACCGTCACCGCCACCAGCGGCACGGTGACCGCGACCTACCTGGTGACCCAGGTGAAGGCGTCCCAGGCCCTCAGCTTCACCTCGGTGGCGCCGTCGGGCGCCGCCGTGGGCGGCAGCTACGCCCTCACCGCGGCGGGCGGCGGCTCGAGCGCTCCGCTGACCCTCTCGAGTGCATCTCCTGCCACCTGCACGGTGGCCGACCACGGCGGCGGGGTCGCGACGGTCGCCTTCGTCCACGTCGGCACCTGCTCGGTCGTGGCGCAGCGGGCCGGTGACGCCAACCACCTCGATGCCCCGGCGATCAACCAGTCCTGGGCGATCGGCCTCGGGTCGCAGGTGCTGACCTTCGCCTCGACGGCCAAGAAGCCGTTCGTCGGCACGAGGTACAGGGTGCGGGTCACCGGAGCGGCGCCCGGGCTGAAGGTGACCATCAGTGCGACCCCGAGATACGTCTGCAGGGTGAGACGGGGCGTGGTGAGCTTCCTCGCCGTCGGCGGCTGCCGGATCACGGCGGTCCAGAAGAGCGGGAGCGCGGACTACCTGCCCGGTGCTCGCGTCAAGCAGAAGGTGCGGGTGCGCCCAGCCAAGCGCTGACCCCGAGGCTTCCGATCAGCACTGCAGCCCGTCCTGCGGCACGGTGCCGTCGACCAGGTAGTCCTCGACCGCACCGTCGACGCAGGCGTTGCCGGCGTTGTAGCCGGTGTGCCCGTCGCCGTCGCGGCTGACGAGGACGCCGGACTGCAGCTGGTCGGCGAGGTGCACCGCCCACTGGTAGGGCGTGGCGGGATCGCGCGTGGTGCCGACCACCACGATCGGTGCCGCACCGGCCCCGTCGATCTTGGGGTCCTTGTCGGTGGCCTTGGCCTGGACGCCGTGGCAGCTCACCAGCCCCCAGGCGAAGACGTCGCCGAACGTCGGCGACTCCTGCTCGAAGGCCGGGAGCTGCGCCGGCACCTGGTCGGCGGTGATCGAGTAGGGGTCGTCGAGGCAGTTGATCGCGAGGATCGCCTCGGCGCTGTTGTCGCTGTAGGTGCCGTCGTCGTTGCGCGACTCATAGAGGTCAGAGAGCCGCAGCAGCAGGCTGCCGTCGCCGTCCAGCGCCATCTGCAGCGCCTGGTCGAGGATGCTCCAGTAGTCGCGGTTGTAGAGCGGCGCGACCAGCCCGTAGAACGCGTTGCCGACCGCGAGCGGTCGGGTGTCGTCCTGGGTCGGCAGCGGGTGGTCCTCGATGCTGGCGATCAGGTCCTGGATGGTCTTGAGGCCATCGTCGACGGTGTCGCCGAGGAAGCAGTCACCGTCGTCGACACAGTTCTGCACATACGAGCGCAGCGCGACCTCGAAGCCCCCGGCCTGCTGGAGGCTGAGCTCGCGGGAGTCGATCGAGAGGTCGACGGCGCCGTCGAGGACCATCCGCCCGACCTTGTCGGGGAACAGGTCGGCGTAGGTCGCGCCCAGCTTGGTGCCGTAGGACGCGCCGAAGTAGAGCAGCTGCGCCTCGCCCAGCGCGGCCCGCAGCACGTCCATGTCGCGCGCGGCCTCCACGGTGGTGACGTGGCTGATCAGGCTGTCGGAGTGCTGCATGCAGCCCTGGAAGAACGCCTCGTAGGACTGCTGCAGCTGCTGGCCCTCTGCCGCGGTGTCGGGGTCGGGGTCGGCGGCGGTCAGGCTGTCGAGCTCGGCGTCGGAGACGCAGTCGACCGGGTCGGACTGACCGGTGCCGCGCGGGTCGAAGCCGACGATGTCGAAGTCGTCGCGGAGCACCTGCCGGAAGGCGAAGGAGGAGTTCTCGGCGTACGACGTGCCGGGTGCCCCGGGCCCGCCCGGGTTGACCACCAGCGACCCGACGCGGTGGGCGGGGTCGTCGGCCGGGTCCTTGAGCAGCGCCAGCTCGATCGTGTCACCGGTGGGGTCCTGGTAGTCGACCGGGACCTCGAGCGTGGCGCACTCGAACTTGTCGCGGCACGGCTGCCAGCTCAGCTGCTGGGAGTAGAAGGGAGCGAGGTCGGGCGTGGGCGGCGCCGTGGCGCCGGCGTCGGGGGTCGGGGTGGCCGCGAGGCTGGGGTCGGCCGAGGCCGAGGCCGAGGCCGAGGAGGTCGGGTGGCCCGAGGAGCCGCCGGCGTCCTGTTGGAAGCTCTGGACGACCGCGAACACCACCACAGCGACGAGCGCGAGGACGACCAGGCCGCCGATCAGTCGCGACGCCCTCATGCGCCCGCCCGGCCCGGGGCCTGGAGGGCGACCATCATCGACTCCAGGGCGAGGGCCACAGGGACATTGAACTCCAGCATCTGCTCGCGCGCGGCGAAGATGGCAGCAATGCGTTGCAGGTTCTGCTCCGGCGTGGAGGTGCGCGCGACCTGCTCGACGTCGCCCCGGATCTCCTCGTTGACCAGCGTCCCGGTGGCGCCGGTGGCCAGCGCGATGGCGTCGCGGTAGACCGACATCAGGTCCATCAGCCCGCGGTCGACCATGTCGAGGTGGCGGCGCTTGGCCCGGGTGCGCTGGCTCCGCTCGAGTGCGGAGAGGGCGGGGCCGTACTCGCGCGGTCTGCGGCCGCGCTCCACCACGCCGTAGGCCGCGTCGAGGTCTGCCTTCTCGCGCGCGTCGAGCTCGCGGGTGACCTGGTCGGCCTCCTCCTTGGTCACCTCCGCCAGGTTGGTGGCCGCGGTCATGCAGGCACCCAGCGAGCTGAGCCGAGCGGGGTAGGACACGACCTCGCGACGGCGGTTGCGGGTGCTCTCGTCGAGCGCGAGGGCGCGGGCCCGGCCGATGTGGCCCTGGCTGGCTCGCGCGGCGTAGGACGCCAGCGACTCGGCCACGCCGTGCTTGCGGACCAGGAAGGCAGCGACGTCGTCGGTGCTGGGGGTCGTCAGCGTGACGAGCCGGCAGCGCGAGCGGATGGTCGGCAGCACGTCCTCGACGGTGGGGGCGCAGAGCATCCACACGGTGCGCTGGGTGGGCTCCTCGATGGCCTTGAGCAGGGCGTTGCAGGCCTGCTCGGTGAGCCGGTCGGCGTCCTCGACGATGATCACCTGGAAGCCGTGGCCGACCGGCTTCAGGGCCGCGCGCAGGACGAGCTCGCGCATCGAGCGGACACCGATGCTGAGCAGCTCGGTGTGCACGACGGTCACGTCGGCGTGCGAGCCGGTGAGCACGGTGTGGCACTCGTGGCATTGGCCGCAGCCGGCCTCCGGACCGGGGCCGCGGTCACACTGCAGCGCGGCTGCGAACGCCACCGCGGCGTTGGAGCGACCCGACCCCGGGGGGCCGGTGAACAGCCAGGCGTGGGTCATGCCGTGCCCGGCCGCCGCGCCGCGCAGCGCCTCGATCACCGTGCGCTGCCCGACCAGGTCGTCCCAGACAGTGACGCCGGGCGACGCGGTGTGGGCCGGGGTGTGGGTCGTGGTGGTCATGGCTTCTTCGCCTGCCCGAGGAGGGGCCGGACGGCGCTCAGCACCTGCTCGGCGATGTCGTCGACACCGAGCCGCGCGTCGATGACGAGGTAGTGGTCGGGATCGGCGGCGGCCAGCTCGAGGAACGCCTCGCGGGCGCGCTCGAGGAAGTCCAGCGGCTCCATCTCGATCCGGTCGCGGCCCTCGAACCGGCTCAGCCCGTGCTCCTGCGCCAGGTCGAGGACCACGGTCAGGTGCGGGCGCAGCCCGTGGGTCGCCCAACGCGCGACCTGCTCGAGGTCGGCCGTCACCAGGTCGCGGCCGGCGCCCTGGTAGGCCAGGGTCGAGTCGACGTAGCGGTCGGTGATCACCACCTCGCCCCGGTCGAGGGCAGGCTGCACGACGGTGTCGACGTGCTCGGCCTTGTCGGCGATGTAGAGCAGCGCCTCGGTGCGCGGTGACAGTGCTCCGGTCTCCGGGCTGAGCACGATCCGGCGCAGCTGCTGTCCGACCGGCGTGTCGCCGGGCTCGTGGGTGAGGCGCACGGCGTAGTGCTCGGCCCGCAGGGTCTCGCTCAGCAGCCGGGCCTGGGTGGACTTCCCCGACCCCTCGCCGCCCTCGAAGCAGACGAAGACGCCGGTGGCGGCGTACGTCGCGGGCTGGTTCACGCAGCGAACCTACGCGGGGCTGGGGACAGCACCAACCTGCGCCCACCCTGTGTCCGCCCGATAGCGTGCCGGGCATGTCGGCCACCGCTCCTCCCGCGAGTCCCGCTGCCCCCGGTCCGCTGTTCGTCCGCTCCGACAAGATCGTCGTCGGCGGCTGTGCGGTCCTCGTCGTGCTGGCCGGCATCGCGCACTACGGCGGCCTCAACTCGGTGCTGGCGTTCGTCATCGCCGCCGGTGCGATCTGCCTGCTGGCCTCCCTGGTGGGCCGCTCGGTGGAGCAGCTCGGCGACCGGTTCGGGGCGGGTGCGACCGGCGTCCTGCAGTCGGCCCTCGGCAACCTGCCGGAGCTGTTCATCTGCATCTTCTCGCTGCGGGCCGGGCTGGTCGACGTGGTCCGGGCGGCCCTGGTCGGGTCGATCCTGGCCAACCTGCTGCTGGTGCTCGGGCTCGCGTTCGTGGTCGGCGGGCTCCGGCACGGCACGCAGCAGCTCGGCTCCGAGCGGGCCCGCACGATCGTCGTGCTGATGCTGCTCTCGGTCACCGCGTGGGTGATCCCGTCGCTGGCGCACTTCGTGCACTCGCCGGCCTCCGCGCACGAGGTCACCTTCTCGGTGATCGTCTCTGTGGTGCTGCTCGCGCTCTTCGGGTTGTCGCTGCCGTTCTCGCTGCGCCGCGACGCCAACGACGAGGACGGCGAGCCCGCCGGACACGCCACGCCTCGCTGGCCGATCGGGCTGGCGATCGGGATGCTCGCGGCGGCCGGCGCCGGCGCGGCGTTCGTCTCGGACTGGTTCGTGGTCGCCCTGGAGCCGACGATGGACTCGGTCGGGATCTCGGAGGCGTTCGCGGGGCTCGTGGTGGTCGCGATCGCCGGCAACGCCGTCGAGAACGTGGTCGGCATCCAGCTCGCCGCGGCCGGTAACTCCGAGTACGCCTTCTCGATCCTGCTCAACTCGCCCCTGCAGATCGCGCTGGTGCTCGCGCCGGTGCTGGTGATCGTCTCCCAGGTCTTCGGGCTGGCCTCGCTGACGCTGGTGCTGAGCCCGCTGCTGGTCGTCTCGCTGCTGCTGGCGATCATCCTGGCGGCGTTCATCGCCTTCGACGGCGAGTCGACCTGGCTCGAGGGCGCCTCGCTGGTCGCGCTCTACGGCATCATCGCCACCGCGTTCTGGTGGGGTTAGGGCATCAGCACGATCTTCCCGTGCGTGTGGCCCTCGGCCAGCTCTCGGAACGCCTCGCGCACCTGCTCCAGCGGGTAGGTCGCCGCGATCGGGACCTCCAGCTCGCCGCGCGCGGCCAGCCGGGCGAGCTCACCGACCACCACGGCGCTGGCGGCCGAGCCCTCGCCGTAGGTGCGGGCGCCCACCTCGGCGGCGGTGCGCCAGTCGCGGATGGTGTTGATCCGCTCGGGCCGCACGCCGAGCTCGACGGCCAGCGCCACGTAGCCCTCGCCGAACGTGTCGATGAAGGCGTCGACGGCTCCGCCGCTCGCCTTCCGGATCCGGTCGGTCACGTCGTCGCCATAGGCGACCGGGACCACGCCGTGGTCTACGAGCCAGGGGTGGTTGCGCTCGCTCGCCAGCCCGATGACGGTCGCCCCGCGCCGGCTCGCGAGCTGCACCGCGAGCGACCCGACGCCGCCCGCCGCGCCCGACACCACGACCGTGTCTCCGGGACCGGGGTCCACCGCGAACACGGTGGCATAGGCGGTCGTGCCGGCCACGTAGAGCGACCCGGCGACCTCCCAGGGCAGCCCCGCGGGGCGGTGCACCAGCTGCACGTCCTCGGCGAGGACGTACTCCGCGTGGCTGGCCCGCGCGTGGGTGAACCCGAGGACCTCGTCGCCGACCGCGAAGCCGCGCACCTCGGGTCCGGTCCCCACCACGACGCCGGCCAGGTCGCTGCCCTGCCCGCTCGGGAAGGTCGCCGGCCAGCGCTGGTGGCGCGCACCCTCCCGGATCATCACCTCGCCCGGCTGGATCCCGGCCGCCCGTACCTCGACCAGCACCTGCCCGGGGCCGGGCACCGGGCGCGGCACCTCCTCGACGCGCAGCACGTCGACCGCGCCGTACTCGTGGAACCGGACCGCCTTCATCGCCTCGACCACCACAGCCTGGTCAATCGTTCGGGCAGCGGGGTTTCTTCCCGGTCTGCGGGGCCCAGAGGTTCCGCGGCGTAGCTACGACTTCTTCGCGGCGGCCTTGGTCGTCTTCTTGGCCGTCGTCTTCTTCGCCGACGACTTCTTGGCCGTCTTCTTCGCGGGAGCCTTCTTGGCGCCCTTCTTGGCCGTCTTCTTGGCCGGACCCCGCTCCCGGCGCTCGGCGAGCAGCTCGGCCGCGCGCTCGAGGGTGATCGCCTCGACGGTGTCGTCCTTGCGCAGCGTGGCGTTGTACTCGCCGTCGGTGACGTAGTCGCCGAACCGGCCGGACTTGACCACGACCGGCTGACCGGAGACCGGGTCGTTGCCGAGCTCCTTGAGCGGCGGAGCCGCCGCGGCCCGACCACGCTGCTTGGGCTGGGCATAGATCTTGAGCGCCTCGTCGAGGCCGATGGTGAGCAGCTGCTCCTCGGAGGTCAGCGAGCGGGAGTCGGTGCCCTTCTTGAGGTAGGGCCCGTAGCGGCCGTTCTGCGCGGTGATCTCCTCGCCGTCCTCGGCGACCCCGACCACGCGCGGCAGGGAGAGCAGCTTGACCGCGTCGTCGAGGGTGACCGTGTCGAGCGACATCGACTTGAAGAGCGACCCGGTGCGCGCCTTGGCGGACTTGGGGGCGTCCTCGGGCAGCACCTCGGTGACGTAGGGCCCGTAGCGGCCGTTCTTCGCGACCACCTCGAGGCCGGACTCGGGGTGGACGCCGAGCTGGATCTCCTCCCCCGCGGGGTTGGCGAACAGCTCCTTCGCCTTCTCGACGGTCAGCTCGTCGGGGGGCAGGTCGTCGGGCACGTTGGCGCGCTTGCCGGCCGGGTTGCCCTCGTCGTCGGGGCCCTCGAGATAGGGACCGTAGCGCCCGACCCGCAGGTTGATCCCGAGCTCGGGGTCGCCGATCGGGAACGTCGCCAGCTCCCGGGCGTCGATCTCGCCGAGGTTGGTGATCAGGTCGTGGAGCCCCTGCACCCGCTCGGAGCCGAAGTAGAACTCCCCCAGCTCGGTGACGCGGTCCTTGTGGCCGGCGGCGATCTCGTCGAGCACGTCCTCCATGCCGGCGGTGAACTCGTAGGAGATCTGCCGCGGGAAGTGCTCCTCCAGCAGCCGGATCACCGAGAACGCCAGCCAGGCCGGCACCAGCGCGGTGCCCTTCTTGTAGACGTAGCCGCGGTTGAGGATGGTGCCGATGATCGAGGCGTACGTCGAAGGGCGGCCGATCTCCCGGTCCTCGAGCTCCTTGATCAGCGTGGCCTCGGTGTAGCGGGCGGGCGGCTTGGTCTCGTGACCGGAGGCGTTGAGCGCGGCCGCCGAGACGGGGTCACCCTCGCGCAGCTCGGGCAGCGGCACCTGGTCGTCGTCGGAGCGCTTCCCGCCCTCGGTGCCCTCGACGTAGGCCTTGAGGAAGCCGTGGAAGGTGATCACCCGGCCGGACGCCGAGAAGGTCACGTCGCGGCCGTCGGAGGCCGCGCCGCCGAGCCGCACGGACACGGACTGGCCGACGGCGTCCTTCATCTGCGATGCGACGGTGCGCATCCAGATCAGCTCGTAGAGGCGGAACTGCTCACCGGTCAGCCCGGTCTGCGCCGGCGTCCGGAACGACTCGCCCGACGGACGGATCGCCTCGTGCGCCTCCTGGGCGTTCTTGACCTTGCTGGCGTAGACGCGCGGCTCGTCGGGGACGTACTCGGCGCCGTAGAGCTCGCGGGCCTGGGTCCGCGCCGCCTCGACCGCCGCGCTCGAGAGCGTGGTCGAGTCGGTGCGCATGTAGGTGATGAAGCCGTTCTCGTAGAGCCGCTGCGCGACCGACATCGTCACCGAGGCGGACATGCCGAGCTTGCGGCTGGCCTCCTGCTGCAGCGTGGTGGTGCGGAACGGCGCGTAGGGCTGGCGGCGGTAGGGCTTGGCCTCGACCGAGCGCACCTCGAAGGAGGTGTCGGCGAGCGCCCGCACCAGCCCCTCGGCACCGGCCCGGTCGAGGTGTAGTCGCTGGTGTTTCCCGTGGCTGGTTTTGGTGGTTGCGCCCGCTTTCAGCTTTCCGTCGCTTCCGAAGTCCGAGCCGCTCGCGACGCGCTTGTCGTCGATCGAGTGCAGCTTGCCCGGGAACATCCGGGGCTCCTTCTCGGCGCCCGCGTCGAAGGTGCCCTCGATGTCCCAGTAGGACGCGACCCGGAACCTCATCCGCTCGCGTTCCTTGTCGACGACCAGCCGGGTCGCGACCGACTGGACCCGGCCCGCGGAGAGGCCGGACATGACCTTCTTCCACAGCACCGGGCTGACCTCGTAGCCGTAGAGGCGGTCCAGGATCCGGCGTGCCTCCTGGGCCTCGACGAGGTCGTCGTTGATGGTGCGCGGGTTGTCGACCGCTGCGAGGATCGCCTGCTTGGTGATCTCGTGGAAGACCATCCGGTGCACCGGGATGCCCTTGGGCTTCAGCTCGTCGAGCAGGTGCCAGGCGATCGCCTCGCCCTCGCGGTCCTCGTCGGTGGCGAGGTAGAGCTCGTCGGCGTCCTTGAGCAGCGTCTTGAGCTTGGAGATGTGCGCCTTCTTGTCGCGCGGCACGACGTAGTAGGGCTCGAAGCCGTTGTCGACGTCGACGGCGAGCCGGCCCCACGGCTTGTCCTTGATCTTCGCCGGCGTCTCCGCGGCACTCTGCGGCAGGTCGCGGATGTGGCCGATGGAGGACTCGACGACATAGCCCTGGCCGAGGTACCCGCCAATCGTGCGGGCCTTCGCCGGGCTCTCGACGATCACCAACTTGTGTGCCACTACCTGCTGCTTCCTCTGTCTGTTCGCGGCTTCTGCGCGCGGCGACCCCACTGTCCGAGCGGGGTCACGGCCGATCACGGTAGCGCGTGCACCCGACTGCTCTTGCCACGAGCACCGATTTGGGCTCGTCGGGGCCTCGACGTTTCGGGCCTTCTCAGCGTCGAGATGACGGCCCGCGCTACAGGGTCAACGCCTGAGAGGCGAGGAACATGCCCGACGGTCAACCCGCGACCAGGAAGCCCTCGTCGACGAGCTCACGGACGACCGGGAGGTACGTTGCGCGCGTCTCGGCAGGGTCGCGGCCGAGCAGCTGCGCGACGGCGTCGAGGAGCCGCCCGACGGTCAGCTCCCCGTCCGAGGCGCCCGCCAGCGCCGCGACGACCGTGTCGGCCTGCCGGGCGCGACGGAAGCCGCGCTGCTGGCGCAGCACGATGGTCTCCGGGTCCTCGGCACCAGCGGGGCCGGCCGTCTCCTGGCGGACGTCCGGACGCAGCAGAAGGTGCGCCTCGGGCGACACCTCGGTCGCCACGCCATCGGCCCAGTCGGCGATCGCCGGCGCGATCGGCTGCTCCACGTCGTAGGGCCAGTCCCAGAGGTCGTGCCGGCCCGAGAGTCGGCCGGTGCCGCCGTTGCGGAGGCTCACCCAGCCGAAGCCGATCGCCTCGACCCCCTGGCCCTCGAGCCAGGAGAGCCAGGTGTCGTAGCGGCGCCGGTACTCCCCCGGGTCGCCGCCCGTGGCGGGGTGGTGGCCGGAGTCCTTGAGCCACAGCTCGACGTAGGCCGCCGGGTCGACCAGCTCGCGCTGGACCACCAGCGCGTCGACGTCGGGGGTGAGCCAGGACGCGAGCCGCTCGTCCCAGGGGCGGTCGCGCTCGACCACCCAGTTGGCCAGCACCTGGCACCAGCCGCCCTCGGTGAGGTGGTCCGGTGCGGCGCGGACGATGTCCTCGACGACCCGGTCGCCGGGCAGCCCGGAGTCGCGGTAGACCAGCCGCTCGCCCGTCGCCGGTGAGATGACGAACGGCGGGTTGGTGGCGATCAGGTCGAACCGCTCGCCGCGCACCGGCTCGAAGAACGACCCGTCGCGCACCTCGACCAGGTCCGCCACCTGGTTGAGGGCGGCGTTGAACCGCGCGATCCCGAGCGCGCGCTGGTTGACGTCGGTCGCGACGACCCGGCCGCTGTGCGCCGCGAGGTGCAGCGCCTGGACGCCGCAGCCGGTGCCGAGGTCGAGGGCCACCTCGACCGGGTCGCGGAGGGTGAGCTGGGCCAAGGACGTCGAGGCCGGGCTGATGCCCAGGACGTGGTCGCCACCGACCCGCTGGGGCAGCCCGTCGAGCCCGGGCGTCAGGTCGCTCACCACCCACAGGGCGCTGTCCTCGGTGGCGTAGGGGCGCACGTCCAGGCGGGCGGCCACCTCACCCACGGACCGGTCCAGGACGCCCGTCGCGACCAGCCGGTCGACGAGGCCGGGCAGTGCGGCCTCCGCGGCGGTGGCGGGCACCGTCGTCTGGAGGAGGAACAAGCGGGTCAGCGTGGCGAGCGGGCCGTGGTCGCTCGCCGTACGCCGCAGCGCCGGCGTGGTCTCGTTGCGCAGCAGCGCCGCGTCCGCCACCTCGCCGAGCAGCTCCCGCACCGCATCGACGGTGAAGTCGGCCGCCTCCAGCGCCGCCCGGAGGCGAGCGGGGACGTCGGGGGAGGTCTCACCCATCCGGTCAGCGTACGGAGGCTGCCCGCGGCGCCAGTCAGGGGCAGAAGCCGTGCAGCACGCCGGGGTCGCCGTCGAGCCAGATCCCGAACCCCACCTCTGCCGCCACCAGCGCCGGCTCGGCGTCGGGCAGGGTGACGACCGCGTGGCTGGGAGTCACGCCGGCGGGTGCCTGCCCGGTCCAGCAGTGGTTGCGACGCAACAGCCCGTCGACCGCCGCCGCCCGCCGCCGCTCGGCCCGCTGCGCTGCGGTGAGGCGCGGCTTCCCGGCGGTCGACGTTGACGACGCCGAGCTGCCCGGCGTGCCCGGCGTACCGGTCGCCGTCGACGTCGGGCTCCAGTGCGTGGTCACGCCGATCACCACGACCAACGCGACCGCCACTACGGCCAGTCCGACCAGCGCGGTCGCTCTCCAGGTCATGGCAGCGAGCATGGGCCGCCCAGGAGTCCGGCCGATGTGCGCCGTGTCAGGGTTCGGTAAAGCGTCGACAACCCGGCGCTGCCGGCGCCCCGCCACCACTAGCGTTCACGTCGTGGAGGAGTCGCGTGGACTGGTGCTCGTCGTCGAGGACGAGCCGGCCATCGCCGACCTGGAGCGGCGCTATCTCACCCACGAAGGCTTCGGGGTGCACGTCGAGAGCGACGGCGACGCGGCCCTCGACGCCGTACGCCGCCTCCGCCCGGCCGCCGTGATCCTCGACGTCGGACTGCCGGGTCGCGACGGGATCTCGGTGTGCCGCGCGCTCCGGGAGGGTGGCGACTGGGTCCCGGTGCTGTTCGTGACCGCACGCGACGACGAGGTGGACCGGGTGCTGGGCCTCGAGCTCGGCGCCGACGACTACCTGACCAAGCCGTTCTCGCCACGCGAGCTCGTGGCCCGGGTGAAGGCGATCCTGCGCCGCTCGGAGGGCCGACCGACCGCGCGCCCGCTGCGCATCGGCCCGGTGACGCTCGACCCGACGAGCCGCCGGGTGACCCGCCACGACGCCGAGGTCGCGTTGACCGTGACCGAGTTCAACCTGCTGCTCGCCCTCGCGCGGGCTCGCGGGCGGGTGGTCGACCGCGCCGAGCTGCTGGCCTCGGCGTGGGGCCAGGCCGACTACGCCGGCAGCCGGACCGTCGACGTGCACGTCGCCCAGCTGCGCGCGAAGCTCGGCGACGACTGTCCGATCGAGACGGTCCGGGGCGTCGGCTACCGGGTGCGGTCGTGACGCGCACCCTGACGGCGCGGCTGGCGGCCGCGATGGCGGTCACCGCGGCGTTGACCGCCCTGCTCGTCGGCATCCTGGCGGCCCCGCTGGTGCACCGGTCGACCGAGAGCGCGATGCGCGAGCCGCTCGGCCGGCAGGCCGAGCTGCTGGCCAGGCTCACCACGCGCGGTCTGGTCTCGGTGCGCCTCGACCGGCTCACCAGCCGGGCCGGTCTCGACGTCGGCGTGCTGGAGAGCGACGGCAGTGAGGTGGGAGTCGCTGCCGCGCTCACCGACGGGGACCGGCGGGCGCTGCTGGCCGGCGGGTCGGTCTCGACCGACGCAACGTTCCAGGGCACGCCGGTGCTGATCGAGGCCCGACCGGCACGGGGCGGGGGTGCCGTCGTGCTCGCGACCGACGCCTCGCTCGTCGACCGGGCCTCCGCCAAGCTTCGGCACCGGCTGGTGCTCGCGATCCTCGTCGGTCTGGTGGCCGCCGTGCTCGCCGGCTGGGCGCTCGCGCTCTGGCTCGGGCGGCCCCTGTCGGCCACGGCGGCCGCCGCACGCCGGATGGCCGCGGGCGAGCGCGGCGTCCAGCTCCCCACGTCGTCGACCACCGAGGTCGCCGACGTGAGCGCCGCCCTGGCCGGGCTCGACGACGCGCTGGTGGCGAGCGAGGCTCGGCAGCGCTCGTTCCTGCTGTCGGTCTCCCACGAGCTGCGCACCCCCCTGACCACGTTGCGCGGCTACGCCGAAGGGCTCGCCGACGGGGTGGTTGGCCCCGACGAGACGGCGACGGTCGGTCGCACCATGGTCGAGGAGGCGGGCCGGATGGAGCGCTACGTCGCCGACCTGCTGGCGCTGGCGCGCCTCGAGGCCGACGACTTCTCCCTCGACCTCACGCAGGTCGACGTGGCAGCCGTGCTCCAGTCCGCGGCCGAGGCCTGGCGCGATCGCGCCGGAGGTGACGGGATCTCGATCGAGGTGGCCCTCACCGGGCCCGTGTCCGCGAGGGCGGACGCCGTTCGTCTGCGCCAGGTCGTCGACGTGCTCCTCGACAACGCGGTACGGGTCTGTCGCTCCGGCGACCGAGTGGTGCTGGCCGCCTCGACCGGGACGCAGACCAGGGTGGAGGTGCGCGACTCCGGGCCCGGGCTCTCTGCGTCGGACGCGGCGGTGGCCTTCGAGCCCGGCGCGCTGCGCGACCGCTACGCCGGCAGTCGAGAAGTGGGACACGGACTGGGCCTCGCCATCGCACATCGGCTGGTCACCCGGATGGGCGGTCATATCGTCGTGGGCGCGGCCCCGGAGGGCGGGGCGGCGTTCGTCATCGACCTGCCGCGCTGAGCCTGGCCAGCCGCTCCACGGTCACCCGGTCAGCCGGGTAGAACGCCTCGAGGGTCAGCTCCTCGACGGTGACGTCGGTGGCGGTGCCCACGTGGGCGGCGATGCTGAAGAAGGAGAGCTCGCCCGCGGCGGTCGCCAGCCGCAGCGGCAGCACCACGGCGGTCGGCGGCACCGGCTGCGGCGTACCGCCCGGGTAACCGGCCAGCTCGGCCGCGAGCTCGACGAGCCGGGGGTCACCGGTCCGGTCGATCCGCTGGTGGAGTTGCTCGAGGAGGTGGCTGCGCCACTGGCCCAGGTTGGTGATGCGCGCGGCGAGCCCGCGGGGATGCAGCGAGAGCCGCAGCAGGTTGACCGGCGGCTCGAGGAGGGCCGGGTCGACGTCCATGAGCAACCCCGCCACGGCGGCGTTGGCGTCGACCAGCTCCCACCAGCGGTTGAACAGCAGGGCCGGGTGCGGCTCGTGCGCGGCCAGCACCGCCCCGAGTGCGTCACGGACCGACGCGAGGTCGGGCTCGTCGAGGTCGTGCTCGGGGTGGGCGGGCGCGTAGCCGCCAGCCAGGAGCAGTCGGTTGCGCTCCCGCAGCGGCACGTCGAGGTGGCCGGCCAGTCGTTCGATCATCTCCGCGGTCGGCCGGGAGCGCCCGGTCTCGACGAAACTGAGGTGCCGGGTCGAGACGCCGGCCCGGTTGCCGAGCTCGAGCTGGGAGAGCCGGCGGCGCTCGCGCCACTCCCGCAGCAGCGCCCCCACCTCGCCGGCGGGTGTCGCTACGAATGCGGTCACGGGTTTCGGGGTCCCCGCGGAAGCGCGCCGCCGCGCGAAGCGCCCCTCGCGCGGTTCCGTGGGGTGATCACGCGTCGGGCCCGATGCGCGGGACCATGCCGCGCGGCAGGGGCACCCGCAGGTCGGGCGGCATCGTGTAGTGGCCGGCGTTCATCCGCAGCATCAGCAGCACGCCGGTGACCGCCCCGCAGGCGGCCAGGAAGACCGCGGCCACGATCGCGCCGACGCCGACCACGACGCGGGCCTCGTGCGGCAGCCCGAGGACGGCGACCAGCACCGAGCCGCCGATGCTCACCAGCGTTGCGGCCGCCGACCAGAAGGCGTCCAGCCACATCACGACCCGGAGGGTGCCGTCGTACCTACCCGTTCCGTCGCTGCTCGTCCTCATGGATCCAGGCTGCCAACGGGAGGTAATGCTGTCGATTACCTCGGAGGTCATCCTGGCCCGGACGACGCCGACCCGCCCGTACAGAACCGGCGGCTCACCCCAGCTCCACCACGCCGACCCGCCCGTACAGAACCGGCGGCTCACCCCACCGAACAACGCCGACCCGCCCGTACAGAACGGGCGGGTCGGCGTGGTGGAGCTGGGTCAGACGGTGGCAGCCGGGTCGGGCGTCGGCGTCGCGGGCGGGGACGCCGGCGGGGCGTCGTCGCCGATGCTGACCTCGCGCTGCTTGGAGATGTAGACAGCTGCGGCGATGATGCCGGCCGCGACCACGGCGATGATGATCCGCAGCGCGTCGTGCTGGTCCTTGCCGACGCTCATCGAGACCACGGCGCTGGCGATCAGCAGCGAGACCAGGTTCATCACCTTGATCAGCGGGTTGATGGCCGGGCCGGCGGTGTCCTTGAACGGGTCGCCGACCGTGTCGCCGATGACGGTGGCCGCGTGGGCGTCGGAGCCCTTGCCGCCGTGGTTGCCGTCCTCGACCAGCTTCTTCGCGTTGTCCCAGGCGCCACCGGCGTTGGCCAGGAAGACCGCCATCAGGGTCCCGGTGCCGATCGCGCCGGCGAGGAAGCCGGCGAGCGCGGTCACGCCGAGGCCGAAGCCGACGGCGATCGGCGCCAGCACCGCCAGGATGCCCGGCGTGATCAGCTCACGCAGCGAGTCCTTGGTGACGATGTCGACGACCTTGCCGTACTCCGGACGGCCGGTGCCCTCCATGATCCCGGGGATCTCCCGGAACTGGCGGCGCACCTCGTAGACCACCGCGCCGGCGGCACGGCCGACGGCGTTGATGGCCAGGCCGGAGAAGAGGAAGACCACCGAGGCGCCGAGCAGAATGCCCACCAGTACGGCCGGGTTGAAGACCTCGAAGCTGAGTAGGTTGGCCTCCTTGAGGCTCGGCTGGGCCTTCACCAGGGCCTCGCCGACCGAGGTGGCGTAGGAGCCGAAAAGCGCGGTCGCGGCGAGCACCGCGGTCGCGATCGCGATGCCCTTGGTGATCGCCTTGGTGGTGTTGCCGACGGCGTCGAGGTCGGTGAGGATCTGCGCACCCGCCGGGCTGACGTCGCCCGACATCTCGGCGACACCCTGGGCGTTGTCGGAGACGGGGCCGAAGGTGTCCATGGCCACGATCACGCCAACCGTGGTCAGCAGGCCGCACCCGGCGAGGGCGACCGCGAACAGCGAGACGGTCAGCGTGGCGCCGCCGAGCAGGTAGGCGCCGAACACGGCCGCACCGATCACCAGCGTCGTGTAGACCGCCGACTCGAAGCCGACCGAGAGGCCGGAGAGGATGACGGTGGCCGCACCCGTGAGCGAGGTCTTGCCGACGTCCTTGACCGGACGGAACTCGGTGCCGGTGAAGTAGCCGGTGAGGGCGAGGATGCCGGAGGCCATCACGATGCCGATGACGACGGCCGCCGAGGCGATGAAGCGCGGGTCGCCGTCGGCGGAGCCGAGGTCGCCGATGTTGTTGAAGTCGGCGAAGCTGCCCGGCAGGTAGACGAACGACAGGACCACGCTGGCGACGGCTGCGACGCCCGCGGACAGGTAGAAGGCCCGGTTGATCGTGGTCAGGCCGGCCTCGCCGATCTTGGGCCGGGTGAAGTAGACGCCGCCGACCGCGGTCAGCGCACCGATGGCGGGGATCAGCAGCGGGTAGACGAGCCCCTTGTCGCCGAAGGCCTGCGAGCCGAGGATCAGCGCCGCGACCAGCGTCACCGCGTAGGACTCGAACAGGTCGGCGGCCATACCGGCGCAGTCGCCGACGTTGTCGCCGACGTTGTCGGCGATCGTCGCGGCGTTGCGCGGGTCGTCCTCGGGGATGTTCTGCTCGACCTTGCCGACCAGGTCGGCACCGACGTCGGCGGCCTTGGTGAAGATGCCGCCGCCGACCCGCATGAACATCGCGAGCAGCGCGGCACCGAAGCCGAAGCCCTCGAGCACCTTGGGCGCCTCGTCCTGGAAGGCGATGACCACGATGCTGGCCCCGAGCAGGCCCAGCCCCACGGTGAGCATGCCGACCATGGCGCCGGTGCGCAGGCCGATCGTCATCGCGATCTCACGGGTCTTGTCGTTGGCCGCGGCGGCCACCCGGAGGTTGGCGCGTACGGCGAGCGACATGCCGAGGTAGCCGACCGATGCGGAGAAGCCCGCACCGACCAGGAAGAAGACCGATCGGAAGATGCGGACGGACGTGTCGTCGGCCGGCAGCGCCAGCAGTGCGAAGAACGCCAGGCCGGCGAAGATGGCCAGGGTGCGGAACTGACGCTGGAGGTATGCGTCGGCACCCTCCTGCACCGCCAGCGCGATGTTCTTCATGTTGTCGGTGCCCTCGTCGGCGGAGAGGACCTCGGAGCGGAACATCGCGGCCATACCGAGCGCGCCGAGCGCGATCAGTGCGACGACGATGACCAGCACGAGGTTGCCACCGGACAGGTCGACTGTGTCGACAGACAACTGAGTGACGACAGCGGGAAAGATCCCGGTCATGCGATTCCTCCATGCGGATCAGGTGTGAGCTCGACAGGCCGCGCCGGCCGTCACAGGCAGAGAGGAGTGACCCGAGCGCGGAACGTGCGGGAGTCTACGCATGGAGGCCCGGATCGACGCATCCGGTGTGACCCGTAGCACGCCGACGGCGTACGGGCGGCCGCCCGCGCGCAGGGCGAGGGGCGGCTCGGCTCAGCGGGCGGCGAGCGCTCCGGCGGCGGAGTCGTGGATCACGAACACCTTCGCCAGGCCGGTGATCCGGAAGATCTTCAGCAGGCGGTCCTGGGTGCAGATGAGCTGCAGCGACCCGTCGTGGGCACGCACCTTCTTCAGCCCGCCGACCAGCACCCCGAGACCGGTGGAGTCGAGGAACTCGACGGCCTCCATGTCGACGATGATGTCGTAGACGCCGTCGCCGACGAGCTCGGTGATCTTGTCGCGCAGCTTGGGTGCGGTGTAGACGTCGATCTCACCGCCGACGGCGATGATCGTTGCTCCGTCGACCTCATTGGTCGCCAGCGTCAGGTCCACGTCTACTCCCCTTGCGATCGGGCGGCGAGTGGACGGGACATCCGCGCCCCCTGCACTCAGCCAGCACAATGAAACCACGACGACCCGAGACTCGTACAAAGGTCGCACCAGGAATGACGCCGCCGCGACGGGTCTGGTTCCGGAGCAGTTCCGCTCCCCGGTGCGCCGCGTCGAAGCGCGCCTCACCCGAACGGGTGACCTCGACCGCACGTGCGCCTCCCCGCGGCGTCGGTGCGGTTTGCGATGCTCGCGGGTATGACCACGTCCGTCGCGCCGAGCCGGCTGGCCGAGCTGCTCGACCGGCTGGCCGCGGCGCCGGGGCGCGAGGGACGGCTGACGCACCTCGAGCGGCTGCCCGCGCGGCCGGCCCGGCACGCCCCGTGGCCGGAGTGGGTCAGCCCCGAGGTGGTCGCGGCGTACGCCGCCCGGGGGGTGCCCGAGCCGTGGCAGCACCAGGCGGCCGCGGCCGACGCGGCGTACGCCGGACAGCACGTGGTGCTCGCCACCGGCACGGCGTCGGGCAAGTCGCTCGCCTACCAGCTGCCCGCGCTGACGGCGGCCCTGGACGGTCGGGGTCCGCGCGGCCGCCGCGGGGCCACCACCCTCTACCTGGCGCCGACGAAGGCGCTCGCCCAGGACCAGCTTGCCGGGCTGCGGGCCCTCGACGTCGACGTCCGGGTCACCACGCACGACGGGGACAGCGGTCGCGACCAGCGCGAGTGGGCCCGCGAGCACGCCGAGTACGTGCTGACCAACCCCGACATGCTGCACCACTCGCTGCTGCCCGGCCACGAGCGGTGGCGCTCGTTCCTCTCCCAGCTCAGCTTCGTCGTCGTCGACGAGTGCCACCACTACCGCGGGGTCTTCGGCGCCCACGTCGCACAGGTGCTGCGCCGGCTGCGGCGGGTCTGCGCGGCGTACGGCGCGAACCCGACGTTCGTCCTGGCCTCGGCCACGGTCGCCGAGCCCGAGACGGCCGCGGCCCGGCTCACCGGTCTCGACGTGCTCGCGGTGACCGGGGACTGCTCGCCGCGCGGGGAGGTGTCGCTGGCGATGTGGCAGCCCGCGCTGACGACGTTCACTGGGGAGAACGGCGCACCACTGCGGAGGGCGGCGTCCTCCGAGGCCGCCGACCTGCTGGCCGACCTGGTGGCCGCCGACGTGCGCACCCTGGCCTTCATCCGGTCGCGCCGGGGCGCCGAGCAGGTCGCGATGACCGCCGCCGCGCTACTGGCCGAGGTCGACCCGTCGCTGCCGGGCCGGGTCGCCGCCTACCGCGGCGGCTACCTGCCCGAGGAGCGGCGCGAGCTCGAGCGGCAGCTGCGCGCCGGCGAGCTGCTGGGCCTGGCCGCCACCAACGCCCTCGAGCTCGGCATCGACATCAGCGGCCTCGACGCGATCCTGCTGGCCGGCTTCCCTGGCACCCGGGGCGCGTTCTGGCAGCAGGTCGGCCGGGCCGGGCGGGGTGCCGGCGACGCTCTCGGCGTGCTGATCGCCCGCGACGACCCGCTGGACACCTATCTCGTCACCCACCCGGAGGCGCTGCTCGGCCAGCCGGTCGAGGCCACGGTCTTCGACCCCGCCAACCCCTATGTGCTGGGGCCGCACCTGTGCGCCGCCGCGGCCGAGCTCCCGCTGACCGAGGAGGACCTCCCGATGTTCGGGCCGACCGCGCACGCCGTTGCGGACCAGCTGACCCGGGCGGGGCTGCTGCGGCACCGGGCGCGCGGCTGGTTCTGGACCGACGCGCGACGGGCCAGCGACCTGGCCGACATCCGGTCGGCCGGCGGGTCGCCGGTCTCCTTGGTGGAGAAGGACACCGGCCGGGTGGTCGGCACCGTCGACGCCGCCGGCGCACACTCCACCGCGCACGCCGGAGCGGTCTACGTCCACCGCGGCGAGACGTGGCTGGTCGAGTCGCTCGAACTCGAGGAGCACGTCGCCGTGATCGGTCGCACCGACGCGCCGTACACGACGACCGCCCGCGAGACCACGGACATCTCGATCGTCAAGGAGCAGCAGCACCGCGCGTGGGGCGAGTGCCGGCTGTCGTTCGGGCAGGTCGACGTGGTCCACCAGGTCGTCTCGTTCCAGATGCGGCGCCAGCCGAGCGGTGAGGTGCTCGGCGAGCAGGAGCTCGACCTTCCCGAGCGCACCCTTCGCACCGCCGCGGTGTGGTGGACGGTGCCGGACCATGCGCTGCACCTGGCCGGGCTGACGACCCTCGACCTCCCGGGAGCGGCGCACGCTGCCGAGCACTGCGCGATCGGGCTCCTGCCGCTCTTCGCCACGTGCGACCGCTGGGACATTGGCGGCGTCTCGACCGCTGTGCATCCCGACACGGGCCGGCTGACGGTGTTCGTCTACGACGGCCACCCCGGCGGCGCCGGTTTCGCAGAGCGGGGCTTCGGGGCCGCCCGCGACTGGCTCACAGCTACGCGCGACACGATCGAGGCCTGCGAGTGCTTCGAGGGCTGCCCCTCGTGCGTGCAGTCGCCCAAGTGCGGCAACCAGAACAACCCGCTCGACAAGGCGGGCGCCGTCCGGCTGCTCGACGTGCTGCTCGGCACGTGAGCCCGCGGGTCCGGCGTCCGTGACTCCCCCGCCGACGAGCGTTAGGGTCCGAACCATGGTCATCATCGGTCTCGTCCTCATCGCCCTGGGTGCCGTGGCGATCGTCTGTGGCGTCGTCACCGCCGAGATCGACGGGACGACCCTCAAGCTCGCCGGCATCGAGCTCAGCCCGACGGCGCTGTTCATCGTCGGGGTCGCGGCCGCCGTCGCCATCTGGTGGGGCCTGTGGCTCCTCAAGTCGGGCTCGAAGCGGTCGTGGGCCCGCCGCAAGGAGCAGAAGCGGCTCGAGGACCTCTCCCAGAAGCTCGACGACGTGGACGCGAACCGGCGCATGGACGTGGACCGCGAGGAGAAGCAGGACCGCCCCAGCCTCTGAGGCGCCGGTCGGGCGCTTCTCTGCTTTCCCCTTCCCGAGCCCGCCCGCCGCCACCGCCTCCTGGTCCGGCCCAGCACGGGCCGCGGGTCAGGCGGGGCCCGCTCGGGCCTGCGCCGACAGGTCGTGGCGCTGCCCGAGCCAGCGTGGGCCAGGGACCGTGACCTGGAGGCTGACCTCGAGCCCGTCGCGGGCGCACCGGTCGACGCTCGCGCCGTTCGCCTCGGCGATGGTGGCCGCCGCCGCGCAGGCGTCCGCCCCGCGCGCCGCCGACTGCGCCCCCGCCAGCGCCGCGAGATCGGCTGCGGACTGAGCGACCCGGTGGGCGTGCACCATGGCGCCGACCACCCCGAGCGCCGCTCCGACCAGGACCAGCATCCCGGTCACGGCGACCGCGAACAGCGTGGCCGAGCCGCGCTCAGCCTCGTTCCACCGGTGCGCGGCGTGGCGAGCGTCGCCAGTCGGGTGTGATGGCAAGGCGCGGGCGCGAGCGTCGTACTGGTTGTCCGTTGAGCGTCCGCAACGCCGCCAGCGCGCCCGAATGGTGGCGCTCGGTAGTCGCGAATCGGTGGATCGAGGCTCAGACCGGCCCCTCACGGCGTCACCGCTTCCTCATCGGCGGCGACGGCCTCGGCGTGCAGCCTCGGCGACGGCAGGTGCGAGAACAGACCTCCGGGACCCTGCACCCGGCCGGTCACCGTCACCCGCACCTCTCCCCCGCCACGGCTGACCGCGACCCGGCTGCCGTCGGGCGCGACCGCGACGCCCCGCCCGACGGCCGCCGCCTCGTCATCGCCGCGGGCCAGGGCGCGGGCCGTCTCTCGCGCGGCGTCGACCGCCCGCACCTGGGCGGCGCCGACCGCCAGCAGCCAGACCAGACCGATGCAGACCGCGACCAGCAGCGGCAGCACCATCGCCAGCTCCGCCGTGGCGGCGCCGCGGGAGTCCCTGGCCCTTGACCTGGCCCTTGGCATGTCAGGTCACGCGATCCCGAGCAGGCCGAGGACGTGGTCGTAGAGCAGGGTGAGCAGCTTGTTGCCGAAGCCGCCGGTGAGCATCTTGTAGAGCAGCCCGGCGAGGCCGGCACCGGCCGCGGTGCCGACGGCGTACTCCGCGGTGGTGATGCCGCGTTCGCCGGCGGCTGCGGCGAGACGGCGAGGGCGCAGGGACACGAGGTGATGCATGGGACTCCTTCGTGGGACGTGGCCGCGGCGCGGCCGAGGCCTCGACTCTGCGGGACCGGACCCTCCCTTCGCGGCCGGTCGACGCCGAGCTGTGGACGAGCGGCCGAGGGGACGGCGCTGTGCACGGTTGGTGGACCGTGGCCGCGGCGAGGCGCTCGTCGGCGACTGAGAAAACAGATCAGATCCCGAGCGAGGTCAGCAGCGCCGCGACGACCGGGACGATGCCGATGAGCACGAACGCCGGGAGCAGGCAGAGCCCGAGCGGGACCGCGGCCTTGACGCCGACGGCGCGGGCCCGGTCCTCGACCTCGGCGCGGGCGCTGCGCGCCAGCTCGGTCGCGAGCCGCTCGACCGCGGGCACGATCGGCGCACCGGTGCGATGGGCTCGCGCCAACGCCCGGCCCAGCGGGCCCAGCCCGGGGTCGTCGGCGAGATCTGCCCAGACCAGGGTCGGGTCGACACCGAGGCGCAGCCGGGGCACGACCGCGGCCAGCCGGGCCGCGGCCGGGCCTGGCAGCGCCCCGGCGACGACCGCGAGCGCCTCGGTCGGCGCCTGTCCTGCGCGCAGCGCGTCGGCAAGCAGCCCCACCACGTGCGGCAGGTCGCGGCGCGCCTGCTCGCGCTCCCTGCGCAGCTGCGCCGGCTCGGATCGCTCGATCACCAGCCAGGTGACGGCGCCGGCTACCGGCGCCAGCAGGAGCCCGACCGGACCGCCCACGAACAGGGCCGCCGCCGTAGCGGCGAGCAGCGTCCACAGCGGACGCCAGCGTCGTAGCCAGTCCCGATCGGCGGAGGGGCCCGCGGTGGCGGCGTGGGATGGAGCGTCGAGCCGTCCGCCGGCGGGCAGCAGCAGGGCGGCGGCGAGGCAGGCCGCCGCGGCCGCGAGGCAGGCCGAGGCGGTCACGGGCCGCGGTCGACGTCGCGGGCCAGCGCCTCGATCCACCACAGGCCGACCAGCCCGAAGGCGAGCCCGCTCGCCAGGCAGAGCCAGCCGGCCGGTGTGTGCAACAGGAAGCCCACGGGCGAGCCGCCGACCCCCGAGCCCATGGCCAGCGCGGCGACCGGCAGCACCGCCACCAGCCGGGCCGTGGCCCGGGCCGAGGCGAGCTCGCCCTCGACCACCCGCCTGGTGGCCCGGGCCTGCGTCTGCTGCTGGGCGACTCGGTCGACGGCGTCGGCCAGCCCCTGCCCGGTGCGGTGCGCCACGTGCCAGGCGGCCGCGAGCAGCCTGAGCTCGCCGGCGCCCCTCACGGTCGCGACCGAGCGCAGCGCCGAGGGCACATCGGAGCCGACGCGGAACGCCTCGGCCACGGGGGCGAGCAGTGGCCACTCCTCGGCCGCCCGGGCCAGGGCGGCGCCCGGCGGCTGACCGGACGCCAGCTCCGAGGCGAGGTGCTCGCACGCCTCGAGGACGCGGCCGCCGGTGGCCGCGGCGGCGTGCCGCTCGCGGCGGCGCAGCCAGAGAAGCCAGCCGGCTCCGACCGCGCCGGTCAGGATCACCGCGGGCGCGAGCCAGCGGCTCGGCAGCCAGACCAGCATCGGGACGTGGGCGAGCAGGAGGGCCACCGGGCGTCGCGACCCGGGTACCTCGGGCACCCCCGGCACCTGAGGCAGCGCGGGGCACCGCGGTCCGGCCGGCACCAGCAGCGCCAGCGCGGCCGCGGCCGACGCGGCGGCCAGGAGGGCGAGCGGAGCGCTCATTCGGCACGCCCCAGCACCCGGGCCAGGTCGGCCGCACCGACGTCCTCATGGAGCGTCCCGTCGCCGAGGACGACTGCCGGGGCCATCGTCACCAGGCCGCGCTCGTCGCAACGAGGCACCGAGAGCTCGGTCACCCGGCGTACGCCGTCGCGCCCGCGGACCAGGTGCACGACCGCCGAGACGCCGGACACGAGCTGGCTGTGCGCGGCCGCCCGGTCGAGGCCGGCGGCCAGGGCGAGCGCCTCGATCCGCGCCGGCACGTCGGCGGCGGAGTTGGCGTGGAGCGTGCCGCAGCCTCCCTCGTGGCCGGTGTTGAGGGCGGCGAGCAGGTCGACCACCTCGGCGCCGCGGACCTCGCCGACGACGAGCCGGTCCGGACGCATGCGCAGCGCCTGACGGACCAGGGTGCGCAGCTCGACGGCACCCGCGCCCTCGACGTTGGCGGGGCGGCCCTCCAGCGCGACCACATGGGGATGGTCGGGACGCAGCTCCGAGGCGTCCTCCACGAGGACGATTCGCTCGGCGGGGTCGACGAGCGAGAGCAGCGCCGCTAGGAGCGTGGTCTTGCCGCTGCCCGTGCCACCGCTCACCAGGAACGCCGCCCGGGACTCGACCAGCGCGCGCAGCAGCGCCGCGCCGTGGGCGTCGACTGTGCCCGCCGCGACGAGCTCGTCGAGCGTGAAGGCCCGGGCCGGCGGCACCCGCAGCGAGATGGTGGTGCCCGGCCGGGAGATCGGGGCCAGCACGGCGTGGCATCGGCTGCCGTCGGGCAGCCGGAGGTCGACGAAGGGTTCGGAGTCGTCGAGGCGGCGCCCGGCCATCGAGGCGAGCCGCTGGGCGAGCCGGCGCACGGACTCGTCGTCGGGGAACCGCACGCCGGTGGGCTCGAGCCCGGCACCGCGGTCGACGAACACCTGCTCGGCGCCGTTGACCAGGACATCGGTGACGCCCGGCAGCCGGAGCAGGGGCTCGAGCGGCCCCGCGCCCAGGACGTCGCGGCGCAGCGCCTCGTAGACCGCGAGCACGGTGGCGTCGCCGACCGGCCGGCCGGCCGCGCGGAGCGCCTCGGCGACCCGGTGCGGCGAGAGCTCTCCCGGCCGGTCGGCGAGCCGCTCGCGGACCCGGTCGACCACCTGCGGATCGAGCTCGTCGAGGCTCGGCCGGGTGGCGGTCATGCGGCGCGCACCGCGGGCGCCACGCAGGCCAGCACGTCGCGGGCCGTGGCGGCCAGCGGTCCGCGCCGCGACCGGAGCGGCCCCAGCCCCAGGTCGAGTGCCTCGGCCAGGCCGCGCTGGTCGGCCATCGTGGAGACGACCGGGGCGCCGACCAGCGCGGACACCCGCTGCGGGTCCGCGACACGCCCGCGCACGACCAGCCGGATCTGCTCCGGATCGGTCTGGCGGCGCACCCATCGGGCCGCGGCCGCGACGCCCGCGACCGTCGGCACGACCACCAGCACCACGAGTGCGCAGCGCGCCGCCGTCTCGGCGACGAGGTCGCCCGACCGCGGCAGGTCGACGACGACGGTGTCGTGACCGCGCCGGGCGGCCGACAGCGCCTCACGCACGGCCCCTGCGTCGAGGGCGCAGGGCGCGGCGGGCCAGGCCAGCACCCCGAGGGCGTCGCGACGCGGCACCGCCTCGCGCAGCGAGCGCCCGCTCAGCCGACCGGACGCCGAGCCGAGCGAGTCCCACCGGACGCCGGGCCGGTCGTCGAGGGCGAGCACCCGGTCGCAGCCGGGCCCGAGCGGGTCGAGGTCGACCACCAGCGTCGGACCCCGCGCCGCCGCGACCTGCCCGAGCGCACAGGCCAGCGTCGTCGCCCCCGCGCCGCCGCAGCCCCCGGCCACGCCGACCAGCGCACCCTCGCCCCGGCCGGCCTCCTCCAGGTCGGTGAGCAGCTCGGCGAGCAGCTCCGCGCCGAGCGGAAGCTCGACGACCCGTTCGGCACCGACGAGCAGCGCGTCGCGGAAGGCGCCGGGCGGGAGAGGCGACCAGCTGACCACCTGCACGGCCGGGCGGCGCGGTGGCGCCAGCTCGACCAGCCAGGAGGCGAGGTCGGCCCCGACCAGGACCACCGGTGCCGTCGGCCAGGCGCGCAGCACCTCCGCCCCGGCCGAGGCCACCTGCACGGCCGAGCCGGCAGCCGCCGAGAGGCGAGCGACCTCGTCCGCGAGGGCGGCGTCGGTCGTGACGAGCAGGGGTGGGTGGGATCCGTTGTCCATGGCTCGACGATGCCCCGCGCGCGGCGGTGGCGGTGGCGGGCCGGTGCTGCCTGTGGACAGGAGTCCTCGCAACTGCACCTGTGGACGCTTCCCGGATCCCTACCATGGAGCCATGGCCGCCCCGCTCCCTCGCAGCGCGGCCTTTTTCGACCTCGACAAGACGATCATCGCGAAGTCGAGCACGATGGCGTTCAGCAAGCCGTTCCAAGCCGGGGGGCTCATCTCGCGGGGTGCGGTGCTGCGTTCGACGTACGCCCAGTTCGTCTACGTCCTCGGCGGTGCCGACCACGACCAGATGGAGAAGATGCGGGCGTTCATGTCGACGCTCGTCGCGGGGTGGGACGTCGCCACGGTCCGCGACATCGTCGCCGACACGCTGCACAACGTGGTGGACCCACTGGTCTACGACGAGGCGGTCAGCCTCATCGAGGAGCACAAGCTCGCCGGCCGCGACGTGGTCATCGTCTCCACCAGCGGCACCGAGGTGGTCGAGCCGATCGGCGCGATGCTCGGCGCCGACATCGTCGTGGCCAGCAGGCTGGAGGAGGTCGACGGGAAGTACACCGGCAACATCGACTACTACGCCTACGCCGAGGAGAAGGCCCGCGCGGTGCTCGAGCTCGCCGAGGCCCGCGGCTACGACCTGGCCGAGTGCTACGCCTACAGCGACTCGGTCACCGACCTGCCGATGCTCGAGGTCGTCGGGCACGCCTACGTCGTCAACCCCGACAAGGAGCTGCGCAGGGCTGCCACCGCCAACGGCTGGCCCATCCTGGTCTTCACCAAACCCGTGGCGCTGCGCAGCCGGGTCCCGGCCAGGCCGACCCTGGCCGCCCTCGCCGTCGGTGGCGTGGTCGCCGTCGGGGGCGTCATCTGGGCGAGCGCCCGCAAGCGGCGCCTCGGCGCCTGAGTCGGCACGAACCAGCCGGGGGCACAAAGCAGGTGGCACCCGAAGTGCGAGACCTCGAGTGCCACCGCAACACGTGAACCCGGCTACCAGGCGTGCAACATCTAACTACTGCCCCGGGCCGATCCCGGTTGGCAAGCGCCCTCTGCGAAGGGTAGATCGCCGCGTGGGTACCCGGTTCACGTGCGGATTCTGTTTCCTCACCACCATGTGTACGCCGGTTCGCCCGGACTCTCAACCCCTTGAAATCCGAGCCGGATCGTAGGAGATTGGGTGTTGGTGCGGCCTTCTCCGGAGGCCGCTTCGGCTTGTGTAGAGCGATCTTCGCTCACTCCGTGGGCCGGCGCAGCGGGCTCGCCTCGGCCCCCGCGGCAAAGGCCTCGGCCGCGTAGAGCAGCCAGGCGTGCACGCCATTGGGCCCGCCGTCGCGGTAGGCCCTGAGGTTCGACTCGTACTGCGCACGAAGCGCGAGGTGCGCCGCTTCGGGCACCGTGAGTGACTTCTCGTCCACGCCACGCGCGACGAGGAGCAGCCGCTCCGTGGCCCTGGCGACCAGGCCGTTATGGGACGCGAACGGCGCCGCGGTGGCCAGCTCGGCGTGCACGACGGCGGCCACCATCAGCCCCGGGCTGGACGTCGAGGCCAGCAGCCGGGCCACCCCCTGCAGTCGCTCGGCCGCGGCGGCGTCGCGCGGCCGGCCCAGCTCGGCGTCGTCGACCGAGCCCGCGGCGGCCAGCGTGTGCAACCGGGCGAGCGCCTGGAGGGGCGAGCGCGCCAGCGTCGGCGCGAGCCCGAGCAGGCCGGTCGAGACGCGCACCGACGCGGCGGCGACGGCGTCGCCCTCCCCGGACCGCACCTGCGCCAGCGACGACGCCGACCCCTCCAGCACGGCCGAGGCGTGGGCGCCGCGCAGCAGCGACTCGGCGGTCGTCTCCGGCGACGTACGCCGCAGCCCGCGGTCGCGGAGCACCACGTCGATGCCGTCGCGGGCGGCCGCGAAGGCCGACGGCACGCCCTCCAACGACGTCAACCAGGCCAGCGGGTCGTCGGGATGGCTCACGGGCCGAACGCTATCCACCGGGTAACTTGGCCGATGATGAGCACCGACCTTCCGGGCAAGCCCGACCCGGCCCGTTCCTTCGGCGGCGTGGCCGATGCCTACGAGCGCGGCCGCCCCACCTACCCCCGCGAGGCCGCGGTCTGGCTGACCTCTGACCAGCCGCTCACCGTGCTCGAGCTGGGCGCCGGCACCGGCAAGCTCACCGAGCAGCTGGCCGCCCTCGGCCACGACGTGCATGCCACCGACCCGGACCCCAAGATGCTGGCGATTCTGCAGAAGCGGCTGCCCGACGTCCGCACCTCCCAGGCCACGGCCGAGGAGATCCCCGCCGGCGACGCGTCCTACGACGTCGTGGTCAGCGCCCAGGCGTTCCACTGGTTCGACCACGACAAGGCGTTGCCGGAGATCGCCCGGGTGCTGCGCCCCAGGGGCCGGCTGTCGCTGGTGTGGAACCAGCGCGACGAGCGGATCCCGTGGGTCAAGCGGCTCGGCAAGCTGATCGGCACCCAGGACCAGCTCAACGACCCGGTCGAGGTGCTCGAGCGGTCGAGGCTGTTCGGCGAGACCGAGCACGAGGCGTTCCGGTTCTGGCAGGTCGTCGACCAGCACTCGATCCGCGACCTGGTCCGGTCCCGCTCCAACGTCGCGGTCCTCTCGCCCGCGGCGCAGGAGGCCAAGCTGGCCGAGGTGCTCGCGCTCTACGAGGAGTACGGCCGCGGCCGCGACGGCATGCAGCTGCCCTACACCGCGAGCTGCTTCCGCAGCGAGGTGCTCGACCGGCTCACTCCGACGCTCACCGAGCCGCGCGCGGAATCGGCCTCGGACGACACAGGCAACGTCGTCTCCGACGGCTCGTCGACCGACATGTTGCTGATCGACTTCCGTTAGCCACAGCTCACGCGACGGCCTCGGCCAGCAGCTCGCCGACCAGCGAGCGGGCCCGCCGCACCACCAGCTCGACCACCGCCGGGTGGGCGCCGAGCAGGTCGGCGACGCACCCGGAAGACGCCGACTCGGCGCGGGCGCGGTCGGCGAAGTGCCCCGGCGCCAGCAGGTACGGCGAGACCGCGTGGTCGGGCGTCACCACGTCCGCCGGCCGCGGGCCGGGCCCGGAGAGGGTCGCCAGCCGCACCGGCGCGCCCCAGACCTCCGCCAGCAGCCGCACGGCGGCGGCGAGGTCGGGCCCGGCGAGCGGGTCGCGTGAGCCGGCGGCGACCAGCACCACGGGCCGGCCCGGCTCCGCGCCGGCCGCCCGCAGCCGGGCGGCCTGTGCCTGCGCGAGCAAGCGGTGCGGTCCGAGAGGACCGGCCATGCGCACCGGGCCGCCGGAGCCGACCACCGCGGCGGGCAGGTCGGTGCGCACGTGGTTGCCGGTCGAGAGCAGCAGCGGGACGACGACCGTCGGGGTGCGCGAGGTCGCGAGCACCTCGCCGAACGACGGCTCGCAGAGCTCGACGTACGACGCCACCGTGGGCAGGCCGAGCCGGCGCCCCGCCAGCTCGGTGAGCCGGGCGGCGATGCCGTTGCCGGAGGGGTGCCGGGTGCCGTGGGCGACGGTCACCAGCCTCACGAGAGCGGCACCGCCAGCCGGTAGCCGCGCTTGACGACGGTCTGCACCGTCCGGGTGCCGAGCGCCGCGCGCAGTCGGGCCACCGCCATCTCGACGGCGTGCTCGGAGCCGGCGGTGCCCGACGGCAGGGCGGCCAGCAGCTCGCGCCGCGACACCACGTGGCCCGGGTTGACCAGCAGCGCCTGGAGCACGGAGTAGGGCGCGGGCGACAGCTTGACCTCGACCCCGTCGACCAGCACCGTCTCGCCGTGCACCAGCAGGGTGTGGCCCCCGACCTCCAGCGTGGTGCCGAACGAGCGCACCGGCAGCTCCGACTCCAGGAGCTTGACCATCGCCACCAGCCGGGACCGGTCGGGGAAGATGGTCGGCACGCCCCACATCTCGAAGGCGGCGGAGGTCACCGGTCCCACGCAGGCGGCCACGACGTCGGCCTGGAAGGCCGTGATCAGCTCGTCGCGGCGGCCGGTCGAGGCGGCGGCGTCCATCAGCGCCGCGACCGCGGGCGCCGAGGTGAAGGTCACCGCGTCGAGCGCCCGGTCGGCGACCAGGTCGATGAGCCGGAAGATCGGCTCGGGGTCGGCGGCGGACTCGACCCGGTAGACGGTGACGGTGATGACGTCGGCGCCCTGTCGGCGCAGCGCGTGCGCCACCATCGAGAGCGACTGCCCGTGCTCCTGGACGACGATCCGCAGGCCGGTCAGGTCGCGCCCCCTGAGATGGGCCAGCACGTCCTCGAAGCACTCCGAGTCCGGCGCCCACAGCTCGCGCAGCCCGCGCTGGCGCAGCGCCCCGACGCTCTTCGGGCCTCGGGCCAGGATCTCGGCCGCCCCGAGGGTCTCGAGCAGCGGCGGCAGCAGCCCCCATTCCTCGGCGGCGGCGAACCACGCCTTCATCCCGATGCCGGTGGTCGCGAGGAACAGGTCCACCGGCCGGTCGAGGACCTCCTTGGTGGCGGTCTGCAGCGCGTCGTTGACCCGGTTGGGCTGCACCGACAGCACCGGCGCCCAGTCCACCGATGCACCGCGCCGCTCCAGCAGCGCCACCTGCTCGTCGGCCTTCCGGGCCGCGGTGACGCCGATCCGGAAGCCGCTCAGAGGGAGATCGGTCATGGGTCCTCTTGGGGTGGGCCGACCAGGACGATGCCGTCGACGACCCTCACGTCGTACGTCGGCACCCGGACGGCCGCGTCGTCGAGGCACTGTCCGGTGCGCAGGTCGTAGGCCTGCTTGTGCATGGGCGAGGCCACCACGGGGATCTCCCCCTCTTCGGTACGGCGGGTGCCGACGATCCCGCGAGCCAGGACCGACGCGCTTGCTACAGGGTCGTAGTTGGAGATCGCGTAGACGTTTCCGTCGTGTGTCCGGAAGATTGCGACCGCGGAACCCGCCACCAGGGCGGCCACCCCGCCCTCGACCTCGATGTCGTCGAGGACGCAGACGGGCGTCATCGACCGGTGCATCGACGGGGGCATCGATGCCGTCATCGCGGCGGCCCCACCGGGATCGTGGTGGCGAGCACCACCGGTCCCTCGGAGTCGGACGGTATCCGTTGGTCGCGCTCGTCGCGGAAGGTGATGTGCGGGTCCGGCGTGCCGGGCGCGTTGACGAACGAAACAAACCGCCGCAGCTTCTCGGGGTCCTCGAGGGTCGCCTTCCACTCGTCGGTGTACGCCGCGACGTGGCGGTCCATCGCGACCTCGAGCTCGCTGCCGAGCCCGAGCTCGTCGTCGACCACCACGGCGCGGACCCGGTCGAGGCCGCCGTCGAGCGACTCGACCCAGGGTGCGGTCCGCTGCAGCCGGTCGGCGGTGCGGATGTAGTACATGAGGAACCGGTCGAGGTAGCGGACCAATGTCTCGGTGTCCAGGTCGCCGGCGAGCAGCCGCGCGTGCACGGGCGTGGCACCGCCGTTGCCGCCGACGTAGAGGTTCCAGCCCTTCTCGGTCGCGATCACCCCGAAGTCCTTGCCCCGCGCCTCGGCACACTCGCGGGCGCAGCCGCTGACGCCGCCCTTGAGCTTGTGGGGCGAGCGCAGCCCCCGGTAGCGCAGCTCGAGGTCGATGGCCAGCTGCACGGAGTCCTGGACCCCGTAGCGACACCACGTCGACCCCACGCACGACTTCACGGTGCGCAGCGCCTTCCCGTAGGCGTGGCCCGACTCGAAGCCGGCGTCGACGAGCCGCCGCCAGATCGCGGGCAGCTCCTCCATCCGGGCGCCGAACAGGTCGATGCGCTGGCCGCCGGTGATCTTGGTGTAGAGCCCGAAGTCGCGGGCCACTTCGCCGATCACGATCAGCTTCTCGGGCGTGATCTCGCCGCCCGGGATCCGCGGCACCACGCTGTAGGAGCCGTTGCGCTGGATGTTGGCGAGGTAGGCGTCGTTGGTGTCCTGCAGGACCCGGGTCGCACCCTCGAGCACGTGCCCGCCGACCAGCGAGGCGAGGATCGAGGCGATTGCCGGCTTGCAGATGTCGCAGCCGCGGCCGGTGCCGTGCGCGGCCACGATGTCGTCGAAGCTGGTGTAGCCGTGCACCGCGACCACGTCGAAGAGCTCCTGCCGGGTCAGCGGGAAGTGCTGGCAGATGCTCCGGTCGACCGTCCGGCCGACCGACTCGAAGTAGTCTTCGACGATCTTCTTGACCACCGGCTTGCAGGAGCCGCAGGTCGAGCCCGCGCGGGTGCACGCGGTCACGCACGAGGCGCTGTCGCAGCCGCCGCCATCGGCGACCGCGTCGAGGATCTCCTTCTTGGTCACGTCGTTGCACGAGCACACCTGCGCCTCGTCGGGGAGCGTGACGTCGAACCCGCCCCGCCCGGCCGGGAGGATCAGCTCCTCGGGGTTGGCCGGCAGCGCGATCCCCGACGAGACCATCGGCCGGAGGATGCCGTACGCCGAGGCGTCGCCCACGAGGATGCCGCCGAGCAACCGGGTGCCGTCCTCGGAGACGACCAGCTTCTTGTAGATGCCCGCGACCGCGTCGGCGAAGACGAGCTCCAGCGCCCCCTCGGTCGCCGCGAACGCGTCACCGAAGGAGGCCACGTCGACGCCGAGCAGCTTGAGCTTGGTGGACATGTCGGCGCCCTCGAAGGTGCCGGGCCCCCCGAGGATGGCGTCGACGACGACCTCAGCCATCGCGTAGCCCGGGGCCACCAGGCCGTACATCCTCCCCGCCGGCGCCGCGCACTCGCCGATCGCCCAGACCTGCGGGTCCGAGGTGCGGCACTGCTCGTCGACCAGCACGCCACCGCGTTCGGCGAGGTCGAGCCCGGCGGCCCGGGCCAGCGCGTCGCGCGGCCGGATCCCTGCGGAGAACACCACCAGGTCGGCCTGGACCGGGTCGGCGTCGCGGATGGCCAGGCCGGCCGCCCGGCCGTTCTTCTCGAGCACCGACTCGGTCGCCGCGCCGGTGCGCACGGTGAGGCCGAGCCCCTCGATGTGCCGAACCAGGGTCGCGCCGCCGGTCTCGTCGACCTGGACCGGCATCGGGCGCGGCGCCATCTCGACGACGGTCGTCTCGAGCCCGAGCTGGACCAGCGCGTTGGCGGCCTCGAGCCCGAGCAGCCCGCCGCCGATCACGGCACCGGTGCGCGCCCCCTGGGCGGCCGCCCGGATCGCGTCGAGGTCCTCGATGGTCCGGTAGACGAAGCAGCCCGGCAGGTCGTGGCCCGGCACGGGCGGCACGAACGGCGCCGCGCCGGTGGCGAGCACGAGCTCGTCATACGACAGCACAGTGCCGTCGTCGAGCAGCACCGTCTGCGTGTCGGGGTCGAACCCCTCTACCCGACGGCCGAGCAGCAGCCGGACCCGCGGGTCGTCGTACTCGCCCTCGGGGAGGAGCGAGAGCGCCTCGGCGCCGACCTCGAAGTACGACGTGAGCGCGACCCGGTCGTAGGCCGGGCGCGGCTCCTCGCCGACCACCACGACGTCGTGGGTCTCGGTGAGGCCGCGCTCGATCGCCGCCTGGACGAACCGGTGGGCGACCATGCCGTGGCCGACGACGACCAGGGTCCGGCGCAGGTGGGGACTCATGTCGGGACTCCTTCGAGGGTGGGGTTGCGGAGCATGGAGCAGACGGTGTCCGCGCACCCGCCACAGCCGGTGGTGGCCCGGGTGGTGGTGCGCACCTCGTCGAGCGAGGAGCAGGCGCGGATCCGGCCGGCAGTGACGCCGGCGCAGGCGCAGATCTCGGCATCGTCGGAGAGCTCGAGAGGGCCGGCCGGCCGGTCGGCCAGCAGCAGGGCGCCCGGCTCGTGCGACCCGAGGACGGTGCGCCGGTCGTAGTGCTGGGTGAGCAGCCCGATGCGCGAAAGGTCGCCAACCAGGGTCGCGGCGACGATGACGCCGTCGCGCACGACGAGCTTGCGGTGCGACCCGACCACCGGGTTGGTCATCTCGACCACCTCGCCCTCGGTGCGCTCGGGGTCGCCGAGGACCGCGACGTCGAGGCCGGTGGCCCGCAGCCGGGCGACCGTGCGGGCGCCGTCGTAGCGGACCTCCTCGCCGGCGAGGTGCCGGGCCAGCAGCCCCGCCTGCTCCCAGGCCGGCGGCACGAAGCCGGTGACCTGGCTGCCGTGCTGCGCGCAGTCGCCGATCGCGTGGATCGCGGGGTCGCTGGTGCGCAGCAGGTCGTCGACGACGATCCCGCGGCGCACCTCGAGCCCGGCGCGTCGCGCCAGCGCCGTCGAGGGCCGGCCGCCGGCGGTGAGCACCACCAGGTCGCTCGGCAGGACGACGCCGTTGTCGAGCACCAGCCCCTCGTCACGGAGCCGGGTGGCCCGCACGCCGGTGTAGACGTCGGTGCCGAGCCGGCGCAGGTCGCGGGCCAGGATCGCGCCCGCCTTGGGGTCGACCTGGCTGCGGAGCAGGTGCTCGCCGCCCTCGACGATCTCCACCGCGAGCCCACGCACCGCCAGCGCGCGCGCGACCTGGAGGCCGAGCAGCCCGCCCCCGACCACGACCGCGGTACGCGCGGCCGGCACGGCCCGGTCCAGCCGCAGGCAGTCGTCGAGCGAGCGGAAGGCATGCACGCTCCCGTTGAGCCGGCCGTCGAGCCGGACCAGCCCGCGGATCGGCGGCAGGGTCGGGATGCTGCCGGTGGCCAGCACCAGCGTGTCGTAGGGCACCCGGCTGCGGTCGGCGAGCTCGAGCTCGCGCTCGTCGCGGTGGATCTCGACGACGCGGGTGCCGGTGCGCAGGTCGACCTCGTCGCGGAGCGGGAGTGCGAGGCTCGCCGGGTCGTGGGTGCCCTCGAGGACCGCCGAGAGCAGGATCCGGTTGTAGGGCGCGTGCGCCTCGTC